>Ga0255342_1000483_pt1 | contig 67119 bp, 70 predicted proteins | sample wastewater_treat_3_FD_192416 | JGI IMG/M metagenome (GOLD analysis project Ga0255342, IMG submission 192416) | Wastewater microbial communities from Lulu Island WWTP, Vancouver, Canada - plant14 | ecosystem: Engineered > WWTP > Wastewater > Unclassified | place: Canada: Vancouver, British...
CTGACGGTGTCGGGGCCGCCGTCGTGGCGACCGTCGTCGGCGGTACCGTGGTCGATGTCGGTGTCGGCGTTGTCACCGTGCCGGCGGGCGTGAAGGCGACTCGATCGAGGTTCTGGCCGTCGCCCGAGAACCTGAACGTCAGGATACTGGTGCCGGCCGGCAGGGTCAGGGTCGTCGTCGCCTCGGTCCAGCTGTGGTAGTCGCTGGTGATGGGAACGGGCACCGTCGCGACCGTGTTGCCGTTGACCTGGACCTCGATCGCGTGCGCGGCCGCGCCCCACGACGCGACCCGGAACGCCGCGCGGTACTTTCCGGCCGACGCGACAGAGACGACGTACCGCAGCCACTCGCCGTCACGGATGTAGCAGACGCCGTAACCCCCGCCATCGAGCGCCTCGATATCGACGCCGTCGTTCCGGTACGCGCCGCCCAGGTTCGTCGGCGTGGTGTCGTGGTAGGCGAGGCCCTCGCCGCCGCTTGCGTAGTCCTCGGCCTCGAGCGTGCCCGGGATGCCGCTCAACTGCGCCGGGGACGCGGCGGTGGTCGGCGCGGTCGTCGATTTCGTTGTCGGGGTCGCCGTGGTCCCCGCGAGGATCGGCGCGAGGGCTCGCTGCCAGGCCGCAGCCATCTTCTTCTCGCCCGAGGTGGCCGGGTGGAAGCCGTCGCCCTGATTGTCGGCGACACCGTTGTACCCCGTGAAGAGGTCGGCGATCGTCACGGGCGAGACGGCGGTCGAGAGCCCTGCCGCGAGTGCCGGGAGCGCGCCGTTGAACGCGACGAGCCCCGACTGCTGGTTGAACGTCCCGTTGGCAGTCGGGATGATCTGTGCCACCACGACCCTGACCTTCGGGTTCTTCTGGCGCAGGAGGGAGACGATCGCCTTGACGTTCTGGAGGCGGGTCGTGAGTGGGACCCCCGTTCGAGCGTCGTTCGTTCCGATGTGAAGGAGGACGACGTCCGGGACCGGCGAGGCCGCGAGCCAGGCCGCAAGCGGGGAGGACGAGGAGGTCCCGACCATCATCCCGCTCGTGTATCCGCCGTGGCCCTCGTGCTGCTCGTCGAAGACGAAACGCGAATAGGCCGAGGAGGTCGACCCGACGAAGTCGACTGAGTAGCCCGCTGCCCGGAGAGACTCGTCGAGGTAGTATCGGTAACTTGGATACGTGCTGCCCGCATCGGGCCCCCCGCGGGTGATGGAGTCCCCGAGCGGCATGATCTTGACCACCGCGCCGGCGTGGACAATGAGGCAGCAGAGGAGGAAGAGGACGGCAATGCAGAGGCGAGGCTTCATGGCTGTATCATCCTTGAAGTTGCCGCGCCGGGGCGCCCGGCGTCGGTGTGGAGGTGACATAGCATAAACGCGCCATGATATTTATAGTTATTTAATTGATTCTTGCGCGTTGAATTCGGGTTTGGATAAATGCAAGAAAAATAGAGGTTAATAGCCCGGTCCACCCAGCTCTTCCGGTCCCGCCCCGTACCGACGGCATCGTTTTCACGTCCCGCGTCGATCTGCTGGGTATGCGGACGTTCCGCAGCCCGAACATCGCGGCCGCGCACGAGTGGGCCGTCAGGACCGTCCTCGAGAAGGGTTACCCGGTCGAGACCGAGAACGGCGAGGCGACGATCGAGTGCGAGCCCCTCGCCATGGAGCTCCGCGATCCGCTGGCCGGACCGATGGCGAGCCCTGCCTCGCGGTTCCAGATCAGGTTTCTCGAGCAGTACGCGGCCGACCTCCTCGAGGGCTCGGACGCTGTCTTCGAGTACGACTACCACTCGCGCCTCTTCGGCTGGGGCGAGGGGCTCGAGTGCCGGGGCGCGCCAGTCCGGGTCGACCAGGTCGCGTACATCGTCGGCAAGCTCACGGAGGCGCCGTCGAGCCGCCGCGCGATCGCGGTCACCTGGAACCCGGCGACCGACGAGGCCATGCGCGACTGCCCCTGCCTCCAGCTCGTCGAGTGCCAGCTCCGCGACGGCCTGCTTACCATGCAGGTGGTCTTCCGCTCGAACGACATGCTCTCGGCCGCGGGCGCGAACATGTACGCGCTCGTCCGGCTGCAGGAGCGAATCGCCGGCCTGCTCGGAGCCGGTATCGGGACCTACACCCATGTCTCGCTCGTACCCCACCTCTACCATCGGCGCGACGCGGCCGATCTCGCCCGGTTCTGCGAGCGCTTCGGCGCGGTTGCCCCGGCGCCCGGAACCTGCGCGACATGCCGGGGCTGCGCGGGACGGTGAAACCGGCCGTCTCCGGCATCTTTTTCCCCGCTCAGGGCGACCTAGATGGGTCAAGCAGCCCGGTAGTGTAGCGGTCAATCATGGTGGACTCTGGATCCGCCGACAGCAGTTCGAATCTGCTCCGGGCTATCCCTGCAACGTTCTTCCGCGTTCAGCCGACGAGGTTGAAGAGCCGGACCACGTCCGCGAAGTCGATGCGCCCGTTCTCGTTGTAATCGAACGCCTCGAGTGGCGCGTTCGCGGCGATCCAGCTCATCTGGTTGAAGTAGAGCACGACGTCCGCGAAGTCCTCGCGGCCGTTCCCGTTGACGTCCTCGCGCCGTCCGTCGCCGTCGAGATCGCGCGCCGCGCCCGCGCCGCCAGGGACGACGACCGGCGACGGCCCGGGAAGGAGCGGGGTGAGGGCCGCGTACCACCGCGCCGCGATCTTCTCCATGCCCGCCCTGTTCGGGTGGATCCCGTCGGGACCGTTGTCGGCCGTGCCGTCGTACCCGGAGTGCTGGTCGACGAGGAGGACCCGCGATCTCGGGGTGGTAAGGTTCTGAACCACTCCGGGAAGCGCCGCGTTGAATGGGTCGACCTGCCGCGAGTTCCGGAACGCGTCCCCGGTCGGGATGATCCGGGCGACGAGGACCGTGACGTTCGGACTTCTCTCGCGCAGGACCGCGACGATACCGCGCAGGTTTTCGAGCCGTTCCACGAGCGGGACCTGCCGGATCGCGTCGTTCGTCCCGATCATGAGCAGGACGACGTCAGGCGGGGGATACGCGCCGAGCCAGCCCCGAAGCGGCTCGGCTCCACCGTACGAAAGGAACATACCGGTCGTGTACCCGCCGTGCCCGTCGTGGTCCTGGTCGAAGGAGAGGCGTGTATACGTCGGCGCCGTGGTCGAGCCGACGAGGTCGACGTCGTACCCGGCGCCGGCGAGGAGCCGGTCGAGGTAGTAGCGGTAGCTCCCGTCGGCGGAGTCGGCGCTGGCGTCGCCCCGGGTGATCGAGTCGCCGAGCGGCAGGACCGAGAGCGCAGCGGTGGATGCCGCGAACGCGGCGAGGGCCAGGAAGAGAATGGCGGTCCGGCGGCACAGGGAGGGCGAGCAGATCGGCTGCGGCCCACCCCGGATCGTCGGGGTCATGCCGGGGGCCGCCTCACCAGGACGACGTACCGGGGAGAGAAGCCGTGCCGGACGTAGAACGGCAGGACCCGGTCGTTCGCGGCGAAGACGAAGAGGGCCTGCTCGATCGTCCCGAGCTCGTCCATCCAGGCAGCGGCACGATCCAGGAGCGTCCCTCCGATGCCACGGTCCCTATACGCCTCCTCGACGTAGACCGATTCGACCTCGCCGTGTCCCCCGGGCGTGCCGCTCGCGACGCAGTACCCGACGGGACGGCCCGTGTCCTCGGCGAGTTCGACCCGGAGGGCGCGGTCGCGGTTCTTGGCGAGGAGCTCGTCGCGCCGTGCCACGAAGGTCAGCGCCACCATCTCCGGCACGAAGCCCGGCGCGCCCGTCTCGGCGCGCTCGAGATGGTACGCCGCGAGACCCTGCCAGAGCGGCTCGATCAGGTCGAGCCCCTCGGGGCCGTGGACGGAGAAGGTGATGGACTGCCGAGCGGGCATGGACCTTACCACTCCACGACCATGACCGCCTCCTCCTCGTCCGTGAGCGGCATGGCCGTCTCGGCGGGGTCGAACCGGTACGCGGTCCAGGGGTCGTACTCGGGATAGAGCGCGGCCTTGTCGAGCACGTCCACGAACTCGCGGAGGAAGAGACGGGGGATGACGTCGACCCGGCCGCCGAAGCGGCTGGTCAGCTGCCGGATCTGGGCACGGATGAACCGATGGCTGACGCGCTCGCGGTCGACCTCGCCGTGGGCCTCGGCGTAGATGTCCATCACCCGCAGTGCGACCTGCTCGAGTTTCTGCGCGTCGAACCGGGTGAGCGCGAGCTGGGGCTGGAGCGGGTTGCGGTACCCGTCGTCGCCGACGGTACCAATCCGGTCCGCGAGTGGCGGCACCGACCGGATCCCCTTGGCCCCCTCGAAGAGCGACGGCGTGCCCGTGACCAGCAGGTAGCAATGGGCGAGCTGGCCCCGGTCGAGCAGGTCGATCAGCTGCCGGAGGTTGTTGTAGGCCTTCTCGCGCGAGGCGCGGGGCAACGCCTGGGTCGTCTCGGCCTCGTCGAGCGCGATGACGAGCCCCGCGTACCCCGCCCCGCGGATCACCGCCACAAGATCCGTGAGGAACGCGAGAGCGACCGTCTCGTCGATGGTCCCGCGGACTCCGGCCTTCGCGCGGAACGGACGCCCGATGTTCGGTTCGCCCGCGAGCCAGCCGAGCGCGGCCTGGGCGAGCGCGTACTCCTCGTCCGCATTCGCCTCGTAGTAGGCCCGGACGGCGGCGGCGAACGCGCTCGAGCCCTCGGCCAGCTCGGCGAGCGACCGTTCGATCGAGCGGACGGTCTCGTCGCGGAGCTCGTCATCGGGGAGGTCGCCGCCCCGGATCTCGATCACCCGCTCCTCGATTGCGTACAGGAACGAGTCGAGCAGCGCCTTGAACGCCGCCCCGTCCTCGCGCGTCGCGAGGTTCGCGCAGACCCGCTGGTACACGGACCGGATGCGGGTAAGCGGGGTCTCGGACGAGACCACCACGTGCGCCGAGGCGAACCCCGCCTCCTGGGCGATCTCGAGCGTGCGGGCGAGCAGGAAGGTCTTGCCCGCGCCGTAGTCGCCCTTGATGAACTTCAGGTCGCCACCGCCGTCGGCGACATACCCGAGCTGCCGCGCGATCACACCCTCCTCGACCTCGATCCCCACGGCGAGCCTGGACAGGCCGCTCGCGGGCACGGTGCCGCGCCGGAGCGCGTTGATGATGTTGATACTCTCGGTCCGTCTCCTATCGTCCGACATAGACATACTCCTCTCCCTCGTCGCCGGTCCCACGCCGCTCTACCAGGGTCATGCCCTGCTCGGCGGCACGGCGTGCCAGCCGGTTCACGAGTCCCGCGACGCGCCGCGTGCCGAGGACAGCCCGAAGCTCGCGCTCGGTCGCGGTCCGGTGCTCGCGCAGGAACGCGACAAGCTTCGTCTCAGCCTCAGAGAGCGCGAGGGCGGCCTCGGGCGGCGGCACCGGGGGCTCGGGCACGGCTCCGCCGGCCCTCGTCCGCCCGAGCACGGGCCGGTCGAGCACCGACTCCTCCTTGCACCGCGCGAGGAGGGCCGAGAAGTCGTCGAGCCGGAGCTCGCCCGCGTGGGCGGGAAAGAGGTCGAGCCCGACGAGGCAGCATTCCTTCGCGAGGTCGTACCGGCCGGCTTCGTACGCGTCCGTCGCCCGGGCGAGGAGCGCGACGGCCGCGAGCTCCTGGCCGAACGACGAGAGGGCGTCGCGGCGAGCGCTGAGCCGGTCGACGAGCCGCTCGAGGAGCCGGGGCAGCCGGTGCATCCCTGTCGCGGCGTCGAGCGCGACCTCGGCCACGCGTTCGAGGTCGGCGGTCTTGGTCGCGTTCTCGGTGCAGTAGAGCATCACCTTCTCGCACTCCCGGCGGTCTTCGTGCCGCGCGAGGAACCGGGCATACGCGAGGCCACCGCGGAGGAAGTCGGTGCGGTAGGCCCGGTAGAGGTGGTCGCGAGCGATCCCGAGTTCGCCCTGCCGCTCGGCGGCCTCCCCGATCGCGACCAGGCCGACCGTGGTCGGGTCGGCCCCAACGACCTCGACAAACCGCTCGAGGGCCTCGTCCGCGGGTCGGGCCGCGAGCAGGAGGTCCTCGTACTGCCTGAGCACGATCACGAGTGTCTCCGCGTCCTCGAGGGAGCCGAGGAGGTCGCGGGCGAGCGCCTCTGTCGCGGCCTCGGCTCCGGCCAGACCGCCGGTGAGTGCCAGGAGCTCGGCCTCGACCAGCCGGTGGAACGGGGCGGGGTCGGCGGTCCGGAGTGTTCGCGCGGCCTCGAGGGCCTCGTCGTGCCGACCGAGGGACTTGAGCAGGAGGACGCGGTCGAAGTCGACCAGCGCCGAGGTCCCGGCCCAGCCCGCGTACGCTGCGGCCGCGCCGTCGGGGTCGAACGTGGACCAGGCCGCGAGGTGGGCGCGGAGGAAATCAGGGTCGCGCGTCACCTCGAAGGAGCCAGCGGCGAGCACTGCCGCGCGCCGGGCCTGGCCCGCGGCGAGCAGGGCCTCGACGAGCTCCATCGACGGCGGGCCGGCCTGCGGCCCCCCGAGGACCTTGACGGCCTCGTGGCAGTCGCCGAGCGCAAGCAGGGAGCGGGCGAGCAGGAGCCGGTCCTCGTGCCTGCCGGAGCGCTGAATCAGGCGCCGGCCGATGGCCGCGGCTGCCCGGTGGTCGCCGCGGCCGGCGAAGTACGCGGCGACCTCGCGCAACGCGCCCGGGTTCTCGGGGTCGAGCCGCACGGCTTCCGCGAACTCGCCCATGGCACGGTCGTCGCCCCGGTCCGCGAGCACGCGCCCGAGCAGGCTGTGGAGGTACGACGCCTCGGGGAGGCGACGGGCGAGGTCGCGCAGGAGCGCCTCGGCCTCCTCGTTCCGGCCGATCCGGTGGAGTGCCGTCGCCGCGAGGACGACGACCTCGGGCTCGACACCACCACGGAGCAGCTCCTCGGCGATCGCGAGCGCCCCCGGGGCGTCGCCCGCCTCGAGCAGCCGGAAGGCCCGGGCCTTCTCCTCCTCGCGGGTCATTGCCACCGGAGCCCCACCAGGCGCCCGAGCATCTGCATGCAGTCGACGCCGTGAACCTTGGAGCCGCCCCGGTCGTACCAGACCGTGGGCACCTCGACCACGCGGGCCCCGCGCCGGGCGAGGCGCCAGAGGAGTTCGACGTCGAACTCGAAGCCGGTGAGCGTCATCTCGTCGAGCACCAGAACGAGGACGTCGCGGCGGAAGACCTTCGCGCCGCACTGGGTGTCGGCGTACGGGAGGGCGAAGAGGAGCCGGATCAGCAGGCAGAACGCGCGCGACTGGAGCCGGCGGACAGGTCCCTGACGGATGGGTACAACCGCACCCGGGACCCACCGAGAGGCGATGGCTCCGTCGGCCTCGGCGAGAGACGAGAAGAGGCGGGCCATCTCCCCGGGAGCGGTCGAGCCGTCGGCGTCCATGAACCCGACGTACGGGGTCGTCGCGGCCCGGAAGCCGGCCAGTATCCCGCCGCCCTTGCCGAGCCGCGCGGGAAACTCGAGGCAGGCGAGCGTGAGCCCGGGGTGGCTCTCCGCGAACTCCCTGACCAGGTCGGCCGTCCGGTCCGTCCCGTCCGCGACAACGATTACGGGGCCCTCGAACTCAGCGAGCGCCTCGAGGAGCCCGCTGATCCGTGCCTCTTCGTTGTAGGCCGGGACCACGATCGTGCAGTCCTCGGGCCGCACCTCCGAACACGCCTCGCCCGGCACCCGTTCACAGCTCCCCGATCGGCCGCCCTCGCCGCCGATCATACACCTAAGATGAGCGCCCCGCCGGCAATAACCCTGCGGACGGTAGAACCTTTTTCGGCCGGGACGGTGACAGATCCTCCCGATGACGTCATATCTCGACCGGCTCCGGGCCGGGGGGGAGAGCGAGAACCCGTTCTTCGCGATGACCGGTACGCGCGTGGTACGCATGGATGCGGGCGTGGGCGAACTCTCGGTGACGGTGCGGCCCGGGTTCTGCAACGGTGAGGGCTGGGTTCAGGGCGGGCTCTACGCCGCCCTTGCCGACGAGGCGATCGTCCTCGCGATCTACCAGACGCTCGGCGAGGGCGAAACCATCGCGACGATCACCGAGTCCACGTCGTTTCTCCGGGGGGTGGACGGCGGCACTCTCCGGGCTGTGGGACGCGTGGTGAAGCGGGGCCGGCGCGTGATCTTCGGCGAGGGACAGGTCTTCGACGGGGACGGGAAGCTCTGCTCGGTCACGACCGCGTCGTACGCGGTCACGACCCCATGACAAGGCTCATTGTGACAGGACTCCAACCTGATCGGCGAGAGGCGAGCGGGTGAAGTATATATTCGTGACGGGCGGCGTGATGAGTGGCCTCGGTAAGGGGATCACGACGGCGTCGATCGGTCGGATCCTGAAAAACCGCGGCGTCGGCGTCACTGCGGTCAAGATCGACCCGTACCTGAACATCGACGCGGGGACCATGAACCCGGCCCAGCACGGCGAGGTTTACGTGCTCGCCGACGGCTCGGAGGTCGACCTGGACCTCGGCAACTACGAGCGCTTCCTGGACATCAACCTGGCGGGCCAGCACAACATCACCACCGGCAAGGTCTACCGCTCGGTGATCGAGAAGGAGCGGCGCGGCGACTACCTCGGTGAGACCGTCCAGATCATCCCGCACATCACGGACGAGATCAAGGCCATGATCCGACGCGCGGCCAACGAGCCGAACGGTGGTGGGCTGGAGCCCGAGGTCTGCCTGGTCGAGGTCGGCGGCACCGTCGGCGACATCGAGTCCATGCCCTTCCTCGAGGCCGTCCGCCAGATGCGCGGCGAGTTCCCGCGCGAGGAGACGGTCCTGGTCCACGTCACGCTCCTGCCCGAGGACACCATGGGAGACATGAAGACCAAGCCGACCCAGCACTCGGTCAAGGCCCTCCGGGAGGTCGGGCTCTACCCGGACGCGATCGTCGGCCGCTCGACCTCGCCGATGTCGCCCAACACCAAGCGGAAGATCGCGGCCTTCTGCGACGTGCCGCAGGGGGCCGTGATAAGCGCACCGACGGCACCCGATATCTACCAGGTGCCGGCCGAGCTCGAGAAGGAAGGGCTCGCCGAGATGGTCGTCGAGCACCTGCGCCTCCCCCGCAGCGAGCCCGCGACAGACTGGTACGCCACCGTGGCCCGCGAGTACACGAGCCGGGTGACTGTCGGGATCGTCTCGAAGTACGGTATCGAGGACGTCTACCTCTCCATCAAGGAGGCGCTGAAGCACGCGGGCAGGGCGACCTCGACCGAGGTGACGATCGCCTGGCTCGACGCGGAGCGGCTCGACTGCGGCCAGCTCGCGGACCTTGACGGTATCCTGGTGCCCGGCGGCTTCGGCCGGCGCGGGTTCGAGGGTAAGATCGAGGCGATCCGCTTCGCCCGCGAGGAGGAGATCCCCTTCCTGGGGCTCTGCCTCGGGTTCCAGCTCGCGGTCGTCGAGTACAGCCGGAACGTGCTCGGGTGGGCCGACGCCTGCTCGGAGGAGATGGGCAGCGGGAGGTTCGTCATCGCGATCCTGCCCGAGCAGGAGGAGGTCGAGGAGCTTGGCGGGACCATGCGTCTCGGCGACTACCCCGTCGCCCTTCGCGACGGGACCCGGATCCGCGAGCTCTACGGCGAGGACGAGATCGTCGAGCGGCACCGGCACCGGTACGAGGTGAACCCGGCCGACATCCCGGCGCTCGAGGCAGCGGGGTTGGCCTTCTCCGGGACCTGCGGGCCGCGCATGGAGGTGATGGAGATCCCCGGGCACCCGTTCTTCCTCGCGACGCAGTTCCACCCCGAGTTCCGCTCCCGGCCGGCCCGGCCGAGCCCGCCGTTCATCGGGTTCGTCCGGGCGTGTCGCGAGCGGCGACAGCAGCAGCAACAGCAGGTGATCTGCGATGGTCGATGCACAGCGATTCATCAGTGAGGCAACGGAGGAGATCCGGCGCGAGGCCGGCGGACGGACGGTCGTGATCGCCCTCTCGGGCGGGGTCGACTCCTCGGTCTGCGCCGCGCTCGCGGCGCGGGCAATCGGCGATCGGCTCCACCCGATCTACGTGGATACCGGGCTGATGAGAAAGGGCGAGACCGACCGGATCCGCCACCTCTTCGGCCACCTCGAGCTGACCGTGGTCGATGCAGCCGACGAGTTCTTCGCGGCGCTCGACGGGATCGTCGACCCCGAGGAGAAGCGGAAGGCGATCGGCGAGCGGTTCATCCGGGTCTTCGAGCGCGAGGCCCTGAAGACCGGGGCGACCGTGCTCCTCCAGGGCACAATCTATCCCGACCGGATCGAGAGCGAGGGCGGGATCAAGAGCCATCACAACGTCGGCGGCATGCCCCTCGAGTGCGCCTTCGAGAGCGTGATCGAGCCCCTGCGCGATCTCTACAAGGACGAGGTCCGCGAGGTCGCGGGCGCGCTCGGCCTCCCGCGGGAGATCCAGCACCGGATGCCGTTCCCCGGCCCCGGGCTCGCCGTACGGGTGATCGGCGAGGTGACGCCCGAGAAGGTCGCGGTCGTCCGCGAGGCGAACGCGATCGTCGAGGAGGAGCTCGTCGAGGCCTTCGGGCCCTGGCAGTGCCTCGCGGCCCTCGTCGGCCTCGGCACGGGGGTCAAGGGCGACGTCCGGCTCTACGGCTGGATCGTCTCGGTCCGGGCCGTGAACTCGCGCGACGGCATGACCGCCGACCCGCTCGATCTCCCGTTCGAGACCCTCGCGCGGATGGCGTCGAGGATCACGGCCGAGATCCCGGGTGTAGCCCGGGCCGTCTACGACATCACCCCCAAGCCGCCGGCGACGATCGAGTACGAATAACCACAGGATATCACACATGACGGAGACGGACTACCGCGCGCTCGACGCGCGGTACTACATGCCGGCGTTCGGCCGCGAGCGGATGCTCGTCAAGGGCCAGGGCGCCCGTGTCTGGGACGACCAGGGAAACGAGTTCATCGACTGCGTGGCGGGGATCGCCGTCTGCTCGACGGGCCACTGCCACCCGCACGTGGTGGAGGCCATCTGCCGGCAGGCGCGGGAACTGATCCACATCTCGAACCTCTACTACGTGCCAGGCCAGGCCGAGCTCGCGAAGAGGGTCGTGGCGCTCACGGGGATGCACAAGGCCTTCTTCTCGAACTCGGGGGCCGAGGCGAACGAGGGGGCGATCAAGCTCGCGCGGATCGCGACTGGTCGCCGCTCCTTCGTCGCGTTCGAGCACGGCTTCCATGGCCGGACCATGGGCTCGCTCGCCGTGACGCACAAGCCCGCGATCCGCGAGCCCTTCGAGCCTCTCGAACCGGGCTGCACGTTCGTCCCGTACGGCGACCTCGAAGCCCTCAAAGGGGCGGTGACGAAGGAGACGGCCGGCGTCTTCGTCGAGGCGATCCAGGGCGAGGCCGGCGTGATCTGCCCGCCCGACGACTTCTTCCGGGGAGTCCGCGACCTCTGCGACGACGCGGGCGCCCTGATGATCGCCGACGAGGTCCAGACGGGGATGGGCCGCACGGGCAAGTGGCTCGGGATCCAGCACACGGGGGTCGAGCCCGACATGGTCACGCTCGCGAAGGGGATCGGCTCGGGCTTCCCCATGGGCGCGCTCGCCGCCCGCGAGGGCCTCGAGTTCGGGCGGAGCCAGCACGGCTCGACCTTCGCGGGCGGCCCCCTCGCCTGTGCGGCGGCCAACGCGACGATCGACGTGCTCGAGGAGATTCTGCCGTCGGTAGCCGGAAAGGGCGAGCGCTTCCGCGCCGCGCTCGCGGCGCACGCGCCGCGCGTGCGCGGGTTGATGATCGGTCTCACGGTTGGCGACGCCTGCGCCGGGATCGCGACCGCCTGCGCCGAGAACGGCGTCCTGGTCAACTGCGCCGCGGACGGCAACCTGCGGCTCGTGCCGCCGCTCGTGATCACCGACGACGAGATCGACCGGGTCTGCACGGTCCTGCATGCGGCCATCGGTTAGGCCGTACCTCGCGGGGCCAGGGTACGTCTACGCCGAGCGGCCCGAGGCGATCGCGGTCCGGTACGGCTATGACAGCGTGGCCCGCCTCGGCTCGAACGAGAACCCGTTCGGCCCGTCGCCGCGGGCGCTCGCGGCGGCCTCCGCCGCGCTCGCGGACGCGCACCGCTACCCCGAGGAGTCGATGTCCGCGCTCCGCGCCGCGCTCGCGGCCCGGTATGGCGACCGGGCCTACGCGGTCGGGAACGGCATGGACGGGATCATCGAGACTCTGCTCCGCGTCTTCTGCGAGACCGGCGACCGGGTGACGGTCTCGACCCCGACCTTCTCGTTCTACGGGATCGCTGCCCGGGCCCAGGGGGCCGGCGTCGAGACCGTGCCGCGGAACCCGGACTTCGCGGTCGACGTCGAGGGGTTCGCCGCCGCCTGCCGCGGCGCGAAGATCGCGTTCCTCTGCACGCCGAACAACCCGACGGGAACGGCGACCCCCGTCGAGGACGTGCGGGCGATCGCCGAGTCGATCGACGACTGCCTCCTCTTCCTGGACAACGCCTACGTCGACTTCTCGAGCCGCGACTACCGGCCCCTCCTCGACGAGTGCGAGAACCTTGTGATCGGCCGGACCTTCTCCAAGCTCTACGGCCTCGCCGGCTTCCGCGTCGGGTACGCGATGCTCCCCGACTGGCTGTTTCCGGCCTACGCCCGGGCCGCGACCCCGTTCTACGGTGTCTCGTCCGTCTCGGCCGCGGCCGCCGCGGCCGCGCTCGGGGACGACGTGCACGTGGAGCGGACGCGGTCGCACGTCGTCGCCTGGCGCGAGCGGCTCGCGGCCGAGTGCCCGTATCCGAGCGCGCCGTCCGAAGCGAACTTCCTGATGGTCGACGTCGCGCCCCGCGCCTCGGACGACGCCGTGGGGGCGCTCGCCCGCGCCGGGGTGCTGGTCCGATCGTGCCGCTCGTTCCCCGACCTCGCCGACCATTACCTCCGCGTCTCGGTCGGGGCCGACTGGGAGAACGAGAGGTTCTTATCCGCGGTGCGTGCACTATCATCAGCATGATGGTCGGGATCGCCGGGACGCCGGGAACGGGCAAGACCGCCGTGGGGGACGCCCTCGTCCGGCGGGGCCGGCGAGTCGTCCGGGCCGCCGAGACGATCGGGCCGTTCGTGATCGCCGAGGAGGACGGGGTCCGCGAGGTCGACGAGGAGGCCTGGGCCGCCGCGTTCCCGCGAGTCGACGGTTACGTCGAGGGGAGCCTCGTCCATTTCCTCGCCTGCGACCGACTGGTGATCCTCCGCTGCCGGCCAGACGTGCTCCGGGGGCGGCTCGAGATGCGGGGCTACCCCCCCGCGAAGGTCGCCGAGAACCTCGAAGCCGAGGCGCTCGACGTGGTCCTCTGCGAGACGCTCGAGCGCCACGCACCGGAACGGATCCTCGAGGTCGAGACCACGGCCCGGACAGCTGACGAGACGGCCGACCTGGTCGACGCCTTCGCTGACGGACGTCTCGCGCCGTCACACGGGACCTTCGACTTCTCCGACTATCTCGCAGGGCTGCCATGACCCTCGACGCGTATCGCCCGCAGGTGGCCGGCGTCCTCGACCTGCTCGTCCGGGTCGCGCTCCGGATCCGGGTGACGCCGAACCTGCTCTCGGTCCTCTCGTTCTTCCTCGCGCTCGCGGGCGGGCTGCTCTATGCCGTCGGCTCGATCCTGGGAGGCCTGCTCTGCGTCATCGCGAACGCGGTCTGCGACTCGGTCGACGGGGCGCTCGCGCGGGCCCTGGGCGAACACGGGCCGCGCGGTGACTTCCTCGACCACGCGATCGACCGGTACGCGGACATCTTCATCATCACCGGGATCTTCGCGGGCGGCTTCGCGTCCTGGCAGATCGGCGTCTTCGCGCTTACAGGGGTGCTGATGGCGTCGTATCTCGGCACGCAGGCCCAGGCCGTCGGGGTCGGCCGGTACTACGGCGGGTTGCTGGGGCGGGCCGACCGGCTCGTGATGCTGATGGCCGCCTCGGTCCTCGATCTCGTCGTGGGCGCGCCGGTCTTCGGGATGCGCTTCCTCGGCTGGATGCTTCTCGTCTTCGGCCTACTCGGCCATTTCACCGCGCTGCAGCGGTTCGTCTGGGTCTGGCGGCAGATCGGGTAAAAAAGAGGTCAGGTGCGGCGGCAGGCCGCGAGTGCCGCGACCCCCGCCAGGGCCGCGAAGATCCCCGCGATCGGCGCCGGGACCGAGCGCGGCGGCGTCGGGGTCGCGTACGGGGTGATGTTGACGGCCGTGGCCGTCGGTGTCGGCGAGAGCGTCGCCGTCGCGTTCGCGGCCGTACCATTGACCTCGGTCAGGTTGGCGGCTGAGCCGTCGTCCCCGGCGGTCTCGTTCGTGTCATTGTCGGGGGTCTCCACGGCCTCCCGGAAGAGCTCGACGCCGTGGCGGGCGGTGTCGGGGACGTAGACCGTTCCCTGCGGGTCGACCCAGACCGAGAACGGCCCTTCCTCGAACTCACCGTCCTCCGAGCCACGGGCGCCGATCCTCCCGAGGAACTCGCCGTCGGAGTCAAAGACGGCGATCCGGCCGTTGCCCGAGTCCGCGACGTAGACGTTGTCCATCGTGTCGACGGCGAGACCCTCAGGGCTGTCGAGCTGCCCGTCCTCCGAGCCCTTCTCACCGAACCTGAGGACGAACGCACCGTCGGGGCCGTACTTGGTCACTCGGGCCAGGTCCTCGTCCAGGACCAGGAGGTTGCCACCCGAGTCGAGCGCGAGCGCCCGCGGTCGCGAGAGCCCGCCGTCTTCTTCACCCTCGAACCCGACCGTCTCCACGACCTCGCCGTCCTTGTCCACGACCAGGACCTCGGGCTGGTCCACGTCGGCCACGTACGTCCTGTCCTTCCCGGTCACGACCACGTCCACGGGACGGTGGAACCGGGACCCGTCCCAGGTCAGGATCAGGGCGCAGCCCTGGGTGAAGGCCTGGACGCGCCCATTCCCCGTATCGGCGACGTAGAGCGTGCCTCGATCGTCGAGCGAGACGTCTGCCGGGTTGGTGAAGAGGATCTCACCCGTGCCCTCGGTTCCCCATCGCCCGATGTACTCGCCGGACGGGCTGTAGCACTGGACCGCGGCCGTCTCCCGGTCCACGACATAGACCCGGCCGGACGCGTCGCCGGTGATCCCTCCAGGACGGACGAGGTATCCCTTCTCGTGCTCATCGTACGACCACCGCCCGGCGAACTCGAACGGTGCGGCGAGGGCGGGCAGGGCGAGGAGCGCGAGACAGACGAGGAGGCAGAGGAGACGGACGGGGGAGCTCATCAGAAAGTTTCTGCTACGTCAGAGGCTTATAGGTTCTGGTGCGGACAGGACGCTGGTCCCGCGATCCGTATCCAGCCAGAAGGTTGGCGCGGAAGGATGCCTCAGAACCACTGGTCCAGGGTCCGCTGGCCCGCCGAGATCCCGATCCGCTCGAGCGCCCCGTTCACCCGCTCCGTCGAGAATGAATACTCCTCGCCGAGCATGGTCCGGAGGCCGTCCGCGTCGGGGGCCCGCCACTCGAGGCAGTAGTCCCGGGTGACGGGCGGCTCGAGGAAGAACGAACGGATCGGGGCGGGGTCGAAGCCCGGCAACCGGTCGGCCACGGTCTCCTCGAACCGTCCCTCGCGGACGATCTTCAGTGCGGTCTTCGGGCCGACCCCACGGACGCCCTCGTTGAAGTCCGTGCCGACCAGGATCCCGACGTCGACCAGCTCCTCGCGTGTCAGTCCGAGCCCGGCGAGCACCTCGGCGAGCCGGATCCGCTCGGGCTCGACCACGATCGTCCTGCCGTGGAGACGCCGGCGGCCGCTGATGGTGATGTTCCGGGCAAGGTCCGGCGCGCCGAAGAGGAGGGCGTCGTAGTCCTGGCTGACCGCGAACGCGACCGCGCCGTCCGCGGCCATTCGCGCAGCCTGGGCCTCGCCCTCGCTCGGCGCCGTGAGCCAGGGGACGCCGAGGAGGTCGAGGAGGCGCTGCGACGACCGGATCACGACCGCGTCGATCCGCGTCGCAGCCCGCGCCTGCCGATACGCCTCCGCGTGGTCACCCCGCTCGACCGCCGCTGCGTGCTGCCGGGTCGCCTCGTCACGGACGGCCCGGCGGGCCTTGACCGTCGCCGTCTTGAGGTCGGGCGGGGCCCCGTCGAAGACGAAGACCGGCCGGATACCCATCGCGAGGAGTTTCGTCGTCCGGAAGAAGAGGCCCGAGAGGTGGGACGTGACCCTGCCTTCGGCGTCCACCAGCGGAGTCCCGTCGGACTGGCGGATGATCGAGAGGAACTGGTAGAGCGCGTTGTGCGCGTCGATGGCCGCCGTCCCCGCGAGGCCCTCCCAGCCAGCCCGATGCCTGTACGGGGCGATGATGTCCCGCAGAGCGACCCCCATGGCAGTCAGCTCTCGCGGCGCGATCGCTTAAACGTGCCGGCTAGCGGTAGAGCCGGCGCTGGAAGTCCTGGATGATCGCGTCGATCTGGGCCACGGTCTCGTCGTACTTGCCCGCGAGCACCTCCTGGGTCTCGAGCAGGTTGATCCGGATCCCGCGCTCGCGGTCGACAAGGGTGCGCGAGAGCGTCGCGATCTTGGTGCCGAAGACAAGAAAGAGCCCGCCGAGCGAGAGCATCATCAGCGTGGCCGAGACCGCGATCGCGATGTCCTGCCAGAGCCGCAGCACCAGGGTCAGGGTCGAGACCACCAGGATGATCGTCAGCACGGTCTCGGGCAGGGCGTCGCGCAGGTCCATGCTTTTAGATGATGAAGGTCCAGTAATTAAGCTACCTGTCACGGGAAGGGACCATGGATACGAACCGGCTGCTGCCCCTGATCGCGATCGGAGCTATGCTCGTCGCGGTCGAGGTCGGGGCCGTCCTGCTCGCCCCGCTGATGAGTGCGGCGGGGATCGCGGCGTTCGAGGACCCCGCGTCGCCGGCGAACCCGTTCATCTTCCTCGCGCTCCTGCTCGCCTTCACGGCCGTGCTTCTGCTCCTGATCCGGTTCGGGATGCGCCGGTTGATCGGCGCTATCCTGCTCGTCTCGATCGGGTCCTCGTTCGTCTACATCTTCTTCGCCGTGCTCGCAACGGCCGTCGATGATCCGTCAGTGGCGCTCGTCGCCTCGCTCGCGCTCGGGGCAGCGGCGACCGGGCTTCTCTATCGATACCCCGAGTGGTACGTGATCGACCTCCTCGGCGTCGTCCTCTCGGCCGGTGTTGCGGCGATCTTCGGTTCGTCACTCGGGGTCATACCCGTGATCGTGCTCCTCGTGTTGATGGCGGCTTACGACGCGATCTCGGTCTACCGGACCCGGCACATGATAGCGCTGGCCGAGGGGGTGCTCGAGCAGCGAGCCCCGATCCTCTTCGTCGTGCCCAAACGGCGAGGCTACTCCTTCCTCCGCGAGGGCGTCGGCCCGGTCGACGAGTACCCCCCCGAGGTTGGCGGCGATGGAGGGCGCACGGCCCTTATCGTCGGAATGGGAGACATGATCATGCCCGCGATCCTCGTCGTCTCGGCCAACACCTTCATCGATGCCCCCGGGCTCTGGGCCGTCAACGGCCCGGCCCTGGGCGCGATCGCCGGATCGATCGTCGGCCTCGCGGTCCTGCTCCACTTTGTCGACAAGGGCCGGGCCCACGCGGGGCTTCCACCCCTTGTGGCCGGGACCGTGATCGGGTTTCTCGCGGGGTGCGCGGCCTTGGGCGCCTGGACGTGGTTCTAGCCGTCGCCACCGGTTTCAGAACCTCTAAATACTTATCAACATGATCAATCATTATGGATCTCTCGCTCATCCAGAAAGACATCCTCATCACCCTGATCACGCTCTACCACCAGCAGTCCCGGCCGATCAAGGGTGAGGATATCGCGGCGGTGATCCAGCGCAACCCGGGCACGATCCGGAACCAGATGCAGGCCCTGAAGGCGCTCGAGCTGGTGGATGGCGTACCGGGGCCGAAGGGGGGCTACAACCCCACCGCGCAGGCCTACCAGGTGCTGAACATCTCGCAGTCCGAGGAAGAGGCGGAGGTGCCGGTAGCGCGGAACGGGGAGACCGTGCGCGGGGTGAGCGCGATCGAGGTCGACTTCACCACGCTCTGCCACCCCGACGTCTGCCAGGCCGTGGTCCGGCTTCGGGGGAGCGTCCGGCCCTTTGAGATCGGCGACGATATCCTGATCGGCCCGACTCCGGTCAACAAGCTGATGCTCCGCGGCGAGGTCTTCGGCAAGGACGAGGTCCAGGGGGCGCTTCTCCTCTCGATCTCGGAGATGCTCTCGCTCCCCAAGAAGCCGGTCCGGGCGTACATGTCCCCGACCCTCTTCGTGCTGCCCGTCGATGCCACGATCGACGACGCGGTCCGGCTCTTCGACCGTGCCAGGATCAACGGAGCCCCGGTCATGGACGGCGAGACCATGCGCGGGATCCTGACGGCCTCGGACGTGATCCGGGCCTGCGCCGCCGGGCGTGGCGGGGAGGCGCCCGTGACCGAGTTCATGACCGAGAACGTGGTTCAGGTCGAGGCCGGCGTCCGGTTCTTCGAGGTGATCGGGCGGTTCAAGGAGCGCGAGATCGGGCGAGTGATCGTTGTCGAGAACGGGCGACCGGTCGGGATGTTGACGCGCAGCGACATCCTCCGGGTCTTCCCGTCGTTGTGACGCCGAAGCCCTCCGTTTCGCCTGCGTCGCGAGAGATCGCATTATTTATAGCACGAGAAGCTGACCATTCTCACATGAACACGTTCTCCCGGAGCCTCTCGCGCAAACGCATCATGTCCAACGACGGAATGGTGATCGGGACGCTCAAGAACATCCTGGTGGACCTGGAGAGCGGACAGGTGATCGACCTGATCGTCCGGCCCGACCCGACGTTCGACGTGACCGGCTACCGGGTGGACGGCGACCGCCTGTTGATCCCGTTCGAGGCGGTGAAAGACATCAAGGACTATATCGTCGTCGACCGCTTCCTCTCGAAGAAATAGGGAGCGGTCAGGGAAAATAGTGGGCGACGGCCTCGACGAACCCTTCTCCGAACTCGGCCGTGGCCACGAAGTCGGCCGATTCCTTCGCCTCGAGAACAGCGTTGCCGACGACAGCGCCGGCACCGGCGACCCGGATCATATCCACGTCGTTCTCGGAGTCGCCGATCGCCACGAAGTCTGCGGGTGCCAGACCGAGGGCCTCTGCAACTCCAGCGAGCGCGGTTGCCTTGGAGATGCCCGCCTGCTGGATGTGTATAGCGAAGCCGGTGTCGAGCACCCGGACGGGCTGGTCCCGGAGGACCTCCCGGACCTCGTCCGGGTCCACGCTCGGGGCGAACGCGACGTCGGCGAACCGGAGCCCATGGGAGAACGGGTCGAGGGCGATACCATGACCGGCGTAGTGGTCCCTGAGAACCTCGAACGCCGTGAGCGTGATCCGGCGGTCGCCCGCAACGACGGGCTCGCCGAGAAAGCTCTTCCGCCAGACGCCGCCGTTCTCGCAGATGACGGTGCCGTCGGTCCCGATCATCTTGGCGATCCCGTCCATGAAACAGAGGGTGTTGCCCGAGGCGAGGACGACGGGGATACCCCCGTCCACGAGCCGCCGAATCTCCTCGATCGCAGCCGTGCTGATCCGGCGGCGCCTGTCGGTGAGCGTGCCGTCGATATCGGTGACGACGGCCTTCATGCGGGCTTGAGGCCCGGCTCCTCGACCATGAAGGTCGCCTCGCCCTCGGGCAGGTTCGGGCTGTCCACGAGCCGAGCGATGCGCTTGCCGCCTTTCGACTTCCGGAGATAGAGCCGGAAGGTGGCCGTGTGGCCGACGATGTGCCCGCCGATAGGCTTGGTCGGGTCGCCGAAGAAGACGCCCGGGTTCGACATCACCTGGTTCGTGACCAGGCCGACCGCGTTGTTCTCGTCCACGAGCTTGAAGAGCTCGTGCATGTGCTTGTTCAGCTTCTGCTGCCGGGCCGCGAGCGTACCGCGCCCCGCGTACTCCGAGCGGAAGTGGGCCGTGAGCGAGTCGATGATGAAGAGCCGGACGGGCTTGTCCGAGGTCTTCAGCTCGGCCGCGAGCTCTTTGGCCGAGTCGATCAGGAGCATCTGGTGGTCCGAGGTGTGGGCCCGCGCCACGTGGACGTTCGCGAGGAACTCCTCGGGCGAGGGGATCTCGTACTCGTACTCCGGGGAGTCGGCGAACGAGAGCCCGTTGACCATCTGCTCGATTCGCTCGGGGCGGAAGGTGTTCTCGGTGTCGATGTAGATCGCCGAGCCGTTGAGCCCGCCGAGCTCCTCGGGGACCTGGACGTTCACGGCCATCTGGTGGACGATCTGCGACTTGCCCGAGCCGAACTCGCCGTAGGTCTCGGTGATCGCCTGCGTCTCCATCCCGCCGCCGAGCAGGGCGTCGAGGTCGGGCACGAAGGTCTTCAGCTTGCGGATCTGCTTGCGCTGCTCGAAGACATCCTGGCCGGTCCGAAAGCCGCCGATGTCGGCGATCTCGCGCGCGGCCTTGATCATCTTCTTCGCGGTCGACTCGCCGATCTCGGCCGACTCGGCGAGGTCGGCGGGCGATGCCGTCGCGATGCTCTCGACGGTCAGGTACCCGGCCTCGCGAAGCTTGTCGGCGGTGGTCGGACCCACCCCGGGCAGGTCCTCGATGTCCAGCGGTCCTGGTGCTGGTTCGGTCTTCATATCGTATCTCCTACAGAACTTCGAGTTCTTTCTTGCTGTGCCAGTCGACCGGCGTGACCGGTCGCTCTTCACTCTACATTATAAAATCGACCCGGAAGCTTATAAGCAACCCTATCGCGGTGTGAAAGTGCTCGGCTCGTCCGGCTTCGGGGTCGGCACGAGGGCCGCGAGCCGTCTCCGGGCCGCTCCGGGGTCGGGCGATGCCGGCGTCAGGGCGGTCGGCGTCAGCCGATTGCCCGCGAGAAGGCCCTCGACACGGAGCTCGTCGCCCATCCGGCAGGTGCCGTCAGCAAGCAGGTAACGGTCGTGCCCGTCGTCGATGAAGAGACCGGCCGGCGCGGCGAGAACCGTCCCTTCGATCACGACCGGGACCTCGTCCGTCACCGGGAGGGCGACCGCCGCCGCCCAGCCCGCCGAGACCTCGAGGTCCCCGTACCGTCCGGGCTTCGCGGTGGCGCCGTAGACCTCGAGTGGGTCGCCGACGGCGAGCGGCAGGAGGGCGTGCTCGCCCCAGAGCACGACCGGGGCCGTGCCCGAGTCGTCGGCGAGCACGAGGTTCCGGACCCACGACGGCTCGCCCGAGCGCGAGACGAACTGGCGCGGTGGCTGGAGCGAGGCGACGGCTCCCCGGACCGAGACGGTCCCCTCGCCAGGCAGGGCGCCGAGCGGCGTGGCCGGGACCTCGATCGCGTCGTCGACCGCCTCGACGGCCGACCCTTCGTCGATCGCGTACTCGTTCCGGTTCGACCGCTGGCTGAGCTTGGCATTCGCGATCCGGACCGTGTCGCCTGGCGCGACGCCCTCGAAGAGGCCAGGCTGCCAGGCCACGAGCCGGAAGACCCCGTCGGCGTTCCCGACGAGCGCCTCGGTCATCTCGCCCGGTGTCCCGTCGCGGCGCATGAAGGTCCGGGGGGGCCGGACAGTCAGCACGCGGACGCGCAGCTCGACCTCGGCGCGGTCGACGGCCGGTCCCGCACCTCCCTCCGGCGGGACGCGGCAGTCGACCTCGCACCCGGCCTTCTGGAGGGCGAGCGCGGTCACATCCCCGCGGCGGCGGGGCGAGGGGCGGGCGATCACCTCGAGGACCTCGCCGACCGCTATCTCGGATACCGCGTCCGCCTTCTCGTCGAAGAGGGCCATCTCAACCCGGCCGGTCTCGTCACCGAGGGTCACTGTCGCGATCCGGCCCTCCTCGCTGTCGACCCGGACGAAGGTCCTCGGGCTGGAGACGGCGAGTACCCGGCCGAAGAAGCAGACCAGGCTCCCGCCGGAGAAGAGGTCCCGGACCTTGCGGTGGGCCCGCCCGAGGTCGCCGACCACGAGCATCGCGGCCGTCGGCTCGTCCACGAGCCCGCCGCAGGCCTCGGTCTTGGCCTCCATCCGCTCCTCGAACTCCGCCTCGGTGACGAGGTCGTCGACGAGCGCGTAGTGGAAGCGCATGGCTCAGAGCCAGGGCGGTGTGGCCAGCGTCCCGGTCAGGTCCTCGATCGTCTCGGCCCGGCGCATCAGCGCCCGGTCCGGGCCGCGCACGAGGAGTTCCGCGGCCCGCGTGCGAGCGTTGTACTGCGAGGCCATGGCGAAGCCGTACGCGCCCGCGTCGAGGACGGCGACGAGGTCGCCCTCGCGCACCGCGGGCAGGGCCCGGTCGGCGGCGAGGATGTCGCCGGACTCGCAGATCGGGCCCGCGACCGTGTACGGCCCGGCGGGGGCGTCGGATGCGCGGTTCGCGACCACGACCTCGTGGTACGAGTCGTACATGGCCGGCCGGATAAGCTGGTTGAACCCGGCGTCGACGTTGACGAAGGATCGGTGCGCGTGCTTCACGGAGTTGACCCGGGTGAGCAGCACGGTCGAGTCCGCGACGAGCGAGCGGCCCGGCTCGACCCAGAGCGCGGGCCGGATGCCGAGGGCCTCGACGCCCTCGACGAAGACCGGCATCACCGCGTCCGCGTACTCGCGGGGCGAGGGCGCGACCTCCTCGTCGTGGCGGTACGGGATCCCGAGCCCGCCGCCGAGGTCGACGAACGCGAGTTCGGCGCCGAGGACCGTCACCTCGCCCGCGAGCCGGACCATGACCCGCGCGGCCTCGACGAACGGCGGGAGGGCGAGTATCTGCGAGCCGATGTGGCAGTGGAGCCCGACCGGCCGGACGTATTCGCAGGCGAGGGCCGCGCGGTAAGCGTCGACGACCTCGCCGTGGGGGATGCCGAACTTGGACGAGGCCAGGCCGGTCGCGATCTTGGGGTGGGTCGGGACCTCGAGCGCGGGGTTGACGCGGAACGAGACCTCGGCCGTTGTGCCGAGCGCGCCCGCGACCTCGTCGAGGGCCCGGAGCTCGTCGAGGGAGTCGAGCGAGACGCGGATGCCGCGCCCGACCGCGAGACCCAGGTCCTCGCGCGACTTCGAGGAGCCGTTGAAGAGGAGGCGGGCCGGATCCATGCCGGCCTCGAGGGCGAGCGCGATCTCGCCGGCACTGAAGACGTCGGCCCCGGCCCCCTCGGACGCGAGGACCCGGAGGAGGGCGAGGTTGCCGTTCGCCTTCGCCGCGTACAGCACCTGGACGCGGTCGTAGTGTGCCCGGAGGGCGTCCCGGTACTCGAGGTACCGGGCCCGTACCCGCTCCTCGTCCGTGACGAAGAGGGGCGTGCCGTACTCAGCCGCGAGCGCGACTGTGTCGTGCTCGCCGATGTAGAGGTGGCCGTCGCGGACCGAGAGGTGCGGCGGCAGGTTCATGCGAGCGACTCCATGCGGGCGAGGGCCTCCTCGATCCGCGCGACCGGGCGCGTCAGGGCGAACCGGACGTAGCCCTCGCCGTGCGCGCCAAAGCCGACGCCGGGGGTCACGACGATCGCGGCCTCGTCGAGGAGCCGGGCCGCGAACGCCATCGAGTCATCGACGGGGAGCCAGGCGTAGAAGGTCGCCTTCGGCGCCGCGACGTCGTACCCGAGGGACCGGAGACCCCTGACGAGGACATCGCGCCGCTCCTGGTAGACCCGGCAGGCGTCGGCGACGCAGTCCTGGGACCCCGAGAGGGCCGCGATGCCCGCGTGCTGGACCGCGTCGAAGACCCCCGAGTCCACGTTCGTCTTGACCCGGCCGAGCCCGGCGAGGATCTCGGGGTTGCCGACGGCCATCCCGATCCGCCAGCCGGTCATGTTGTAGGTCTTGGAGAGCGAGTGCATCTCGACCCCGACCTCCATGGCGCCGTCGGTCTCGAGGAACGAGGGGGCGCGGTACCCGTCGTAGGCGATCTCGGAGTAGGCGTTGTCCGAGACGACGACGACCCCGTGCTCGCGGGCGAAGGCCACGACCTCGTCGTAGAACGAGGGGGGCGCGACGGCCGAGGTCGGGTTGTTCGGGTAGTTGACGAAGAGGAGCTTCGCCCTCCGGGCGACGTCGGCCGGGATCGCGTCCAGGTCGGGTAGGAAGCCGTTCCCAGCCGCGAGGGGGAGATCGTGGAGGACGCCCTCGGCGAAGAGGGTCGAGGTCCGGTAAACAGGGTACCCTGGGTTCGGGGCGAGGACGACGTCGCCGGGGTTCACGAATGCCTCGGGGACGTGGGCGATCCCGTCCTTGGAGCCCATCAGGGCGAGCACCTCGGTCGCCGGGTCGAGCTCGACCCCGAAGCGGCGGCCGTACCAGTCCGCGGCGGCCTCGCGGAATGCGGGCATGCCCGCGTACGACGGGTAATGGTGGTTGGCCGGGTCGCGGGCCGCGGCGCAGAGCGCCTCGACCACGTGCGGGGGGGTCGGGAGGTCGGGGTCGCCCACCCCCAGGTCGATGATGTCCGCCCCGGACCGGGCCTTCTCGGCCTTCATCGCGTCGATCCGGGCGAAGAGATACGGTGGGAGCGAGCTGAGCCGGTCCGCGTACATGCGGCAGATCTATTGGCTCGAACGGGTCTTTAACCTGAGGACGGGCACGTCAGTACCCGGTCGGGTAGAACCAGCCGTTCTCGGTGACAAGCCGCACCGGCACGCCGAAGAGGCCGCCGATCCGTTCGTCGGTCAGCACCTCCGCCCTGGGCCCGTCGGCGACGATCCGGCCGCCCCGCATCAGCACGATCCGGTCGCACTCGGGGATGATGTCGTGGAGCTGCTGGGTCACGGTGACAACGGCCGTCCCGGCCCGCGCGATCTCGCGCAGCATCCCGCGGAGCGCGTGGAGGGCCGCGAGGTCGAGGCTGTTGGTCGGCTCGTCGAGCAGGAGCGTGGACGGAGCGTGGACCAGTGCGCGGGCGACCAGGAGGCGGCGGGCCTCGCCCGAGGAGAGGGACCCGATTGGGCGGTCGGCGAGGTGCGCGATCCCGAGGGACCGGCAGACGGCGTCGGCCCGCTTGACCATCTCGTCCGTGACCACGTGGTTGAAGAGCCCGATCGAGGAGAAGAACCCCGAGAGGACCACCTCCCGCCCCGGGACGTCGCGGGCGTACGCCTGCTGGAGGTCGTTCGAGACGACGCCGATCGCGCTCCGCAGATCGAAGACGTCCCAGAGCTCGCGGCCCCGGCAGGCGAAGATAGTCCCCTCCCGGCGGACCGGGTAGAACTCGCGAAGCACGGTCCGGACCAGGGTCGACTTGCCCGCGCCGTTCGGTCCGAGGATGGCCAGGTGCTCGCCCTCATTGAGCCGGAGCGAGACCCGGTCGAGGACGGTTCGACCGTCGCGGGCGACCGTGACATCGCGGAACTCCAGGAGCGGCCAGCGGGCGGTCATCGCCACGCGACGGCGAGCGGCCGGCGTGCCGGGATCCGGGCCGGCCGGAACCGCGGGTATCCGCACATCAATGCGTGGGCAGGAATCCGTCCGGCCGGGAGAGCGAGGGCGTTGTGGAGCGGCTCCCAGCGGGCGGCCGCGATCATCAAAAAGCCCGCCCAGCAGGTGCCGACGCCGTGGGCCGGAGCGACCGCATCGGCCCAGGTGAGCGCGATGATCCCGTCGACGAGCGTGGCCTGGTCCGGGACGTGAGCGATCAGCAGGTGCGGCGCGCCCCGGCAGATCGGATCCCTCCCATGCTCCCACGCCGCCAGCAGCGGTCCAAAGACCGCCGGCGGCAGGAGCGGGGCCCCGGAGGCCGCCTCGTGCCGCATCCAGTCGACTGCGAGGCCGGCGAGGCGGTGAACCTCGGCGGCGTCATGGAGAACGAGCCACTCGACCGGCTGCCGGTTGCCGCCCGACGGTGCAAAGCGGGCCACGTCAAGGATGGCCGCGATCGTCTCGCGAGGCACGGGCTCGTCCATATACTGCCGCACCGACCGTCGTGACTTCAGGTACTTGCCGAGCAGACCCGGCGGGATCCCGCCGGCGGCCTCGAGAGGACCGTCTCCTCGCCGGAGCGCGCCGGAGGGGCAGACAGCCTCGCAGTGACCGCAATCGATGCAGAACGGTTCACGCCCGGCGTCGATGGCCGGCCGGCCCGAGTCGCCGGCGACAACGACACCGCCAGGGCAGATCGCGGCGCAGGCCCCGCACTCGTTGCAGCGTCCTGGATCGATGGTGATTGTGGCCATGGCTGGTGACTCCTGAGGGTCCTCGCAATGAGAGTGGACAGCGTCGCGGATAAAGAGTGCCGTACGGGGCGCCGGGTGCACATTTGCCAGGCAGGAGTGCAATGCAAAGGCGATTGAATATATATTGTCAGCGCGCGAACTGGAGTTCAAGATCCATGATCGATCCGCTCTCGCTCGCACTCCTGGTCTCGGCGATACTGACCGGGCTCCTGGCCTTTCACGCGTGGGAGCGGCGATCGAACGGCACCGCGATCCTGCTGGCCGCGTTCTTCTTCGGAGCGGTGACCCTCTACATCGGGGGTTCCGCAATGGAGCTCGCGGCGACCGGGCTCGACGAGATCATCTTCTGGCTGCGCATCGAGTTCCTCGGCATCGCCATCGCCCCGGCCCTGGTGATCGCGATGGTCCTCGCGTACACGGGCCGCGACCAGTACCTCGAGCGGCCGGTCATCGCCGGGCTCCTGGTCATACCCGCCATCACCCTCGTCCTCGCTTTGGCCCTCCACCCGCTCTACTACACCTCGATCGGGGTCGACACCTCCGGGGCGTCCCCTCGATTCTCCTTCGAGCCGGGCCTCTGGTACGCCGTGGACGCGGGCTTCAACCTGGCCGCGATGCTCTTCGCCGTCGTCCTCCTCGCACTCGAGCTCCGCTCGGCCATGGCACCGTTCCGGCAGCAGGTCATGGTGGTGCTTGCCGGCGCGATCATTCCCCTCGTCACGTACACGTGCTACATCCTCGGTGTCCTGCCGGTCTCCGGCATCGACCCCATGCCCTTCGCCCTCCTCGCCACCGCGATCGCATTCTCGGTCGGCGTCGTGAGGTACCGCCTCTTCGAGCTCGTGCCCGTCGCTCGGTCCGTCGTCTTCGAGCGGATCCCAGTCGGGGTGCTCGTCCTCGACGGGCAGGAGCGTGTTGTCGAGTCCAACCCGGCCGCCGCTGCACTCCTCGGCGCGCGGGCCGAGAACCTCATCGGGAGGGGGCTCGGCGAGGTCGTTCCCCTGCTGCCACCGCTGGCGGAGTTGCTCGGAGTCGACGACGGTGCCGGTGTCGAGGTGCGCGACCCGGCGAGTGCGCGGACGGTCGCCGTCTCCGCCGTGCCGCTCTGCGCCGATAGGGCCTGCGGCACGGTCGTGCTGCTGAGCGACGTCACGGCGCGGCGGCTCACCGAGCAGGCGCTCGCGCGACGGACTGCCGACCTCGAGGCCTCGAACCGGCGTCACTCGCTCCTCTCGACGTTTACCCGGCACGACCTGGCCAACCACCTGGTCGTGGTCGACGGCTACCTCTCCCTGGTCCGGGAGGACCCCACCGGCCCGATGGCGCCGGAACTGCTCGAGCGGCTCTCCGGGGCCGTGGCTCGCCTGAAGGTCCTCTCCGCGTTCATCCGCGACTACCCGTCGATCGGGGCGCACCCCCCGTCCTGGATGGACCTGTCCGCCACCGCCGCGCGGGCGGCCGACGGCGTCGACCCCGGGGACTCGGTGATCGAGAACCGCCTTCCGGCCGTGCTCGTCCTCGCCGACGCCCTCCTCGAGCGGGTCTTCTCGACCCTGATCGAGAACGCCGTCCGCCACGGTGGTGGTACCTCGCAGATCATCCTCAGGGCCGTGCCCGACGGTGACGGGTTCGTCGTGGTCGTCGAGGACGACGGCGCCGGGATACCGTGGCCCGACAAGGAGCGGATCTTCGAGCGCGGCTTCGGTCGGAACACCGGGCTCGGCCTCTTCCTCGCCCGCGAGATCCTCGAGAGCATGGAGATGTCCATCACCGAGACGGGGCTGCCCGGGCACGGCGCCCGGTTCGAGATCCGCGTCCCGGGCCGGCGTATCCGGCACCGGTCCGCGCCCGCACCCGAGGGTGCCGTGGCGGTTCTCGCCATGCGACACCTCTAGCCCGGCCCCCGGGGAATCGTTAACCGGCGCCGGGTCGACGGACAGGCATGGACGAGATCGTTCTGATCGAACGGTTCTTCGAGTCGTACGCCGCGCAGTTCGCGCGGGCGCTCGCGGACCCGCCCGAGGTCGACATCGAGGCGACGGCGTCCGCCTTCGCCGACTGCTTCGTCGAGAGCGGTCCACGCGGCGTTCGCTGCGGCAGGAACGACGAGACGTTCCGGGCGGCGATCCCCCAGGGCTACGCCTTCTATCGGCAGATCGGGATCAGGGATATGGCTGTCGCCACGCTCGCCCCGAGCCAGCTCGACACGCGGCACTGGGGCGTTCGCGTGGGCTGGTCCGCGGCGTACGACCAGGGGAAGCGGGTGGGGACGGTCGAGTTCGAGGTGCTCTACTTCGTGCAGATGACCGATGCGGGCCCCAGGATCTTCGCGTATATCACGGGCGACGAGGAAGGGGCCCTGCGCCGGCTCGGGCTGATCGGCGGGCCGGATCAGGGAGGACCGTCCGGGGGGTAGGCCACGTACCCCGTCTTGACGCCCGCCCGGAAGCCAGCCCTCGCGTAGAGCCGGTGGACGCCCGGGTCCGCGCGGCCCGTGAGCAGCATCACCTTGTAGCAGTCTACCTCCCTGGCGAAGGTCAGGACGTGGACGAGCAGGGCGGTCGCGTACCCGCGGTTCCTGCGGTCTCGGCGGGTCACCACGTTCTCGACCAGGCCGAACGGCCGGGCGCCGCGCGAGAGGTTCGGCAGCACGAAGAGGACGCAGGTCGCAACGGGCTCGTCGTCGGCCTCGGCGAGGAAGAGGTGCGCGCCGGGGTGGGCCGCGAGGGCCCGTTCGGCGGCGGCGCGGGCGGAAGGGTCGGCCGGGTCGTCGCCGTCGTGCAGGTCACGGTAGAGCGCGTGGACCGCCGGGAGGTCGGACGGTGCGGCCTCGCGGACCGTCACGCCGGTCATGCGCTCCCCTTCACGGCGTAGAAGGCCGCCTGGAGGTACGAGCACCAGAGCACCTCGACGGCCGCGAAACCCGCCTCGCGGTAGAGCCGGAGGTGCTCCTCGAGCGTGATCGGGAAGTACTCGGCGTCGAGCCGGGCGAGCTGAGCCGTTACCTCGGGCGGCTTCCTGCCGGCCCGCTCCTGGAAGCGGGCCCAGCGCCGGAGGCCGAGCTCGAGCCCGGCGGGGGTCAGGGGGCGGACGTTCTCGGACGTGACCAAGACGCCCCCGGGCCGGAGCCGGTCGAAGCAGGCGGCGACGGCGGCCCGCCGCCCGGCAGGGTCGTGGTAGTGGTGGTACTGGACCGCGGTGACTACGTCGAAGGCGCCGGGAGGGAGGTCCTCCGTTCCGCAGGGGGCGAGCACGGTCACGCGGGTTCCGGCGAGCCGCTCCCGGGCGACGGCGATCATGGCCGAAGAGGGGTCGGCAGCCACGAACCGGGTCGCCGGGAACCGGGGCAGGGCGCGCGCCACGAGCGAGCCCGTGCCGCAGCCCGTGTCGAGCCAGGTCCACGGGGTCTCGGGCAGGGCCTCAACGAACGAGAGGACTGTTTCGTGGATCAGGTCGTAGTGCGGGATGGTCCGGCGGACATCGGCGTCGTACGCGACGGCCGGGTGCGGCGTCGCGTTGTCGGCGGGCGGGAGCGGTGCGTCGGCCATGGTCTCCGTACGATCTCGGCGACGGAGAGGGATATACCTGCCCCGTCCGGGGCACCCCTTTATCCCGCGCCGCGCCCATCGCTCGGCCGGTGAGACGATGAATGGACCGATCGAGCTCGCGCTCGTCCCTATCGAGAAGCCCGCGGATGTGAACGTGATCCTCGGGCAGGCGCACTTCATCAAGACCGTCGAGGACCTCTACGAGGCCGTGGTCGGCTCGGTCCCGGGAGCGCGGTTCGGGCTCGCCTTCTCCGAGGCCTCGGGCGACTGCCTCGTGCGGCTCGACGGGACGGACGAGGCGCTGACGGCGCTCGCCCGCGACGCGATAGTCGCGCTCGGCGCCGGGCACTCGTTCGCGATCTTCCTCCAGGAGAGCTACCCGATCAACGTCCTGAACGCGGTCAAGGCCGTGCAGGAGGTCTGCGCGGTCTTCTGTGCGACCGCGAACGATGTCGCGGCGGTGGTCGCCCGCTCCCCGCGTGGCGGCGGGATCCTGGGTGTGATCGACGGGTCGCCACCGGCCGGCGTGGAGGACGAGGCCGCTGCGGCCGAACGGGTGGTGCTCCTCCGGAGGTTCGGGTACAAGCGGGGGTAGCCCGGCAGAGGGGGGGACCGGGCACGAGGGGCTCCAGAGATATCAGTGGGGGTCCAATGAGCGATGGCTTTTTCTACTTTCTTCGATACCCGTTAGCCTGTGAAGGTGATGAAGCATGGACCATAATACGCGGACGCGCCCGGCGGAGAGAGATCCTGTCTCCGGCAGAGCGCCATCCGGATCGAGAGAGCCCCGCGCGGCGCAGGGGGAGGCATCGTGGTAAGGTTCCGGCGTCCCACACCCAGCGGCAACGTCGAGGACCGGCGGACATCGAGAGGGGGCGGGGGCGGCATCCCCGGCGGGGGGGCCGCCGCCGGAGGCATCGGTGGGATCATCGTCCTGGTGATCATCGTCGCTGCAGCCCTCATGGGGGTCGACGTCGGTCCCGCCCTCGGGGGCGGCGACCAGCAGCCATCGTCGCTCGCGGCGGGTGAGGAGCAGGCGCTTGCGAACTTCTCGTCGCAGGTCCTCGGCGACACGGACGCGACATGGAGCCGGGTCTTCGCCGAGGAGCTCGGCCGTACCTACACGCCGCCGAGGCTCGTGCTCTATACGGGATACGTGGAGTCGGCCTGCGGCCAGGCGAGCGCCGCCGTCGGGCCGTTCTACTGTCCCGCCGACCAGACCATCTATCTCGACCTCGAGTTCTTCCACGACCTCGATACCCGGTACGGGGCGTCGGGCGACTTCGCGCAGGCGTACGTGATCGCCCACGAGGTCGGTCACCACGTCCAGACCCTCCTCGGCACGTCGCAGGCGGTCTCGGCCGCGCAGCGGAGGGCCACGAGCCAGGCGGAGGCGAACCAGCTCTCGGTCGCGCTCGAACTCCAGGCGGATTGTTACGCCGGCATCTGGGCGAACCGCGCCAGCAGGGATAACCTGATACTCGAGCCCGGGGACGTGGAGGAGGGGTTGAACGCAGCGAGCGCGATCGGCGACGACCGGCTCCAGCAACAGTCTCAGGGATACATCGTGCCCGACGCGTTCACGCATGGCTCGTCGGCCCAGCGCGTCCAGGCCTTCAGGGGCGGATTGAACACGGGGCAGCTCGGCGCCTGCCGGTTCGCTGGACTCCCCGCGGTCGCCTGAGCCATCAAATCCCCTTTTCTTGCACCGGCCCCGGCGGACGGAGCGGGGGGCCCTGTCACGGGGCAACGACGAGCAGGGCGACGAGGAGGACGTGGAGCGCCGCGACGAGCGGCACCCCGACGGAGAAGAGGGGTTTTCGCGTCTTGTGGCGGAAGAGCCTCATCCCGGCCAGCGCCCCGAACGGGGCGGCGAGGGCGGCGAGAAGGAGCGTCCGCTCGCGGATCCGGCGGCGGCGGCAACGGGCTCGCTGTTTGTCGGTGCCGAAGAGAGCGAGGGCAACAAGGTTCGCGGCGATGCCCGCGGCGAGGAGGAACAGGGATGAGTCGACCGGGATGAGCTCAGCTTTGGGCGCGCAGCATATTGCCGTTGTGGCGAGCGTACCTGACTGCCCGGGTTCCGACGCCTCCCGGGCCTCCTCCAGAATGCGGCCCGATGCAGCGGAAAGTCTTTTCTGTCGGGCCTGCACATGGCCGTGACGGAGTGAACATGGATCGATACGAGTGTTTGGTCTGCGGGTACATCTACGATCCCGAGGTGGGAGATTCCATGGGAGGCATCCCGCCCGGCGTGCCGTTCGAGGAGCTGCCGGCGGACTGGGTCTGCCCCCAGTGCGGAGCCGGCAAGGACCAGTTCGTCAGGGTAGAGTGACCCGCCCCGGTCGCCGCGAGCCCTGTCCTGCCGGGACCAGCCGGAGCACCTCGCCCGTTGTGGCCCCCGGGTCCGGGCCCATCTCCCGGCTGACCATCACATAGACTTCGCCGTCCTCATCCTCGCCGAACCCCCGGACGTAGGCATGCACCTGCCCGTCGGGGGAGCCGGCGACCTGCACCTCGCGAGTGGTCCACATCCGGTTCAGCTCGGGTGTCACGTGACCGGCCTCGAGCGGATACGCGTCGAGATCGAGACCCGGTGGAGGTGTCGCCACCAGGATCCGACCGCCGTCGCCGGTGCCGCTCCAGGCGCCGAAGATGTATGCTCCCCGGAGCTCCGGGAGGAAGCTGCCCCGGTAGACGAAACCGCCGACGATAGCCGTACCCATATCGTGCCCCAGCTCCACCACGGGACCGATGAGCGGCTCGCCGCGGGCGCCGTTGGTCGGGCAGGGTCCGGGGGGCGGGCGGGTGTTATCCGCGGGGTCGAAGCAGTGCGTCCCCTCGCGGATGCGCCAGCCATAGTTGCCCCCGGCGGCCACGACGTGGACCGACTCGAAGAGCACCTGCCCGGCCGATGCGGTGATCAGCCGGTGGCCCGGGCCAGCGTCGAAGGAGAGATAGGCCGGATTTCGGAGGCCCATTGCGTAGATCTCGGGTCGAACGCCCTCGGTATTCGCAAACGGATTGTCGGGCGGGATCGCGTATCCTGCGCCGTCGTTGCCGCGATGGTCGACGTCGATCCTGAGGATCGTGCCGGGGAGTGTCGACGGATCCTGCGCGTTGCCGCTCCCGGCGGTGTGGCCGGGACCCTCGTCGTCAGCGCCGCCGCCGTCGCCCAGGGCGAGGTAGAGGTAGCCGTCGTCGGGGCCGAAGAGGATCGGGCCGCCGTTGTGGTTGTGGGCCGGCTTGTCGACCTCGAGGAGAACGCGCTCCGATCGGGGATCGGCGCGATCGGGATGCTCATCCGAGACGTGGAACTCGGCGAGGTGGTTCGTGCAGTTCCAGCCCGGGGGTCCCCCGGGACGAAGCGGTGCCGAGTAGAAGACGAAGAACCGACCGTTCCCGGCATATTCCGGGTGGAACGCGAGGCTCAGGAGGCCGCGCTCGTCGTACCGAGGGTTCAGGGGCACCAGCCGATCGCGCAGGTCGAGGAACGGCGTCTCGAGGAGAACGCCGCCAGGATCGAGGACCCGGACAAGCCCGACCTGGTCGACGATGAACCGTCGTCCGGACCCATCACCGGGATCCACGAGCATCATGGGAGCCGTGAGGCCGCGCGCCACCGACTCGAGGCCGACGACGGCCGGCGGTGCAGCAAGAGGCGTGAACGACCGCCCGTTACGGTAGGTGCTCGCCAGCGGAGAGAACTGGTTTGTCAGGTCGGGGCCCATGGGCGCCCCTCGACACGTCACCCGATAAACATTTCCATGACTGGAGACGGGGGACCGCCATCACCGACGATACATCGTCGGCCGGCCGGTCTTCCCCTTCATACGCCGGTACCCCCCGCCGAGCGTCGCACTCAGCCATTCGACCCTGTCCCTCTTCGCCTCCTCGCTCCGGAAATAGTGGTCCGTGTCGTACCACCGGACGAGTTTGGGCTCGCTCGCCGCGTCGGCGAGCTGTTGGGACTGCTCGCGACTGAAGAACTCGTCGCGCTCGCCGAACTGGATGAAGAGCGGGGAGGGACGTACCCCGGCGACGAAGCCCGCGGGGTCGATCGGCGCCATCACGCGGCGGAAGTGCTCGAGGGCCTCGCCCGAGAGCGAGGGCACGTTCGCGACGGCCACGTCCGTGAAGCTCGGCGCGCCGGCTATCAGCACGAGGGCCCCAAGGCGCGGTTCGATCCTGGCGAGCACGCCGCCCACGAGGGCCCCGAAGCTGTGGCCGACGTACCCGAGGTTCGTGATGTCGGTGCCGGGCTGGGCGATGGCGAAGTCGAGCCCCCGCCGCAGGTCCCGTACGATCGCGACGAAGAGATCGCGGATCTGCTCGGGCGTGCCGAAGGACCGGGCGAAGGCCTCGCCATCGGCCCAGGGCGCCTCCACGAGCAGGGAGGCGATGCCCAGGCCGCCGAGGCGGATCCCCTCGTCGAAGAAGGTCGAACGGTCTCCGGGTGCCGGGTGGACGTAGAGCACGGCCGGGAACCGGTCGCGGCCCGGCGGCGTCAGCCAGTATGCCGAGATCCGGCCACCCCGCGCGTCGGTGAAGCTCACGTCGTGGACCTGGACGCCGTTGCGCTCCTCGGCGATCTCGTCCTCAGCGTCGAGCGGAGCAGTGCTGTCGTAGTCGAAGATCCGATCCGCGGCCGTGTCGTCACCGGAGACTGTCATTCGGAATGAGTAACATCAGCAACGACGATATCCCTTTTCCCCCTTCGCCCCCCGGCGGCCCCGAGATCGGTCGGCCCGGCGTAACGTATTTTTTCGAGGCAGGCGATGGTGAGGATATGCCCACCGACGCCGTCGTGATCCTCTCGACCGCACCCCCGGACCAGGCGCCAGATATCGCCCGAACCCTCGTCGAGGAGCGGCTCGGAGCCTGCGTACAGCTCGCCGCCATCCGTTCGATCTATCGCTGGCATGGCCCGGTCCAGGACGAACCCGAAGAGCTGCTGCTGATCAAGACGAGGCGACAGCTAGTGGAGAGGGTGATCGAGCGGATCCGGGAGCTCCACCCGTACGAGGTCCCCGAGGCGGTCGTACTCCCGATCGAGGCGGGATCGGCGGATTACCTGGCATGGCTCTCGGCCGAGACCGTGGATGAGCCATGAACTTCGTCACCTGGAGCGGGACCCAGTACCGGGCCGGTGAACCCCACCCGGTCGAGGACACGATCGTCCTCGAGACGACGTTCCGGATCCTGCTCAACGGCGAGGAGGTCGCATCGCAGGTCGCCTCGGATGAACAGCTCGCCGAGCTTGGGGCGGGGTTCGTGATCGGCGAGGGGCTCGCGGAGAAGGTCGACTCGGTCGTGGTGGAGGGGGACGCGATCCTGGTCACGGCCCCGCGCCGGTGCGACGCCGCGACCGAGACGGGGTCCTCGGGCGGAGTCTCGTACCGTTGCGCCGTGGGACGCGTCTCGTCGGACCTTACCGTTACGCCCGCGGAGGTGCAGGCCGTGACCGAGGCCATCTTCTCCGAAGACTGGCAGCGCACCGGCGCGCTCCACTGCTCGGTCCTCTTCTGCGACGGCCGGCTCGTCGCGAAGGCCTGCGACGTCGGTCGGCACAACTCGGTCGACAAGGTGGTCGGCGCCGCAGTCATCGGGGGTCTCGACCGTTCCCGATGCGTGCTCGCCTGCACGGGGCGCCAGCCGTCGGGGATGGTTCGGAAGGCGGCGAACGCCGGGATCCCCGTCCTCGTCTCGCGCGCGGCCTCGACCGACCAGGGGATCGCGACTGCCGAGGAGGCAGGGATCATGCTGATCTGCTTCTCGCGCGGCGACCGGTTCACGGTCTACACCCATCCCGAGCGGATGGGCGGTCCCCCGGCATGACCGGGCCGGCGCAGGTCAGTCGGAGTCGCCGGCGAAGAGCCGGTCGACGCCGAGCAGGACGTTGATCCAGCGCGTCTCCTTGCTGGACTGGACCAGGATCAGTACCATGAGCATCAGGGGCACGGCGAAGAGCATCCCGAGCACCCCCAGGAGCCAGCCGAAGATGATCACTGCGAGCACCACGAGCACGGGCGGGATCTCGAAGGCTCGCGAGGCGAAGAACGAGAAGACCGGGTTCTCGACGACAAGGTTCAGCACGAGCACGACCACGACTACCGCGAGCGCGCCCGCGAGGCCGTACTGGATCCAGGCGAAGAAGACGGCGGGAAGGGCCGCCGCGATCAGCCCGAGATAGGGGATGTACCCGAGCAGGAAGGTGAGCACGCCCCAGAGCACGGCGCCTTCGACCCCCATCGCGAGGAGGATGCCGCCGAAGAGAACGCCGTGGACGAGGTTCGTCTCGGTCCGGACCACCATGAAGTCGATGACAAACCCGCCCATGCGCGATACCTGGTCCAAGGCCGTGGAGTCGGGCCCGAGGATCCGGGCGGCCCGTTCGGGAAGGCGCCGTGCCTCGAGCAGCATGAAGAAGGTCGTGATCATCACGAAGAAGAGCATCATCAGCACGCCACCGAGATCCGAGATCCAGCCGACGGCCACGCCCGCGATGGCGCCGAGGTTGAGCGACGACGCCGAGAGTGCTGGCAGCGCGATCCCGAATCCGTTGAGGGCGAGCTGGACGCCCGCGATCCTCTGATCGAGCTCAGCCTGGTAGGTCCCGATCTCGGTGACGAAGACGTTCAGCGCGTAGGCGAGCAGGCCGACGAGCGCGAGCACCAGCAGGAACGCCACGACAGAGACGACCGTAACCGAGAGGGCGTGCGGGAGCCCGCGCCGCTCGAGAAAACCCACCGCCGGGAGGGCGAGGAGGGCCAGGATCACCGAGACGGCGACGATCGTAACCACGTCCGCCGCCATCCGGACGCCGAGCCCAATCACGAGCAGGAGCGCCACGACGAGCAGGACCCGGACCGGGGCCGAGAGCCGTGCCGGTTCGTTCATCGAGGAATAGTGGTCGCAACGGCAGACAAAGGTTCGTGCGACAGGTCGGAGAAAGGGTGGATCGGCCGGGTTCTCAGTCCCCGGTCTGCTCGTCGACGAGGCCGAAACGGTTCCCCTCGGTGTCCTCGCAGATCGCCAGCGTGCCGACGCCGGGGATGGGCGTGCGTGGCATGATGATCCGTCCGCCGAGCTGGGAGACGCGGTCAAGATAGTCCGCGACCGAGGAGACGCCGACGTAGTTCATGATCTGCTGCCCCGGTTCACCCCGCGGGCCCATGCCGCCGGCAAGGCCCGGCGAGCCGTCCAGGGCCCTGGTGGCGATCATGTGATACTCCATCGGGACACCTTCCGCCTTCTCGAAGGTCCATCCGAAGAGTTCGCTGTAGAATGCCTGCGCGCGACTGGTATCGTCTGCGGGCAGGTCGAAGTGGACGATTGTCGGCATGATGGGCATAGTTGCACCGGAATGCGATGAACATTTCGGATTGATGGGAGAGGTACGACCGGATGCGGATGAGGTCGATACCGGCCGACGATGTGTGAATGTTCAAATGGCCTGAGCGTGAGATACCATACACGAGGGACGATGACGGAGACCGAAGGAACAACCGCGCTCCTGCTGCTGGGATGCCCGCAGGTGCCGGTCCAGACGAGCGTCGCGATACACCTCTGTGACCAGCTCCGCGAGCGCGGAATCGCGCCCGTGATCGCTGGAACCGGGTCGGCACGCAGGCTGATCGAGGTCGCGGACCCGAAGCGCCGGTACATCGGCGAGGTCGTCGACCTCGACGACTGCATCGACGCGATCGCGGAGAAGGAGCGCGACTTCGACCACGCCTATGTCTTTATCCACAACGACGGCGGGGTCAGCTACGCGGGCACCCTCTCAGCGATCTCGAAGGCGCGCCTCGTAGGAATCGTCTACGGCGAGCACGCGGACGAGGTGGCGGCATCGATCACGTTCCCGTGCGAGATCGTCGCGACGAAGGCCACGCACAACCCGATGCCGGTCGTGGTCAAGCTCGGGAGGGTGCTGCCATGAGCTGCATCGACCAGATCGAGTACGAGATCCTGCTTCAGGGCGCCTCGTTCAGGGAGGGGGCCGAGTACATTCGCAAGAACTTCGCCGAGTGGTTCGAGGTCGAGCCCGGATACCAGCTCTTTGGCTCGCACCTGATCGGGGTGCCGCCGGTGGTCCTCGGGATCGAGGGCGAGGACGTGATCTTCCCGTACACGAAACCGTGCCGTGGCACCTTCCTCCTCCGGGCGAAGGGGCCCGAGGAGGTCGCAAAGCTGCGAAAGCAAAAGAAGCGGCGGTGATCGTTAGCCGGGCTTACGGGTCCTTTTTTGCCTTTTCACGACACAGTGCTACCTGAACGTGCATAATATCGACCTGATCCTCACGCTCTCCGGTGGGTTTGCAGCGGCCCTGATCTTCGGGTACATCACGCACCGGGCGGGTCTCTCGCCGATCATCGGTTACCTGCTCGCCGGTATTGTCGTCGGTCCGTACACGCCGGGATTCGTCGCCGACGCGGGCCTTGCAGAACAGCTCGCCGAGATTGGCGTCATCCTGCTGATGTTCGGCGTCGGCCTCCAGTTCCACGTCAGGGAGTTCCTCGAGGTCTGGCGGGTCGCCGTGCCCGGGGCCGTCCTGCAGAGCCTGACCGCGACCGCGCTCGCCGCGGTGGCGATGCATGCACTGGGCTGGTCATGGTCCGCCGGACTCGTCTTCGGCCTGGCAATCTCGGTCGCGAGCACGGTCGTGCTGATCCGGGTCCTCTCCGACAACAACGACCTGCACACGCCGATCGGCCATATTGCCGTCGGCTGGCTGGTGATGGAGGACCTCTTCACCATCTTCGTCCTCGTCCTGCTTCCGGAGATCTTCGGCGCGGGCGACCCCACTCCCGCCAGCCTTCTGGCGGCGACAGGGCTGGCCGCCGTCAAGATCGCCGTGCTCGGCATCTTCGCATTCGCCATCGGGGGGTGGGTGTTGCCACGGGTCCTGCACCGGATCGCGGACACGGGCTCGCGCGAACTCTTCACCCTTGCAGTGCTGGCGATCGCCCTCGGCATCGCCGTCGGGTCGTCCCTGCTCTTCTCCGTCTCCATGGCGCTCGGCGCCTTCCTGGCGGGGATGGTTGTCGGCCGCTCGGACTTCAGCCTGCGCGCGGCTACCGAGGCCCTGCCATTGCGCGATGCCTTCGCCGTCCTCTTCTTCGTCTCGGTGGGCATGCTCTTCGACTGGAACGGCCTCGTTGAGTCGCCCCTGCTGATCGTCGCCACGCTCGCAATCACCCTGATCGGCAAGCCGCTGGCCGCACTGGCGCTGGTCGTCCTGATGCGCTACCCCCTCCGGGTGGCCATCTCGGTCGCATTCGTGCTTGCCCAGGTTGGCGAGTTCACGTTCATCCTCGGCACGATGGGCCGGGACCTTGGCATCCTGCCGCCGGAGGCCACGAACATCCTCGTGGCCGCCGCCATCATCTCGATCTCACTGAACCCAGTCCTGTACCGGGGCAAGATCTGGATCGAGCGCTGGCTGGAGCGGAGGGCCCCGCGCCTGACACGCAGGATCCACACCCGCACGGCCTCCGCGGCTGGAACGGGCCCCCTGCCCCTCCCCGAGCCGTCCGGGAGGCTGCCCGCGATCGTCGTTGGCTACGGGCCCGTGGGGCAGACCGTCGTCCAGCTCCTCCGCGACAACAACATCGAGGTCACCGTCGTGGAGTTGAACGTCGGCACGGTGAAGGCGCTCCAGGCACAGGGGATACGGGCGATTTACGGCGACGCCACGCGGATCCAGACCCTGACCGGGGCCGGGGCCCGCGAGGCGAGCGTCCTGGTGCTTACCACGCCCAAGATCCACGGGTGCCACGAGATCGTCCAGCAGGTACGGGCGCTCAACCCTGCGATCCGGGTGATCGCGCGGACCGAGTACCTGCAGGAATGCGATGCGCTCTGCGAGGCCGGGGCCGACCGTGTTCTCTCGGACGAGGTCGAGGTTGCCCTAGCGGTCACCGAGTACATCCTGCAGCAGTTCGGCGCCACGCCCGAACAGGTGGAGCGCGAACGCAGGAGGGTGCACGATACGCTCTTCTGCAGGACCACGCCGCCGGAGGCTCCCGACAGCGGCGCGTGATCACGGCGCCGATCCCTCCGCGAACTCCGGGTGCTCGGCGAGGAACGCGGCCTCTTTTGCGGTCATCTCCGCGGGGGTGAGCTCGGACTTCATGCAGATGGAGCGATGGGAAACGAACCGGCCGCACGTGAAGTGACCGCAGTCGTCCTCCCGCCTACAGGCGCCGTAGCTCTCCTCTTCGAGGTCGTGGTAGACGAGCGGATACCCGGCCCGCTCCGCCTCCTCCTTCGCCGACGTCCATGAGTCTGCCATGCGCGACAGGGAGCCGGGCGAGCCCTTAATAGTGCCGGTGCGAATCCAGCCCGAGGCGTCAGGGCGCCGCCCGCCGCTCGTCCTCGGTGAGCTGCTCGAGGACCTGGGCCGTGGGGCCGATCGCAATGACCCGGCCGCCGCGCATCAGCGCGAGCCGGTCACAGATATCGCGAACGAACTCCATGTCGTGGCTGACGACGATGAACGTCTCCTCCATCTCCTCGCGGGCGTGCAGGATCGAGTGCTTGACATCGATCTTGGTGATCGGGTCCATCGTGCCCGTCGGCTCGTCGAGGATGACGAGCATCGGCTCGCGGATCAGCACCTGCGCCAGGGCGACGCGGTGCTTCTCGCCCTCCGAGAGCTGGGCCGGCAGGCGGTCGAGCACGGCCCGGCTCTTCTCGTCGCTGAACCCGGCCATCCGCAGGGTCACGATCGCCTTGCGCATCGCCAGTTCCTTGGGGAACTCGAGGCCGATGGCGTCGGTCAGGTTGTCGAGCACGGTGCGGTGGGGAAAGAGGTCGTACTCCTGGTGCAGGAGGCCGATATAGCCCTTGGCCCGGCCCCGGTTCTCGATCCCGGGCTTGGTCATGTCGATCCACTCGTCGCCGACGCGGATGTTCATCTCGCCGCCCGTCGGCTCGATGATCCCCGCGATGATCCGCGAGAGGGTGGTCTTGCCCGCGCCCGACCGGCCGATGATGCCGAAGATCTCGCCGCGCTTGACCTCGAAACTGACGCCGTTGACCGCCCGAACCACGCCGCGGTCGACGGAGATGTACCGCTTCATGACGTCGCGGGCGACGAGGAGGTTCTCGCCGAGGTCGGGCTTCTCGAAGGCCTCGAGGTCGGCGTAGTCCTGCATGAACCGCGCGACCACGTCCGTGGGCGCGCCGATGGCCACGACCTCGCCGTTCTCGAGCAGGAGGGCCCGGTCGGCCAGACTCTCGATGACGTTCGAGAAGTGCGAGGTCACGACCATGCCCATGCCCTGGTCCTTGACCGAGGTCTTCAGGACACCGTGGACGATGGTCGCGGTCTCGGGGTCGAGCGTGCCCGTGGGCTCGTCGGCGAAGAGGAGGAAGGGGTCTTTCGCGAGCTGGCGGGCCAAAACAACGCGCTGCTTCTCGCCGCCGGAGAGGTCGCGGGCGATGTGCATCATGCGGTGGGAGAGGCGGACCTCGTCGAGCAGGTCGGCGGCCCGGCCGATGGCCCGCTCGGACGGGTAGCCGACGTCGTCGAGGGCGTGGAGCACGTTCTCGATGACGCGGTCGTTGCCGTAGAGGGCGAAGGTCCGCTGGAACATGATCGCGGTCCGGGCCATGAGGTCGCGCCGGGCCTGGTCGTCGACGGTCCAGAGGTCGATCTCGACGGATTCGAGGGTGCCGGGGCAGGCGGGGCAGGGCTGGCCGGCCCGGCTCGGCAACTCGACGTGCCCGCAGGCGGGGCAGCGGGTGACGTGATAGATCACGCTGCCCGAGGTCGGGGGCTGGTCGACGCCCCGCAGCAGGTGCATCAGCACGGTCTTGCCCGCCCCCGACCGGCCGATGATCCCAACGATCTCGCCCTCGCGGACCTCGAGCGAGACGTTCGAGAGCGCTCGCTTGCCCGTGAACTCCATGCTGATGCGGTCGAGCGTGATCAGCGGGGGGGCCGCCCGATAGGCATCGTTCAGAGTCGCGGCTCCGGCCGTGCCGCCGGCTGTTCCGTATATCACACCTTCATCCTCACCCATTGTCATGTCTCCGTCCGGTGCGGGCTCACCCGTGTCCGGTATGCGATTGTTACCCATATGAGCGAAAATACTTACCGATCGTGGTCGGGTCCGCACGAATACGGACAGTCTCCGTCGATGGAACGGGGGCAGGCGGTCCCGGTTCGACGTGGACAGATACCCTCCTCGGCGCACGAGCAGACGGCCATCTCGATCAGCCGTCCGTTTACCAGCGCGTCGATCACCTTGCGGCGTGCCCCGTGAAGGTCCCGCCAGAGGGTCTTTCGCGAGATACCGAGGACAGTCGCGGCTTCCTCCTGCTGGAGGCCCTCGAGGTCGACGAGCCTGAGGACCTCGATCTCGGCCGGCATAAGCGAGACCGGCTCGACCTCCCCGTTCGACTTGCACTGAGGGGCGAAACACCGGAGCGGTCCCTCGCTCTGGATAAGCCGGTTCATCCGCGGTCTCCCCCGACGGCGGCAGCACTCCCCCCCGCCAGCCGTGCCGTTCATAGTCGCCCCATCCCGATCATACACCGATCTCGACTCGTAGTAAGGGTTCCGTTTCCATCATGCACGTGCTTCACATCCCTCACCGATCGGCTGGCCGCGCGTGTCCCACTGGATCGCCGCGTTCCATGTCGACCGGTCCAACCGGCAGACGCCATCCGGATCGTGGGTAAGGAGGTCGTCGAGGGCGGACCGGAGCCGGTCCCGGGATACACGGGGGCAGTTGAGCCGGTCCCGGAACTCGTCCACGGCCATGTCGATGTCGCCGAACCGGTGATGGCGCGGGTCGAACTCCGCCGTGAGGGACGCTATGATCCCCATCTGGTAGAGGATGTTCCAGACACAGTCGGCCATCGGTTCGGGCGGATACTCGCTGCCGTGGATCAGGGGCCAGAGTGCCCGCTCGACCGTACGGCCGCCCGGGGGGGTCAGTGGATGGAAGAGGTGAACCCTGCCCCGGCAGACCGCGTGCATCTTCGCAAGAGCAGCACGGAGGTCGATCATCATCAGCGAGAACGAGGCGACGACGAAATCGAAGGGACCACCGAGTTCCGTAAGGTCGACCTGCTCCCACGGCTCGCAGACGAGATGGACCGTCACCCCCGCGCGGTCGGCGTAGTCCTGGAGCGCTCGCCGCATCGGTGCCGATGGCTCGACTGCGGTTACCCGGCATCCCCGTTGTGCCAGGGGTACGGCGAGCGTGCCTGGCCCGGCGCCGATATCGAGAACCGCCGCGCCGTAGGGGATTGCCATCGAAGCCACCTGGCGCCCGGCATATCCCCCGTACTGCTCGTCGAGCTGTCGCAGGTACCGATCGACATTCTCCTGTCTTCCGAAGAACTCCTCCCCCGTGAGAAATCCCGGCGTGGCCCGCTGCCGCCCCCTCATCGCCATCCAGACTGCATTCCAGTCGGTCACGGCTGAATGCCGCCGCGCCCTCACCCCATGCATGGCCGCTTCTCCTGGGTCCCTCCGTCCCCTGATGAATGGGCTCCTGCCCGGAGGATCACCTTTAACATATTATGCGCATATGTGTAAATATTCGCCGGTTGGCCGGTGGAGAAGATTCAACATGCCAGCACTTGACAGCACGGGCCCGCTCGGGCGCGGGCCCGCCAGCGGGCGGGGCCTCGGCCCCTGCCGGAACGGCGCATCCCACGCGCGGGAGAACCCTCCTGCCTCAACCTATGGTCTCGGCCGTGGGGGATACCCCCGCGGCGGCGGGCGTGGTCTCGGCCGCGGCGGACGATTCTTCAGGACGTGAAATTATGAGAGTGGCAATTGCAAAGGAAGGTGCCGCAGTCTCCGAGCATTTCGGGCACTGCGAAGGATACGCGGTCTACGGGATCGAGAACAGCAGGGCCGAATTTATCGAGGAGATCGACAACCCCGGGCACTCGCCGGGCTTCCTGCCCACGTTCCTCGCCGAGCACGGTATCGATACCGTGATCGCGGGAGGCATGGGTCCCCGCGCGGTCGACCTGTTCTGCCAGAACGGGATCGACGTCGTGCTCGGGGTGCACGGTCCGGTCGCGGAAGCCGCGCGGGCGTTCGCCGAGGGCACTCTGGTCGGCGGCACAAGCGTCTGCACCCACGACCAGTGCTCGGGCGACTGCGGCTCGCACTGAGTCGGGAGTCGGGCCATGCCGTATAACGTCGATCCCGATCTCTGCACCGGCTGCGGCAGCTGCATCGCGGTCTGCCCGGCCGAGGCCATCACGTTCGACGGGGAGTGCGCCCGCATCGACGAGGCGCTCTGTGCCGAGTGCGGGAGCTGCGTCGAGGAGTGCCCGACCGGCGCGATCACGGAGTCGGGCTGAGCCGGCCCTGGAGACGAAACGTGGAGAGACAGTAACCATGATGGTCTGCATCACCGCGCAGGCGGCGGGACTGGAGGCCCCAGTCGAACCCCGATTCGCTCGGGCCCCGTTCTTCATCTTCGTCGACACGGTCACGGGCGAGGTCCATTCCGTCGCCAACGCGCTCTGCAATGGCCACGGCGGCGTCGGGCCACGCGTGGTCCAGTTCATCGCCGAGTACGGCGCGGAAGCGCTGATCACGGGCCGGCTCGGGGAGAACGCTGACCGGGCGCTCCACACGGCCCGCATCCCAGCCTACGAAACGAGTCTCGAGAAGACCGTGGGCGAGGCACTCGAGGCGTTCTATCGAAAGACACTCGCCGAGATCGTCTGAGGAGAGGGCATGAGAGTCGTCGTCGCGAGCGGCAAGGGGGGAACCGGGAAGACGACGGTCGCGGCGAACCTCGTATTCACGCTAGCCCAGTCACGCGGGGTCGTGGGCGTGGACTGCGATGTCGAGGGGCCGAACCTCCACCTCTCCTTCCCCTCTGCCTCGCGCGAGGTGCCGGCCCGCGTCACCGTGCCCGCCTTTAACAGCGACCGGTGCACGCTGTGCGGCGAGTGCGGCCGCTTCTGTCGTTTCGGTGCGATCAGCGTTCTCCCGACAGGGGTCTTCTTCCTACCTGATCTCTGCCACGGTTGCGAGGGGTGCCGGTACGTCTGCCCCGAGCACGCCATCAGGAACCAGTCCCGGACGATAGGCACCGTCCGGTGTGCACGTCCTTCTCCATTTCTCACCCTGATCGGTGGCGAGCTCGACGTGGGGGAGATCCGGGAGGCGGCCGTAGTACGGTACGCGAAGCAGCTGGCGGCGGGGGCACCGCTCGTCATCTGCGACGCTGCACCAGGGATCGGCTGCGCCGTGATCGAGGCCATGCGGGGGGACGGACGTCTGCCTCCTCGTGACCGAGTCGACACCATTCGGAGCGCACGACCTCGCCCTTGCAACCGAGGTGGTGCGGCAGCTCGAGATCCCGGCCGGTGTCGTGATCAACCGGTCCGACGGCGCGGACCGTCCGATCCGCGAGGCCTGCCGCGAGCTCGACCTCCCTGTGCTTATGACCATCCCGTTCGACCGGGAGATCGCGGCGATTCAGAACCGTGGCGGGCTGATCGCGAGGGAGTTCGAAGGCTGGCGATCCCGGTTCGCCGCCCTCTTTCGCGAGGCGTCCGCCCTGGGGGAACCTGCATGATCCGCCTGGCCGTGGTCAGCGGCAAGGGAGGGACCGGCAAGACCGTGGTCACGGCGGCTTTCGCAGCTCTCAATGGGAACGCGCAGGCCCTCGCCGACTGCGATGTCGAGGCCGCCAACCTGGAGTTCCTCGTCTCGGCACGGTGGGCCCGCGCGAGCCCGTTCGCGGGCGCGGAGACCGCATCCATCGATCCCGAGAAGTGCTGGGGGTGCGGGCGGTGTGCCGAGCTCTGTCGGTTCGACGCGATCACGGTGGGAGACGACGCCGTCGCCGTCTGCGAACCGAGAGACTGCGAGGGTTGCGGCCTCTGCGAACGGGTCTGCCCCTCAGGAGCCGTCTCTCTCCAGCCCCGGATCAGCGGCACGGTCCTTCGATCCGCCACGGAGTTTGGTCCACTGAGCCACGCACGTCTCCGTCCCGGTTCCGGGAACTCGGGCCTCCTGGTTCAGACCGTGAAGGATCAGGCGGTGAAGCACCCCGGCTCGGCAGAGCTGCTGCTGATCGACGGGCCGCCCGGGATCGGCTTCCCGCTCATCTCGACCATTGGGGGCGTGGACGCAGTTGTGGTCGTCGCCGAGCCGAGCCGCTCGGGCCTCCATGATCTCCGGCGCGTGATCGGCGTCTGCCAGCCCTTCGGCCCGCGTATCTTTGCCGTGATCAACCGCTGGGACCTCGACCCGATGATCGGGGCTGAGATCGAGGCCGAGTGCGCCGCTCGAGGCGTACCGGTCCTTGGCCGGATACCGTTCGACCCGGCCGTACTCGAGACAGTCAGGAGGGGCCGGCCGGTCACCGGGACGGGCTCCCCGGCGGCGCGGGCCCTCGTCGGCTGCTGGGAGAGACTCGGGACAGAGCTCGGGCTCGCCTGCTCCCCTCGTAGCATGACGGCCGGATAGGGAACTGCCAGCCGCTTCGAAGGTGACAGAGTGACTGAACAGCACTAATAGGGTCGAAATGTACCATCGAGAGAGTCTGATACCATGAGTATGCAAGATCAAGCGCAGGCCGAGATCGAGGCAGAGATGAAGGCGGTCGGTTCGACGACTCAACCACTTCAGCAGAACCAGAGCACCCTCCCTCCGAAGGCCGAGATCGATGTACAGCACGTGATCCTCGTCCTTTCGGGGAAGGGTGGGGTGGGAAAATCAACCGTCGCGGTGAACCTCGCAACGGCGCTCGCCAACCATGGCAGGAGGGTCGGGCTGCTCGATCTCGACTTTCACGGGCCGAGCATCCCCAAGATGCTGGGCATCGAATCCCGGGTACCGACGGTCTCCGCCGACGGGATCGAACCCGTCCGGGTGACCGGGAACCTCGCGGCCATGTCGATCGGGTTCCTTCTCTCGAGCCCGGACGCCCCCGTCATCTGGCGCGGACCAGTGAAGATGGGTGTTATCCGGCAGTTCCTGGCAGAGGTCAATTGGGGGACACTCGACTACCTCGTCGTCGACCTGCCGCCCGGCACCGGTGACGAGGCCCTGACCATCGCGCAGCTCGCGCCGAACCTCCGCGGTGCCGTTATCGTCACCACACCGCAGGATGTCGCCGTGCTCGACGCGGTCAAGGCGGTCAAGTTCATCCAGCAGCTCGACATCCCGGTCCTGGGGATCATCGAGAACATGAGCGGGCTGGTATGCCCCCAGTGCGGAGGGACCGTCGACATGTTCGGCCGGGGGGGCGGCAGGAAGGCCGCAGGCGATCATGGTGTCCCGTATCTCGGGGCGATCCCTCTCGACCCCGAGATGATGAGATCAGGGGACCAGGGGCGGCCGTACATCCTCCAGCAGGCCGACTCTCCCACCTGGAGAGCGGTCGATGGGGTCATGGAGAACCTTGTCGCCGAGGTCGAGTCCTGAACCCGGACTGGTGGAGGAGAGGTCCTTTTTTTCAATTCCGTCCCGGGAACGACCTGACGATCCCGGGGCAGGTGGCGCCGGCGGGAGAGCCGGAGACGATATCGGGACGGCTCATCCAGAATAGTCTTCGTACGTATCCCGCATGTCGCGCCAGAGCCAGACCATGCGGTCGAGGAACCAGAGCTTTCCGAGGTAGACGAGGGCAGCGCCAAAGAGGGTTGGTCGGATCTCGAGCGCCAGCACCCCCCATGCGACGAAGAGCGCGCCGAGACCGCCGACAGTCGAGAGGATATCGGGAGCCCTCCGATGATGGACGGGAACGGGAACAGTGTCACGGTTGAGCCAGACGCGCTCACCAAGCACGCTCTGCGAGGTCCAGTGGTCGAAGGATCGGGGGGCGGGGAAGATGCGCGGATTGAGCCATGTCCAGAACACCGCTCCCATGACAGGGGCTATCGCCCACCATCCAATCCAGACCCCGTTTAGAACGCCAGCACGAGACGGGGCAGGGAGGTATTGCGCAGGACCACACTCCAGGGATTCGCGTGGCGGCGCCATGTCTCCAGGGAGCGTGCCCGGGCACGGGGTTCGGGATGGGGCTCGTCATCAGTTATCGGCATTGTTATTCACAGGATACACGTTGAGAGAGCCGTACGTATCGGACCGTCAACGCCTTCGTGAGCCCCTCCTCCTCGCCCTGATCGTGCCGTCATTCGTCTCCGCTCTCGTCCTCTTCTTCGTCCTCCCGTCCTGCGGGCATGGCGGGGGGGCGAACGACTTCCTCTCGGTAGGACAGTCGACCTGGGCGATCGTTCACGACGGCGCGGGTCTTCTCATTATCGCGCTCATGGCCCTCCATCTCGTCCTCCATTACCCGTACCTGCGGCACCTCGACCGGCACCTCGCGTGACCGGACGGGACGACGGGAAAGAACGGATAGGCGGTTGCCGGCGGGCGGAAGCTGTCGCCCGCCACGGGTATCGGGGCGTGCAGCGGCAGAAAAACGGGGGAGGACTCAGTACCTCGAGAGCAGGGACGTGAATGCGTCCAGGTGGTGATAGGAACCCTTCCGAAGGTTGGTGTAGACGTTCCTGATGTCCGTGCGCGTGGTCGCCGCGAGCGCCTTGTCCAGGTCGTCGATGTCGGTGACCTCGATGGTCACGCCGATCTCGAGCGCGTCCTTTCTCGAGAGGACTCCCTTCTCGATCAGGGTTGTGGAGAGGGCCTGGATCTCCTCGTTGTCGTAGACTCCGGGGTCGTTTCCGGCCGTCGGGTCGGCGACGCCGTAGCGCGTAAGCAGGGTATTGACAGCGTCCATGTGTCTCTGCTCGCTTGCAGCGATGGTGGTGAAGATAGGCATCTTCCACTTCGCGTAGAGGGCGAGGTAGACGTCGCGGGCGAGTTTCTCCTCTTCACGCATGTACTGCAGCCAGTGCACCTCGTCGGCGGTGAGGGTCGCCGCTGTGATGGTACCGTCGCTCGTATCTCTGCCCGCATCCGCTCCGAACCGTGCCCCCCCGGCCGCGAGTGCAGCAGTCGGGAGCAGGAGCGCGATCAGCGCGATGATGGCGATTCTTCGTCGCATGGTCGGTATATCCTGTCCGCGGTGTCCGGTACCGGGGGCGGACGGATAGAGTCGACAGAGTGCCGATATCTTTTATCACGCTCGGAGCTACACGCCGGCCCAGTTCCGGGGGGAGGGGGGCGACCCTCGTTTCCAGCCGCGTCGGGTCGCACTCGGGCTTTACGTGCGCCCTGATCGAGCCATGTGGCCATACGCGCGAAAGGGACGTTCGAGGAAGCGCTGCGCCTCGCCCATCCCGGGCCGTGCCTTCAGATCTCCGGTTGAGACGTCGAGATCGGCGCGGCGCTTTCCGTCCACTGTGAGTGTGGCCGTCGTCGTGCCCATGACGGATTTGACTGGGGCAGGTTCACGCTGCCGGCAGGGTGAAAAAGAAGGTCGAGCCCTCGTCCGGCGCCGACTCGACCCGGACTCGACCACCGTGCCGCTCTACGATCTTCCGGACGACGGCCAGGCCGATCCCCGTGCCCGGGTACTCGTCGCGGGTATGGAGCCGCTGGAAGATCACGAAGATCCGGTCGAAATACTCCTCGTCGATCCCAATCCCGTTGTCCCGCACCGCGAACTCGACCATCCCGCCGTGCCGTTCGGCCGAGATCCGGATCTCCGGCGGCACGTCGGGGCGGCGGTACTTGATCGCGTTGCCGACCAGGTTCGCGAAGACCTGCGCGAGCTGGGCCGCGTCGGCCATCACCGTCGGCAACTCGCCCACGGTGACGGTCGCGTCCGCCTCGCGGATCGCCGCATCCATCAGCCGGAGCGCATCCGCAACGATCTCCGCGGCGTCCGTCGGTACGAGCGGCTTTGCCCTGGTCTCGATCCGCAAGAGCTGGAGCAGGTCCATGATCAGCTGCTGCATCCGGTTCCCGCCCTCGACGATGAACTGTATGTACTCGTCGGCGTCCTCACCGAGCTGCCCCCCGTACCGCCGCTCGAGGAGTTGGGAGAAACTGATGATCGTCCGCAGCGGCTCCTGCAGGTCGTGGCTCGCCACGTACGCGAACCGCTGGAGCTCCTCGTTCGAGCGCTGCAGCTCGTCCATGTACGACTCGAGCGCCCGCTCGCTCTCGCGCAGGCGCGTGATGTCGAGGGCGTTGAAGACGACATCCTCGTGCGGGCGCGTGGGATCGATCGGCGAGGAGCTGAGCAGGATGTCCCGGACCACGCCGTCCTTTCTCCGCCACCGCGTCTCCACGGCGCCCGTTCCCCCTGCGAGGATCTGCGCATACTTCTCCCGCCCGACGTAAAGGTACGACTCCTCGTCGGGGTAGAAGATCCGGGCCTCCTGTCCGATCAGCTCGTCGCGGGTATACCCGGTCATGTGGCAGAGCTGGTCGTTGGCCTGGGTTATCACCCGGTGCGAGACCATGCCGATGCCGACGGGGGCGGCACGGAAGATCCCCTGTAGGGTCCGTTCCCGCTCCCGAAGGGTCATCTCGGCCAGGTACCGCTGGGTATCGTCGCGGACGTATCCCCGGATCCGGACGAGCTCGCCAGCCTCATCGAAATCGCCGATAATGTTCTCGACAACGTGGATGGTCGCTCCGTCGTAGCGGCGCCGGAACCGCTCCTCGTTCTCGAGTCGCTGTTCTCGCCGAAGACGGTCGAGGAGCCGACCCCGTTCTCCGGGATCGACGTACGTCTCCAGGATCGTGACCGCCCGCGCCTCATCGACCGTGGCGAAGCCGAACATCCGGGCGAAGGCCGGGTTGCAGTCGAGGAGGCGACCGTCAGGGGAGCTGACGAACTGGCCGGTAATGTCGTCGTCGACGAACTGGCGATACCTGGCCTCGCTCTCTCGGAGGCACTCCTCGGCCTGTTTCTGCGCCGTGATGTCCATGTTCACGCCGAGGACCCGGAGCGACCTTCCTTCCCCGTCGAGAACGCCGCCGCCAAGGACCCGCATCCACCGGGTGGCGCCCGCCTCATAGGCATAGCGGAACTCAACCTCGAACGACTCGCCCCGGGCGACGGCCGCGTCCCGTTCGGTCACCACCCGCTCGAGGTCGTCGGGGTGCACCGTCTTCCTCCAGTCGTCGAGCCGGGACCCAGAGGGTCCCTGTTCGTAGACCCGGAGGGCTCCGTCCGATCCCGCGTCGCTCGCTCCCGGGAGGAACTCCCAGATCCCTATTCCGGCGCAGGCCTTGGCAAGCCGAAGCCATTCCTCGCTCTCCCGGAGGGCCTCCTCGGCCCGCTTCCGCTCGGTGATGTCCTGCACCATCGGGAGCAGGTAGACGACCCGTCCCTCCGCGTCCCGGATATACCGGACGGAGAGATGGCCCCAGAGTATACTCCCGTCTTTGCCGATGAAGCGTTTGTCGATCTCGTACTGGTCGATAACGCCGGCCGCTAGTTCGATAGCCTGCCGGAGGTCGGCCTCGACGTCGTCGGGATGGGTGTACTCGGGGAACTTCATGCGTTTGAGTTCGTCCTCCGAGTACCCGAGCATCAGGCAGAGCGCGGCGTTCGCCCGCAGCAGCGTGAAGTCGGGCAGAAGGAGGGCCGCCCCGACGGGAGACTGGTCGAAGGTCCTGCGAAACCGGTCCTCGCTCTCGGCGAGTGCCCGCTCGGCCCGCCGTATCCCGGTCACGTCCTGCCAGATCACGAACGCGCCGGCGATCCCTCCGTCGTCCCCGAGCGGCGAGGCCGAGACGAGGAGGTGATGCTCCAGCCCGTCGGCCGCGGTGACGATCATGGGGAGATCGGTCACTCGCTCACCCCGGAGCGCCCTGGACAGGGGAAGCTCATGTGGGATAAACGCGGTGCCGTCGGGGTGCCGGTTCAGGAAGATCGCGATAAGCTCCTCGGCCGTGACGCTGACGAGGCGCCGGCCCGCGAGCGTCTCGATCGGTTCGTTCGCGGCCACGATGCAGCCCCTGGCGCCGAAAACGAACGCAGGCTGGAGGATGGCGTCGAGCGGGACAGACGGTGTGGCCATGGAGATCTCTCCGGCAGCGGTGCTCTATTGTATCGATCACCCAACCGGCGATAAGATAATGGTTGGCATTCGTGTCTGTCGCGGACGGCCCCGGATCCGGCCCGGCCGGGACTTCGTGCCATCACATTCACGCGGCTGGGAGGCTGAACGAGAATCGATGGGCTCCCGGTGACCGCCGGAGCCCCCTCGAGGCGCCTGCACCCGGCAGAGAAGGGGGACGCCGGCCACCCGCTGGTGCATCCCTTCCTACTCGACCTTCCCGAAGCTGAGCCGCTCGGTCGGGTTCCCCAGGTACAGCACGAGCCGGTCCCGGCCGCTCATCTCGTACCCGGTCACCAGTTCCAGCGCGGAGACGAACTGGTTGTCGAGCGAGTCGTCGCCGCAGTACATCCGGGTCAGGCGCGGGAGCGAGATGTTCAGCTTCGCACCGTCCACGGTGAACGTCCCGCCCCCGGTGTTGCAGTCGGCCCTGAGGTCGTAGGTCCCCGTCGCGTTGAACGCGAGGGTGTAGCTCTCGGGGTCTGGGACCTGGACCGTCTCCGAGCCGCTGCGTCCGAGCCAGCGCCAGGTCGCGTTGATGAATGGTACGGAGACGGTGGGCGCGGCCTTCTCGGCGGCAAAGAGTAGCGTGGTTCCCGGCTCGTCGAGGGTCAGGAGCAGATTGCCCGAGTCGTCGATCTCGTACGCCGTTGCCCGCATGAGCGAGGCGAGGAAGAGCTGGTCCTTCGACTTCTCGCCACAGTAGGCGAGCGTGATTGCCCCGGGCGCCAGGTTCAGGGCGGAGCCGTTTACCGTGAAGGTTCCGGTGCCGGTATTGCAGTCCGCCCTGAAGGCCAGGGTCCCGTTGGGCCGGAACACGACCGTGTACTGCGCCCGGTCGTCGATCACGGTCCTGTTCGAGCCGGCCTCGAGCGCCTGCCACTGCCAGGTGGTGTTCGTCAGCGTGGCGGGAGCGGCCGTCGGAGTGCCGGTCGCGCTGGTGGCCGGGGCCACCGTCTCGTTCTGAGTCTCGTTGCCGGTCATGATGGGGGTCGTACCGTCGGTTGCATCCGGGACATCGGTCACGGCAGGGGTCGGAGTCGATGTGGCGTTCGTCGGCGGGGTGGTCGTGCACCCGGCCGCGACGAGCATCGCTACCGCGAGAACCGCGAGGAGCGCAGGCGGAAGAGACGGGAGATACACGCGTATCCTGTATACCCTGGACACTGCCATACATAAAGATTATTATCCATTTATATAATGGAAGGTACGACCGGTTTCACCCGGAATGGAAGGGAAGCTGCCGTCGGTGCGAGGTCTGGATGGCCGGGACGCGATCAGCCCCGGAGAGTCCCTGTCATGTGTTGAACGTATGTGCCCTCACCGAGGATAGTGGAGAAGCAGGGAGGGAATGCAGGAAGATTGATCACCGGTCCCGGTCAAACCCTGGTATCGTGCCGGCTTCGGAGAGAGCGCAGTCCACGCCGCCCCGCGACCCCGCCATCTGCCGGGTCCCGTCGTCAGCGCCGACGCAGACTGAGCGGCGGATCGTCCTCGTCGCGGCGCTGATCGCCGGGTTCATCACCCCCTTCGACGGGTCGGCCGTAAACATTGCCCTGCCGCAGATCGGGGCCGAGTTCTCCATGGACGCGGTGGCCCTCTCGTGGATCGCGACCGCGTACCTCCTCTCCAGCGCCGTCTTCATCGTGCCCTTCGGCCGGCTCGCCGATATCCACGGCCGTAAAAGGGTCTTCCTCGCGGGGATCGTGGTCTTCACCGTCGCGTCGCTCCTCCAGACCCTGGTCCCGTCGACGCCGGCCATGATCGCGGTCCGCGCGGTCCAGGGGTTCGGCTCCGCGCTGATCTTCGGGACGGCCATCGCCCTCCTCACCTCGGTAACCCCGAGGGAGGAACGGGGACGGTTGCTCGGCATCTACATCACCGCCGTCTACCTCGGTCTCACGGTCGGGCCGTTCCTCGGCGGACTCATGACATCGCAGTTCGGGTGGCGCTCGATCTTCCTGATCAACATTCCCCTCGGGGTGGCCGTCATGCTCCTCGTGATCACGAAACTGAAGGGCGAGTGGGCCGAGTGCCGCGGGGAGCCGTTCGACCTCGCCGGGTCCGTCCTGTGGGGCCTCGCCCTTGTCGGGATCATGTACGGCCTCTCCGAGCTCCCGGCGCCGGCCGCCGCCGTCCTGATCGTCGCTGGCCTCGCCATCTTCGCCGCGTTCGCGTGGTACGAACTCCGATCGGCTTCGCCGATCCTGCCCGTGGGTCTCTTCGCGACCAACCGACCCTTCCTCTTCTCGAACCTGGCCGCGCTGATCAACTACAGCGCGACGTTCGCGGTCACCTTCCTCATGAGCCTCTACTTCCAGTACTCCCGGGGCTTCTCGCCCGCGCTCGCCGGCGTCGTGCTGGTGCCCCAGTTCCTGCTGCAGATGCTCGTCTCGCCGTTCGCTGGACGACTCTCGGACCGCGCCGAGCCGCGGGTCATCGCCTCGGTCGGGATGGGCCTTACTGCGGTCGGCCTCGGGCTGCTCACGGTCCTCTCCGATACGACCCCGCTCTGGTACATCGTCGCCTGCCTGGCCCTCCTCGGGGTCGGCTTCGGGATCTTCTCGTCGCCGAATACCAACGCGATCATGAGCGCGGTCGACCGGCGGTACTACGGTGTCGCCTCGGGCATGAACGGGACCATGCGTATCCTCGGACAGATGTTCTCCATGGGCGTGGCGATGACGATCTTCTCGATCGTGATCGGCCGGGTGGTGATCACGCCCGAGTACTACGGCGTCTTCGTGGAGAGCGTCCGGATCGCGTTCGTCGTCTTCACGCTCCTCTGCGTCGCGGGCATCGGTGCATCGCTCGCGCGGGGCACGTCCTCCTCCTGATCGGCCGCTGTCGGGAAGGTCTTTACCGTCGCGGGGTGAGTGGTGTGCATGACTTCACCCCCACCGAAGCGCTCGATCGGCGCCCAGACCACGGTCGGCATCCACCCGGTGCTGATTGTCGGCTCCTACGACCCCGCAGGCAGGCCGAACGCGATGGTCGCCGCCTGGGGTGGGATCTGCTCGTCGCGGCCGCCCGCGGTCGCCGTCTCGGTCCGGCCCGAGCGGCAGACGCACGTGGGGATCACCGCCCGGAAGGCCTTCACGGTCTCGGTCCCGTCGGAGGACCGCCTGGCTGAGGCCGACCTCTTCGGGATCGCCTCCGGCCGCGACCTCGACAAGTTCGGGGCGACGGGCCTGACACCGGTCCGGGCCGAGAACGTCGACGCGCCGTACGTGGCAGAGTGCCCGCTCATCCTCGAGTGCCGTCTGATTGCGTCCCACGACCTCGGTGCCCACACCCAGTTCGTAGGCGAGATCGTGGACGCCAAGGTCGACGAGGACTGCTTCGGCGAGGACGGACAGCCCGAGCTCGCCCGGATCCGGCCATTCCTCTACGACACGTTCGGCGTCGGGTACCACGCCGTCGGGGAGCGGCTCGGCGACGCGTTCACGGCGGGTCGCCGGTTCCTCGCGCGCTAGCCTACCCGATCGTTCGGACGATACGCTCGCGGTCGACCCGGCCCGCGAGACGGGAGAGGACGATCAACACCGCGACGAGCCCGGCGATGGCCGCGAGTTCGACCTCCAGCGAGGGCACGGAGCCGACGACGACCTGGCCGACCGAGAGCAGGGCGATCAGGCCGATGACCAGGCCGAGGTTCAGGAGCTGGTTCTCGCGCAGTCCCAGAAGGAGTTGAACGAGCCCGATCGCACCCACGGCCACGGCCGCAACGAGCGGGACGAAGACGAAGAGGTGGACGACGAGCTGCCCCGAGACCGGGACCGCCGCGTTCGCGGCGAGAACGGCTGCGGCGATCGCGCCGCCCGTGCAGGCGAGCGCTATCAGCGCAGCCACCCCCGCGCAGCCGGCGACCTTGCCGGCCCAGAGCGACGAGAGCGTGAGCGGCGACGCGAGGACCGTCTCGATCGTACCGTCCAGCTTCTCTCGAAGGAACGCCTGCTGCGAAAAGAGGTATCCCAGGAAGACCCCGAGCACCGGTGCCTGGAGGTAGACCCCGGCGAGTCCCTCGCCCGAGACAAGCGCCCCGAAGATCGGCATCCCGCCCACGGCCAGGCCGACGAGGGCGCCGCCGAGAACGACGGAGCGAGCGCGGGAGAGGACCAGGAGCTCGCGCCGGGCCACGGCCAGGACCGGGTTCACGCCCCGGCCCTCCCCATGGCCGCGAGGTAGACCTCCTCGAGCGAGCGGGTCCGGTACCGCGCCTCCTCGACGCCGATCCCGGCGCCGACGAGGGCCGCGAGCAGTGCCGACGGCGCGAGCCCGGGCGGGAGCGAGACGATGAGTTCGTCCTCCTCGGACTTGATGCTCTCGGCCCCGGCACCCCGGAGCACGGCCCCCGCCCGCAGGCCGTCCGCGGCGGAGGCGAGCCGAATGGCGTAGCGCCGCGGCCCGGCGCCGCGCCGGAGCGCGTCGACCTCGCCAAGCGCGGCGAGCCGGCCGCCGTCGAGGATCGCGACCCGATCGCCGATCCGCTGCACCTCGTCGAGGTGATGGGAGTTGATCAGCACGGCCGCCCCCGACCGGCGAGCGAGGTTCGTGATCAGGTCCCGAATCTCCGCCTGCGCCGCCGGATCGAGGCCCGAGGATGGCTCGTCCAGGAAGAGCGCCTCCGGGTCGTGCATGGTCGCGCGGACCAGGCCGAGCCGGCGCTTCATCCCTGTCGAGAAGGTCCCGACCCGGTCGTCGGCGCGCTCGAGGAGGCCGGCCTGACCCAGCCGGTCGTCGATCTCCTCCCGGGCGACGCCGTGGAGGGCGCCGAAGAAGGCGAGGTTCTCCCGCGCCGTGAGCCGGTCCGCCATGCCCGACTGCTCGAGCAGCACCCCGATCCGGCGGCGGAGATCGGCCCTCTCCGCCAGGGGGGCGCCGAAGACGAGCGCCTCGCCCGTTGCGGGCCGGAGGAGGCCGAGGAAGAGGCGCATGGTCGTGGTCTTACCCGCGCCGTTCGGGCCGAGAAGGCCGAAGACCTCGCCGGCGCCGACCTCGAACGAGACGTCCTCGAGCACGCGCCGTGGGCCGAACGACTTGGCGAGGGACCGCGCTTCGATAAGCGGCATCTCCAGCTCCGTCGACGCCCGGCACGAAAAAACCCGGCGGCGCGCGCCGATACCCTCATCACGGCGCCCGATCCACCACACGTACCCAGCCACGGCCATGGTCGCCTCCCACCTCAGCCCCACCCTCGTCGCCCGCTACTTCTTCTTCGAGTGTCCCCGCTACCTGCGTCTCGCGGCCCAGCCTCTCGGCTCCCGGCAGGTCGGGGGCCTGCCGAGGGAGGAGCGGCGGCCGAACCTGACCGCCCGCTTCCTGACCGAGGAGGGGGAACGCTGGGAGAACGAGGTGGTCCAGACAAGGATCGCCGGCCGGGTCCACATGGCCGCCCCGGGCATGCCGAACCCCGGGCGGTACCGTCTCCCCGCGGCCCGGACGCGGTCCCTGCTCGGCACCGCGTGTCCCGGGGAGTACCTCTACCAGCCGACGCTCGTGCCGCCACGGGACCTCCTCGCGCCGTACGGCATCGACCCGGCGCTCTGCCGGTTCAAGGAGTGCTACCCCGACCTGCTCGCCGTCGGCGAGGCAGACCGGGTACGGGTGGTGGACGTCAAGGCGAGCGAGCTCCTCCGGGGGAGCCACCGCGTCCAGGTGGCCCTCTACGCCCTTGTCCTGGAACGGTTCCTCCACGAGAACGATCTACCGCTCCATGCCGACATGGTCCGCGGTGGGGTCTGGCTCCACGGGCAGGAACGGATCGAGTGGTTCGACCTCGACCCGGGAATGCGGGTCCTGCGCGACTTCTTTGCCGGCGAGCTGCCGACCATCCTCGAGGCCGATCCGTCCTCGGTCGGCTGGCACCTCCACGGCCGGTGCGAGTGGTGCCCGTTCTACCACCACTGCCGCAACGAGGCCCGGGCTACGGACTCGGTCTCGCTCCTCCCGTATCTCTCGGTCCACGCCCGGCGGTACCTCCACGAGGCCCCGTGGACCGGGGGCACGCCGGTCGAGACCCTCGACGACCTCGGCCTCCTCCTCGAGCGAGAGGATGCGGCCACGATCTTCTCACTCGCGGGATCGCTCCGCAACCAGGAGGCAGCGTACGGCCGGGCCGTCGCGGCGCTCCGCACCGGGGCGGCGGTCCCTCACGACGCGGTCTCGATCGCGTTCCCCCGGTCCGAGGACCTTCGGCTCGTGCTGACCCTGCAGGAAGACCCGGTCACGGGGATGATCTACGCGGCCGGCCTGCACCGGTTCGGCGGGAGCCGCGTCTTCGGACAGGGCGCGGAGACCCGGGCCTTCGTGGCCGGCCGGCGCGAGGATTGCCCGTCGGTCGTGGTCGGGTTTCTCCACGCACTCTACGATCTCCTCCGGGCCGTCCACGGCCACAACGGGTGTCGGGAGTGGCAGGACCAGGTCTCGCTCCAGGCCTACGTCTACGACCGGTACGAGCTCGACTTGCTCAGCCGCCTCCTGCACGAGGCCGTCGGCGACCCGGCGCTCGCGCGGATGGCGCTCGCCCTCCTCTTCCACTTCCAGGACCCTGGTCTGGCCGAGGCGGATCGACATCCGGAGGGCGAGGCCCTCTTCCCCGTGATCGTGCTGACCCGCGTGCTCCAGCGTATGGTCGCGCTCCCCGTGCCGGTGGCGTACGGCCTGCCCGAGGTCGGAGTGGCGCTCGGCTGCTCCTTCGTCTGCTCCCGGGACCCGTCCTTCTGGTTCGACCTCTCGAACCGGCTCAGGAGCGACCTCGTGCTCAGGGCCTGGGAGGAGAGGAAGCCCGGTCTCGCCAGCCGGGTCGAGCACGAGATCGAGCGTCGCGTCCGGGCCGCCTCGTCCGTGGTCGACGGCATACGTTCGGCTCTTGGCGGGCGGGGGCTCTTCGCCCACCCCCCGAAGTTCCGGTTCCCGGAGGCCTTCGAGATCGCCGCACCCGAGCTCTCTCGGCTCGCCTTTGTCGTCCGGTACGAGACGTACCTCGCCGCGATCGAGCTCCGCGAGCGGCGGGCCGGGCCGTTTGCGGGCCGGGTGGCGGACGGAGTCTCGATCCCGATCGTCTACCGGGGCGGGATGACATGGGAGCCCGAGGTGGGAGTCGACCGGTTCCGGGTCGTGCGGGAGCACCGGCTCGAGCACCGGAACCCGGTCTCGCTCCTCGTCCCGGCCGGTGAGGCGGGCGAGCGCCTGCAGCAGCGGCACGACGATGTCCGGCTCCGGTCGTTCGTGGCCCAGCCGCCGGACGGGTCGTGGTACGTGGAGCTCCGCCCGGACGACGGCCGGGGCAACCGGATCGAGCGCTTCGAGGTCCGCTTCAGGTCGCGCCCGGACCCGTTTCCGTTCGAGGCCGGGGACCGGGCCGTGGTCCACCCGGTGGCGAAGGACTACACCTCGCAGCGGCTGCTGGATCGGCTCGCCGCGGTCGATCAGGCCGAGGACCCGCCCCTGCTCCGGCTGATCCGCGACCCCACCGGATTCGCGGGGCCTCCGGCGGAGCCGGACGAGGTGGCTGCCGACGCTCTCGCGCGAGGCAGGGCGGCCGGCATGACCGTGAGTCAGCAGGGCGCCCTCCGCCACCTGGTCGCCCGCCGCCTCACGCTCGTCTGGGGGCCGCCGGGCACGGGCAAGACCGCGTTCCTCGCCAAGGGACTGCTCGCCCTGGGACGGGCCCGCGCGGATGCAGGGCTGCCGACGCGGGTGATGGTCTCGGCCCTCACCCACGCGGCTATCGAGAACGTGCTTGGCGCGATCGCCGACGAGCGCCGTGCCCAGGGAATCGCCGACGACGTCCTGGTCGCGAAGCTCGGCCGCTGGCAGGGTCGGGCCGGCCGGCCGGACGACATCGGCTCGATGGAGCCGCGCGAGGTGACCGCCGCCAGGCTCGCCGGGCGTGCCGTCGCGATCGTCGGGGGCACCGGGTACAAGCTCGACCGTATCGCGGCCGACGGCGGGGCCGTATTCGATCTCCTCGTGGTCGACGAGGCCTCGCAGCTCCGCTTTCCCGAGCTCGCGCTCGGCCTGGACCGGCTCTCCCCGGACGGAAAGCTGGTCCTCGTCGGTGACGATCTTCAGCTCCCGCCGATCACCAAGGGTCAGTACCCCCTCCCGGGCGACGGCCTTCCCGGGCTCGAGGCCTCGGCCTTCGCGTACCTGCGGGGTCGGGACACAACGGGCGAGGCCTCGTACACGCGGGTCCTGACCGAGAACTGGCGGATGAACGAGACCCTCTCGCGCTTTCCCGCCGAGACGATCTACCGCCCGGCCCCCTACGCCCCGGCGACACCCGCGATCGCCGCGCGCGAGCTCTCGCTCCGCGCGCCCGCCGAGGGCGCCGGGAACGGGAACCTTGCCCTGCTCGGGTTCCTGCTTGCCTCCTCGCACCCCCTCTCGGTCGTCGTCCTGGAGGACGTCCGGGCGACCGTGCAGAACCGCCCCGAGGCCGAGCTGGTCGCCGGGCTCGCCGTCCTGCTGCGCGCGCGGCTCCTTCATCCCGAGACGGGACGGCCGTACCCGCCGACCGACGAGGGGGACCGCGTGTTCTGGCGGGATGCGCTCGAGATCGTCTGTCCCCACCACGCCCAGATCCACGCGGTACGCGAGTTGCTCAACCAGATGCACGAGCGCGACTGGGTGCCGTTCGTGGACACGGTCGACAAGATGCAGGGGCAGCAGAGCGAGGCCGTGATCGTCTCGTACGGGGTCAGCGATGTCGAGACGGCGCTGGCCGAGGCGCGGTTCATCTACTCGCTCAACCGGCTGAACGTCGCGGTGACACGTGGCCGGACCAAGTGCGTGGTCTGCCTCCCGCGCCCGCTCCTGAAGGCCTCGCCGGCCGTGCTCGAGGACACGGAGGCCCTCGAAGGGCTCTCGCACATGCTTGCGCTGGTCGAGTTCGCGCGCAAGAACGGCGAGGAGCGGACCTTCGCCTGGACCTGCCAGGACGGCGCGACGGTTCGCGCCACGGCGATCCGGGCGCGGGTCGAGCCCTGCGGCGGAGACGGGTGCTGAAAAAAAACAGGGTGCGGGGCGGGGTGTCGGTCCGCTCCCGGTTCGAGGTGACGTGCGGACGGCGGCGGCTCAGGAGCCCTCGATCAGCTCCTCGACGATCCCGCGGCCGGCCGGGTCGTTCGCGAACGCGGTCTCGACGGCGGCCCGCTCGGGCTCGCCGCCGACCTTCGAGAGCGCGGCTGCGGCCATCCAGCGGCAGCACTCGTTCGGGCCGTTCAGGTTCGCCATGAGCGCCGCGACGGCGCGCGTGTCGCCGATATGCTCGAGGGCCCAGATCGCCGGGACCCGGACGAGGTAGTCGTCGTGGGACGCCGCGGCCACGAGCGCGTCCACGGCCGGTGTCCCGATCCGCTCGAGCGCGACGGCCGCGCGCCACCGGCTCTCGCGGTCACCGGACTCGAGCACGCGGGCGACCGCGTCGACGGCGGCATCGCCGTGGTCGGCGACGGCCTGGGCCGCGTCGAGCATCTCGTAGGTCGTTCCCTGCACGAGCCTGGCGACAAGCTCGCTGACGGTCTGCTGGTGTGCCATCTCTCTCCTCCTCTTCGTCGAGTCTATCGACAGACACTCGTCGCACGGGACGTATAATAGAAATTTGCCCGTCGACGTTGCACGGCAATATCGCCCGGCAATCTCCGGCCTCGAAATGGGGAACCGAGACACAGGTGCCGGCGTTTACCCCCGGGCCGGCGCAGCCGGCAACGATCAACTCGAGGCAGAGAAGCCGAAGGGGGTCGTGGTACTCCCATCCTCGGGTGGGGCGCGAGGGCGTTAACGGCTGCGAAGCATCGGGAGCACCGATCGAAGGGAAAGGTACTGGTGGCCTTCAGGTGGCGCCCGGGATGTTCCAGCGGAGACGGGACCACACAGTCGAAAGGCGCCGGTTCGTGGGAAGAGGAAAAAGGGAGGTTCAGGTGGGCGAGGTGATGCCCGGCACGCTCGCGAGCCCGGCAATGCCGCCGATGAAGGCCAGGCCCAGGAGCGCGAGGATCGCTATCACGACGATGTAGAGCACCACCGCGATCACGATCGCGATAACGGCCTTCATGGTATCGAGGTCGTGGAGCTCGCGGACGCCGAAGAAGAGCAGCACGATCGACCAGATCGTGAAGAGGATGCTGATGATCGGGATCCACCCGAGCAGCAGGCTCGGCGTCTGGGCGTAGACGGCCGACTTGAACGAGTCGGCGAAGTCCCCGCGTCCGCTCATGACTTTCGCGCCGACATGCAGGAAGACCGACCAGAGGAGCAGGCCGATGATACCCGCGATGAACGCGATGATCAGGGCTCCCACAAAGGCGCCGATGCTGCCTGACATCCCGAGGTTGAACGCTGCCGAGCCCTCGTCCGCCACGGTGAGACCGAGATAAGCCACGATCGCCCTGAGGATCGCGCCGATGATCAGCAATACCAGGAAGTAGATAGCAGCGTCGACGATCGATTCGTCGCGAACGGCCCGGAACGTCTCCACGGGCCTGATGATGAAGCCGACGAGCTTGTCGGTCAGTGATACAGCCATGTGCGGTGAATCCCCGCTGCTCCTATCTAAATGTATCGGATCATATCGCTGCCGGAGGGGTACGGGCCGCCAGCGAACGTGGAGGGAGAAAAGAGGAGGTTCAGAGGTCCGGCGGGACGAAGCCCGGCAGGTTTTCGAGCCCGGCAACGGCACCGTAGATAGCGATACCGATGAGCGCGAGGATCGCCGCGATGATCGCAATCACGATGATGTAGAGTACCGCCGCGATCACTACAGCAATTACAGCACGCATCGTATCCATCTCGTGGAGCTCGCGCACACCGAGGAAGAGGAGCACAACTGTCCAGATGAACAGAATAATCCCGATCAACCAGCCAATGACCGGAATGACGCTCAGCCAGCCGATCAGCAGGCTCGGCGTCTGGGCATAGACGGCCGGCTTGAATGAGTCGGCGAAGTCGCCGCGTCCGCCCATAATCTTCACGCCGACATGAAGGAAGATAGCCCAGAGAATCAGAAAGATGATTCCGCCGATGAAAGCCCCGATCAGGCCCGTGATAAATGCCCCGATCCCGGGCGGATTGCCCGCCGCGGCGCCAAAACCAAGGTATGCAACGATCGCGGTCAGGATCGCGTTGATGACCAGCAGTACGAGGTAGTAGATGATCGGCGGTACGAGATCCTCGTCGCGTACAGCACGGAACGTCTCGACCGGCCGGGTGAAGAACCCGACGATCTTGTCCGTCAGTGAGAGCGCCATGCATTCTGCAGGATCACGCTAGTATAGAAATGTTCCCGTCTGTTTTTTTTGGATACCCAGGTCACCCCGACCCGAATCCTTGATATGCGCCCGGTTCCATGGGGTATTCATGGAGCAGCAGTCAACGCATACCGGCGTACCGGGGATACTCAGGCCGTTTCGCGAGTTCGTCCAGGGGCTGGGACTGACGGAGGCCGACCAGGTTGTCTACATCGGGGTCCCCGGGACCTGCACGCCGTTCGTCGAGCTCCTCGCGTTCGCAACGCGCTCCCTGCCGGTAACGCAGATCTTCGTGCCCGGCGTTGAGGAGGGTGCGGCCCGGCGACTCGAGCCCGTGGAGAAGGTGGGGGTACAGGCGGGCGGGCCGGCCGGGCAACTCCATCCGCATCTCATCGTGGTGATGGGCGGGCTCGCAATGGAGAACAGTGGCGTAGGATTCCAGGATGTTGTCGCATTCCTCGACCGCTACCCGACGGCCGCGATCGCCGGCGTCTGCTTCCAGCAGATGTTCGAGAAGGGGGGATGGTGTGACCGGATCCCGTTCGACCTGCTGATCGACGCGACCATCGACCCGGTCATCGTCTGGAGCGATTGAACGGGACTGGACTCGCCTCCCACACATCTTCTGCAACGAGCGGGTCTGTCCTGGTAGAGTTCATGGAGCGACCCCGTCCGGATGACAGCAGGGCAGGGAGTTGGTCGTCCTCCGGAAACATTATATCATAGACTACTCATTGAGACGCACACGACACAGAGGTGACATGCAATGGTCGAGATCAACCCACTGGACATCATCGGAACCCTCGAGCATGACGGCAACTTCACGAACCTGCTCCGCGCCATCCGCGACGCCGGGCTCGAGGACGCCCTGAAGGGCGCGGGGCCGTTCACGGTCTTCGCCCCCGAGGACACAGCCTTCGAGTCGGCGCAGGCAGGCGCCATGCGCTGGATCACCGAGGACACGACCCGCCTGCGGCAGGTGCTGACCCACCACGTGGTGCAGGAACGGCTGATGGCCACGGACCTGGGAACGGCCCGGCCGCTCCGGGCCCTCGACGGCAGCGACCTTCAGCTCCGGCCCCTCGGCGCGAAGGCGCGCGTCGGCGAGGCGTCGGTCACCCGGTCCGACATCGTCGCCAGGAACGGTGTTATCCACGCGATAGACCGCGTGGTGATCGAACCGCAGCTGATGGCCCAGCGGCAGAAATAATCCACCCCATTTCTCCCCGCGCCCGTCCCGTCGCCATAAAGCCAATTACCCTTCGAGGCCCATTGATCTCGGGTTTTTCGATGCGGACGCCGATAGGTAAGGTTACTCCCGGGCTCGAGCGTGCGAAATGCGTCGGGTTCGTCCACGAGGTCCGGGACCTCGGCGGGCTCACGTTCGTCCTGCTGCGCGACCGGAGCGGGATCCTGCAGGTCACGGTCCCCAAGAAGAAGGTCTCGCCCGAGGTCGTCGAAGCCGTGCGAACGGTCTCGCGCGAGTCCGTGGTCGTGGTCAGCGGCGAGGTCAAGGCGACCGAAAAGGCGCCGGGGGGGCGCGAGCTCGTCCCGAGCTCGTTCGAGGTGCTCAGCCGGGCCGAGACCCCGCTCCCGCTCGACGTGGCCGAGAAGGTGCCGGCCGAGCTCGACACTCGCCTCGACGTGCGGTTCCTCGACGCCCGTCGGCCCCGCATCGCGGCCATCTTCCAGGTCCGCTCGGCCGTGCTTCACGAGACATCGCGGTACCTGCATAAGCAGGACTTCATCCAGATCACGACCCCGAAGATCGTGGCGGCCGCGACCGAGGGGGGGACCGAGCTCTTCCCGATCGCCTACTTCGAGAAGGAGGCGTTCCTGAATCAGTCGCCCCAGCTCTACAAGCAGATGATGATGGGCGCCGGGTTCGAGAAGGTCTTCGAGATAGGTCCCATCTTCCGGGCGGAGGAGCACAACACCACGCGCCATCTGAACGAGGCGACCTCGATCGACGCGGAGGTCTCGTTCGCCGACCAGGAGGACGTGATGACCCTCCTCGAGGGGCTGGTGGTCTCCTGTTACGAGCACGTCGCGGCCACCTGCGCCGATGCGCTCTCCCGCGGCGGTTTCGACGAAATGGCCGTGCCGCGGGCCCCGTTCCCGCGCCTGCCCTACGCCGAGGCGATCGAGATCGCGGCCTGCGGGATCGAGGAGCCGATCGCGCACGGCGACGACCTCTCGCCCGCTGCCGAACGGGCGATCGGCGAGTCCATGGGCGAGCACTACTTCGTCACGGACTGGCCGACCTCGATCCGGCCATACTACGCGATGCCGTACGAGGACGACCCGGCGATCTGCCGCGCCTTCGACCTGATGCACCCCCGGATGGAGCTCTCGTCGGGGGCGCAGCGCGTCCACCGGTACGAGATGCTCGAGCGCCAGCTCGTGGCCAAGGGCCTCGATCCGGCCTCGTTCGAGTTCTACCTGCGGCCGTTCCGGTACGGCATGCCGCCGCACGCGGGGTGGGGCCTGGGGGTCGAGCGGTTCGTGATGACCATGCTCGATCTCGCGAACGTCCGCGAGGCCGTGCTCTTTCCGCGCGATCGCCACCGGCTCGTGCCATGAGCCTCCCGCCGGTCCTGCTGCCCACGACGGTGGTCGGGTCGTACCCCCCGGTCGAGGGGCGGGGACTCCGATCGCTGCTCGACCGGTACCGGACAGCGCTCGAGATCGCCGTGGACGACCAGCTCCGGGCCGGGATCGAGATCGTCTCTGACGGGCAAGTCCGCGCGGACATGGTCTCGGCGTTCGCCGATAAACTCCCCGGCGTTCGCGAGGGGCGTGTCGTCGGACGTGTCGGACCGCCCGCGCATGCCATCACGATCGATGATCTCCGCTTCGCCCGCTCGCGCGCACCGTACGTCAAGGGGATCCTGACTGGCCCGACGACGCTCGCCCACGCCCTCCACCTCGACACCCCCGTCTACCGGGACAAGGAAGAGCTCGCTCTCGACCTGGCCGTGGTGCTCGCCGCCGAGGCCCGGTCGCTCGAGGAAGCCGGAGCCTGCATGGTCCAAGTCGACGAGCCGATCCTTTCCACAGGGGCCGCCGACCCGGCCGCGGCCGCCGGGGCCATTGGCGTGATCGCCAGGGGTCGCTCCGTGCCGGTCGCGCTCCATGCCTGCGGGCCGATTGGTGGAATGATCGACGCCCTGCTCCGGTATCCCGTCCAGGTCCTGGACCTCGAGTTCGCCGGCCACCCCGGGAACCTCGAGCTGCTCGGCTCGCGCGAACTCGGGACGATGCGCCTCGGGCTCGGCGTGGTCGTCTCGTCGACGGACGAGGTCGAGAGCGTGGAGACCATCCGCGCACGCGTCGAGCGTGGCGTGGAGCTCTTCGGGCCCGAACGTCTCTTCGTCGATCCCGACTGCGGCCTCCGGATGCGGTCGCGTGACGCCGCGTTCGCCAAGCTCAGCCGCATGGTCGAGGCCGTTCTTGCCGTCCGGGCAGAGATCTAACCGCGTCGTGGGATCTTATCGGGCCCCCCTCGGCACATTGCCCGGGTACGTCCCCCTGCCGGAGGCGTCCGTGTCGGAGAGCGGAAGTGGTTTTTAGTCCGCCCTGGGGACACCGTCCGGAGATCGGTTGATCTGCCAGTAGGCCGCGATCTCGCGGATCACCTCGGCGAACCGGTCGAACTCGACCGGCTTGACGACGTAGCTGTTCACACCGAGGCCGTAGCTCATCGCGACATCCCGCTCCTCGGCCGACGACGAGAAGACCACCACGGGGATCTCGCGGAGGGATGCGTCTTCCTTGATCCGCCTGAGCACCTCGAAGCCGTTGACCTTGGGCAGCTTGAGGTCGAGCAGAATGACGCGTGGGCGCATCGCGTCCTCGAAGAGCGCATCGAGCGCCTCCTGACCGTCCCATACGACCCGGACCCGGTCATGCATGTTCGACCACTCAAACACGTGGAGGATCAGCTCCACATCGTGCGGGTTGTCCTCAACCAGCAGGATATCCTTCTCCCCGTCCCTCGCCATTATCAATCCCATCTCCCAGCGTGAAGAAAAAGGTTGTTCCCCGGTCGGGCACCGACTCGACCCAGACCCGCCCGCCGTGCCGCTCGACGATCCGCTGCACGATGGCCAGCCCGACACCCGTGCCCTCGTAATCGCGCAGGTCGTGGAGCCGGTGAAAGACCTGGAAGAGCGTGTTCGCGTACTGCTGGTCGAACCCGATGCCGTTGTCGCGCACGAAGTAGACCGGGTGGCCCCCGTGCTCGACCGACCCGATCGTGA
>Ga0255342_1000486_pt1 | contig 66739 bp, 54 predicted proteins | sample wastewater_treat_3_FD_192416 | JGI IMG/M metagenome (GOLD analysis project Ga0255342, IMG submission 192416) | Wastewater microbial communities from Lulu Island WWTP, Vancouver, Canada - plant14 | ecosystem: Engineered > WWTP > Wastewater > Unclassified | place: Canada: Vancouver, British...
TATCCAGATTATCCCATAAAAAATACGTTTAAATCCAAACCTCTAAAATAGCTCCCTGGAAAATATAAGCTCCCTGCCCTTGTTCATTTGTTTAAAACTTTTGATTATCTAAAAAAATTTGCCTTTCAGTCATTCTTTTATTATTATGAAAAAATAAAAATTACAATGATAGTTTGAACTATAAACAAATATTTTCTCAAGGGAGGTCATTTAATGAGGAGTCTAAAACAAAAATTAATTACACTTACAGTGGGAACTGCAATTCTGGTGCTAATTGCTATTTTATCAATTACCATCTGTTCAATTTACAACTACAGCTCTTCCCTCTTGAAGCTAAATTCTGATTCAATCATTAATGACTATGATAAAAATGTGCGCAACCAGGTTGAAAATGCTCTCTCTATGCTTGATGCTGTATATAAATATCAAAAGGCAAATGGTCTCTCTGAAGAGGAAGGAAAGAAATTAGCCAGAACACTTCTGCGAGATCTAAAATACGATAAGTATGGATACTTCTGGGCAGATGATTATGATGGAATATGTCAGGTTATGCCACCAAACACTGCGCAGGAAGGGAAATCCCGTATAAATATGCAAGATGCCAGAGGAAAATACCTTATACAAGAAATACTAAAAAATGGAAGACAACCTGAGGGTGGATATACTGAATACTGGTTTCCAAAGCCAGGGGAAACTGAGGCAAAAAGAAAGAGAAGTTACAGTAAAGCCTTTGAGCCATATAAGTGGGTAATAGGAACAGGAAACTACATTGATGATATAGATGAGATCATACAAAAGCTTAAAGAAGAAAATAAAGCCTATCTCGCAAAGCTTATTGCTATAGTGATTTCTGTGGCTCTTTTGCTTTCACTTACAAGCTTTGTTCTCTCACTTTATTTTGGGAACTCCATAGCAAATCCTGTAATTAAAGCATCAAGGGTAGCCAATAAACTTGCAGAGGGTGATTTGACTCAGCGCCTTGATAAAAAATATGAGCAAAGAGACGATGAAATCGGAATACTTGTTACAAGTATAAATATCGCAAGTGAAAATCTTGAAAAGATGTTTACTACGATTGCTACTGCCATGGAGAGTCTCTATTATGCAATTGAGCAAATAAGTCAAGGTAACCTTAATTTATCTCAACGAACTACAGAACAGGCTTCATCCCTTGAAGAGATAGCATCGACAATTGAAGAGGCAACTGCTACTCTTGTGCAAAATGCAGACAATGCCAAACATGCAAATGATACAGCCAGAGCATCTTACGACTTTGCTCAGAAAGGTGGGGATCTTGTTAATTCTGCAGTTGCATCTATAAATGAGATCAGTCAGTTCAGTAAAAAAATTGCAGAGATCACCTCTGTGATTAACGAGATAGCATTCCAGACAAATCTCCTTGCTCTTAATGCAGCTGTAGAGGCAGCTCGTGCTGGTGAGCAGGGACGAGGTTTTGCTGTTGTTGCAGGAGAGGTTAGAAACCTTGCTCAGAGAGCTGGAGCTGCTGCAAAAGAGATAGATAATCTCATAAAAGAATCTCTTGAAAAAATTGAAAGCGGAACAGAACAGGCAAATCACAGTGGAGAAGCGATCAAAGAGATTGTCCACTCAATAAAAAATGTTACAGAGCTTATATCTGAAATCGTTGCAGCAATTGATGAGCAAAAATCTGGGATGGAGCAGGTAAATACTGCCGTGATGGAGCTTGACAGCATGACCCAACAGAATGCTGCTTTAGTTGAAGAAACCGCCTCTGCCAGTGAAGAGATGTCTTCTCAGGCAATGGAATTGATGAATCTGATTAAAAATTTTAAAATTTCCACTGAAATACAGGGGGATCATAAACAACTGATAAGATCAAGTGCTCTTTTAAAAAAAGATATTAAAAATGATGTCAAAATAAATTCTCAAAAAAAGAGCGATTTAGATGATGATTATGATGTATTTTAACTTTAATGACTTGACAATAAAATACTCCCTGCCATAAATGTGGCTGTTGCGCCTGTAGCTCAGTGGATAGAGCGTCGGACTTCGAATCCGTGCGTCGCAGGTTCGACTCCTGCCAGGCGCGATGAGTTAAAATCTCTGCAATTCTCTATATACTGAATCGCGGAGAACTGGTATCTTACCTGCCTGTTTTATGAGAGCAATTATCTCCTCCATATTAGTAGTATTTTTTATTCCAGTTGCCTTTACAACAAGCTCTTCCATAATCACTCCACCAAAGTCATTGGCCCCCATTGATAATGCAACTTGTGCAATGGCAACCCCCTCTGTAAGCCAGCCTGCATGAATATACTTTATGTTATCAAGATAGATCCTTGATATTGCAACTATTTTGAGATAATCAATCCCTGTGGCAGGGGTAATTCTTTCCATAGCTGTCTTCTCTGGAGAAAAAGACCATGGTATAAATGCCCTTAAAATTCCTGTTTCATCCTGAATATCGCGGATAACCTTTAAATGGTCAATTCTTTCCTCTAAGGTTTCATCCATTCCGTATGTCATTGTTGCTGTAGATCCCATAGAATTAACAGCCAGAGCCCTTATTACCCTGCACCACTCATCCTTTGTTGCCTTGAGAGGGCTCACAATTTTTCGGATTCTATCAACAAGCAAATCCGAGGCTCCAGGAATTGAGTCAAGCCCTGCGGCTTTCAAACGACTCACAGCTTCCTCTATGGTGATGTTGCTTTTTTTTGACATGTGGACAACTTCTGCAGGGGAAAAGGAGTGGAGATATACATTGGGGAATCTTTCTTTCACGGATCTGATTAGTTTTTCATAAAATTCAATATCATACTCTGGATGAAGCCCTCCCTGTAGCATAACCTGAGTGCCACCTGCAATGGACATTTCACCGATTTTATCTAAAACCTCATCTATGGAGAGTTCATAGGATGGTATTACTCCTCCTCTGGCATGGAAGGCACAAAATTTGCATTTTGCCTCACATATATTTGTAAAATTGACTATGCGATCCAGAATAAACCCAACTGTTTCTTCTGGATGAATCAATTGTCTTCTATGATTAGCCAGAGCTCCAAGAATTGGAAGGGGCCATTCAAAAAGCATGAGGGCATCCTTTTCAGATATTCTTTCACCAGATAAAATTTTATCTTTTAAAGCAATAAAACCTTTCATAAATCAGCAAACTCCAACCTTTTAACTTCTGCAATTATGCCAGCAGTGGAAGCTTCGGTAAAATAAAAACTCAACGCCTGCTGCAACTCCTCTGTAAATTCAAACCGCAGATATGAATAATACTTGCTTATGTCATATTTTATATCAGGATATCGCAATGAAGCATTTTTAACAAGCTCCTCTCTATTGCTTTCAAGATTTTTTAGAGACCTCTGGAAGGATTGACATATAGATTTTATCAAATCTCTATTTTTTGAAAGCTCATCTCTGTGCACAAGAAAAATAGCAAAAACAACAGGATATCCTGTTTTTCTAAACCAAAGATCTCCAAGATCATAGGAATATTCAACTGGAATGGGAGTTTCTTTCATAGCCTCATTTCCTATTACAAGGGCTGCATCTACAGAGTTAAAATCAGGCTGTGGTTTAACAGGAATATACTCAGGCTTAACCTTATAATATTTTGAGAGCAAAACCTTTAACAAGGCCACTGAAGTTTCTGAGGCTGTTGTGAGGCCTACAGTTTTACCGTGAAGTTCCTCAATGGGAACATGACTTTGCAAAACTACAGATTTTACATATCCAACAGAGCTAAGACAAAATTGCGGAAGGATTAAAAAATCCTTTTGAAGATAAGAATATGCTGCTGCAGATACAGGGCTCATTGTAATCTTACCCTCTTTCATCATCCTGTTAAGCTCTCCGGGATAAGCTGGGATAATATTTACTCCCTCTGGGGGCGAAGATTCAAAGATCTCATAATAAAAAGGAAAACAATTAAGATAATTTATATATCCAAGATTCATACTTTACTAACTCTCCTGTAATCCGCTGTTGACCTTGCTGGAGTTTTACCTGCAGATTTTATTAGATTTTCTAAAAAATCGATAGAACCATAGTCAGAGGTTTTTGCGCCAGCACTATGGACAACTTTTTCTTTAATGTATGTTCCTCCTATATCATCTACTCCGAAGTCCTGTAAAGCAGAGGCCATTTTTTCACCAACATACATCCATAAAGCTTTAATATGAGGGACATTGTGAAGAAAAATTCTTGCTGTAGAATAAATTCTTATATCCCTAAAACCTGTTGATTGCACCTTTGATTTTATCTCTGTATTTTCATCATGGAATTTCAGTGGTACAAAAGTTTTAAAACCACCGGTCTTTTCCTGAAGCTGACGGATCTCAAACATGTGATTTATAATGTCATCAATAGTCTCTATATGATTATATAACATAGTAGCATTGCTTTTTATGCCGAATTGATGGGCAATCTCCATAACCTCAAGCCAGCGCTTACCTGAAATTTTTTTTGGGGAGATTATACCTCTCTTGTCATCAGCAAAAATTTCTGCCCCTCCCCCTGGGATTGCTCCAAGGCCTGCATCTTTTAAAATAGCAAAAACCTCTTCAAGAGACAGACCGTTTAACCTTGCAAAATAATCATATTCAACAGCAGTAAAGGCTACTATGAATATGTCATCGTTTATCTCCTTAATTCTACGAAGCATATTTACAAAATAATCAAGCTTAAGATCACTGTTAAGGCCACCAACGATATGAACCTCATCTATGCCGTTTTCATCTGCCTCTCTCACTATTTTTTCTATATCATCTATAGTATATAGGTATGCCTTCTCATCATCTCTATCGCAGGAAAATGCACACAGTGGGCAACGGAGTTCACATATATTGGTATAATTGAGATTTATATTTACACCATAATAAGTTATATCTCCATGATATTTTTCTCGTATATGATTTGCAATCATGCCAAGAGCATTAATGTCATAGGTCAAAAGCATATTGCGTCCATCTTCCCTGCTAACAGGTTCATCTTCTAAAACCTTTTGCGCTATCAAGGTAAGATTATTATCTTTTATTAAATCAAAATCGATCATTGAGAATTACTCCAAAAAATTTATTTATCAACTTTTCTATCAAAATTTCTATGTTGTTCAATTACTTTTATTATCTCATCAAAGATCTCTTCTGGATTGTTAAAATTACCACTAACAGGTCGTCCGATTTTTGCCTTTATGCTATCTGAGAGAGCATCTTTAATTAAAAAGATCCCCTTTCTCAGTTCTCTCCTATCATCTGGAATAGATCTAAAATCCTCAAGGCCAATAAGCACAATCCCCTTTATATCTTTACTTATATTGTCAGATTCTGTCCCCTTCATTAAAGTATCAATTCTTTTTTTGTAATCAATGGTGCGCCACTGAGAGTCCACCACCTTACCTTTCCTCTTTTGCATTATCCTTAACAAAAGTTGAAGAGCAATAAGTGCAATTATTATTGGTATTATCTTCTCTAACATTCCTCCTCCTGGCTATCGAATATATTTTTATTTTTACGAAGTAACAGTAAGCATGTAAAGAAGTGAGGTTGCTCTTGTGATTCCACAATAAAGAAGTTCCTCTGAAAGATACTGATTTTTGTTCATAAACTCCACATCGCGTTTGTGAAAAACAATTATAACAACATCAGATTCCATACCTTTGAACTCGCGAATTGTTCGAAAATTAATCGACACTTCAAAAGGCTTGTGGATGTTATCTGATTCAGCTATGTAAAACTTTCCTATATTTTTTTTCAAGGCAAAGACTGAATTGCTTATGGAGCGATTGGAGAGAATTACTATATTATCTTCAGGTATTTTGTAGCTAAATACCAGCTCTTCAAGAAGCCTCTCAAGAAAAATAAAAAAATCATTGTTACTGTCAAAATCTAACTCAAAAGGAGATATGCCAGATAATCTCAGAGACCTTGTATTATAACCAAGACCTGTCATATCAAGACCAAATTTATGGATCTCATCACAGCATCTTATATTTTTATCTAAATTGAATATATAATTATTATGATCAGATTTATAAATCAAACGCTTAATGGGCAATTCCTTCTCCTTTCTATATATTGTCTCATTCTCATCATAAAAAACATATACTGCTTTATTTTTATATTTTATAAAGAGATTCTGCAATATATCGCACCAGCTTATTCTAAAATCTTCTCCCTCGTCTATTATAACAGCATCATATTCATGTTTTTTAAGAGAAATGTGCCCGCTTTCTATAACAAGTGAAAGAGCCAAAACTAATCTATAATCAAAAAAATCATCTTCAGCAGAACCATCGGGAACAAAGAGATATAAAATGTCGATTATCTCAAGTGGGAGGATTTTCTCATATTTTTCTATCACTGAATCATAATCATACCCAGCCTTAAGATTACTCAAAGAGAAAAGAGCAGCATTGATATGCAGATCTAAATTTTTCACTGCCCTTGTTTTTTTCTGAGTAATAAAATAAGCACTTTCGCCTCCTGCCAGAAGTAGCTGTGACAGACATTCAAAAAAATAATCCTTGTATATTTCATCCCTCAAAAGCCATGATAGATAGTCCCTTACAAGTGTGTTTGCAAAGGAATAAAAAGTCATCACATCAATTTGAGGATAAAATTCGAGCTTTTGAGCTACAAATTGACAAAGAGCCCTACTGTTACATATAAATAATACTTTTTTACCTTGAGTAGCAAGTCGAGCAGCCTTTTTCATTCCAAGCCAGGTCTTGCCTGTGCCCGCTGAACCCTTAAAGGCAATTCGTTCTTTATCCTCAAAAAGATCCAACAGATTTTCCTGGAGCAAATCTGTTGTAACTAATTTTCTTTGTCTTTCCAGCTTTAGTCTGTGATAGGCAAAGGGTATACGCAGGTCAATGGAAAAAAGTGAAAGAAAATTTTGATTTTCACTTGAAGACAAAATTTTTTGCCCATAAGCATCTTCTGTAAGAACAAAAAGGCTATCCACCCATTGAGCAATACTCCCCTTATGTGGCTCAAAGACATGGGACTCATGAATATCAAGCAGCTTAAATTCCTCTGTGCGCTGAAGTTCCATAAATACAACACACCAGTTATAAAGACCAGCAAAAGAAGAGTTAAATTTCAATTCATAAAACCGCTTTAAAGCTCTCATTGAATCCTGAGCTCGTTTAACAGGATCATTTATATCACGAAATTTAGAATCTCTTGAAGTGCAAAACCATTTTTTCCCATCGAAAAATGCCCTACCAATAATCACTTCAAGGGTAATGAAACCGCGGGACTGACAAAATATTATAAAATCACAATCCCCATCTTCTTTCCCACCCCAGAAAGAATAATGAAAAATATGAAAAGAATCATCAAGTTTCATGAGATCTGAAACTATAAATTTTAGTTCCTGAGGAATTTTTCCCTGAGTTACAATATCTTGAGGGTATATCTTTGCCATATCACTTTTTTATGTATCACTATTTGTATCCAGTAATTATTCCTAAATATGATTTTTAGTGTAAAATCAAGAAAATACTATCCCCGAAAACTTCAGCGGCGGGGATAAGAGAGTATTTTTATTTTAAAAGAAGTTAAGGAATAAATACTGATTTACATCACAATATTTATCATTGCAAAGATAGCAACTTTTTTTTATTATAAAAATTTATTTAGATATTTTATAACAATGCATTTTTTTGCAAATATTTATATTTTTTGATTAACAAAATTATACCGTGATTTACAAATTAATTAAATTATATAAGGATAAAATATATGGAAATAATCATATCCAATGAAGCTAAAAATTATATAACTAAAAAAGGCAAAGAAATAAAAATTACATTTGAAAGCTACCATGCCTGTGGAGGCTGAGCTCCAACCCGGCAAATATCAAGCCGGGTCCCTGCAGTTAGCACGGGAAAACCAGCCAGTTCTGTTCAATATCTTTACAAAAAATATGAAAAAGATGGAATAACAATATGGATTCATGAGGATATTGTCCACAAACAAAATTCTCCCATAGAGATTGAATTTTCTAAATTTCTTTTTTTTGGAGAACTTAAGCTAAAAGGTGTAACCTCTATTTTTTCTTGCTCATAAAATCAAAGTGCTTTGGTGGAAAGAGTTTTTTGCCGATTAAATTAATAAGTTGACTTCTTAGTTTCTTATTAGTTTAATCAGGCATGAATCTGATAAAAAAACATAGCATAAAAGTTATAGACCACCGAAAACTGCTCTCTGAGGCAAAAAAACTTTACAGAAAAAACCGTCTCCATGAATCTATCTCTATACTGCAGAAGCTTATTCATCATGGATTTGGCAATGATGAGGTAACACTTCTCCTTGCACGAAATTATGATAAACTATGCTTTCTTACATCAGAGGCCGAATATGAGGAAGCAGCCTTAGTTCACTATAATGAGTTAATCAATCACTCCCAGATAAAAAAATACAAAAAGAAGGCTCTTAAGCTGCGCAAAAAATTAGTAGATAGAATAACTACTCCCGGTGAGGCAGAAAAAAAAGCATGGAGTAAAGCAGAAGAGCTTGCCCAAAACTATCCAAAATCTGCCAAAGCATGGTTTATGCTTGCTGCAAATTTTCCTGTGAGGAAAAATCCTCTCTTTGTAATAGATGCTTATAAAAATGCCCTGAAGCTAAATGAAAACTATATACTGGCAATCTTTAGATTAGCATATCTCCATCAACACTATCTTCAGGATACAAAGACAGCAATTTCATATTATCTCAAGATGATAAAAATTCCACCCCATAGAGACACAATAGAGCCAGAAGCAGTAAACGTAAAAACACTCATAGAGGGATGCACTGAATTATCGGATATATTTATTTTCATGAAAAATTACAAAAAGGTTCTATCCGCCTTTGATTATAGCGTGAAATTATTCAAAGAATATCAGGACATACTGAGTATTCACGATCTAAAAAGGCTCATAAAAAATTCCTGCTTTGCAGCTTCTAATCTTGGGACTTTAAGTCAATTTAAAAAGCACATACTTAAAAATTATAATATTGATATTGATAACATCATCGAAGAGCTTGGTATAAATTTTTAGTTTAGAGAGAAATTTCACCAGCTAAATCCTTCTGGAATAGTGATGCCACCTTAGCTGGATCTTTATATTTTCCTAAAAGCACCATGAGCTTTGTTAAAGCTGCTTCTGTAGTAATATCTCTGCCACTTATAACTCCTACTTTGCCTAAAGCTGCACCTGTATTGTATCTTTCCATATCTACAGTTCCAGAAATACATTGACTTACATTTATAACAACAATTCCTCTGCTAATTGCATCACTTATAATTTTCAAAAACCATTCGTCATTTGGTGCATTTCCAGAGCCGTATGTCTCCATCACTACACCTTTAAGATCAGGTATAGTGAATATTGATTTGACTACATTTTCGTTCATGCCAGGAAAAATTTTAAATACCACAACATTATTTTCTATATCTGTAAAAATATTAAGCTCACAGGAATTGCATTTTCTTATATAGTTATAGTTATACTTAATCTTAATCCCGGATTCAGCCAGTGGAGGATAATTGGGAGATTCAAAGGCATTGAAATGCTCTGCACTTCTCTTGACTGTGCGATTCCCTCTATAAAGCTTGAATTCAAAATAAATACAGACCTCAGGCACAAGAGCTTTCCCGTCCTTTTGAGATGCTGCTATTTCTATTGAGGATATCAGGTTTTCCTTTGCATCTGTGCGAAGCATATTTATCGGCAATTGGGATCCTGTAAGTATGACAGGCTTTGACAGTCCATCAAGCATAAAGCTCAAGGCAGAGGCTGTATATGCCATTGTATCAGTTCCATGGAGAATGACAAAACCATCATACTTCTCATAGTTTTTATAAATTATAGAAGCAAGCCTCTGCCACATATCAGGGGTAACAGAGGAAGAATCAATTGGATTTTGAAATGTAATGGAATCAAGATTAAATCCAAATCGCAAAATTTCAGGAACCTCTGACAAAATTCCTTCAAGGCTATAGGGTATCAAGGAACCATCTTTATGGTCCCGTATCATCCCTATTGTTCCTCCAGTATAAATTATGAGAATAGAAATTCTTTTTGTCATAAAAATTAAGCGATGCCCAGATAAGCCTTTCTTACATTCTCATTGTTAAGAAGTTCCACCCCTGAGCCCTTTAAAACTATGTTTCCTGTTTCAAGGACATAACCATAATCTGCAATCTCAAGAGCTGCTTTTGCATTCTGCTCAATAAGAAGCACTGTTACTCCCGATTTATTTATTGTTTGAATTATTTCAAAGATATTTTTTACAATTAAAGGTGCAAGCCCAAGAGATGGCTCATCCAGCATCAAAAGTTTTGGATTAGCCATAAGAGCTCTTCCAAGGGCAAGCATCTGTTGTTCTCCACCAGAGAATGTCCCTGCCTTTTGCTTGAGTCTTTCCTTTAATCTTGGGAATACTGTGCATACATGTTCCAGGCGTTCATCAAAAATCTTTTTATTTTTTTCACAATATCCACCAAGGACAAGATTTTCATATACAGTAAGATTCGGAAAAATTCTTCTGCCCTCAGGGACAAGGACTATTCCAGATCTAACTATATCTACAGTATTTTTACCTGTAATATTCTGGCCTTGATAATAAATCTTCCCTGATGTTATTTTTGTAAGCCCAACAACTGAGCGCAAAGTTGTGCTTTTCCCTGCGCCATTTGCTCCAACAAGCGTTATAATTTTACCCTCAGGGACATCCATATCTATACCCTTGAGAGCTTTTATTCCACCATAGTTTACAGTCAGTCCTTCTATTTTAAGCATCAGTTGACCCCCAGATATGCTTCTATAACTTTGGGATTATTTTGTATTTCCTCAGGAGTTCCTTGTGCAATTGTTACTCCATGGTCAAGGACATATATCCTTTCACATACTCCCATAACCACCTGCATTGTGTGTTCAATTAAGAGTATTGTAAGGTCAAATTTTTCCCTTATCTCATGTATAAAGTTCATTAACTCAATAGATTCCTGAGGGTTCATGCCAGCTGCAGGCTCATCAAGGAGAATAACCTTTGGATCAGTGGCAAGAGCTCTTGCAATCTCAAGCCTTCTTTGCTTTCCATAGGGCAGAGAATAAGCCTTTTCATATAAAACATCATCAAGGCCAAGATCCCTAAGTAGATTAAAAGATTTTTGGATCATGTGCCTTTCTTCTTTTCTATATCGTGGAGATCTCAACACTGATGATAGTAGTGGTGAACGAAGCCTGAGATGATTCCCTACCAAAACATTATCAAGAACTGTCATGTCTTTGAAAAGCCTTATATTTTGAAAAGTTCTGGCAATGCCAAGTCTTGTTATTTCATAAGGACTGCATGTAGTTATATCTTCATTGTTAAAAAAAACAAACCCCTCTGTGGGAGTATATTGCCCTGTTATTATATTAAAGGCTGTGGTTTTGCCTGCACCATTTGGGCCAATGAGGCCAACAATCTCATTATGCTTGATCTCAAGATTAAAGTCAGAAACAGCCACAAGCCCGCCAAATTTCATTGTAACGTTTTCTGTTCGCAGAATATACATATCTATTCCTCTTCAGGTAAATTCAAAGTTTTGTCTTTTGGTCCAAGAATAAAATCCCAGCTGAGCTCTTTACTACCCATAAGGCCTCTCTGAAAAAAGAGAATTACAATCATAAGCAATAAAGAAAATATTACCATTCTCATGCCAGGAATTCCATCAGTCTTAAATATAAGGAAATTCATTGGGCCATCCAAAAATCTGAGATATTCCATGGATACAGTAACAACTATAGCAGATATAACAGTTCCGCTTATGCTGCCCATTCCTCCAAGCACGACTATAAGTAAAATATTAAAGGTAAGCAAAAATCTAAACATAAGTGGATCTATGGTGCCCATAAGATGAGCAAGAAGCCCTCCTCCAATACCTGCCATAAACGAGCCGATTGTAAAAGACAAAATTTTATGTCTGAAGATATTTATACCCATAGCCTCAGCAGCAATTTCATCTTCTCTTATAGCTATAAAGGCTCTCCCATAACTCCCTTTAAAAAGGTAAGCCATAAATAAGATGGAAACAAGCGCAAAGCCCCAGGACCACCATATTGTTGTATAAGGTGGCAAACCCTTTAAGCCCAGTGGGCCATTTGTTACATTCTGTAAATTAGTAAAAACAATTCGTATAATCTCACTAAAGCCGAGAGTTGCAATTGCCAGATAGTCGTCTCTCAGTTTTAAAACAGGAGCTCCAATTAGAAAACCAATAAGTCCAGTAATGGAACCTGCAATTATTAGAGCCCAAAAAAATCCTACCTCCACATTTGCAAGCCATGGAACAATTGGCTCAAGAAAAAAATTCATCTGTTTCAACTGAGGAGGCATAGTTAGCAATGCTGTGGTATAGGCTCCTACAGCCATAAAACCTGCATGGCCAAGAGAAAACAAACCTGTGAATCCATAAATCAAATTAAGGCTTAATCCAAGTGTTATATATATGCCACATAAATTTATAATTCTCAGTTGATAGGAATCGAGATATTGATTACACAAAAAGAGGACAATCCCCACTAATGCTATTAAGGCAATGGATAGAATTCTTCTTGTTTTCTGATCGTTTTTCATATCAAACCTTCTCCGCAAGCTTCTCTCCCATAATACCATTGGGCTTTACAAGGAGAATTATTATTAGCAGTACAAAAGCGAACGCATCTCTGTAGCCAGAAAGTTCGGGCACAAAGGCTACAGTCATAATTTCTATAAAGCCTATGACAAAGCCACCAACTACAGCTCCCGCAATATTGCCAATCCCTCCAACAACAGCAGCTATAAAACACTTAAGCCCAGGCATAAGCCCCATGAGCGGATAAAGTTGAGGATATTTCATTCCCCACATTATACCGCCAACTGCAGCAAGTATTGATCCAAGACCAAAGGTATAAGAGATTACACGGTCAACATCTATAGCCATAAGTCTTGCGGCCTCATGATCTTTTGAGAGAGCTCTCATTGCCATACCTGTTTTTGTATAATTCACAAGGTACATAAGTGCAATAAGACATATAATAGCTATTATGGGTATGAAAAAATTTACACTTACAATTGATATTCCTGCAATAACAACAACTTTACCAAAAATATCTGGAATAGGAAAAGCCTTCTGTATTCCGCCAAAGATTACAACACCGAGACTTTCAAGCAAAAAAGAAACTCCTATCGCAGAAATAAGAACTGAAACCTTTGGTGAATTACGCAAAGGCTTATAAGCTACTCTTTCTATGAGAATTCCAAAACAAGCTGTTAAGCCTATTGCAACAATAAATCCTACCCACCAGGGCATCATAAATAAAGTGAGACAATAAAAAGCAAAATAAGCACCAAGCATAAAAATATCGCCATGGGCAAAGTTTATCAAACGCAATATTCCATAGACCATTGTATATCCTATGGCAATCAGGGCATATAAGCTCCCTAAGGACACAGCATTTGAAAAATGCTGAAAAAAACTTTCGATGTTCATTATAAACTCCAGAGGCAATAATGATTTTAGAAATAAAACCGAAGAAATCGTCGATCCTTACCTTTATATGTCAAGAATATTATTCATAAAGTTCTTTGACCTCAGCAGAGAAATTTAAAAATTTACATATCAATAGAGTTATATTTACAACTTGTCGGATTAAAAGTGTCTTAATAAAAACCAGAGAACTTTCCATAAAATAAAGCTTGTCTAAAAATTTTTAAAAATTAAATTTTCTGACTTTAATAAAAAATCAAAAAAATATCCACAACCCTTGACATAATAGGAATATTAAATATTCTTTTCAGTAATAACTCTTAAAAATACTTTTTAGTATATTTCTTATAAAGCAAGGAAATTTATTACCCCACCATAAATTTTATTAAAGGGAAAGAAAATGGAAGAGATTCTTAAAAGAGCAAATGAACTGGGCTTATTACTAAAAAAGACAAAAGCTTTCTCTGAATTTGAGAGCATATCAAAAGAAGTCGAATCAGATCCTGACGCTTCTGCATTGTTAAAAAAATACAATGAGATAGCTGAGACAATACAGCGAAAATATGAACTGAATTCTCCAATTGAAAGTTACGAAAAAGAAATGTTCCGTTCATTAACTGAAGTTGTTGTTTCCAATGAATTACTGAGAAAATATATCAAAGCCAGAGATCAATACATGGAACTGCTGCTGAAGATATATGAGGAAATCAAAGACATTACCTAAAATTATCTCTCTGATTTAAAATATGTCTTTTCCAGGAATTGAATATCTGACTTCACAAGCTGCAAGAGTGGTGAATCCACAAAATATTTTTCTTTATTTTCTGCCTTTTTCAGAAACATTCTATAGTATTTATGAGCAAGCTCAATGTCTTTAAGGATTGAATCCTTTTCATATACCTTCCCAATTAGATAATAGGCATCATCAATTGACTCTGAGTCTTTATAATACTTCACTATCTTGAGGCCTGCCTCAAGGGCCTGATAACCTTTACTTTCTGCCAGATATAATTTGCCAATATTAATTATAGCATTATCTGCCAGATCATTTTCTGGAAATTCTCCAGCTAACTTATTATAATTTTCAATTGCCTTTATGCTATCTCCCTTAAGCTTATAGGAGTCCCCCTTATAATAAAGGGAGGCTGGATACTCGCCGGAATTTTCTTTCACAGAATCAAATTCACTTATGGCGTCATCATATTGATATTTTCTTATATATATTTTACCAAGCCATATATGAGCACTGTCTGCAAATTTGCTTGATGGATAAGTGTTTAAAAGCTCCTTAAACTTTGCAAGGGAGTGATCATACATTGAAGTTTCAAATAATTGGATTCCGGTTTTAAACAGAATTTCATCTTTCCCGGACATCGTGAGTTTTTTTTCTTCTTTTGAATCCTCTGTAGCTTCATCATCTTTTAGGTTTTGGTCTTCTTTTGTTTCATTCTCTTTTTGCCAACTATCTTGCTGATTTTTATCAGAGGTGATTTCTTGATTTTGTTTATTGCTCTCCTCTGTGACAGCTTTAGATGGCTTGTCCTGGGAAATAATACTCTTAATTACGTTTTCTGGAGCCTTGACATCTTGTGCGACCAGAGCTGAGCTTATAAAAATTAATATCAATATGTATTGTAAATTTTTCACTGTCCTATTACACCTTGCTCTTTAAAAATCACTCTTGGAGTCACAGTCTTATTTTTTTCTATGGTTTTCACCTCACCCTCATTTGTAGGAGTTTTATCTATGACCTCTTTTTTATCCTCGGATTTAAGGCTATCGTTTCTAATTATTATATTCCTGGGGCTTTCGTCTAAATTTCTCTCTATTGGCTTGAGAATAGCATCATCTCCTGTTATCTTTCTGTTGAGATCCTCATCTACAGGTGAATCATCTTTATAAGGAGTAGACACAATATCAGGTTCAGAAATTTTGCCCTTAACACCAACAGGCTCATCTGAATATTGAGGATTCATATTTTCTTTTGTAGGAAAAACTGCCTTATCAAAATTATTAATAGTAGATTGATTTACAACTTCCTTTTCCAGCAATTCAGAAAAATCAGCTGCATCTCTTTCTCTGCTTAGATCTATTCTAAATGTGTCATTTACATATTCCGCAAAAGGAGGGCTTTTAATCTTTGCAGCTTTTTTACCCATATTGATGCCAATAATCACGCCTATTATACACATTAAAAAAATTATAAAATAAAAACCACGTTTAATATTTTGAATAGTTTGAAGAGTTAATGAATCAAGCAGTCTATTTATTGAAATTAAAAAAGAAGTTATTAAATTAACTATGGGATTCATAACATTACCTATCAATAATTAATATGACTTTACATTTCTTTAAATAGGAAATATTATCATTATGGCTAAATATTCGTTTAACATCCTCTTTTGAGATAACTGGATTCCCATTTAAAGACTTTAAGGCAGTGCAAAAGAAAGGTCGCCTTCCAGCCTTTTTATGCTTTAGAGCTTCAGCCTCACTATGAGTATATGATATAATTAAATTTTTTACTGCTGCTTTGCCATTAACTTTATTCTTCCCGTAAATTTCAAGACCGTCCTCCTGAAAAACAGAAGGCATCAATAAAGGCTTTATCTTAAGGCCCCTTGTATCAATTATTAGAGATGTATATCTTGTTGCAATATCTCTATCTGCCCTTAAAGGAAATGGTTCCTCTGGAAAATCAATATTTAACGCATCAATTATGTATCCCAATTTTAGTTCAAGTCTACATCGCTCTTTTAAATATCCAGCAGGCATCTCACGGAATTTTGCATAATCATTCATATAAAGGTAGATCTTTTCTCTTATATCTCTGTCTCATTCCATAAGCTGCCCAACTGTTGTGTTTGAGTCAACTGGAATTTCATCTATAGCTAAAAATGCCTTCTCAATGGCAAGCTCCTTTGCTTTCAAATAGGCCATATCTCTCCCATTGGCGATAGATGTCTTTTCTGTAGAGTCCCCATATAACACTTCACCCTCTTCATTTAGCTTAACAGATGCCTCTGCCATTGAGACCACAACACCTTCTTGCCAATTAACATAGCTATTGGATTCTTTTGCATTGGGTTCAAGAATCTTAGCAGTTATTATTATCATGAATATTACAAATATTTTAATTTTCATATTGATTATTATCACAGAAAAATCTTTTAGTTTCAATAAAAAATTTTTTTAATTTAGCAGAATTAATTACTATTTCATTGTATATCATCTCACTGCGTTTTTTCTCATCGGGATTATGCCTTGCAATATAAAACTCCGATTTTCTCATAAGAGGCCGTAAAACTTCATTTAGATCATTGTCCTGTAAAATTTCATCAATTATGTCAAATTTTTCTTCATCAGTGATGTTAAGGGCAATTGCTCTCTCAATTTCAAATAATTTATTCTCTAAGAGACTAATCTTCTCTATAAATCTGTCAAAATTTTTTAAACTCCCATGGAAATATATCTCATCTATTACCTCCTGAGGTGGCCTTTTGTGTTTGCTTAAATTTAGCTCCTCAGGGAAAAGCTCCTTTGTATGTTCTATTTTAGCTCCACCTGAATTGCAATTTATGACTTGAGCTTTGACTTTAAATGAAGAGTCTTCAAACCAATTTCTGTAAAGGTCAAAAACAAAATCAGAAATAACAACTCCATCAGAGTTAAACCTATCAACATATTTTATTTTACGCTTTCTTATTATATTCTGATTTATAGTATCAAGATTTTTTAATCTATTGATCTGCGGACACCAATCATCATTGTGATATGTTCCGCTGCAGTGTATTTCTCGACCAGTATATGCAAGATCCTGTCCAATAAGAATTATTGGATCGCATCCCATATTAAGCAGAAGATCAAAAGCACTTGTGGCCACAGAACCTCCTGATTGAACATCCCCTATTGTTCCAATGTTTCTTTCTATCCAATCCATAATAGGAGTGGTTTCTCTGACGTTACTACCTTCTTTATCTTTATAATACTTTGCAGTTGTGCTAATTATCTTTCTGCCAGAATAATACCTGAGAATGGATGGACAGCCAACAACATCTGATATCAAGATAGTTGATTTAGATTTAACACCAGTAAAATGTTTAAAGCTATATTTTTGAGAATCAAGCGTCATAACAAAGTGAGGCTCAATTCCATATTTATGTAGCACCTTAAAAGACGTATCCACACATAGGATAACGGCTCTATCTTTAATTTTTTCCAGAAGATCTAAAGATTCTCTTAAGGATGGTCCTGCGGAAACTATAACTCCAGGATAACCTTTGAATCTATTAAAGAGTATGGATACAGAAGGTACCTTGGAAAGCCATCCTATATTCTTAAAAATATTTTCAATCCACTTCTCTTCAAATTCAAATCTGGTTAAAAGATCACTCACTCGAGAAGAAATATTTAGCTTTGCAGTTTCAATCATCTCATCATAAAAATCAGGATTTAGCTGATAAGAAGGCCTGTGAACATAGACTGAGACTCCAGTGAGATGAGCGATGTTTATATTATCAAAAAAAAGATTTAATTCCCCAATAGAATTTACCAGCTCTATATCTTTTAGGCACTCTGGATTATGTCTTTTGCACAGAGCTATCACTTCATTACTAAATTCAAATACAAGGAATTTTTTATCTCTGAAATTCTTTTTTAGTAGCTCAACATGATATCCAAGCCCAAGACCTGATACTATAACAAGAGAGGCTCTACCTGGAGTAAAGGAGTGAACAGCTCTCTCTGCCTCTTTAATAGGGTCATAGGCGGAGTGAATTCTAACTTCCCTATTTGTCTCTATATCCTTTGCACAAAGGGTCTTTACCCCGCTTTTACTTTCAGTCAGTAGGTATTCAAACATTTAATCAGCCTGCTGCTGTCATCTGGTTATTATAGTTATTCTTGAGTTTTTCATGGAAGGCCTTGAGATCATCAAGATTATCAATATCAATCCATTTTAAAACATCCATCTCTATGTAATAATAGCTGTACTTATTTTTTTCAACTCCTGCTAGCATATTGGCAAGATAAACAGTAAAGGTAAGATCTCTATGATCCCCATTTACATTGAGAGGTGAATGATGGTTTTCAATAGCATTTTTTAGATGAGGGGGAAAATTCCATTTTTCTGCAATAAGTGAACCAATATCAGCATGGCTTATACCGACAGAAATCTCCTCTAAGATCGAAGAAGATCTAAGCTGCTTATCCCTTGTAATTTCAGATATTGTATGAACAACCTTATCATCTGCTGACATTAAAACAATCTTCCCAATATCATGCAAAAGCCCAGAGGTAAAGGCTGAATCAATAATCCCACTCAACTGCTTCATCTTTGCAATTGCTGTTGAATAATTGGCAACTCGTATGCAATGTTCCCAGATAATTTCAAATTTTTTATATCTACTCTGCATTATGGTTTTTGCAGCACTTGCTGTCAATATGAGATTTAAATTCTTCAATCCAATGATCATCAAGGCATCTTTCACTGTCATAATCTTTTTGCCTGGAACAAAGCCAGCTGAGTTAGAAAGCTTTATAACGTCAGCAGTAAGAGAGGGATCCTGACTTATCCTTGAGGCAATAAGTTCAATTGTGGCCTCTTTACTTGCACAGAGCCTTTGTAACTCGACTATATTCTCTGGAAATGTTGGCAAAGTATCAACATCGTCCAGAACCTTTTTCTTGACAGAGGAAATTATAGATTCCTCTTTTAGCTTTTTTGGAACATTAACAGATACTGTAACTCCTTTTTCCGATGTTTGAATCTTTAGATTATTATGACCAATTCCTGAATTCCTTAACAAAAAAATCATCAGTGCAAAGCCCAGTCCTGCACCCTCTGTAGAGTCATACATATCGTTATAGGCATCTGCCAGATTTTGATACTGCAAAGCCTTTTCTATTCGCGCTTTAATTCTATTGAATTCCTCCTCAATAAGAGCAACATTGTTAAATATAGAAATTTTTAATTCATCATCATTTTTTTTGAAGATAATATTTATGTAGTACTTTTCCTGAGCCTTTATTTCATTGGCTATTTCATTTATCCTAAAAAGGAAGTCATCCTTAAATTTTTCCATTAAAATATGGTATCTTTCTCTATCCGTTATAGGAACACCTGATTTTTCAAAATAAATCCTCTTTAGATTTGCCTTAAAAGCATTGTATATTATCTCTCTCAGTATTGTGACTAAAGTCTCCAGAAGAAAAATATTTCCATAAAAAGATAAAATTCTAAGAATGATAGAATTTATTAGCAAAAGAGTTTCTTCATCAATATATTTAAGAGAAAGGGTAACTGTCTCTCCCTTTAAAATCAAATCTGAATAATTTTTCCCATCAACAAGTAACATATTGCCTCTAAAGGGTATTAAATTTTCTCTAATAAAATAATCGAAACTTTTAATAAAAAAATAGAGAAGTATTTTGTCTAAGAAAAGTCATTCCGCAAATAAAAAATTTTTTTGTTAAAAAAGTTTTAATTTTCACCAATTTCAAATTTTAAACTTATACCCTCTCTATCTAAAACTTTAAGAAGGGACTTGAATGTATTTGTAATATCGGGCACGGCACAAAAAGAACATTGCACAATTGGAAATTCAGAGCTAAGTATTTTGCAAGCCCTAAGATTTGGATATGAAAGATTTTTCACCCTCATAGAAGTAAAGTTACCATTGAGAGCTCTAAGTCTATCCAGTAAAGGCTGAATATCCTCTGTGGATTTTATATCTAAGGATATAGACCTGGAATTGTTCATGGAATATTCAATCAGAGAAGAGCCTATTTTAATCACACCCTCCGGATTATTTGCAGAAAGATTTCCCTTTAAATAAAAAGTCATGAGAGCAAAAGATATTACTACAGGTGCAAACTTAAGACGACTGATAGTTTTTACGGGAATAAGAGGCAAGAGAGATAATGTAAAAAGCGATAATATAATAATATAGCCCTCTGATATAAAAAAATTCATATTAAAAGATGAAAAAATTTCCACAAGTTTTTCAAGTAATTTGTAGGAGTAATCTGCGAACACTCCAGTAACTATGGAAATAAAAGGGACTTGCCCTACTAAAAGGGCAAAAAATGCGCTATACATAAAAAAAGATGCAGCTGGTATAATGAAGAGGTTGCTAATAACAGAAATTGTATTAATCTGATTCAGGTGAAAAAGTATTATAGGTGTAGTAAAGAGCTGCGCTGACAAAGTCATGGCAAGAGTGTTTCTAATAAACAATGGTAAAGAGCCCGCTGTCGAGCCATATCTGTCGCTAAACAAAATAATGCCGAGAGTAGCTCCAAAGCTAAGCTGAAAGCCAATGGAAAAGATCTCCCATGGAAAAATCAAAAGAACAATAGCGGCAGTTATCATAAGGGTGTTAAAGGAATTTACTTTTCTATGTATAAATATCTGAAAGACAAAAAGAGAATACATAATGGTTGCACGCACAAGTGATATTGGAGCATCTGTAACAAATAGATAAAAGCCAACAGTTAATGCAGAAATTAGCAAAACAATATTTCTGCTAAATATAAAAAATAGAAAGGCTGGAATTCCTGCAATTATAGCAACATGTAGCCCTGATGCAGCAAGTATATGTAAAGCTCCAGCATCTCTAAACTTAAGACGAGTTTCTTTTTTTATATAGCTTTGATTTCCTGTAAATATAGATAAAACAACTGAGGCTGTTTTTTCCGGAAATATTTTTAAGGCAGTGGATTTTATGTATTCCCGAATCATGTCTCTTAAATTTGTCTGAGATTTATCAATAATCAAAAAATCTTCATCATCAACGTATGAGACATAATGTATTCCTCTAAGCCTGTAGCTATCATATCCAGTTGTAAGCTTATTTACTCTTTTTAGCACCATAAGTCTATCCCCTTTTACAAAAGAGGAACTCCCATTATAAAATAAGGTGATCATTGAGCTATCCTTGCCTTGATCAAGGAAACAGTGCAATTCCAGAGTATATCGCTTTTTTTCTACCTCATCTACTGCTACATAAAAATTTTCCAGTGACTGAGGTAAAGAGGTGGAATTATATCTGGTGTAGATATTTCTGTTTATAATGAAAAATATAGAGGTCAGCAAAATTAAAATTACTGCTATAGAAAAAAAACGAGCTTTCCCTTTAAATATCAAATGCCTGTAGCGATTTAGAACTCCCCATACAGAGACAATAAATATAACAGCAAATATAATCGTAAAAAGGGCTTTGTGCGGAGAATAGCATAAAGAACCATAAGCAAAGACTGTGGAAAAGAAAATCCACGCTGTTAAAGGCAAAGATGGAACCAGAAGTTTATCTAATGTTTTATTAAATTCTTCCAACTTTAAAAACAACCCCTAAGTTTAGTCCAAAGGATTGAAATTTTGTATTATCTCCTATAGCAAAAGTGCCATATTTGCCAAATAAATCTACAAAGATCTTTATACTATCTGAGGCAGAAAATAAAACTTCAATGGGAATATAAATACCAGCAGCACCATCGTGGTTAACATTAGAAGGAGGAGTTTCCATAAACAAACCAAAACCTCCTCCCAAAGACCAGGATTTGTTTAAAGTGTATAAATACATTGCTGATATATCATATTCGAGGCATGTTATTGTAGAATCATATTGACTATAGGAATATTTCCAGTGTAAATCACCGGATATATCCCCTGCAATGACTTTAAAGGCAAGGCCTCCAGCCATATTTCTTCCAGATAACTTCTGTGTTTTTCTTTCATTATCTACCCAGTCACTGTATTGTGCAGAGTTTATAGAATAAGAAAATATAGGCCCTAAAAATGTATAATTAAGAGAGCTCTCCTGTCTCTCCTGTGAAAAAAGTGGCAAGCCTATAAAAATTACACAAAAGCCAAATATTAATCTCTTCAAAATCATCTCTGCTATTTTATATTAAGAGGATTTTTTACAATCTGTGCACTGGATGGCACATTAAAGTCGAAGATACTGGGTATTATCGCATCTGTTGAGCTCACATTTGACAGAGAAAAATTGTAGACCCCACCTTTCTGTGTTTTTAATATCGCCTTCCTTAAAAAGAAAGTTGAATCCACCATAAGAATTATCTCTGGAAAAGTTTTGCCATTGCCTTTTAGCTTTATAGTATATCCTCCTGGGCCTTCGGCTGTTACTATGGCCATATACCCGGATGTTAAAGCAGCTATCCCTCCTGAACCGCCCCCTGCCAGATCCTGAACTCCACACATATTACTTCCAGCGGAATAGACCCATAGAGTTCTACCATTGGAAACAACTGTTTTGCCACCTGGGTTACTGAATTTTACATAGATCTTGCCAGGGCTCATATACTTAAAAGCTCCTGTATAAGTCTCCCCCTCGGGCCCAGACCATGAGATAATACCTGTTAGTTTTCCTATGGAACTCATCCTTGCCCTGAATTTGTTTAAGGCCTCATCGCCTGTAATTGCATAGAGGCTATGGGTAATCAACATAATAAAAACTACTATAAAAGATATTCTTGATTTTTTTCTCATGTTATGCTTTCCTGAATTATATACGATTTATTTCCTTAATTTTTAAAAATTTTTTTGTAAAAATAATTATGAGAGCATTATTTTTCAAGAATTAAATCCTTTTATCAATATTTTAGTGATTTTATTATAAAGAGAGCTGATAAAATGAAAAAATTCCTTCTAATTGTAATTATAGTAGCTATTATAGCTTTTTCCTACAAAGAAAGCTTTCTTGTCCATAGATTTTATGTTAAAAGTTTTTATACAATATTTTATACTGAGGAAGGTGTTGTCCAAAAGGCATGGGAATTGTATAATAAAGGAGAATACCGCAGGCTTGAAAAATTTTTAGACAGAGTTACAGAGGTATATCTAACAAATAATGAACTAAAAAAAATTGCAGGGCTTAATTATATAAAGCTTGGTCAAAAGGAAAAAGGTGCAGAACTCATTGCTTCCTCCATGGAAAACGGCTCAATTCAACTTGATGAGCTTATGAAAATACTTGAATCTCTCTTTGAAAATAAATACTATGGTGAAATTATCTATTTTTATGACAAAAATATTCTCCGCAATAATGCAAACTGTGCCTTTTACTATGGAGCCTCCCTGTATCATAGCAATAGATATAGTGAAGCAATTCAAACTCTAAATTTTTCACGAGCCAATGGCTACAGAGGAGATAGAATAGATTTTTACAGCGGAATCACCCTTGAAAAGATGGGAAAGTTTGATGAGGCAGAAAAATTGCTCCTTTCTGCATACAATGCAAATCCCTATGACAGAGATATTAAAAAGGCTCTTGTGGACTTATACAGAAAAACAAAACAATTTGATAAAGCTGAATATCTTTTAAGGAAGAAATAAACTAAAATTTCTCTGGCATATTTGTAGAAAGCTCCATAATTATTTTACGAGCCAATTGATCTATCTCCAGCGCATCTATGTTTTTTTCTAAATAGACAAGCTTAAAATCCTTTATGCTAATACAACGAACCCATGCTTTATTTGTATCCTTATCAACAGAAATAATCAATGAGTAATCAAAAAGATTGTCATTGCGAACCTTATTTATGTAGCCAGAAATAGTTTTGCCATATTCAAAAGCATATTTGTTATATATATCCCTTTCTTTAAGGAGATCCCTGTAATACTTTGCCCCAGACCATGTTCCATGAGCCAAAAAGATCTCACTGCGATAGGCTATCTTTTCATATTGTGCATTTGTTGTATAGAAGTTATAGAGATAATTCATTTTTTCATAATCAAATTCTGTTTTAAGTTCATTGCCCACAGAAGAAAAAACTCTGTAGCCATTTTTCAAAAATTCACTATAGCAGATATTTAACTCCTCTCCCTCAAGGTTAGTTATAATGCTAATCCTTGTCTTAGGTTCAATTGCTCTGTCTTTAAAGTATTGCCTATAGGATATGATACTATTTATGCGATAAGCGATCTTATCTACAAGGTTAAACATATCTGTTCCTAAATCGCCTTCTTCTATAAAAGTAAAGATCTCATTGGAACCCTGACTGTATATCTTTGTAGAAATACGTATTCTATTTTGATTTAAATCTTCAAAATATCCAAAAATAAAAAAATCTGCCACTAATTCTGGAGATAATGGTCTAAGAGCCTTTTCAGGGATAGAATCATCTCCTTCTGCATATTTGCTCAAAAAATCAACATTTGAAGGTTTTCTTGCAGATATATTATATTTTTTATTAAGGGATGAGGCTATCGTATTTGGCAAAACCTCCTTGAGATAATTCAAAGAGGCCTTATCTGACTTATTTGAAAAAAAAGCAAAAGCCACAGACTCCGCAAAAATCGGTCTACCAGCTAAAAAAACTAAAGCTGCAAGAATAGAAACTATTATGCTTCGTTTATTTATCATTTCCCTGTTATATTTGCAATAAAGTGATTTACAATTGATTCTATATTATCAGTATAAGCAGTTGGATAATTTTCTACAAACTCAACCTCCAAATTTCTTAAATTTATAACTCTTGCCCAACTGACCTTTTCCCATTCTTTGAGATCAAGCAAAATTAGATAATCCACATCCCACTCAGTTCTTATTTGCTTTAAAAATTCAGCTTTGTTGAGCTCAAAATTATAAACATGAAGTTTATAAATATTATCATATGTCTTTTCTAAAGTAGAAACATTTTGTTCATCAATGTTATAGGAAAGCTTTTTTAGATCTGATATATCATAAACATCTTTCATAGTGTAGAGATCTGAGGCATTTAAAGCCTTAACCCTAAATCCTTGCTTCAAAAAAGAAACCAGAACAACATTTTTTAGATTGTTAGGATAATCAATAATTACAGCTACCTTAGAACCTGCCGGAATTCTTGAGGAAGAATGAATAAGGCCTTTCTTTGCGCTACAAGAAGCAAATAAAAGGCTGAAGATTATAATCCCAACTAATTTTCCAGAGTATTTTTTCAAATTCATCACAAAAAACCTCATCATAATATTTTAAGTTAAGAAATGACCTAAATAAAGTCTGACTAAAATTCCTTTCTTAGTTTTTTATGATTATAAACCTTAAGTCAATATAAGTCAATAGAAATATGATCTGTAACAGAATATTTTTAATCAAAAAGGCTAACCCTTTTGAATTAGCCTTTTTACTTTGCAATTTTATTTCTGAGCTGGAACTGTTTCTGCTTTGTTTTCTTCTGAAGGAGCAGACTTTTTATTCTTTTCCAGATATTCCTTGAAGCCATCTTTTTTTATGGAGTGCTCAGCAAGAATTTCCCGAACAAGCTTATCTGCCTCAACTCTTGACTTTTGAGCAAAAAGCTGCTGTTTTATATAATTTTCTGATTCATCTGCAGTTCTTCCTGCAAATCTTGCTCTGTTTTCGTTATAAATTTTATTAACTTCATCATCTGATACTGAAATCTTATTTTTTAGCTTTTTAGAAAGATAATACTGAGCTGCTGTCTGCATCTTTACCATTTCAAGAAGAGCCTTAAGCTCATCCTTATTTATTTCTTTATCTTCCATAGCCTTTTCGTAAAGAACCTTTTGAGCTATTAAGTGATCTAAAAAATTTGCTTTGTTCAAAAATGGATGATTTGCATAAGCAGGATTTTCTGCCAGCTTATCTATTTCCTCATTTGAATCAATATTTGTGAGGAGTTTATTTTGGATATAATAAAACTTATTTACTTCCTCGATGGTTATCTTCTTTCCATCAATTGTTGCAGCTGTCTCTCCTGTAAACTTATTGCAGGAGATTGAAAAAAATGCAAAAATCAATGCAACTAACACAGCTAAATCTCTTTTTTTTATCATAAAACAATCCTTATTTTAAAATTATTTTTTAATTTATATTGAGGGGAATAATTCCAGCCTTCTGGTAATTCAAGATAAAATTAAAAATTGTTGCAACCATTTTTTAATCTCCATTAGCTTTTTTTCTATGGGGATTTTACCTGGCGTAAACTGCAGAATTTCTGGATATTTGGGATTTATGGTAAATCTCTTATCTGATGATATGGATTTAAGCAAAAGATCAGGTGATATTGTGCATTGAGAGGTGATCTTAATATTAATTTTGTTGTTTTCTTCAAGAATCTCCTCTATATAAAGCCTTGAGGCAAGGGCTCTTATTCTTTCAAGCTCCACAAGAGTTCTAACCTCCTCAGGAGGAGCTCCAAATCTATCAATCATTTCCTTTTCGAGAACATCTACTTCTTCGACTGTTTCACAGGCCTCAAATCTCTTATAGAACTCAATCTTTTGTTTTTCATCTGCCATATAGGTTTCTGGTATATAAAAACTCACTTTAAAGAATACCGATGTTCTAAAATATGGCTTTATTTCCTCTCCCTTTATCTTTCTCACTTCCTCTTCAAGCATCTGACAATAGAGATCAAAGCCCACATCCATAATATTTCCTGATTGTTCAAGCCCAAGTATATTGCCTGCCCCTCTAATTTCCAGATCCTTCATTGCTATTTTGAAGCCACTACCAAGATCTGAATACTCTGAAATAACCTGCAATCTCTTTTGTGCTTCTTCTGTTAAAGATATATGCTTTGGATAAAAAAGATAAGCATAGGCCTTCTTATCCGATCTCCCCACTCTGCCTTTAAGTTGATAAAGTTGTGAAAGTCCGAAGGTATCTGCTCTGTTTATAATTATTGTGTTTACATTTGGCATATCCAGGCCAGATTCGATAATTGTTGTGCTTATTAGAACATCATATTTTCGGTTAAGAAAATCAATCATTATATCCTCAAGCTCATGCTCATGCATCTGTCCATGGGCAATACAAAATTTTGCCTCTGGCACAAGATTTCTCAATAGAACCATTTGAGCTTCAATAGTCTGAACTCTATTATGAACATAAAAAACCTGCCCTCCCCGCTGGATTTCTTTTATGATTGCATCTCTTAAGATATCAGCATTATCCTCAAGGACATAGGTTTCAATAGGCTGTCTGTTTTCTGGAGGAGTTGCAATAATCGAAAGATCTCTTATACCAGACATCGAAATATGCAAAGTCCTTGGTATTGGCGTTGCTGAAAGAGTGAGAACATCAACTGTTGCCCTGAATTTCTTAAGCTGTTCTTTATGCTTTACTCCAAAGCGCTGCTCCTCATCAATTATCAAAAGGCCCATATTTTTTATCTTTACATCAGCAGACAGAAGGGCATGAGTTCCTATCACTATATCAATCTCCCCTCGTGAAAGCCTATCTTTAATCTTTATGATTTCCCCTTTTGTTCTAAAACGCGATACCATTTCTATAGAAACAGGATAGTCCTTAAATCTCTTTTTGAAAGTCTCAAAGTGCTGCATTGCCAGAATTGTTGTCGGAACTAAAATTGCAACCTGTTTGCCAGCCATACAGGCTTTGAAAGAAGCTCTTATTGCAACCTCTGTCTTGCCAAAGCCTACATCTCCACATATAAGCCTATCCATTGGCTTGTCGCTTTCCATATCATCCTTCACGTCTTCAATTGCACTTATCTGGTCTGGAGTCTCTTCGTATTCAAATAATGCCTCAAACTCCTCCTGCCACTGAGTATCAGGGGGAAATCTAAAGCCTTTAAGAGCACTTCTTTGAGAATAGATCTTTATTAACTCTCTGGCTATTTCTTCAACCGATTCACGGACTTTTTCTCTTATCCTGTTCCATGCAGATTTTTTCCCAAGTGCATCGATGCGAGGTTTTTTGCCATCAAGGCCTATATATTTCTGGACAAGAGATATTTGTTCAAGGGAAACGTATAGCCTGTCTTCTCCCTCATACTGAATCACCAAAAAATCCCTTTCAACACCGCCCGCTGTCATCCTCTCTATGTTCTTAAAAATTCCTATCCCATGATTTATGTGAACTACATAATCCCCAGGTTTAAGATCCAGAAATGACTCAATTGGGCGTGAGCTCTTGCTTTTAAAGGTTCTTCTCTTTCTGTAGCTCTTCCCAAATATATCATGATCTGTTAACAGAAAAGTTTTTATATCTGATATTTCAAGACCTGCTGAAAGTGGGCTAAGAACTATGTTAAAGGGATTATTGCTATTAAATTGAGAAAAATCACTGTTTGGTGAAAATTCGCTAAAGAGATCAAAGAGTCTTCTTGCCTGACCCTCAAAAGAAGTGGTCATCACTATATTCCATCCACTGGAAAGTCTTGCAGCTATTTCTTCTCTTAAATTCTTAATTCTGCCCTGAAAATTGGGCAAGCTTTTCATGGCAAAAGTAAAAGCTCCCACTGTGGCTGTAAAACTCTGTATTTTAACTGACCTCTCATGGAGCTCTTCAGGAAGAGAATAATCCAACAAAGTTTCTGGTGGAAGAATATGTTGGAAGTGAGACTTCCTCCTATACAAATCCTCATAATGTGTTGTTATGATATTTTTTCTTGAAAGAAGCTCGTTCCATTCAAGAAGAACTACCATAGCATCATCCGGGAAAAAATTCACTATGGAGTCGGTTTCTATAACATCATGGAAGTAGTCTAAAATCCCAGGAATCTTATCCAGTTCAATATCTCTGTTCAGCCAATTTTTTAAATCCTCTGGAATATCCTGAGAATCTTTTAAATAATGACTCAGTTTTTCTTTGAGCTTTTCTTTTTCACTTTTAAATAATACGAGCTCTCTGCGGGGATAAATTGTAATAGAATCAAGAAAGTTCTCTACAATTGACACTTGAGTCTCTGGATTGAATTCTCTTATGGATTCAACAGTGTCACCAAAGAAATCAATTCTTATGGGATTATCCCTTGAAGGTAAAAAAACATCAATAATCCCTCCTTTGACAGAAAATTGACCAAAGGCTTCAACCTTAGCCTCCCTTGTATAACCATACTCCACAAGAGTATTTATTATATCATCAAAGGGATACTCCTCATTTAAATTAAGAGCAAGTCCACGTTTCAAAAAAAATTTCTGAGATGGAATTTTACGCATAATAGCATCTACTGAGGTAATTACAATTGCTGGATCACCTGATAAAATCCTATATATGGCAGTTATCCTTTCTCTTTCAATCTGCTCAAGGGGATAGACAAACTCATAGGGAAGGATTTCCCACGATGGAAATTTAAATAGATACTTTTCATCTACAAAGACAGTTAAATCATTATAAAGATTATTGAGCTTTTCTTGATTTTCTGTTACTACAAGAATTTGATCCCCTCTGCTGTAAAAGAAAAGTGAAATAAAGAACGGAAAGGATTCCCTGGAAACTCCCTCAATGGAAAAGGAGTTATATAGCTCCTCTATCATTTTAGAAAAATGAGAGGAATTTTTTATTCTATCTATCAATTCCTTAAGGATCATATATGACCTTTACATAAATTATCAGTGGACATTATTATGGGGAAAGCCTGCATATTTCACAATTCTCTTATGCAGGCTTTTTTTTCAAGGAAAAAAAGTTTATTTAAAAACTGAATTTTTATATTGAATCAAATTGCTTATCTTTTTTTAGCCACAGTTCATTTATCCATTTTTTAAAACTTTCCTGATACTGTGAATCATTTTCATAATCTCCAATAAGTTCCGGTGTTACAGGAATTTTCTCCACATGAATATGCACCTCCTTTATTCTGCCACAGAGGAAGTGCCAGAAACTAAAATCCCGTGATGGATATTTTATTGTAACATCAAGTATACAGTGAATGATATTGCCCATTGATGAAAATACAAAAGCAACTCCACCTGCCTTAGGCTTGAGTAGGTTTTTATAAGTGGATTGCTGTCTTTCATGTCTTGCCTTTGTAAAGCGAATTCCCTCAACAAAGTTCATTATGCTTACAGGAGTGTAACGAAATTTCTCGCAGGCCTTCTTTGTGGCCTCTATATCCTTTCCTTTTAGAGATGGATTTTTTTTCAAAAATTCTGAGCTATATCTTTTCATAAAGGGGAAGTCAAGTGCCCACCATGCTATTCCAAGAAGGGGGACCCATATCAATTCTTTTTTAATAAAAAATTTAAGGAGTGGGATTTTTTTATTAAAAAACATCTGCAGGATAATTATATCAGACCATGTTTGATGATTTGATAAAACAAGATACCACTCTTTTCTGGAAAAATTTTCTTCACCACTGCTATTAATTTTTATACCGAGCAATTTGCGGAACAGAAAGTTGTTGTTTTCAATCCAGATTGTAGCTATTACAATAAGCACCTTTGTCCACAGCTTCCTGGAAAAATGGAAAGGTATAAGCAATTTTAAAAATGCAGCTGTGAGCAAAAAGGGATAGCCAATAAGAGTATTAATCAAAATAAAAAGTATGGCAAAAATCCCCTTCAGATTTGAAAACATATTGAAGAGTTTAGGCTCACTCCGGGCAATTACAACTTCTTTTGTGTATTGATTCATCAAAAACCTCTGTTTAATGATATTTTTTACCTGTTAAAGTCTCAAAGATAGAATTTCATTGGAGAGCTTTTGAACAAGTTTGAATGATTAAAATCAAAGGGACAAACAAAAATGGTATAAAAAAAGTTGCAATTATTTTTTACAAATCAAAAAAAATGTCCAAAAAAGAGAGCTATAATTTTTTAATATACTCCGCACAATGCCCTAAATTACACAAATTATATAAAAACTTATGATTGGCTGCCTAAAAGATTTCTTTAGCAGCCAATCAACTTATTAATACAAAATCTCTGTCCATAGATATCCAGCTAATCAATAGTCGCTATAAAGCTTTTTCTTGTAGATATGCTGATCCCCCTTATCCGTCAAAATAAGTGTCTTACCACTTTTGCGCAAATACCCCTTTTTGACAAGGGAGTCAACAAGCATATCAAAGTTGTCAGAGAGAGCCTTCAGCGACTGCTGCAGCACTATATCAAACTCAAGGCTATCATCTGCCTGCTTTTGATTATTTTTGAATATCCTGAGAATTTGTGATTCTATTAAATTAAGATCTTCATTCATAACAAACACCTCCTTTAAATCATAGAAGCACTTATTCCCTGTGCTTAAGTGTAATATATAAAGAAAACTAATTTGAGTCAAAAAATATTAGGAGATAAAAAAATTTCGGCCTCAAAGTGATAATCCCAAGGAAATAGTTTTTGCTGTTAAATAATGAATTTTATAACATGGGCCAATAATAGTCTCGTTTCATAAAAAAAAGGAGGAGATTGACTCCTCCTTAAAAAAAAGGCTTATTTAGAAACAGACACAGCCAGTAACAGTGTTAGTGTTGTTAAGCACTCAACTTATTGGACCTTACCCATATCTTCTGCTTTTCTGCCATTTTGATAAGCTCATCTCTCACTGCAGGATGTGCAATATTTATAAGCTCCTCAGCTCTTTGCCATGTTGATTTTGCCTTAAGCATTGCTACTCCATACTCTGTAACAACATAATTGGTTATACTGCGTGGAACTGTCACAGTTGCTCCAGGTGGTAATGTTGGAACTATTCTGGAAATCACCTTTCCATCTTTGACATTCGCAGATCTAAGGCAAATAAGACCTTTACCCCCCCTTGATCTATATGCCCCAAATATAAAATCGAACTGGCCACCTGTTCCAGAGATGTGTCTTATACCTGAAGATTCAGAGCATACCTGACCATAGAGGTCTATCTCAACAGCATTATTTATAGCAATTACATTGTCATTCTGGGCAATGCGGAAAGGATCGTTTGTATAGCTCACAGGATAGCTTGCACATACAGGATTATTATCAAGGAAGTCATAAAGCTTTTTTGTCCCCATGGCAAAGGTATAGACTATCTTTCCTTTATCTATATTTTTATACTTACCTGTAATCTTTCCTCTGTTATACATGTCCACAAAGGAATCTACAAGCATCTCTGTATGAACGCCAAGATCTTTTAAATCTGAATCTGCAATCATTGCACCAACAATATTGGGCATCGCACCTATACCAAGCTGAACACATGCTCTATCTGGTATCTCATTCATAACAATCTCTGCAATCTTTTTATCAACATCAGAAACAGGTATCTCTGGCAATTCCAGAAGAGGCTTATTGTCTCCATGAACAATATAGTCTATCTGAGAAATATGGATAGACTCACTTGCACCACCAAGGCATTTTGGCACTGACTCATTTACCTCTGCAATTACAATCTTTGCAGCCTCACACATAGCTAAAGTGATGGAATTGCTTGTCCCAAGATTAAAAAATCCTGCCTTATCCATTGGACCAACTTTAATCATGGCAACATCGGGCTTTACATAGCCCCTTTCAAAAAAAGTAGGCCCCTCATGATATGTAAGTGAGATGTAGTTGCAAAGATTATTGTCATGGCATCTTCTACTTGCTGTACTAAAATGCCAGTCATTGTAAATAAAATGTTCTCTTGCTGGATCCTGCTGGACAATCTGTGGAACAAAGGGGCAACATACAGAACGTACTTCAACATTGTGGAGTTCATTTTTTCTCCGTGCAAGAGCGCTGTCAAGGACATGGGAATTCATTACAAATTCTCCATAGTGAACCAGATCCCCTGACTTCACAACCTTAACTGCCTCATCAGCAGTGACAGTTTTTCTCTCGTATTCTGCTTTAAACTTCATATAAACCTCCTGGCTGTATTTATTATTTATATTAGCTTTCATAATCTGCTAAAACACTTCCGGCTATTACAAGCCTCTGAATCTCTGAAGTGCCTTCATAAATTTCTGTTATGCGAGCATCTCTGTATAGCCGCTCTGCAACATAATCTTTGATGTAGCCATAGCCTCCATGAATCTGCATACACCTGTGAGTGCACCTATGAGCACATTCTGAGGCGTATAGCTTTGCCATAGCTGAATATTTAGAGGCTCTCCTTCTGTCACCGGTATTAAGAATCTCTGCCGTTTTATAAACAAGCAACCATGCTGCCTCAATCTCTGTTGCCATATCAGCAATCATAAATTGAATAGCCTGCTGCTTTGCTATGGGTTTTCCAAATTGATATCTTTGATGTGCATAATTAGCTGCAGCATCAAGAGCGGCCTGAGCAATACCAAGAGCCTGAGCTGCCACTCCCACTCGTCCACCATCAAGAGTATGCATTGCTATTTTGAAACCGTCTCCAGGTTTGCCTAAGATATTTTCAGCAGGAATCTCACAGTTATCATAAATCATTTCTGTAGTGGAAGATGCACATATACCCAGTTTCTCCTCAAGCTTGCCAACTGAAAAACCAGGAGTTCCCTTTTCCACAATAAAGAAACTGGTATTTTTACCCTTAGGAGCATCCTTATCAGTAACTGCAAGCACAACATGGACATCGCAAACTCCTCCGTTTGTTATGAAATTTTTTGTTCCATTAAGTATCCATTTTCCATTCTTAAAGACAGCTGTAGTTTTGGTTCCCCCTGCGTCAGATCCAGCTTCAGGTTCTGTTATTGCAAAGGCTCCAATATGTTGGCCACTGCAGAGTTTTGGTAAATATTTCTTCTTCTGTTCCTCTGTGCCAAAATAGTATATTGGAGATATGCAGAGGGAATTGTGGGCAGCAACGATTGTTCCTGTTGACGCACAGTATTTAGATAGTTCAGCTATAGCAATTGCATAGCTAACATAATCCATACCCGCACCACCATACTCCTCAGGATATACAACCCCCATCATACCAAGATCCCCCAGCTTCTTCGTGGTTTCCATTGGGAATTGATGCGTTTTATCTATCCTTGCAGCCTGTTCCTTAAGCTCTTTCTCACCAAAATCACGACACATGTCCCTGACCATAATCTGTTCTTCAGTGAGTTCAAATACACTTCTGTTATTTTCTGTATTGAGAGATGAAGCTGATATATGACCATGTCCCTCCAGTGAAGTATTCATGTTGACCTCCATTTTTATTTTATGGAGAAAATAAAACACAGATGAAATACTTTGACAATCGGGCAGATCTATATAAAAATGGGGAGGCAATTTATATTTTTTTTCTTAGGCAAGCTCCTGATTTATCTCATAGGATAAATCCCTAAAAAAAGATAGGAATATCTTATATTCAACTTAAGGCTATTTTTGCCGTGTAAGCTCCCATCGTGAGGCCTGCTGGATTAGCTCTGTTGCATTTTTTAAATTGAGTTTATCTTTTATATGTTCCTTATAGGTATCAACTGTTTTTACACTTAACCTGAGTTTTTCAGCAATTTCCCGTGTATCAAATCCCTGCCCTATGAGTTCAAAAACCTGGAGTTCTCTATCTGTAAGAGATGAAACTGAGATATCCTCTCCTTCCTGTTTTCTTAAGGCCTTCATCATGAGTCTATTCTTTATGATTTCACTTGCATATAGCTGTTTGGAAAGGACTGTTTTGATTGCCTTTACAATAACCTCTGAGGCTTCCTGTTTCATTATATAACCCATTGCTCCTGCAGCAAAAGCTCTCTCTGCATAAAAGGTTTCATCAAATACTGACAAAACAAGAATTGGAATTTCGGAATCTATTTTTTTTATATATTTAATCAAATCAAGGCCATTCATATCCTGCAAGGATATATCAACTATAATTAAATCAGGCTTTTCTTTTTTCAAAAATTCAAGAGCAGCCTCACCACTTTCAGCTTCACTACATATACTTATATCATCAAGCTGAGAAATGAGCATCGAAAGCCCCATTCTAACTATTGAATGATCTTCCACTATAAGGACAGAATGTTTTTTACTACTCCTCATACCACACCTCAATCAATTTTTTTTTGGGAAAGTACAGCTAACCATAACTCCTTTATCATCCTTTTTATTTTTTATAGAAAATTTTGCACCAATCATCTTCGCCCTAAATTTCATCAGCTTTAGCCCTATGCCCTCTGACTGTTTAAGCCTTTTCTCATCAATGCCTATACCATTATCCGATACTTCAAGAATAAAATTGCAATCGGATTCATATAGCCTTATATTTATCTCTGTAGATTTGCCATGCTTAACAGAATTATGGACAGCCTCATTGGCTATATAAAAAAGTTCAGTTGCACTCATAACGTCTATATCAAACTCACCATTGTCTTCGAATGTGCAGGTAATATCATAAATATCATTAACTGAGGTGGCAAGATTTTTCAAGGCACTGGGAAGCCCTTCATAATCTATCTCAACAAGAAAAAGACCTTTAAGAAGTCTTTCAGCAAGAGTAAGAGACTCTCCAACAAGATCGTGAATCTTCTTTATATCTTTCAGTTCAATACTTCTTCCAACCTGTTTTTTTATCTCAAGGGTGCGCACAAGGAGTGAAATCCCTGTTAGATATTGGATTAAATTATCGTGCAATAATTCACCAACTCTCTGCTGTTCCCTTTTGCTTATCTCGTTAATTTGAGTGAGCAAGTTGTTGTATTCTGTCATATCAATAAGTGTTACAACATATTGGTTTTCTCCAGGTCCAAGTGTTGTGAGACAAAAAACATCCTTTATATTCCCATTACTGTCTCTAAGCTTAAACTCGCTTTTATTTATAAGGGAAACTTCCTTTGTAGCAAGCTCCTTTGCCATACGCCTGATTTCACGGACATATTCAGGGACAACAAAATCCTGCCATTTCATCTTGCCTTCCATTTCTTTTTTTGAATATCCAGAAAGAGTAACCATACCATTATTTACAAGGACAAGCGTGTCATTGTGAACAATTCCCATAGCAGAGCCACTGCTCTCAAAGATGGTTTTATACATCTCTTCAGAAATTTTAAGTGCGGTCTCAAGTTTTTTCTTTTCTGTGATATCAAAGAATATAGAGATAATGCAGGCAACTCCATCAAGAACAATAGGCTCTGCTGAATAAATATAGTTGTGGAGATCCCCATTTTTATGACGAAAAACAATTTCTATATTCTTTACTCTTCCTCCCTGACGGAGTATTGGTATGATTCTATTTCTATCCTCTGGCGGCTCCCATATTTTGATATCAAAAACGGTCTTACCAACAATTTCCTCCCGTTTGTATCCAGTATTATTCAAAAATTCATCATTTACTTCAAGTATAACCCCCTCTTCAAGAGTTGTAACACTAAGACTTATTGGTGCAAGCATAAAGGATTTAGAAAATTTCTCTTCAGAGACCCTCAAGGCCTTTTCAAGCTTTCTAGTTTCTGTAACATCAATAAAATTTGACACTATACAGTCAACTTCTCCAATGCGAACAGGTTCTGCAGAAAAAATGTAGTTATGAAAACTTCCATCTTTATGACGAAAAATTATCTCACGATTTTTTACCGGTTTCCATTTCTTCACAGGAGATAGAATCTGTTCCCTTACCTCTGGCGATTCCCATATATTTATATCAAAAACAGTTTTGCTTCGTATTTCTTCTCTTGTATAACCTGTATTACGCAAAAACTCATCATTGACATCTATTATTTTCCCTTCATTAAGGGTTGTAATTGTAAGGCTTATGGGAGCAAAGCGAAAGGATCTGGAATACTTTTCAGCTGATATATGCAAAGCCTCCTCCTTCAAAAACTCCTGTGGGCTTATCTCCGGGGTCCTCATGTTAATCTCATGAGATTGACTTTCAGAAAATAATATCTTAGAATCTATTTCTGGAAAAAGATCTGTAATGTCTGATAATACACAGCAAAGTAAGGGCTCGTTACCAAAGGTCTTTTTAAAGAGATTTATGCCAAGTATAATTTTTCTGCCATTTGCTGCAAGACATGGAAATTTAATCCTCCTGTGTAAAGAGCCGCTGTGAGAGTTCACTGTGTCCAGAACAAATTTTCGTGACTCTTCATACATCTGTTCCCTCTCATGGGAATACTGCCAGGTTTCCTTTGCAATATCCCATATATATCTGCCTGAGGCGTTTGCTGCAGATATGCCTGTCATGTTTTGAATTGTATTATTCCACAAAAGCACCTTGCCATGACTATCAATAAGCACAAGGCCATCGCTTAAAGCAGAGGAGACATCAGCAAAAAACTCAGCAACAATCTCCAGAGGTAAATCAGATTCACTTGCAAATTTCATAGGTATAAAGCTCTCTTTCTGCTTTAAGAGCACCAGAAATTACATATTTTCAAGCACTATTTTTGAGTAAATACCAATAAAATTTTCAAAAAAATTAAACATTAACGCATAATTTGTATTGATTTTTAAATATAAATCACCATAATCTACACAAAATAAATAAACATATATAAATAAAAATAAAGAGGTAAGCAAAATGAAATTTGAAGAACTCAAAAAGGCTATTTCAGATGACCTGAGACTTAGCATTGAAGGCTCCAAAGGACTTGCTGTTTATGCTAAGAAAAGTTCAAAGTTTGAAAACTGGCTTCAGGTTGAGGCTGCAGGTGTTTTATCAAAAAGTATTAATAAAAAACCGGTTGTCCCTGAGGCTGTTTTAAATGTAAATGGCAAAGAGATCGATGTTGACCTACTTGTTGGTGATGAGTGGGCAATCGAGCTTAAAGTAATTGGAGAAGAGGAAAAGAAAAACTACCAGGAAACTGTCAGAGCAATAAAAGAGGATATTGAAAAACTAAAAGAACTCAAAGCAATTACTCAGGGCAAAAAACTCAATACTGCGATGGCCTGTGTAATATTTCCTGTAGAGAAAGAAAAGGCATATATTCACGAAAACATAATGGCAGAAGTTTTACAAACAAACGAAGCTAGCGTTGTAGAAGACAGACAGTTTTTCTATTTTCATGACAACTCACTTCTTGGGGCAATTTATGTAAAAGAAGTTTAAAGGGATTGTGGATATAAAAATTATATCCTCTGCCTCTTAGAGCAATTTATGTAAAATAGCTTAAAGGGATTGTGGATATAAAAAATTATATCCTCTGCCTCTTAGAGCAATTTATGTAAAATAGCTTAAAGGGATTGTGGATATAAAAAATTATATCCTCTGCCTCTTAGAGCAATTTATGTAAAATAGTTTAAAGGGATTGAGGATATAAAAAATTATATCCCCTGCCTCTTAGAGCAATTTATGTAAAATAGCTTAAAGGGATTGTGGATATAAAAAATTATATCCTCTGCCTCTTAGAGCAATTTATGTAAAATAGCTTAAAGGGATTGTGGATATAAAAAATTATATCCCCTGCCTCTTAGAGCAATTTATGTAAAATAGTTTAAAGGGATTGTGGATATAAAAAATTATATCCTCTGCCTCTTAGAGCAATTTACCATATAGTTACATGGTGCTTGCTTTAAGTCTTTTGTGAAATGACTACAAGATTTAGATTTTTACAAAATTTATAGATAAAAAAAGAGACTTGCTCATATAAGCAAGTCTCTTTTTTTATGGGTGACTGACGGGACTCGAACCCGCAACGGCTGGAACCACAATCCAGAGCTCTGCCATTGAACTACAGTCACCATATTTTGATCTTCGCGCCCGAGAGGATTCGAACCTCTGACCCACAACTTAGAAGGCTGTTGCTCTATCCAGCTGAGCTACGGGCGCAGCTCATCTTGGTTAATCAGAAATTTTATTCGGGGCGAGAGGATTCGAACCTCCGATCTCATGGTCCCAAACCACGCGCTCTAGCCGGACTGAGCCACGCCCCGTGGGTTTCAACGAAAGACAAGTTAATATATGGTTAAAATGTGTCAATATTTTTTCAAAAAAAGAAAAAGTTTATTTAAAAAATCATGCCAAAATTTTAAACTTTTTATAAAAATTCTACCGCATAGTCTTTGCGTAAAGAGTGCTTTAAAAATTTGACATCTGGCTTTCCAAGTGCTATAACTGCATGAACTCTGTTATCTGAAATATCCAGAGCCTCCTTTAGCTCAGGGCTTCTGTTCAATGCCTCTACAGCAAAACCTATAAGGCATGTTCCATATCCCATGTAATGGGCAAGCATGCATATATTATATGCTGCATATGTTCCATCCTCTATGGGTGTGCTGCCATCCATGGAACTATGAATTATAATTATACATGGTGCTCCATGGAAGAGAAGGTCTCTACCTTGATATGATTCCTTTATTGCCATCTCTACTGTTTCATAATGATCTCTATAGTAATTTATAAGCGCCTTCCCCATAAATGGAACTGATAGGTAGCGAATAATAGGATTCTTTGCAAGTTTATTAATTTTCATAAAAAAATCCCTTATGGATACAGCAAAATTCCATACCTTTTCCCTTCCATTTAACACAACAAATTCCCACTCCTGACAATTGCTACCAGATGGAGCAGTAACAGCAAATTCAATCAAATCTCGCACTACATCATCACCGACCTCTTCTTCTTTGAAACGCCTTATACTCCTCCTTGATCTGAAAATGTTTACAATTTCCTGTGGAGTAACATCCTTTGGACCAAGTATTTTTTCTTTATATTTAAATGTATCAAATTTTATATTTCGTAAAGCATCTTGAAATGATACTGCATTGAATTTACAAACATCATAACAATGGGAACAGAGCATACAATCATTTTCATTAACAATCAGCTTTTTATTTTCTATGGACAAAACCTCCTTTGGGCAAACAAAGACACATCTGCCACATAAGGTGCATTTTTTTTCATCTATAATTGGTCTTTCTTCCATTATTACCTCACAGTTATTATTCATAAAACTTATCCAATGGAGTCATCTGCTCCATCATTTCATGGATATCCTTTTCTTTTGGAAATTCCTGAAACATCTTCTTTTCTTCTTCCACTGTGCCATTCTCTGCCTCATTAACAAGTTTACCAATCATGGTTTCAATATCCTTATCTGTATTACCATAAATCAATATTATATTGGGCCCAGAGCCTACTCCCCAGTTGAAACCATCATTTCTGTAGACCATAAATGTTTCTGTAATTCCATCGCCATCTGCATCTTCACAATAATAAACTGTTTCATCACCAGCCTTAGCTGAGGCAGATTTAAAAAAGATCTGAGTAACATCATTTGGATTATCAGGATTGACCCTCAGAGATATGAGATTCTTCGTTACAGATACCCTTGACTCTCCTCTATTTTTTAGCATATTGCGAAATTTATCAACATGAAGCTTTATAAACTTATCACGCACAGACTTGTAAAATTCTCCAAAATTTGAGTTTGCAAATTCCTCGCTGGTATTTTTAAGAAGCTCACTTCTCCTATAAATAATTCTAACATAATCTGGCTTGCCATTGATTTTATTTGTCCAGTAGTCATTATTTTCTATATATTTATTTTCTGCATCCATTACTATTTTCTTTATATTTACATCTGAAGGATTGTCGTAACCGTCTGCAATGTAATAGACTTTGCGATCCTTGATTACCATCAAAATTTCAACTGAATTATCCTTTTGCTGATCATTTGGCCTTTCTACCCTCTGATAAACAACTCTGTCCTCTTTGTATGAGGATATTTTATCAACATCCAGTATGAGATAATCCTTATCTCTGGCCAACAGATTACCCCGAGAAATAATTAAAAAAAGTAATAATAAACTTACAACTCTCATATGTATAGATTTCATATTTAAACCTTCTCCTGGCTTCTCCGATAGACGTCAAACTTATTGAATTATCGGTTATTTCAATTTTATGGCTTAATATAAAATTATCTCTCTCTTAGAGTAAAAATTTATCATTTTAGCGAATACCTTCGCCCTCCTTTGATCTAAATTTTAAAAAATATAATTAATTATAGGTTGACTTTTTTTTTGTTTATTTTATAAGGGCTATAGGATGATTGGTTCTTTAAATTCTTCTTAGCTTTCTTACCTCATTACAATTTCAAAAGGTAAATCCAGGAATAATTTTATTGCACCTTATCCAAAGGGAATTTTTTCCTTTATAAAAATCTCAGGAGTTTAAAAAATGTCTCAGGGCACAGTTAAATGGTTTAACGATCAAAAAGGTTATGGTTTTATTTCCGCTACAGACGGAAAGGACTACTTTGTTCATCACTCAAGTATAGTTGGTGAAGGTTTTAGAACACTTAAAGAAGGCAGCAAAGTAGAATTTAATATTGAAAAGACAGATCGAGGACCAAGAGCAGTTCAGGTCACTGTAATATAAATTTCTGCCTGAAGAAAATAAGCCCTGACCCAGGGCTTATTTTTTAATTATCCAAAATTCTAAAAATAGCCTCAGATAGTCTCTGTAGAGTAAATGGTTTTTGTATAAAACCAGCCGCACCAAGGGCAATACCTTCTCTGATTTTATCATCATATCTAAATCCTGAGGTAAGAAGAACCTTGACATCGCTTTTAAGCTCTTTCATCTTTAAAAATACATCTATTCCATTTACTCCTTCCATAAAGACATCCAGAAGTACAGCTTTAACATCAAGCATATTATCTGCAAATATTTCCAGAGCAGACTCACCATCATTTGCAGTTAAAACCTCAAAGCCACAGATTTTAAGCAATTCTTCAGATATTCTCAAAATAATCTCCTCATCATCAACAACCAGGATCTTACCTTCAGCCTTTTTAACAATAAAACTTGAAGATGAAAGAGCATCTTCAGTTGTAAGCCCCGGTAGATAAACAGCAAATTCTGTTCCTACATTTTTTTCACTATATACATCAATAAATCCACCGTGTTTGTGCACAATATTATAAACCATTGTAAGGCCAAGACCTGAGCCTCCATCATGGCCTCTTGTAGTAAAAAATGGATCAAATATACCAGAGATAATATCATCAGAGATGCCTACACCATTATCCTTTACAGACAAGCGGAAGTAATCAACCCCAAGTGCTGCATCAGGATGAGTTTTAACAAAAAAACCATCGGTTTTAGCGAGAGAAAGTGAAATCTCAAGAGTCCCACCCTTGTTTCCTTCCTTCATAATTGTCATTGCCTGAGCACCATTTATGCAGAGGTTCAAAAGCATTTGCTCAAGAAGCCCGGCATCTCCAGAAACAAAAGAGTCACCATAGAGAATTTCTGTTTTTATATCAACAGAAGGATCAAAGCTTCTTTTACAAATAGCTACAACATTGGAAATAATCTCTTTTAGATTGACTCGTGCAAATTGAATTTCTTTTGTTTTAGACAGAGACAGGAGCCTATTCACTATGAAAGAGGCCTTCTCTGCGGACTGTTCAAGATATCCTATATATTTATCATAAACAGATCGTATGTCATTTAAATTTTCTGTGGATTCTGTTCTAAGCTTTAATATTGAAACAGAACCCATTATACCTGCCAATATATTATTGAAGTCATGGGAAAGTCCTCCCACAAGATTTGCTATTACGTCCATCTTTTGACTACGCATCATGCTTATCTCTGCACGTTCAATAAGTGTCACATCGTCCATTTTTATGGCAAGGCCATTTTCTACGACCTCTATCATTGGAAAGACAGAGATATGTAAAATCATATCCTTCCCATCTTTAGAAATTTTTCTCTTTATATCAAATCCCTTTTTGTTTTTTATAGCTTCTCTGAGAATTTCCTCAGAAAGTTTCAGTTCCTTAAATTTTTCAATAAAGCTGTAGCCCTGCAACTCCCTTGAGCTTATAGCAAAAAAAGCCTCTGCAGATTTATTTACCTGTGTTATTATGAAGTTTGAATCAACTGTTACAATGGCAGAGGCTATTGAATCAATTATACTGCGCAAATAATTGCGCATATTTTCCATTTCCATTTCTTTATTTTTTATCTCTTCAACAGAAGTAGCAAGCTCCATACTCTTGGACTGAAAAGTTCTATAGAGGGAATCAATTTCTTTAATGCGTCTCAAATAAGATAACTCTTCAATCTCTCTTGAATTAAAATCCCAATTTGCAAAGAGCTCCACAAATCTTGTTATGGGCTGAATAATAAACTTCATATCAAAAAAAGTTTTTATCACAATAATTAAAATCACAAAGACAATCATTGCTGGGAAAAATTTTTTAACTGATTCAATGGATTTAAACATAATTGACACAGGAGCAAGTATTGATATGTTACACTGAAGTGTATTGCTCCAACCTGTTGTTATAACATATCTCTCATTTAATAAGGGATCGGTTATTGCACCCTCTGGAAGATTGCCTGGTGTAAAGGATCTTTTTGAAGAAGACATTATATATCCATCTGCATTGGAAAAAATCAGGATATTATTATTCAACTCAGACAATGAAAAAAAATCTTTGACAAAATTTTCAAGATCAATCCTTGCAACTATATATTTATTCCCCTGTCGCGCAGCCATATAAATGCTTAGAGAATCATCCTCTGGAGTTCTAAGAAGCCTTGAAACTGCAGAGTTACCAGGTTTGATGTTTTTTATGAACAAGACAAAGGGATTTGAAAAAAATCTATAACCTTTAAAAATCGGGCTTCCCTCTTCCTTCTTAAAAACCTCCGTAACTGTCATATTATTGTCTAAAAAATATATATCAGAGTATCCATGCAAAACAGGAATAAGTTCCCTCTTATTTGCACTGCGGCTAAACTCTAAAAATATTTGATACTTCTCAGAAACATACTTTTTTATTACAAGGTCAACCTTTTCTATGTCAAATTTTTGCTGATTTATATACTCTTTTTTTATATGATATTCAGTAAACTTGAACAGAAAGACAATAAAAATTACTACTGAAACAAACAGTCCTACTTCATAAATAATGTTAAAAGTTCTTAATGATCTCATCTATAGTTTCCCCTGTTATTTCTGTAAAAAATAGATCCTTTTCCACATCTCCAAAATCATTAAAAACTACATCTCCAAAATCAGTATGAAATTTTCTCTTATGCAAAATATACTTTTTTATGGAATCTGGAGTTTTGTTTCCATTAGAAATGGCCTCATATAAAATCTGCAATGCACTATAAACATTAAGGCTTATAAAAGTTGGAATAAATCCATATTTCTCTTTATGTAATGATATATAGCTGTCAACTGCAATGTTTTCCCCTGAGGGAGGATAATGAGAAGGAATTATGCTTCCATTAAGGGAAAGGCCTGCTGTATCAATGAGCTCTGGTGATTTCATCCAGGGAGTATAATAAATTGGAATAGAAGGGGACATCTTTCTCACAAGTTGAGCTATTGTTCCAGCAGTTACCTTATAGCCCCCGATTAGCAAATAAAGAGCACTGAAGGTGCGATTTCTAAAAAGTCTTTCAATATAGTCAGAATCAACCTTGCTTATACTTATCTCGTAAAAATATACTGGTGCCACGTAATACTTTTGAAAAGAACTTCGCGCAGGTGTTGTATATGCCTCATTGTCCATATCCTGCAAAACAAGAAGGTTTTTGTATCCCTTACGATTCATATACGAGGCAATGCTTTTTTGCTCAAGGTCAACATCCTGTATATTCCTGAATATGTAATCGTCATTTCCTGAAAGTAAGTTGGTGGTTGCACCTGTTACCAGAGTAAAGACTCTATCGTGATTGATCATTTCCTTAATTCCCACAGCGCAGGCAGATGTGTGGCTTGTAATTATTATATCAATACGATCCTTTCTAAGCTTTTTATATGCTTCGATTGTTTTATCTGGATTCCATGCATCATCATAAAATACAACATCTATGTCATTGGCTTTATATTTTTCTATAAAAATTTTAGTAGCATTTATTTCACTCCTGCCAACTGCAGAACCAGCTTCTAATTTAGTCATGAGAGCTATTTTTGTTTTTACTGGATTGCCACAGCTACAGATTCCTAAGGTAATAGCAAATACAGATAGGATAATTTTTCTTTTCATATAAATAGCCCTTTTATACTTTAAATTATCTTTCTAAGATATATAAAGAAGTGATTTTTTGCAATAAAAGATTCTTTTTTGAAATAAAAAAGACTACCAGCGTAATTCAGTAGTCTTCACTAAACCTATTGGGATTTTTCCAGTATTTATTCCGTAACTTCTTTTAAAATAAAGATACTCTATTATTATTCTCGCCGCCGCAGACTTCGGGGATAATTTTCTTGATTTTACAGTAAAAATTATATTCAGGAATAATTACTGGAAATTTCAAGAAGTTTGTTATAATTTATCAAGCTTATCAAGAATAGAATGCATATAAAAATTTATATTACATATATTACTAACTCCCTCTAATATTTCATTTATGTTTTGAATATATTCACCTTCATCATTTAACTCCTCTGATAAATCTGCAATCATGTTATTAATAAGCTGAAAAGTCACCTCAGGATGAAACTGCAAAGCTATTACCCTGTCCTTATAAATAAAAGCCTGATTTCTACAGGCATCAGAATAAAAGATATGAGTTGCTCCTTCTGGTATTTCAAAGGTCTCTCCATGCCAGTGGAAGACATAGGCACCGTCAGGTATGCAATCAAATACTGGCACTTCTGTCTGAGTGCCTGTTTTGTATATTCTGTGCCATCCTATTTCTTTATAGTCATTTTTTTTCACAACAGCTCCTAAAGCTCTTGCAATTAACTGAGCCCCAAGACAAATCCCAATGATGATTTTATCTGAATCTATTGCCCTTTTTATAAAAGCTATTTCTTCTTTAAGCCATGGATAGTCACGTATATCATTTACAGACATAGGACCTCCCATTATCACTAAAAAATCAAAAGCCTCTATAGGTGGGAAGGTATAGTCTTCAAAAAATTTTGTATAAGTTATAGGATATCCCATATCTGATGCCCAATGGAGGATAAATCCAGGGGTTTCTGCTTCTGTATGTTGCAAAACATGAATTCGCTTCATTGTATACCTCCAGGAAACTACGTTCCCTTGAAACATATTTAGAGGCATACTATTGTGCAATGCTAAAAGTAAAATATAGGCTCAAAAAGTATATATTTAACCTATAATTAACAATTCAAAGTTACTCCTCTGGCTCCTGGTGAATGTGAACTGTGCATCTGTTTATTCTGCTTTTTAGCCTATCTTCAAAGACGTGAGAGATCCTGTGAGCCTCATCTATACTAAAGGATGAGTCCATGTGGACAACCATATCAATAAAAACATCTGCACCTGCTCTTCTAACCTTAACGTTGTGCACTGAGGTAATCTCTGGAACACCTTTCAATTCTTCACTTATAATGTAACTGTAATCATCAGTAGCCTTGTCCATCAAAACATCAACAGCCTTTATTCCAAGCTTAACAGATACATAAACTATAATAAAAGCCACAACTATTGCAGCAATAGAATCTGCCTGGTATATGCCAAAGTTTGAGCATATCAGGCCAAGTAAAACAACGGAAGAACTCCATATATCTGTGGAAAAGTGCATGGCATCAGCCTCCAGAGCCTGACTGTCAAACTCTATGGCTGCACTTTTAAGAGCTCTGGATCTGGTTAGATCTACAACTATTGATGTTATGACTATAAGATAGCTCCACAGGGTTACCTCAAAAAAATAATTTCCAGAAATAAGTCGATCCATTGCCTCGTAGATGATCCACGCAGAGGTAACAAGCAAGAGCAATGTTTCAAAAAGAGCTGATAGATTTTCCACTTTTCCATGACCATAATTGTGTTCCCTATCTGCAGGTCTATCTGACACTCTTACAGAGAAAAAGGTAACAGCAGCAGCAACCATATCAAGAAGTGAGTGTATCGCCTCAGATAGTATACCAAGACTTCCTGTAACTATGCCAACAATAAACTTGGCAGAAGTAAGAAAAACAGCAGCTCCAAGAGAGGCAAGAGCCACTCTTTCTTTTTTATTTTGAAAAATACTCATCACTAACCTCGTGCTTTTTCAAACCATTTATGAAATATAATCCTCAAAAACAAGAAAATTCGATATTTATAAAAAATTTTTTTCGTTATGTTAGATCTATAAAAAAAGGTTAACTACTGTAATCTTTATTAAGAGAAACAAAGTAAGTTGGCCTTATAAAACAAAAATATATTAAATTAAAAAATTTTCAGTATTTATCCATTAACTTTTTCAAAATAAAAATGCCCTATTATCCCCGAAGTCAAAGGCGGCGGAGATAATATTTTCTTAATTTTACAGTAAAATTTTTTTAAATTTATATTGAATAATTAAAATTTATTTGATATTTTTAAACTGACATAATATTAAATCTATTACAGTCAAGAGAGGAGATATGAAACGATTTGCACTATTTATATTTATTATACTGTCTGCCAGTCTCTGGGGTCAATCTTTTGAAGATTTACAAATCAAACCAATAGATGCTGATAGGCTAAAGCTTTTTCCTGTTCCAGTAGACAATAGAAATTACTTTTTTTTGCAATCAATTAACAACAAAACACAAATTGTTATAGGAGACTTTTCTGAAGGCTCTGAGAAAAAAATAGTTCTTATCACACTTGGCAACGACTATAACACAATAAAATCTGTTACAGAATACTACCCTCAGTCAAAGGATTTAAGAGTTCTTAAAGAATCAACATCAAGATTTTTTACAAAGGATATTGCAAAGTTAAAAAAAGATATTATAACTGGTGCAATTTTTGAAAAGAATAATACAGATAAAATGAGATCCCTTGATGCTCTGGAAGATATTTTTAAGAAAAATCAATCAAGGAATATATTTCCTGACACCTACGGCTTTACAGTTAAGTTAAGCGAGGTTGATGAGCGGACAATACCAATGGCTCTTTTTACCTTTGGCAAAAGTGAAACTGGATATTACCTTCAATTTAAAACAGAATACTATAGAATAAATGCAAGATTTACAGCAAAGCCGGTATTGCAATATTCGGTTTATTGTAAAAACACCGGCGATCCTACAGTAAGTGAAATAGTTGAGGATCTCTTTAAAATAAGAGAGCCCAATGCATACAAGATTCAAAAGCTTGAAAAGGGTAATTAAGCACGACCAGCCTTTTTGGCCATTTTGACTTTATACATCGCCTCATCCGCAAGGGATATAAATTCCTCTGCGGATATTTTTTTATCATGGGGGTATTCTGCAAATCCTATGCTTGCATCCAGCCTGTATGGATGATCTCCAATTCTATTTGCAGCATCAAGCCCTGATTCTATTCGTCTCTTTATAAATAATGTTTGCTCCATTGTGCATCCTGGTAAAATTGCCATAAATTCATCCCCTCCAAGCCTGCAAAGGACATCTGATTCACGCAAAACATCATGTATTATTTTACATACATCAACAATCATCCTGTCTCCCTCATTATGGCCAAAGGTATCATTTACCTTTTTGAGGCCATCAATATCAATAAAGGCAATTGTAAGAGCTTTTTTATCTCTCAGAGAGGATGAAATAGCCTTTTCAAGAAAATATATAGCAGCCCTGCGGTTGAGCAAACCAGTAAGGCTATCTTTATGGGCAATTTCTTTTAACTTTTCTTCAAGCTCTTTGCGGTAGGTTATATCTGTAAAGTATATTGATACCCCTTCTTTGTAAGGATAAAGATGAAGCAAATACCATCTCTTTGTATTTTTTTGATAATGTTCAACCTTTGTAAAGATATTTTCCCTGAGTGTTATCTCAAGTTGATCATAGACAGCTGAGAAATATTTTGGCAAAAAGACCTCCACTGCAGGTCGTCCAATAATTTCCTCACTTTTAAGCCCCCAGATCTCCAGAGCTCTTGCATTTACAAAGTTTATGATTCCATCTCTGTTTACAACAAAGAAGCCATCGTTTATACTCTCAAGGATCATTGTTATCTTATCCTTTGATTCCTCCAACTCCTTTCTCAGATTAACAGACTCTGTCACATCAAGAATCATAAATATAATTCCAGAAATTACTTCATTGATATCCCTTGTGGGAGCTGCATTTATAAGGAGATGCCTATAGCCATCAGGGGAGTTAATCTGACATTCATGATTATATATATTGCGACCTGTAGTATTGATTTCACTAAGCAAAGACATAAACTTATCCTCATCTAAAAAACAGCTATAACTGCCTTCCTCAGCTTTGCAGTAAAGACCTGTAGATTCATCTTTTTTTATGTTGAGGAGATTTTCTGCCACAGAATTGGAGAGTACAGCCTTGCCATGGGTAGTTGTATACAAAAGGCCTATTGGTGCATCTGAAATTATAGTATTGAGCAACTCTTCATTTTGTTTAAGACTTGTTATGTCATAGCTTACAACACAGAGCCTATCCACTTTGCCATTTTCATTTGATATGGGATATATTGAATTCTGTAAAATTAAGCCATTTCTCTTATCTGTCAAGGTTACAGGAAGTCCCGTGTCACAGGCAAGTTTCATGTATTCAAGTCGTTGTGCTGTTACCTCTGGTGGAAAAAAGCTCATCAGGTTAGTTTTTCCTCTTTCAAAACTGTCAATTTTAACTCTCCTCTTGCCTTCTTCGTTACACTCAAGAAGAATTCCCTCAGGTGTTAAGAGGTAAACAGCCTCATCCATGGAATTTATTATTTCTCTCAAGAGCCTTTCTGAGTATATTATTTCCTTGCGCCTTTGCAACTCTCTAATTACAAATAAGGTTAAGAAGAATAAAATAGTGAGAACAAAGATGGCGATTATAATTATAAAAGCATTTTTATGCATTTTATAAAAATCAAGTAGGGGTTGTTTTTTATTTATAAAAATAGCATCCTTTGGTAACAGTGACTCATCAATGGCAAAGCGCTCTATCTCTCTATAGTCAAAAAAGAACTTATTTGGGCTTTCCATAATAACAGGGATAGATGAGGCTTTTTCTCCAGATAAAACCCTTAGTGCAAGTTTTGCTGCAGTTTCTCCCTGATAAAATCCACTTATGAGTTTTCCACCGATAATACCTCTGTCGAGATGAAAATCCCACAGTCCAAAAATTGGCACATGACTTACCCCCCTGAGCATATCAAGGAGACTGGTATGACCATAATTTTTCCCTTTTGCATCCTTGAAAAATACAGTGTAAAGCACAACCTTGTCCTTCGAAGAGGATTGAACCTCTGAAAAAATTTTTTCCAGATCCCCATCTGCAAAGTCAAAGGATGAACCATGAAAATATTTGTCCGAAACATCATTTATTCTGGATTTAAGCCTCTTTCCAGTATCACCTGCATCGTTTATTACAAAGACTCTTTTTGCTTCAGGTAAAAAGGCAAAAGCTATTTCAAGGGTTTCTTTTATAGATATAGCTTCATTTACACCTGTAAAATCTTTAAATCCAGTTACATCTGAAGGCCGGTAATTATTGATTCCACAAAAAATAACTGGAACACCTTTGAAAAGGCTTGAGTGATATTTATTTAAAAAATTAAGGGCATCATTATCTGCACATATTATGCAATCAAATTTAATAGATGAGTATTTCAAATTGTAAATATATTTAAGATAACGAAAATATTCATCGCCTCTGATTCTCTTGCTATCCATAAATTCAACGTAATAGCGAATTGACGGTTGATTATCAAGCACAGAGGTAATTCCCCTGAACTCATCATTTGCCCATCTGTAATCAGGATAATAGGAGTTTAATATCAAAACATTGCCCGAGTAGGCAGCAAAAAGTTTACAATTAAACAATAGCAAAAAAATGATAAAGAAAAGAGATCTACAGAAATTAGCCATAACACCTTTATTTAAAATTTGTATCATATTCGCTCAACTTTTATTTAAATTAAAAATAAAAAAACTTCAGGATATGTAAAACAAAAAATTTTTGACAAAAAAAATTTTTTACACTATATTAGATTTAAACTATACACTAAATTTCTCAAAAATTTTATTGTTTTAAAAATTTTTTAAACTCTTTACATATATATTTGACAAATTATCTCTATAGAAATTTGTTGAAACTCAAACCGACTATGAGGTCAAAATTTTCATGGATATGATAGAAAAAAAAGATTCAAAAGATTTGGTGGCTCTAAATAACGATGAAGTAAGGGAGCTCTTGCCTCTTATAATGGAAAATAGCGTGCCAATTATGAGGAAAAAAAGAGATGGCACCTTTGCCTTTATTCCTCCTGCTGAATTTGATCAGTACTTAAAAGAGCAAGACCTTGAACTTTACATATATAGAGATGAATATACAAATCTTATCAAAAAAATTACCATGTCAAAAAAATCTCCTTCAAATGAAAGAGACATAAGCACAGAATTAAGAAGCTCTTCAAACTCAACAAACCAACCTCATAGCCAGAATTTTGACTTTGACAGTATATTTAAATCAGAAATAAAAACCGCCTCAGAGATGTCAATGCTTGAGAGGCTCCAAAGCGTTATAAACAATAACTATAAAATCAAGAATCTCATTGCACAAAACAGCAGCTTTGACAGAGAGGTTGCTGGACATTTAAGCTCAATCTTTTCCAAAACACTCTGCATAAATAAGGTCACCCTTGAAGAAAATATCAATCAACCAGTTGGAGGGGAACACTTAGGTAGACTTATTGCGGAAACAGAAAACGTAGTGGATAATCTCATTACACTTCTTTCTAATGGCAAATCAACTTACTCTGACCTGGCTCGCCTTGATTTTGTCCAGACTGGCTCCACAACTCTCAATCACATGAACAGAATGCTTATAAGATTTATTGCATTTTTCTTTTACTATAATTCTTACTTTGTAACTCACTCCAATGAGGTGAAGAGGCTGAGAAGCAGGTTTAAAGAAAAATTCTTACCTTATTATGACAGACTTTTTAACAGCTCGCAAAATATTTCCCTTGAAATTGTTTTCAAAGGCGGGATATCCCCTGTAACAGATAGAAAGACATTTGAGGAAGCTTTATAATAAAAGTTGTCCCCTTACCAATTTCACTTTCAAAATACAGCATTCCCTGATGTTTTTCAACTATTATTGAGTGAGAAATTGGCAATCCCTGGCCAGTCCCCTTCCCCGGTTCTTTTGTGGTAAAAAAAGGATCAAATATTCTATTGCGTATCTTCTCTGGTATTCCTGTGCCATTATCAGAAACCTTTACAACTGCATATCCTTCTTCCACAGAGGTTGTTATTTTTATAATTCCATGTTCAATAATTCCCTTTTCCTTTGCCTCATGTATTGCATCAGAGGCATTGATTATAAGGTTAAGGACCACCTGATTAAATTCTGATTCAAAACATGGCACAAGTGGTAAATCTGGATCAAAATCCATAATAACCTCTGAGTCATACTTCCATTGATTTCTGGAAACTGTAATTGTATTTTCTATGGCCTTATTTATATCCACAGAAGTCTTTTCTCCTGTTCCAGGATGAGAAAAGGCCTTTATTGATTGAACAATCTTTGACACTCTCTGTAATCCATCATAGGCCTCACTTAGGGCAGGAGGAATCTGCTCTGCAATAAAATCGAGTTTTATTTCTCTGGCAATATGAACAATTTCCTCAAAAAAAGACTTGAAATCTGGAGTCTCGTTGTTTTGCCACTTGCTATATACCTCTCTATATTTTTCTATGAGCTTTAAAATACCTTCAAAAGACTTTGTAATAAATTTAAGATTATCACCAACATACTGTAGTGGCGTATTTATCTCATGGGCAATGCCAGCGGCAAGCTGTCCTATGGCCTCAAGCTTATTGGATTGGAAAACCTGGCTTTCAAGAATTCTCTGCTCTGTTACATCTCTTCCAAGAATCATAAATCCTTCAAGGGAATCTCCACCCCTTATAAGAGGATTAACACTTAAACCAAGAATTCCAGTTTTCCCATCTTCTGTTTCAAATTTGAGGTCATCAAGCCTTATGCCTTTTCTATTTACTATACACTGACCTATTGTCTCATAGATCTTTTCCCAGTTCCATTTTATCCTTGTTTCATAAAATCGTTTTCCTATTACATCCTCTGCCTTTAATCCAAGAATCTTTTCTGCAAAGGGATTCCACTGTGTTACAATATCTTTAACAGAGACCCCTATTATTATGCTTGGCAGAGAATTTATAAGCAAAGACAACTCCTCATTGCTTTGAATGAGCTTTTGTTGATTTTCAACTGACTCTGTGATATCAATCATGATACCAACAATGCCTGCAACATTTCCTTTGCTATCTCTATAAACACTCATGTTAAAATGAAAATACCTCAGCTTGCCATCTGAACATCTAACAAAGTAATCATATTCCTGGATGCCAGGATTTTCCAGGAGTTTTTTATCCATCTCTTCATACTTAAGTGCAAGCTCATAGGGTATATAATCCTTTAACTCAAATAAAGTCTTATTGAGAATCTCTTCCTTAGGAGCGCCAATAATCAGTTCTGAAAAATACTTATTGCATCCTATATACCTTCCATATATATCTTTGTAAAAAACCGGGCTATTTATGGTATCAAGAAGAGTCTCAAAAAAATTACTGTAGGATTTCAATTTTTCCTGTAACTGGGCTTTTTCTGTTACATCCTCTATAACTCCATCGATCCAGTCCACTTCTCCTTTATTGTTAAAATGGCATGAAGCAGAAATTGATCCCAAAAATGGAGTGCCATCAATTCTCTTTAAGTTGACAAGAATATTCTTTACTTTCTTCTTTGATTTTATTTCTTCCTGTAATAACTTTCTTTCTTCTGGATTTTGATAAATATCCTCTACGTATATCTGAAGCAATTGCTCAACTGAAGATAATCCATACATCCTTGCAGTTTCAATATTGGCATTAAGGAATTTTCCCGGGCTTTCAGTTGTTGTTCTAAAAATTCCCACTGGAAGATTTTCGAGCAAATTTTTATATTTTTCTTCAAATTCTTTTAGTTCGCTATTGAGTATATCCTTTTCAAGGATAATTTTACGTTCATAAAAAGCTCTCTCAAGCACAGGAATAATGCGCTCAATGTTGTCTTTTAAAATAAAATCTGCTGCACCAGCCTTGAGAGCATTAACAGCCATTTCTTCTCCAACTGCACCAGTGAGCACAATTATAGGAACACTTTTGTGATACTGCCGTGCAATCAATATAGGTTCAACTCCTTCAAATCCAGGAACCTTTAAATCTATGATAATTACATCAGGTAAAAATTTATCCAAAATATCTATATATTTATCCTTTACAGAAACAAGGTGATATTCTATTTTGAACCCAGACCTGCGAATCTTATCCACTAAAATTTCTGCATCTTCCTTTGAGTCCTCCAGGTGTAAAATAATTTTTCTCCTATCACCTATCTCTTCCATAACAAAATACCTACTTATAATTTTATGAAGTACAATTAGTTATTAAATTAAATATATCGTTAATATTTACCGGTTTTTCCAGAAATGCCAGAGCTTGTAACTGCTCTGCCATAGACCTATACTCAGAGTCTCCATATCCTGTTGTAAATATTAACTGCACTGGATAGTCCACCTCTTCCCTTATCTTTTTTGCAGTGTCAATCCCTGTCATATCACCAGATAAACGAATATCCAGTATGACTACATCTGGATTTTGATTTTTTAAAAAAGTTAAAGCCTCCTCCCCAGAGGCAACTTTCCCTAAAACCTTTAGCCCTTTTTTCTTTAGCATGGTTTCCATAAATAAAGCTGTCATTGCTTCATCCTCAACTATAAGCACAGAAATATCTTTCATGAACTAAACTCTCTCCCCATATAAATTATCTGGAAAACTGATTAGCCATTTAAATCCATTAGTTGTATCAAGAGCTATAGTCCCTTTTAGCTGATATTCAACAATATTTTTAACAATACCTAAACCCAAGGTCTCCATGGAATTTAGATCAATAGTCATACCCTTACCTAAACCATTATCCTCAATGATAATTTCTATCTGTGAATCTTTATCTTTTTTAAGGCTAACCCACAAAATTCCTTCTGTCTTTGAGTCGTATGCATGCTTTATAACATTAATAACAAGCTCATTTATAACAAGGCCGCAGGGGAGAGCTATATCAATTAAAACCTCAACCTTTTCCATATCAAAAACAACTGAAAGTTTTTCATCGCCTACACCATACCCAGCTTTTATATTAAAAATTAAATCTGTTAAATATTGATCCAACGGCAACCTTGAAAGGTTCTGAGATTTATAAAGCATTTCATGCACCAAGGATATGGCCCTTATTCTATCTTCCATTTCTTTAAAAACATCTAAAAGGCGCTCATCCTCACAATACATACTCTGCAGCCCAAAGATGGATATTATTACCTGGAGATTATTTTTTGTTCTGTGAAAAATTTCCCTTACAAGCTCTCTGTTGGCCTTTAAGGTATTGCGTAGCGCCGTCAGAGCCCTATTGCGCTGTGTTATATCATGAATAATGAGATGGATATAAACTTTACCCCAAAAAGTTAAGGGAGTACAAAAAATCTCCACATCCTTAATTAGTCCACTTTTAGTGATATGTTTGGAATAAAAATGCTTTTTGCTACCAGATGCTGCCAGATTTAATATCTCGACAGGCAAAGGTATAGCCTCATCTGTAATATCCTGTAATCTTTTTGAAAGTAAATCCTTTAGAGAATAGCCATAGAAATCACCAGCAGCGTTATTTGCATCAATGATAGAACCATTTTCAGGATTGACAACCATCATTGCTGCAAAATTGTTTTCAAAAATACTGCGGTAACGCTTTTCACTCTCCATGAGTGCCACTTCTGCTTTCTTTTTATCTCGTAAAGCATCTCTCTGCTTTATTACCTCACGGATTGAAAAAGGAAGTTTGCTCAAATGCTCCTTGAGAACATAATCATTTGCCCCAGATTTCATACACTCAACTGCAATCTCTTCATTAAGGTTACCTGTTAATATTATGAAGGGCATGGACTCATCAAAGCTTTTAGCAATTTTAAGGGCAATCATGCCATTAAATTGTGGGAGATAATAATCAGATATAACTACATCGGGATTCATTGTTTTTAATAAGCTCTCAAAGTCATTGCTGTTTTCAACCCTTTCTGCAATAAAATCAAGGCCAGATTTTCTTAGTTCATACTCTGCCATCTCAAAGGATTCAACCATATCTTCTACAAAAAGCAACTTCAGCTTGTTTTCCATACCCTGACCCTATTTTAGATTTTAAGAATAGGAGATCAATTTATCAGCAAGAAGAGCGGCTGATGTGCAACTATCTGAATAACCATCAGCTCCAAGAATTTGTGGCAGATCTGGAAATGGTCTAAAAGCCTGTCCCCCTGCAATAATCTTGATATCTGGTTTATCATCTTTTATTTTTTTTATAAAATCAATCATTGGAGTAATATTATACTGCATTGTAACAGAGATTGCAACAATATCAGGTCTAAAAGATGCTATATGTTCCATTGCATCCATAAAGGGGAGACTATCTGCTAAAAAATTTGTTGTCCATCCATTAAACTCAAGGCAGTTTGCAACCATCCACGCACCAATTTGATGGTATTCCCCTGTGATGCAAAGCACCAGAGCACGTCTCTCTTCATTAAAGGGCCTGCGAAATAGTGCAGAAAGATGGGAAATGACCTTTGAGACAATTGCAGTTGCAAGATGCTCCCATGCCACTGTAATTTTGCCGTTTTCCCATAGCTCTCCTATTTTGTAAAGTGATGGCTGAGCAACATTGACATAGAATTCCACAACATCCTTTTCTTCAAAACAGGCTTTTACTGCTATGTCAACACAACGAAAGCTATCGCCTTTCATCAATGAATCGAAGAATTTCTCAAAGACATCTATCCACTTATTATCTACAAGGTATATTGTATTTTTTTCTTCCTGAGATTTAAGGATAGTTTCATCATGTTTTTCAATTATCCATTTATAAACAGGAATAATCTCATCAGCATAATCTTTTTCAAGATATTTAGAAATTGCCTCAATCCAGGCATTAAGGGCCACAAGAAAATAGTCATAAGAAAAGCCATGATTGTGATATGCCCTATAAACCCATGGAAGGCTTTGCGCAAGTGAGTCAAATCTATTGAGCAAAAGAATCATAGATATAAAGGCTGCATGGTTTTGATGATTAATCTTCATCATATCAATGCCCTTTGCACCAACCAGTTTATCTATATCTGGATGATTTAGCATAAAGTCATCGACATATTCTATGAGCTTAGTTCTATTTTTTTGATACTCCTGGGCAACATTTCTTGAAATGACAAACATAGCTCCTCCTTTTAGATTGGCATTTCGTTGTATTTACACCAAAAATTTCCAATGGATAAAACAGCTTCCCTATATTGAACAAAATCAAGAGGCTTAACCACATAGGCATTTGCTCCATGCATATAACCCCTTTCAATATCCCTTTCCTCTGCAGAAGAAGTAAAAACTACAACAGGTGTATTTTTATATATTTCATTGTTCTTGATAATTTTAAGAACCTCAAGCCCATCTATCTTTGGAAGCTTTATATCAAGTATAATACATGAGAGATCCCTACTTTGATAGCAATTGAAAAGTATATCCAGAGCCTTCTCACCATCATCAGCTCTGTCTATATTTACCGGTAAATTTTCATCTGTCATTACAGAAATAACAAGCTCAGCATCAGCATCATTATCTTCCACAAGAAGAACTCTTCTGACTTTAGATTCCATAGAATACTCCTTAATTCAAATTAATAGAGCGCCCACCTTAAGGTTTTGCAAGAGTAAAATAAAATATTGCTCCCTCTCCAGGTTTTGCCTCTGCCCATACTCTGCCATTGTGCTTTTCAATGATATTTCGAACCATTGCAAGGCCAATTCCTGTTCCTTCAAATTCTCTATCGCTATGAAGTCTCTGGAAAACATTGAAAAGCTTATCTGCATAGCGCATATCAAAACCAACACCATTATCCCTGACATAAAAAATAATCTCTTCATTTTGCTCCATGGAACCGAGATGAATTTCTGGCTCTGCAACCTTTGAAGAAAACTTTATTGCATTTGAAATGAGATTTATAAGCACAACTCGTAGCATGGAAGGATCTCCCTTTACATCTGGTAAAATATTGTCTGATATTACCCTGCAATTAGATTTTTCTATTTCCATAGAAAAATCATTTATAATTTCATTCATAATCTTTTCAAGAGAAACATTCTGGCACTCAATAGATGCTCTTCCAAGGCGAGAAAATTTAAGCAGATCATCAATTAGTTGAGTCATTTTCTTTACAGAATCAGATATGACACTTAAATAGTGATTTGCACGAGGCGAAGGTAAATCACCTACTTCATTTTTAAACATCTCAAGAAAACCAGATATATGGCGCAGAGGAGCTCTCAGGTCATGAGAAACGCTGTAGGTAAAAGCCTCCAGTTCCTTATTTGCCTTTTTAAGTTCAGAGGTTCTTTCATCAATTATAAATTCCAGCTCTTCCAGTGTTTTTGCTGCTAAGTCTTCGGCTCTTTTTAGCAAAATTACTCCTGCCAATATTGCAGCAACGTTTTCCAGAAACTGCAAATCATCTTCTTCAAGGGAATATTCTCTATTCACTGCAATATTTATGATTCCAAGAATATCGCTTTTATGTTTCAAGGGAATAGAGCATATATACGTTGATACATTATTCCTGCATTCAGCAAAGGCAGCATCACTTATAAAACAAATTGACTTCTTCTCCTCAAAGACCTCCCTGCATGGACACTTGTCAAAGACAACAAATCCTCTTTCAAGGCACTTTGTTTTATCATCTTGAAAACCAATAGATGCAACCACATTAAGACTTTGCTTTTCCAGATCAGAGAGCAATACAATAGCCTCCGGATTATAACCCAGAGGCTTAATTGTAAAAATAGCAAAAAGTGCATTCTCCAGAAATTCCTCAAGGGATATTTTGGCCATGGAATTTTTAAGTATATCCTGAATAATCCTTGTGTAATTGTAGTTTTTCCTTAATTCAATTTCGGCCTTTTTTCTCTCTGTTATATCTGTGCCAACAGATTGGAATTCCAATAAATTCCCATGGTCATCATAAATAGGTATATCAGACCAAAAAAGATGCCTTGTTGTCCCATCAGCAAGCTTAACCTCATGCTCGTAGTCAAATTGATGAGGTTTCTCTATGACAGTATAATAAAAATTCCTTACTGCTTCTCTACTATCTTCCGGGATAAAATCAAGCCAACAGATCCCTATAATATCACCTGATGGATGAAATAAAACTCTGTAATATTCATTGGCGTATGTGATTTTAAAATTTTTGTCCCACCTGCACACTGCTACTGGCTGAGTGTCCACTATTGCCTTAAAACGTTTTTCACTATTGCGCAACTGCTGCTCAATTTCTCTTCTTCGGCTTACATCCTGCTTAACTGCAATAAAGTTAATAATTTTGCCACTTTCATCTCTCACAGAGCTAACAGTCATTTCTTCTGTATAGAGTGTTCCATCTTTACGCCTATTTATGATGTCTCCATGCCATACTTTTCCAGAGAGTATTGTATCCCAGAAGGCTTTATAAAAGGCATTATCGTGAACACCGGATTTTACAATATCCCGTGGATTTTTTCCTATTATCTCATTGAATTCATAAAGTGTCATATTCAAAAAAGCAGGATTGCCATAGATTATATTACCATCTATATCTGTAATAACTATTCCACTGGCAGCCTGACGTATAGCCTCAACCAATATCAAAAGATCCTTTTCTGCCTGTTTTTTATCAGTTACATCATGAACAATTGAATGGAGATATACCTTTCCTCTTATGGTTATTGCACTGCTGTAGACCTCAACATCACGTATTGAGCCATCAGCTCTTCTATGTCTGAAGTTAAAATATACCTTTTTCTTTTCTTTGACCTTATTGATTTCCGCCTGTATCTCTTCAGGTGTTAGAGTATTTATCTGCATTATAGACATAGATTTAAGCTCTTCTTTACTCCAACCATAAAAGTCAACTGCAGCCTCATTTGCCTCTATAATCTTACCTCCATCGGGATCTAAAATTAATTTAATTGCAGAGTGATTTTCAAAAAGCGATCTAAACAATTCCTCACTTTCAAGCAATTGTTTCTCTGCTTGTTTTTCTTTGGTTATATCTCTTACAATATGAACAATTGAGTCTATAGAGCCTGAATTATCAACAACAGGAAATAGTGAAACAGAAAAGAATTTATCATTCATCTCTATAAAGCAATTTTCAAAGCTCTTATTATTCTTTATGGAATTATAGGGGCAAGTTTCTGGAGGCATATAACTGTTATGAATAACCTCCCAACATTTTTTCCCAATAAGTTTCTGAGGTTTGAGGTTTAAAAATTTTTCCGATGATTTATTTGCTCTAACTATTGTAAAATCCCTGTCAAGTAGCCATATCATATCATCTATGGAATCAAAGGTCTGGCGCCATTGATTGGCTGATATTTCCAGATTCCTGGCAAGGTTTACACTTTCTGTAATATCCCGTATATATCCTCCAATAAACTTTTTACCATTGCGTGTATATACAGGGAATTTCCTTGATTCATAAACCTTGCCATGATGCTCCTCATCGGATATAATAAGAGCGCCACTTTCCATAGCTTTTATGTCGCTATCGCGACATTGCAATGCAAGATTATAATCCATTAGATCAAAATCGCTCTTGCCTATAATATCACTAATCTTCTTATCAAAGAATCGAGCATTGGCTAAATTTACAATAACATAGTTCAAATTTTGATCTTTCAAAAAAATCAGATCATCTGATGCATCAATGAACTTTCTATAAAGATCCTCGCTATCTCTTAAGGCCTCATGGGCCATTATTTTTTCTGTTATATTATGGGCAATTACAAGAATTGACTCTACATTAGATTTTCTATCTTTTATTGGCACTGCAGTTATTTCAAAAAATATCTTCCCTGAATTATTAAAATTTATATCTATTGTATCAATTGCAATTGCCCCACTGCTCCATGCCTGTGATGTAACAGTGTCAATTTTTGATGCACTGTCGCTGTCAAATATCTCGGAAATTTTTTTACTCACAATCTCTTTGTTTTTTTTGGCTAAAAATTTTTCCATGGAGCTATTGCAAAAAATGATGGAACCATTTTCATCCTGACGCCAGATTAAATCTGGCATATGCTGGAGCATTGTAGAAAGGACTGCAACGTTTTCTTCAAAGGCCTTAAACATCTCTTTTTTTGCAGTTATGTCATGAGCTGTTGCAACAAAGATATTCATTGATTTATCAAAAAATATGTTGACCTCAACAGGATATTTGCTTCCATTGCTGCGAACAAAAGTTGTGGTAAAAAGCTTAAAGTTTTCCTCCCCCTTTACAAGTGAGCTTAAAGCAGCATCAAGGCGTTCTAAGCTAAAACTTGGATTTAAAATCATAACAGTGGAGGATAATAATTTTAATCTGCTGTAGCCTGTATTTTTCTTTGCAAAGTGATTTACCCATCTTATTTTATAGCTACCGGGCTCAAATATATAGACCTCTGTCTCTGATAACTCAAGCATCTTTTCAAAAGTATTAATGTGCAAAGCTCTATAAAAAGATGACCTCCCATAGCTTTTTATTTTTATTATAAGAAAAGCTATAAGTGTTACAAGCAGTAAAATATTTATTATAACAAAGGTCACCATTGATTTTCCATAGAATTTTAGCTAAAATTAAATATATATAAATTTTATAATAAAAAAAATTTTATTGAAAGAGTTAAAAAATTTTTTAGTTAAAAATTATATTTAGTAATAATTACTGAAAAATTTTTAATTTTTGACCCAATTAAATGACTTAAAGACTATTATCAGATATTATATTTATACTAAAAACCATTCTTTTAAAGAGGTTCTGTTAAGATGTTTAAAGAGGAGAGAAAAAATTCAATTTTTAGCTGGAATATGATCGGGGATATATCCTCTGGAAGACCCAACCTTGGCAATGACGTCGGTGTGGATATTTACAGGCTTATGCAATATACCATAAGAGATGCACTTATATCTGAATTTGGTGTGGAGGCAACTGATAAAATATTTTTTAATGCTGGATTTATAGCAGGGAGTGAATTTTATAAAAATAAAATCTCCTGCAATGGGGATTTTGCTTTTCTTTTTGATATTTTAGAGAAAGTGCTAATAGAACATAAAATTGGAATACTTAGAGTTGAAACGCTTGATGAAGAAAATATGTCTGCAGTTATTACAATAGCAGAGGATCTGGATTGCTCAGGACTCCCGGTGTGTGATGAAGTTATATGCACCTTTGACGAGGGCTTTTTGAGTGGCATTTTATATAGTCACACAAAAATAAATTTTACTGTGAAGGAAACAGACTGCTGGTGCACCGGAGACCGTGTTTGCAGATTTGTTATATCAAAGGCATAGCTTTATGGCAACAGAAAACCTGCAAATTGAAACTATTTTGAAAATAACAGAACTTCTGCGTAAATATTATAATGGTGAAAACTTAAGCTCCCTTTGTTTTCCAGAAAACTCATCACCTGAAATTTCAGATTTACTTCATGTTATTACCGAAATTTTAGAAAAAATAGAAATCTATAGCAACTACATAGAGTCAATATCAAGTGGCAATCTCTCTGCACCATTGCCAAAGAGCAAGCTCAAAATTTACAATGCCTTAATGAACCTGGAATCCACTTTAAATCATCTTACATGGAAAACAAAAAAAATTGCCTCAGGGGATCTAAATCAAAGGATTGAATTTTTGGGGGAGTTTTCTCAGGCCTTCAATAGAATGACAGAGCAGCTAAAAATTTCTTTTGAAACAATACAGCAGCAGCAGGAGGAACTTAAAAAACGAGAATTGCAAACAGAAAAAGATTTAAAGCTTGCAAAGGCCATTCAGAAAAATTTTTTAAATGACTATGTAGAAATTCCAGAGCTAAAAACTCATGTTATATATAAACCAGTAATACATGTTGGTGGCGATATATACTCTTTTATAAAGTTTAAGGATAGAGGATTACTTGGTATTTTTATAGGAGATGTCAATGGCCATGGTATTCATGCAGCCCTTGTTACTGGAATCTTAAAAGCCACAATTAACTCTGCAGGAGTTTTAAAAAAAGATCCAGCAAAGCTTTTGCATTATATAAACAACAGAATTATTGAACTTGGACTGGACATATTCTTTACTGCCTTTTATGGAGTAATAGATACAGGAAATCTAACATTCACATTTTCCCGTGGTGGCCATAATTTACCATTTCTTCTCAGGAATTCAGAGGAGCCAGTAGCTCTTGCGTGCGAAGGACCTTTGCTTGGAGTAAACAGGGACATTTTTATAGAAAAAAAAGATATAAAACTAAAACCAGGTGACAGAATTTTGTTTTACACAGATGGAGTTACAGAGTGCATAAATGATAAGGGAGAAACCTTTGAGAATACAAAATTTATGGAAGTATTAAAAGAAATTCCAGATGCCAATATAAAGGATTTTTTAAGCCATATATTAAAATCTCTCATTGACTTTCGCAAAGGCGATACCTTTAATGATGATATATGCCTCATTGGCCTAAAGGTTCTTTAATTTATTCCACACCTCTTATATGAAGATATTCTCCCATTTTCTTATCTGTTTCCAGAATATGCTCAAAAAGCCATTTCTTTAAGAACTCAAATATCTCCTCATCAAGATCTGTTTTTCCCAAGGAGTATCTATCCAGAAAATACTCAACCTGCTCAGTAAGCTCAACGTGTTCCTTTTTATGCTTTTCAAATTCAGGATAATGATGTTTTTCCATCATCCTTTCTTCTGCTGTAAAATGATATTTTGTATAACTCAAAAGCTCAAAAAGCAAATTTTTTAAATATACATGGCTTTCGCCACTATTTTTAGAATTACGCAGCTCTGCAATTATGCGTATAAGCTCTTTGTGGTGCTCGTCAAACTGTTTTATTCCTATAGATAGCCTGCTTTCCCATTGCATAATTTCCCTCTAAAAAATTTTATTGTGATACAGTAATTTCCCTCCATAGTTCATCGCTTTGCATGCCCAATCTCCAGAATCCTATTGACTGAACATGTTCTTTGTAGAGTAAAAATTTTTCTTTAATAGCAGTAAGATCGTCACAATATAGAACAGCAGAATAGTGCCTATCATCTTTTTTTATACACAGACCCTTATCTATGGAATAGTCATGTTTCCATTTCTTTGAGGAAGCTATCTCTGGAAGATGCTTTGTTTTCACAGACTTGCTAAATTTTTCTACTCTTGGTGGTATTTTAACAGTTTTTACAACTTTTTTTACCTTAGTTTTTTTATTGCTACCCTTTACTTTTTTGTATTCAACCACCTTCACGGTTTTCCCCTTTATGTAGCGCTCTTCCCACAGTCTTCCATAAAGAGGAATGCCCATAATAAGCTTATCCACAGGTATAAACTCCTTCGCAAAGGAGACAATGTCCCTGCACCAGGAAAGAGAGGCTACAGGTCCAGGTTTGCTTGTGCTCCAGTGTTGATCATAGGCCATTATATACACCTTGTCAGCAATTCCCGAAATCTTTCCATAATCATAGGCATCATTTTCAATATAAGAAACCCTTGCAGGTAAGGCAACTGAAAATATCTTATCTGGTTCAAGACCTTCTTTTATTTTGCTTAAAAATTCATGAAAATTTGCAGCATCCTCTTTAGATACTGCCTCGAAATCTATCTGCACCCCATCAAATTTTTTTGAGACCTCAATTATATCAGCAACAAGCAAATCTCTCTCTTTATTTTGAGGATTAAGAACTTTCCTCATAAGTTGGTATCCATTTAAATCTGCAATCACTATGTGGATTCTCCGCTTTTGCCCATTCAGTTCAGGGATTGATGGAGGATTGACATTAGTATTTATTCTACCACTATTGCTAACACCACAGGCAAAGTAACATACATCTGTAACTGGCTCATTCCCATCAAAATACTTCTCCTCCCCACGCATGAGGTATCCCCAGACTTCCTTGAATTCCACAGCAGATTGAATTGAATCCTCTGCTCTTGCGATATTTGCCATAACAGAATAATCAATGAAAAGCGCTGCTAAGGAAATTAAAATCATTTTTATTATACACTTCACCTTTTGCTCCATTATAAAAAATTATTCATACAAAATATAATTATATTTAGTGCTAAAACTCAAAGCTATGTTAAATAATTATCGGATCAAAAATCCCCAAAAAAAACTACACAAAGGTTACTAAAAATTTTTATTCAAAGAAATCTCATTCCATAAAGCTCTTTCTTCCATGCCAAGACGCCAAAAACCAATGGAATCAACATACCTTTTGTAAAGAAAGAACTTTTCCCTTAAGGCCTGAATATCATCATAAAAAATAATATCTCTGGAATCACTGAAGGATATCTTAAGGCCATATTCAAAGGTCCACTGGCTTATTGCTGTTTTTCTATTTAAAAGAATTGGAACATGTTTTGCCATAATGGCACAACTACTATTTCTGTCATACCATGCCCTTCCATACAAAGGAATGCCCATAACAAGCTTTGATTCCGGGATTGTCTTTGCAGCATACCTGACAATGTCCCTGCACCAGGAAAGAGAGGCTACAGGTCCTGGATTGCTTGTGCTCCAGTGCTGATCATAGGCCATTACATAAACTCTATCTGCTATCTCTGAAATTTTTTTATAATCGTAAGGATCCCCTGGAACAGATCTCCTTCTTGGAGGAAGTGCAACTGACAAAATCTTGCCATTATCAAGGCCAAGCTTTATAATTGATAAAAATTTATGAAAATCAGCAGCACTGCCAAAGGGAACAGACTCAAAATCAATCTGAACTCCATCAAATTTTTCTGCCACCTCAAGTATATCATCAATTAAATAATCCCTGAGGGAAGAATCTGATCTCAAAACTCTTTGCATCAAAGAATAATTTTCAAGCTCAGATATTACAATATGAACTTTTCGCCTCTTGCCATCAAGTTTTGGAAATTTAGGAGGTTTAATGTTTATATTAATTCTTCCTTTACTGTTAACATCACAGCTAAAATAAAAAATATCAGTAACAGGCTCAGTCCCTTTAAATGACTTTTCCTCGCCTCTGAGCATATAGCCCCAAATCTCTTTAAAAGGCACAGGATCATTGCCATAGCGGATTCTTTCTTCTTCAACTTTTGGGAGATTCTCTGCTAATTCATCATTTGTGCTATCATCTCTGGTAATAAACAGAAATAAAGATGCAGCAGCAAGGCTTGAGATTAGCCAGAATGAAAGAGTTTTTTGCGAAAAAATCCATCTCCTCCAATGTTTAACCATAGCTTTAATCATGAAAAATTATGAGTTTAATCTCACCTGTCCATTAGAGATTCTTCAATTCTCTGTGCAACTGAGCTATGATCTAATTTATACTCGCGAAGCAATTCATCAAATGTTCCATGAGTTACAAATACATCGGGAAATCCACAGGCAAAAAGCCTTTTTACACACAATTCTGCTGGTAAAAGTGAATATATGTGCTCTCCTATTCCTCCATTTATATAGCCATTCTCCATTGTAATGAACCCTCTACAGCTTTTTATTGCTTCAATTATAGTCTCTGTATCAAGGGGTTTAATAGAAAGAAGATTTATTATAGTTGCCTCAATTCCCTTGGCTTTTAGAATTTCCTCTGTCTTGATTGCTACGCCAAGCATATCACCCACAGCAATTATGGCAACATCTTTACCCTTAGAAAGTATTTTTGCTTTTCCAGGGAAAAA
>Ga0255342_1000498_pt1 | contig 65824 bp, 48 predicted proteins | sample wastewater_treat_3_FD_192416 | JGI IMG/M metagenome (GOLD analysis project Ga0255342, IMG submission 192416) | Wastewater microbial communities from Lulu Island WWTP, Vancouver, Canada - plant14 | ecosystem: Engineered > WWTP > Wastewater > Unclassified | place: Canada: Vancouver, British...
GGTGTGAGCATAAAAGAGTCGTGCAATCTGGTAGGTATATCTAGGAGCAGTTATTATTGTTACGTTAAGGATTATCCTTTGAAAAGAGCAAAGGCTGAGCGTTGTCTAGATGAAGAACTTCTCGAAGAAATCGAAGCTATCAAATCATGCCACCCTTTCTGGGGATACAGACGAGTCACAGTCTTTTTAAAACACCGTCTAAACATAAATGTAAACCACAAAAAGGTGTATGGGATCATGAAGGAACACAATCTAACAGTGCCACAGGCGAAAAGAAGGGAAATGCGTCCAGGGCTAGGAGGTTCCAAGCCTAGAGCGGAGCGACCAAATGAATACCGGGGAATAGATATGACCAAGTTCATGGTGGAAAGCGTAGGTTGGGTGTATTTAGTTGTGGTACTGGATTGGTATACCAAGAAGATAGTTGGTTGGAACCTTTCTTTAAGGAACAGGTCCTCTCAATGGAAAGAAGCTCTAGATATAGCGCTAAACAACCAGTTCCCTGACGGGGTGCGAGACAACGGGCTTAAACTGGTAAGCGATAATGGGTCTCAACCCACATCTTGCAGTTTCATGCAGGATATGGCCACCTTAGGGGTAGAGCAAATATTCACATCTTACAACAATCCCAAGGGAAACGCTGATACTGAGAGGATGATGAGAACCATAAAAGAAGAGGTAGTCTGGATAAACGAGTTCAGCAATTTTCAAGGAGCCTGTGCAGTTGTTAGCCAATTGGATTGAGTTTGACTACAACAAACTATATGTGCATTCGGCCCTGGGGTATTTAAGCCCTGAAGAATTTGAGGGAGCATTTGCCAAGGGACATTGCCAGGCAGTAGCATGACCTCTACTCATTTTTTGAGTAAAAGTGTCTTGACAACAGGGGTTCACTACAGCCAAGAGATATCAGGGATTAGACATTGCCTGCGTTTGTTACCTTAAACCCGATGGGGACGAAGAACTTAATTTGGTTGCCAAGGAGCGAATGGAGCAACGATTATGAAAGATTCAGTTTGCAAACCATTTACATTGAGCAGCCTACATGGTAGCCTAAGCACAGAAGCAGGGTCTGGCCATTAGGCAGCCTCTAAAGGCTCTACCCATGTATGCAGAGGCTCAATGTAAATGGAGAATCGGAGGTAACGACAATGAGCAGAAAACATGATGCGACAACTTACTTGACAAATACCATAATTCTGGTCGTCTACTTAAAACTGTAGTTAGTATTGTAGTATTAAGAGTGGTGTCAACATCATGAGAATAATTTATGGGCTAACTCTAGGAAGTTTTTATTTTATCATTTTTGTAAGATCATATAAAATATCGAAGGACATATTTTCCCCTTTATGTTTTTTTTCATTTATGCAATTTATAGCTTATGTGCCGGGAATAATGTTTTTCGAAAATCACATGGGTATAGAATTAGACGAAATAAATACATTTTTTGTTTTCGTAGCACAAATTCTTGTAGCCTTCTTTACTTGGCTAGGGATAAGAATATGTAAATGTCTTACAAATCATAATTCACATTGTACGATTGAACAGAAAAATGTTAAAAGTATAACTTTCATAGGATTAGTACTGTATATGCTTGGACTATTTTCAACAATTTACTTCATTGTTTCAGTTGGAGGAGTTCATTACATAATAACACATCCACAACTTAATTATGCTAGAGGAAATAGTTACTTAATGAGTTTGCAAAATTTGATGGTTATAGGAATTCTTTGTCTTTTTGGTTCAAATAAGAAGCCTAGCAACTTAGCAATATTTATTACTTTTGGAATTTATGTGCTCACAATAGTAATATTCACAAAACGGGCACCAATTATACATGCCTTACTACTAATACTTATGGCTTATAATTACAGAGTTAGAAACATTAAACCAACAGATTTTTTCAAACCTACAGTTTTATTTTTGGTTTTTTTATCTATTCTATTAATAGTCTCATTGCCAATGCTGAGAAACCCTTTAGCGTTTGGTGTAGATGTTTCATTTTGGGATATTTTTGTTGAAGGCATACACCGAATAGATAAAGTTTTTGAAGAATACAGCTTTACTTCACGCGATGCGTTTGTTTATACTAATTATCATTTAGATAATATGTATTATGGTAGAACCTTAATTAATTTTCTTACAGCTCCGCTACCTAGTTCGGTTTTTCCATGGAAACCACCGGTTGATGACGGAATCTATTTAGCGAATTTTGTAGCAGGATATTATATATTGCCACCAGCGAATGTATATCCTATTCATAACTCGTTTCCGTTCTCATCTCAGGGCTCTATGTATGCAAATTTCGGTATAATTGGACTCGTAATTGGAGCTGTAATCTTAGGTATTATCTATGAATATTTTTACATGTTACTAAAAGATACAGAATATAATATTTTCACGATTTTTGTTTATCATACTATTATTAATACATTGGCTTTATCATCAAAGAACATAACACAGACTATTATTCCAATTGGGTTATTAATCATCTCTTTTAAAATATTTACTGGAATCAAGTTAAAAAAACGGAGAACTAAAATAGAATTGGGAGGTAACTATTAGTGTCATTGAAGCAGATATTGTATTTTCTTAATTGTATAATGCCAAAAAGATCAAAACAAATATATTTCCATTCTACATGTGTTTATAAAGATAACATAGCTGCAGTATTGGAAGAGTTCTTAAAACATCCTGTTTCTGAAAACTTTAGCATAGTCCTAGACGGCGATGATTTAGGGGAGTTTCAAGGTAGTAATATTGAACATGTGAAGCATAGATCATTAGCATCAATATGGAAATATATGCGTTCGAAATATGTGATTTATGATAATGGTATATATGGGTCAAGAAGTATTCGAAATCAGATTTCTGTTAATACGTGGCATGGCATAGGACTAAAAAAAATCGGATATTATGCTTTTCCGACTAAAACAAAATATGCACAAACGGCTACATACGGAATAGCTTATTCTGATTTTTTCAGAACTACAATAGCTCATGCGTTTGGAATTCCCCAAGAAAATATTATAGTATCGGGGGAGCCGAGAAATGATTACTTCTCAATAGATAATAATAGTTTAGAAGCGATTGGGATAAATAAAAGCAATTACAGAAACGTTATTATTTGGATGCCAACTTACAGAATTTCAAAGGTTGCAAAATCGGGTGATGACGGAGCATATTATGAATATGGTATACCTCTACTTAATAGCAATAACATTAAGATATTAGATAATTACTTATGCAACAGGAAACTTTTACTTATTATTAAATATCATTCATTACAAGATCTCCTTTTGCCAAAAATCAAGTTTGAGAATATTAGATTTTTAACATCAGAAGAAGTTACGAAATCAAAAAAGCCTTTATATACTTTATTATCACAATGCGATGCTCTTATCACAGATTATTCTTCTGTATACTTAAATTACTTAATATTAGATCGCCCCATATGTTTTGCTTATGATGACTTAGAACTATACTCATCAAAAAGAGGTTTTATGTTTGAAAATGTTGAATCAATGATGCCTGGATTTAAGGCGAACAGTTTTGATCAGCTACTTGAATTTATCGATCAACTTAATCTTGGAATGGATAATTACAGAGCAGATAGGCAGATTGCTAATAAGAAGTTTAATAAATATAATGATAATAAAAATAGTTATCGATTATTAAAAAGTATAGGAATTTTAGATTAAATTATGCGTGATCTAGGAATATCTAGCTTATATGTTAGCTGACATATTAAAATCCCCATAAGGGGGAACTTTAGAATGTCTATTGACAGAAAAGGCAGTGTAAAACTTTCTAATATTCCTGAAATATTCAGCCCAGCATTTCTTCATATAAATTAACGTAATCTTCAAATCTGTCATACTTATCATATAACATAACTGCACGTTGTCGACATTGTAATAAGTAACTCAATTTACCTCTTTCTTTTACTATCCTTACTTTTTCTAAGATTTCTCTTTCATTTCCTTTTTCAATAACAAAACCTGTATTTTCGTCTATAGATTCAGAACTTCCTCCAGTGTTAAATGCAATCACGGGTGTGCCACATGCTAATGCTTCCAAATTTGTAGTTGGAAAATTATCTTCCAATGTTGGATTTACAAAAACGTCTGCCTGAGAATATATTTCTGCAAGTGTTTCCATATCCGCTGTTCTGGTGATTCCAATTATATTCCTTGGCAATTTCATTTTTTGTTTCTCAGTCAAACCTACCATAATAATTACTTCATCATCTTCTAATTTTCTGGATAAATCCAAAAAGTATTCATACCCTTTTCTTTTATTCCAAATGTTAGCTACTCCTAAAATTATAAATTTGCCGTCTAATCTACAATTATCCTTAGCCATGGTATTTCTTGGCTTGAAAATATCTAGATCGATACCGTTGTTAATTACTTTTACAGGATAGTTCTGCAGAAATGACTCCCTAACTCGAGTAGCCAGCCAATTTGATGGAGTTACAATAATCAAGTTCTTTACATTGTTGAAAAACTCTTTTTTCTTCCAATAGTTGCGTCTCGATTTATCAATCATGAAACTTGCCGGATATTCTCTCCTAAGTGGACATTTATCGCATTCAGTTTTCCACTTGCTGCAATTAACAGTATCGAAGTAAGAACAGTGTCCCGTGAAAGCCCAACAATCATGCAGAGTCCAGACCACTGGTTTATTCGCTTCCTTTAAATATTCAAATAATGCTTCAACGTTTATGTAGTAACCATGAATATTATGCAAATGTATTAAATCAGGGTCAAGTTTTTTTACCTTATTGGTAAATTCTTGAGTAGCCTTTTTTGAGCCAAAGCCGTGTCCATCAAATATCCTCGTTTTAATTACATGGAAATAGTTATCAAGTCTATTCCCAATTCTAATAGGAGCATCACAATTCTTGGACGCTCCGCGTCCATAAGATATGTAACTTTCATAACCATGTTCTTTTAGAATTTTATCTATATCTGTAACTATCCTTCCAGTGCTCCCAATTCCGCAAACAGAATTAATTTGCATTACCTTCATGCTCTTTCCTCCACACCACTTTATCAATTATCTTTGTATAACTTTGTATTATCTTTACAACTTTTCTGGAGACATTTTCGTCGAAGTAATCATTTGGCAAAGCTGTTTCTTGTTTATTTTCCAACATAGCTCTGCTTAATTCTACCGCTTGGGCTATATCTTCTTTGGTTATTCCTCCTATAACAATTGTGCCTTTGTCTAATACTTCCGGCCTTTCAGTCGACGTCCTTATTAGGACAGCGGGAAAACCTAGTATTGCTGATTCTTCTGATAAAGTTCCACTGTCGGAAAGCACGCAAAAAGCATTTAGTTGTAATTTGTTATAGTCAAAAAAGCCGAAAGGCTTTAGTTGCCTGATCAATGAATCAAACTTAAACCCTCTTTCCTCTATCATCTTCCAACTCCTAGGATGAGTCGAATATATGATAGGCAATTGATATGTTTCTGCTATGTAATTTAAAGCGTTCATTAGTGAAAAGAAATTCTCTTCATTGTCTATATTTTCTTCTCTGTGGGCAGAAACTAATATATATTTTCCTGGTTCTAGATCTAATTCATCTAAAACTTTGCTATCCTTTATTTTATCCATATTTTTGTGTAAGACTTCTGCCATCGGTGAGCCCGTTACAAATATGTGTTCTTTTCTAATTCCTTCTGATAGAAGATATCTTCTGCTATGCTCAGTATAAGGTAAATTTACGTCGGAGATGTGATCTACTATCTTCCTGTTTATCTCTTCCGGCACATTTTGATCAAAGCATCTATTTCCGGCTTCTATATGGAATATTGGTATCTTCAGCCTTTTGGCCGATATTGCGCTTAATGCTGAATTTGTGTCCCCTAAAATCAACAAGGCGTCTGGCTTTTCCTTCTTTAGTACTTCATAAGATTTTGCTATTATATTTCCCATTGTTTCACCCAAATGTTTTCCGGCTGCATCCAAATAGTAATCAGGCTCTCTCAAATTAAATTCTTCAAAGAATACTTGGTTTAGTGTATAATCCCAATTTTGTCCGGTATGCACCAATATGTGATTAAAGTATCTGTCGCAAGCTTTTATCACTTCAGACAGCCTAATAATTTCCGGCCTTGTTCCTACTATTGTCATTATCTTCAATTTCTCCAACTTATATTAAACCTCCAAATAATATGTATCAGGATCTTCAGGATTAAAACACTCATTTGCCCACATGATTGTAATCATATCAGTGTCTCCTATATTTACTATTGAATGAGTATATCCTGGTGGTATATCCACCACCTCTAGTTTTTCTCCGCTAACTTTATATTCGATTATATGATTTGAATCTATTCTTCTGAATCGAATTAGCCCTTGTCCGCTTACTACTAGAAATTTCTCATTTTTTGTATGATGCCAGTGGTTACCCTTCGTAATTCCTGGTTTTGATATATTTACTGAAACTTGTCCTCCTTCAGGGGTCCTTATGAACTCGGTAAATGATCCTCTATTATCAATATTCATTTTTAATTCATAAGAAAAATCATCCTCAGGTAAATAGCTCAAATACGTGCTATATAGTTTTTTAGTAAAGGAATTACTCATATCAGGAACACTTAAGTTTATTCTACTATCCCTAAAGCTTTGAATTAACTCTGCAAGTTTTCCCAGCTTAACACGATACACGACAGGCACTATACAAAATTTGCCTTCTATGACAGGGCTGCCTTCCATAGCCTTTATAAACTCTTCTACTACATCATCTATATAGCATAAACTGAGTTCAGTTTCCGGATTATCAATTTTAATGTCCAAACCTCTGGCGATGTTATAACAAAACGTAGACACTACAGAGTTATAATTTGGTCTGGACCACTTACCAAATAGGTTAGGTAGTCTATACACAAACACTTTTGCTCCGGTTTTACAACTATATTCAAACAGTAAATCTTCGCCCGCTTTTTTGCTTTTGCCATACGGATTATCTTTTTCAGCTTGTATTGAGGATGTCATTAATATCAGCGCCTTATTATTATGCCTTTTGAATAAACTCAGTAGTTCAGACGTAAACCCGAAATTACCTTCCATAAATTCTTTATCATCTTTGGGGCGGTTTACTCCTGCAAGATGGAATACAAAATCGCATTCTTTTGCATAATCATCTAAAAGTGATTTATCTGTATCGATATCAAACTCGAAAATATCTTCATAGCCTTGGTTCTTCAATTCAGCTATTAGATTTTTTCCTACAAAACCCTTTGAGCCTGTAACAAGTATTTTCATTACTTCTTCTGCCCTTTTCGTGAATTATAATTTGATAATTCTTCTTTTATGTAATCAAGTTTAAGAAGTTTCTCCTTTATTTGTTCCACGTTTAGAATTTCAGTATTGCTAGAATTATATTCTTGTTGGGTTTCAAGTTTTTTATTACCTTCGACAAAATATTTATCATAATTGAGATCCCTCGTATCGACCGGCACTCTAAAGAAATTGCCCAGATCTTCCGCTACTAGATATTCTTCTTTTGTCAAAAGGGTTTCATGTTGTTTTTCTCCGTGACGTGTTCCTATTATTTTAATTTCGTTATTTGCATTGAATAGTTCCTTAATTGCCTGGGCCAAGTCTCCTATAGTAGATGCAGGAGCTTTTTGAACCATAATATCTCCCGCTTGTGCTTTTTGAAAAGCAAAAACTACAAGTTCTACTGCTTCCTCAAGACTCATCAGAAACCTTGTCATATTCGGGTTTGTAACAGTTAAGGGCTGTCCGCTTTTTATCTGTTCAACAAAAAGTGGGATAACTGAACCGCGGGAAGCCATTACGTTACCATATCTAGTACCGCAAATAACAGTCTTATCGGGCGACACTGTTTTTGATTTGGCAACAAGTACTTTTTCCATCATGGCTTTGGATATTCCCATGGCATTTATGGGATAAGCCGCCTTATCTGTAGAAAGGCAAATAACTTTTTTTACTCCGTAGTCTATAGCCGCTGTAAGTACATTGTCAGTTCCTATTACATTAGTTTTTACAGCCTCAAGGGGGAAAAACTCACACGAAGGAACTTGTTTCAATGCAGCTGCATGAAAAATATAGTCCACATCATGCATAGCATTTTTAACACTATTTATATCCCTGACATCACCTATGTAGAATTTAATTTTATCGTTTTTATAGTGTTTTCGCATATCGTCTTGTTTCTTCTCATCACGCGAAAATATGCGAATTTCTTTTACATCAGTATTAAGAAACCTCTTTAGGACCGCATTACCGAAAGAACCTGTACCGCCGGTTATTAGCAAAACCTTATCTTTGAACATAAGACACATCCCCTTATAGATGCTTCAGCAATATATCAATAGTTTTTGTTATGTCATAGTGTTTTTCTAAGTATATTCTGCTATTTGAGCCCATCTGAGCCCTTAGTTCCTCGTCTTCCGATAGTTGCTTAGCATAATTTATAAATGAATCTAAGTCTCCACTCTCGCACCAAAATCCACTTCCTGATTCTACTAAAACATCTTTTATATCTGTGTTCTTATCAGTAGCCGCAAGTATTGGCAGTGAGCTTTCCATGTATGAAGTAAGTCTTGATGGGAAATTAGGTATTGTAAATCGTCTATCTAAAAAGATCAGTCCTACATCTGCTGAACCGACTAATTTATCATATTCTTCTTTTGGCAGCTTCTTAAAAACGCTCACATTATTAGATTTTCCGTTTTTCACATGTTCTACAATCTTGCAATATTCTGTTCCGTCACCTACTATCACTAAATACCCCTTTTTAACTCTGCAGAAGTTGTCGGCTACTTCAAGTAAAAAATCTATGCCTTGAGGCTTGCCCAGATTTCCGCCATATACAAATAGAGTTAAATCCTTGGGAATATTATATTTTTCTAAAACTTCCGCATCTTTCCCTGTAATTTTATCTCGCTCCAATGGTTTAATTGCATTTGGAAAGACTTCAACTTTATCTTTGGTTATGTACTTATTATATTTCAATATGTAATCCACATTTCCTTGTGACATGCATCCAATCATATCCGAATTTTTATAGAGTTTGATTTCTTTGTTTCTAAAATATCTCCAAAGCAAGCTACCCTTCTTCATAAGCCCTATATCTACCGCGTTTTGTGGGAATATATCTTTTAACATTAGATAGGTCTTACTGCCCTGGTTATTTTTGAAATATTCTATGACTTTATTGAAAGTTATCGGTGGAGTCGAGTATATTACCATATCAAATTTTGTATTCTTGAAATGCGTTTTAATTGCACTTAAATATTGGCTTTCAATTAAAAGAGTTGAAATGCCCTTTTCAATAAATGATTTTGTGCTTGTTATGTTCCCGGTTCTGACTTTTAGTATATTAACACTATTGATCTTAAACAATTGTGTCGGCAGATTTTCGCGCCTTTGCCTTGGACAAACCACATATACATTCATACCTCTTTTACTAAGCTCTCTAACTAGATCTGTATATATTCCTCTTTGATTTATATCCTCTATCTTTGACAGTGTTAGAAACAGTATATTCAAGTCTTCACCTACTTAATTCACAGCCTTTAATCGATTTAACGACTCTCAATACCTCATCCTCACTAAAATTACTGCTGCAGGGTAGGTTTATAGAGCTTTTTCGTAAAAACTCTGTTTTTTCTATTCTGTAATCTTGCTTGTTAAGGTAGCCTTTCCGTTTATATATTGAACTCTACACCGGTCTTGTTTGATCTGGTCAAGCCTAAGCGGACAACAAGAAACTGGACTGATTGACTCTTTCAAAATCACAAGGCGAAAGATATTGGTTGCTTGAATGCAATCTCTGCCTATTATAGAAGACCTCGATGTACTCCCTTACTTCCCGTTTCGTCTTATATCTTGATTTCAAAGGCCCCCCGTAAATCCATTCGACCTTCAAACTGTGAGAGGAGGTTTCGGCACAAGCATTGTCTTGGCACTCACCTTTGCGGCTCATGCTGCATAGAAAACCATGTGTCTTTATAAGGTCCTGGTATGTATTCCTGCAATACTGACTTCCCTGATCTGAGTGGCAGATTAACCCCGGGGACGGATTGCGTCTTTTAATCGCCACATTAAGGGCATTAACGACCAGTTCTTTTGTCATGTGTTTATCGATGCTCCAGCCGACTACCATCCTGCCATACAACCAGATAAAGCCAATCTTCCCTGGTCGCAATGTGTTTGATATCCATAACCCAGGCCATACTGGGGTACTTAACATCAGACTGTCTACCCAATAAATCCGGAACCACTGGCTTATCATGATTTGAGTCTGTGGTGGCACGTGTCGTTCTACGAACCTTGGCTACAAGACCTAACTCAGCCGTTTTACGCGTAGTCCTTTGGCGGCCCCTTCGGCCTCTAACTGCTTCTTAATTCGTCGTGTGCCATAGGCATTATGGCTATTTTTTCTGGGCCAAAATATCTACCTTTTCCTTCTCGGGCCTTCTGAGCCATTCATAGAGTACCCACTGCGCGATACATTGCACAATTCGCAAGCCCTTTTGATGGTGACCAGGTTTCTGTGCTCCTTTCTTATCATCGCGTACCTTTCCTCTGGTCCCCGGCAAAGTACGCTGGTGCTTTTTTTAAGAACTCAACCTCGTTTTCAAGCTGCCTGTTTTCTCTTTCAAGGCGTCTTTGGTACTCTGCATCCGGCTTCATGTGCCCGCTGCCTAGTTTTCCGATAGTTTTCTGATCCACGAGTAAATCGTTGATCTGAAACACCCTAATTCATCAACTGCTTCCGTCACGGTCATCTTCCCAGAGTTAATCTGGTATACACAGGCTAACTTGGTGTCCCTATCATAGTATCTTGCCATGTTGACACCTCCCAACAGATCCTCTCTGTTATTGTCCATCTTCTAGGTGTCCGATATCAGGTTACCAGACCCTTCTCATGATGCAGATACTCGTATCCCAGAACACACCCTGATTCTGTCAACGCATCTTTGACTACCTTTGCCACATTGGAATCTTATTCGACCACGTCAATATCCAAACCAACATCGTGGTCTATAAATCGGCCTTCCCTAACTATGCCCAGCAAAGTGCCAAAATCAAGAAAAAATACTATGCCTTCCTTCTCTAGCACTGCATGAATATGATCCAAGGCGTCAAAACCATACTTTTGAATAGCGCTTCGCTTTCTAGTCTTAGCTATTGTGATATAGGTATTGTACATACTATATAGAAACCTGTTGTTCACAACAAACGGTTTGAGTTTCTTCTTTAGCGATGTCACCCAGTTTCGTACCCCCTAGACAGCTGATCAAAAACACCCTAATTCAAACTGCTCTCAATAATCGACAGAACATCATCCTTACTAGCAGCTCTTAGATTGTTGCTTGCTCGAACCGAAGCCAATACCTCACTCACATCATTTCCAATTTGAGATGAGTGAATAACATATTGCCCCAACAGGCCTCGAACATCCAGATAAGTGCTTAGTTTTCCGAGATATTCCACAAGATTATCCACTGTCTCACAGCCCAGATATAATGCAGCCTTTAGAATTCTTCCATCATCTTCCTCAGCATTGAATCGGAGTATGGCTGGAAGAGCAAAACTGCAAGCTAGACCATGAGGAACCCCATATTTGAGGGTAAGCGGGTAAGAAATCGAATGTGCCAATGCCGTCTTAGTATTGCTTATAGCCAACCCTGCAAACAAACTAGCTTGTAACATTTTCGTTCTGTGCTGCAAATTATCTAAATCATCAACAAGCATCGGAAGAGTAGGCATCGCAATTCTGAGAGCTTCCGTCGCATACATAATAGTTATCGGTGTAGCATTTCTGTTCCAGATAGATTCAAACGCATGAGAAATGGCATCCAATCCTGTGGTAATGGTTTGCTCTCGCGGTAGGGTTAACGTTAATCCCGGATCTACCAAGGCAACCCCAGGAAACAGACCTGGCCCGGATAAGGAATACTTCTTCTTGGCATCTGAATCCCATACAGTAGCAAAGGGGGTCACCTCAGCGCCTGTGCCAGCGGTAGTTGGGATCGCTACTACGGGAATGCCCGGTTCAGTCAGGTCGCCCAAATTATTCTCTAGATGAGCACGAAGGGAAAATCCTCCTTCTATTCTGGGCAATGTAGCACTAATCACCTTTGCAGTATCTATTACGCTGCCACCACCCAATGCTACAATCGTGTCACAATGTACGTAACGTAGTTCCTGGGCAAGCGATTCAAGTCTGGCAAGCTCTGGATTAGGTTCAATACCATCGACCACCTCTATCAACGATTGACCAAGTATGTCTGACACTTTATTGGTCACACCGCGCTTGCTAAATCCAGAAGTCGTAAGAAGCAAGATACGCGAACCCTTAACAACATCAGCAAGAAGATGCAGGACGTCAACTCCCGCAAATACACGGACCGGATTGTAGAAATCCCATCGCCCATCCTTAAGCATTCTATTGTTGCATTGGCTCACTCCGCTAATCTCCCCATTAGCTCATTGCGATTTTCCACAGGAGGAATCGTCGGCCGTCCAAGATCTTTGCGTGAACCCTTTCTCGTCTTGATCTCTACTAGACTTGGCCCTTCACCACTTAGCACTTGACTCAGAGCACTTCCAATCTCTTCACTACTAACTGCTTTCAAAGCTCTTCTGTACCCCATTGCTCGTGCAAGACCTACATAATCCACATTCGGACTAGCGGTAGGTTGACCACCTACAGAATCGTGGGACTCATTGTTTATCACGATATGCACGAAATTGGGTGGTGCTTTCTGTCCCACGATCGCCAAGGCACCTGCATGCATAAGAACAGCTCCATCTCCATCTAGGCAAATCACTCGATGATTGGGTTTTTGCAAAGCAATTCCCAATGCTATCTGACTGCTGTGTCCCATTGAGCCAACCGTCAAGAAATCACGGTCATGTGTTTGAGAATATCTCTCCCGAACCTCGAAAAGTTCCCGTGAAGCCTTCCCAGTCGTAGAAACAACTATATCATCATCGCCTATCGTTTCAACCAGAATGGTAATGGCTTCTTCTCTGGCCAAGAGAGCATCATCACTATTGACGGCACTGAGCTCGTATTCCTCAAAAGTGTCAGATCTTACCACAATTGCCACAGGCTTCTCGCAATCCCTCATCTGATTACACAACGAGCTAACAAGATCCTGCCAATCCTTTATGCTACCATCCAACACAACATAAGGTATCTCCATAGCATCAAGCAATGCAAGAGTCACACGCCCCTGCTTTACATGCTGTGGCTCATCATGTCTTCCTGGCTCACCCCGCCATCCGATCATGAGCAGCATGGGAATACTATATACTTCCGGATCCGCCAACGAGAGGAGCGGGTTAGTAGCATTTCCCAGACCGGAGTTCTGCATATACACCAAACCGTATTTACCTGTCGCCATATGGTACCCTGTAGCAAGGGCGACTGCACCCCCCTCATTCGCTGCAATCACATGATGGCTCTCATCTACATGCTCTGTAATATACGCGCAGAAGCTCTTGAGTAGCGAATCCGGAACGCCCGCAAAAAACAAAACCTGTTCGGAAACAATCTTGTCGAAAAAATCCTTAGGTTGTATCAATTTGCTCCTCCAGGAATTAGGGTGATTATTTCGTCTATCGGCATAAGGTCTTTATCGATATCGCTTGACCGCCCATGCTCAAGTATGGATTTGGCAGTCTTGACCATAGCTGGGAAAGCACTTCTCAGCAAATGATTTGCATAGATAACAACATTGACACCGGCATCCGCCAATTCTTCCTCGGTAATGTAATTGTAACTAGTTGGCACTACAACCAAAGGCACCCTAAAGTCAAATCGACCATATTCCTTGCAGAATTCAAGGATCTCGGTAGCATCTTTGCTAGCACTATGAATCATTATGCCATCGGCGCCCGCATCCATGTAAGCGCTAGCCCTTGTTAGTGCGTCTGCAATGCCCTGGCCCAAGATCAAGCTCTCTATACGAGCTATGATCATGAAATCATCAGTAAACTGTGCTTTCTTCCCAGCAGATATTTTGTGGCAGAAACCTTCGATCGTATCTTGTGTCTGTGGCACCGAAGCACCAAAGAGTGAATTCCTCTTTAGTCCAACTTTGTCTTCGATGATAACTGCCGAGACACCCATTCGTTCTAGTGTCTTAACTGTGAATACGAAGTGTTCCGGTTTTCCTCCAGTATCACCGTCGAATACTATTGGTTTCGTTGTGACTTCCAGAATATCGTTGAGCGTATTCATCCTAGAAGTTAGGTCAACAGCTTCAATGTCCGGCTTTCCTTTGGCTGTTGAATCTGTGAGGCTGCTAGCCCACATGCCATCAAACTCTTTCCTAACCCCGTTAGCATCCACGAACGTGTTTTCCACGATTAAGCCAGTAAGACCGTTATGTACTTCCATTAGACGGACAAGACTCTTTGCATTGAGAAGCCGGCGTAGCCTCTTAAGCCTCACGTCCGGAGTAGTCCCAACTTCTTTCAGTGCATTATTAAGCTGGGTAGATGAAATGCCCTGAGTATACTCAACTTCAACCAGCTGGCCACCCCACTCCGCCAAGGTTTCAATAACTCGTTCCCTAACCGATTTTTGGACTCCGGTCCGCCAATCATCACCATGAACCACATAAGCCGGCTTCAACGCTCGTAAGTTTGGGACGTAATCCAAAGTTGTCTGGGGAACCACTCGACTAACGCCTCTAATGCTCTCAATGACCTCTTTACGCTGCTCGTAAGTCATGTATGGCAGCCTCTTGTAACTCGCGACGGCTTCGTCTGTAAGTAGTCCAACAACCACCTCACCAAGCTCAGCCGCCTTCCTAATTACATTTATATGCCCTGGATGAACCAGATCAGCACTCATACCTACATAAACAAGTTCTTGGCTTCCCTTACCTGTCTCTTTTTCATCAGCCACTACTGTCACCTCCTAATCGTTTTTTCCCACCAGCAAAGAGGAACGAAGCAGCATTTGATTATCCCTTTGTAATCTATTGTACAAGCATGAGCGCATGGGTCAAGGCTCGTTCGCTTGCAGTATTATTGTATAACGTATTCTCACTACATATAAAGTATGACAAAATGCAACCAACAAAGTGTACAAACACTCTGAAACGCAAAACTGGGCTTCATCTGTATAGGGTCAATATGTAGCAGGTGGGTTGTAACACTGCTTTTTGGCATCAATCTGCGCAAAGCGCATAATCCTCATCACAATAATGGGAACTATTTCAGGGCTCCAAGTCTTTGGTTCTTTTAGCTGGAACGCCTGCATACAAACCATTAGGTTCGCAATTCTTGTTTACAACTGCACCAGCACCTATTATGCATCCATCCCCTATGGTGACTCCAGGTAGAACTACAGCATTTGCTCCAATCCAACAGCCTCTACCAACGGTAATTGGCCTATGAATCACTTCACCCGCCCTCTGATTACCCCCCCCATTTCGTGCGTTGAGGTAGTAAATATGACGTGCATAGCAATCCACGTGTTATCTCCTATCGCTATTCTACCTCCGGGATTGTGAAAACAACAACTATGGTTTATAAACACGTCTCGCCCTATAAGAACGTTGTTGCTCCCAAAGTAACATCTACAACTTATGGCAGTCGAATTTACGTCCATTCCGTACAGCCTATAAAGCCAACACCTTATTCTGCCCGGAATCAGACAGGAAGCCGCTATTACGTCAATGAAAAGAACTTTTGCAAATCTTCTGATTTTCCTAAACACATTGTCATCCCCTGTTCCGACATCATAGTATTAGTTACATGTAAATAGATCAAGAATTATCTAATTATGGTGTGATTGGACAGTGATATTGTCACCACGAGAGGACGTTTCTTTAGCACAAAAGAAGCAAGAAGAGTTTTCGTTATGGAAGAAGTAGTTGAAGGGAGGATAGCAGAAAGAGAAGCAGCAGCATATTTGAACCTGAGCGACAGGTGAAAAGGTTAAAGAAGGGGATGAAAGAAAAAGGTGTTCTAGCCCAGGTTCATGGCAACAGAGGCAGAACACCCAAACACGCCATATCTAAAGATATCAAAGATATGGTCGCTCTAACATGACTTTCCTGAAAAAGTGGCTCAACGGATATGCCACTTCTCCTCCTGAAGGAACAACCTCTATGGAAAAGTGGCCTACCGTGTAGGCCACTTTCCTTATTCCTAACCTTCCCAATCTGAGAAAGTGGCTCACTGCGTAGGCCGCTTTCTTTCACTTTACCGTAATGATCTTCGTAAGTGGCTCATCCGGTATGCCATCTTTCTGCCTCTATCACCTACTTTGAAATCTCATATCCCTAGCCCTTTCCCAATACTCTATGTACTGTAGACACATTTCCTCCACACCTATTGTGTATAGACTATCTACATCGAATAACGTGGTAGGCACGTGTTCCGGGAGTTTCTCCAACATGTTTTCAAGCATAAGGTCTTTAGGAGTTATGGTAACCAAAGCCACGCCCTGTTCCTGGCCGAGCTGGACCTTCATCGAATCCCTCTCCTTAGTTCGTCTCAGCTCAACCTCATCAGGAAATTGAGGAGTCGTTTCATAATGCTGCCTCCCGCTAAACTCCCAAGCAACCTTAACACCAGGTGCGAAACGGTCGTATTCAAGAAATTTCTTGGTATAAGGGTTTTGCAAGAACCAGAGTCCGCAATTGTAGATGAAAGAGCCCAGGTCCACAATCAGATCCAAAAGGAGGTTCATCTTGTTCTCACCCCTGCGAGGGCGAAACTTATCCATCTCTTATGCTTGTTCCAATTTGGCTTTCTGAACTTCCCGAGGCTCGGTAGGAATCATGATCTTCTTTCCAGGAGTCGCATATATCATCAGCCATTGCGCTTCTTCCAAGGAACGAACCAGATTAGTAACTACGCTTCGGTTCATATTAGTCCTCTCAGCAAGTTCACGGATTGATCTAGGTTTGAACATGATTACGCTCACATACAAAAACTTGCCCGTGGATCTTTCGCTTGAAGAGCACCCCGTCACCAATAGTACCCCTTATTACACTTGTATATACCGTATTCTCCCATCAGAAGGAAAGGTACCTGAAGCAGGAAATAGGTAGTATATCGAACAAGAGAAACATCGGCGGAACCTGAGAAGAGCAGTTCTATGCAATATTACGCTTTCGCTTTGGGTACATCCTGTAGTTCCTGCGCGCGGCTATTCATAGACGGATTTGTTAACACCTGAGGTTTCTGACGGACGCTCTTTCTGAATTCGGTTGGCGATTGCCCGGTGATCCGTCCAAATATCTTGCTGAAATAGCTTGCAGTAGAATATCCAACACGTTCAGCAATAACTGCGCAGGTCGAATCCGTGCTTCGGAGAAGTTCTTTGGCTTCACTTATCCGGATTGCCGTCAAATAATCCTGAAACCCTATGCCGCATTGCTGCTTAAAAAGCCTGCTCAGATAATATGGGCTCACAAACACTTCAGAAGCGACCTGACTAAGTGTAAGATCTTGATCAAACCGCTCATCGATGATTTTCTTGGCCTGTAACACGACCTTGCCTTGAAAGGAACTAGTATTCCGAAGAGCGTCAAATACTCTTTCGAGGCAAGTTTTGGCTATGTCGGCCATTGCAGTCAAGGTGCTAACACGCGTGAGTCTCTCAACCACATCATTTCTAATAGCTAGAAAGCCCTCAGATTCGCCGGTTACCTCAATCGCAGTCTTGCACACGGAATTCATGAGCACGGCAAATTCCAATCGCAAGAAACTGTATCCGCAGTCAAGATGCGCTACTCTTTTAGCCCACTCTTGTAGCAGCACAACAGCTCCTTCCAAGGAACCCGACCTCACCTCAGCTAAGAGTCTCAACTCAATGGCTGCGATCTGATTTTCATATTGATGTTGGGCCCCTGAAATCGTGGAAACAGATGTCCTCTGAGGGTTCGCTCTCACGACAGTCTCGCTTGTCACATAAGCCCTGTTCATTGCGTTACACACAATTTCATACCTCCGACCAAGCCCTACACCCTCAATCGGTTCGATGTACGCAATTCTAACCGAGCCGGCCTTGTCTTTCGGTAGAAGAGTGCAAATCTCGTTATTTAGCGAGTGAACTACAGATTCGGCCCAACAGTCCGAACCGCACAACAAGTCGGTCTGGTCCAAACCGCTGTTCTTTGGGGTTAGTATTACTACCCTATCCTCGCCTGAGGTACACCACACAGCTTCTTTTTCCCTACCCCACTCAGCAACTATGTCAAGGATATCGTTGTCTATCCGGTTTATCACGTCGACAACGATCATAAGTTGCGGCGACTCGGAGTCAAAATACTGCAGCCCATTCCAAGAGAATATTTCCTGCTCTGCCGCCGAAACACTAGATACAACTTCCCGCAAGATACTAGTTTTGACCACTTTCTCACTATCCGCCATTTGTCTTTTCAGATCGGCATAGGATTGATGCATATTGCGCCTCGACGAAATATCCTCTTCGCATCTGTCTATGCAGGCAACCAAATCGGCCGGCCTAACCGGCTTGAGAAGAAAGTCAAATACACCCAGATGAAGCGCTTGCTGAGCAAAGTCAAACCTGTCGTAAGCGGATATTATGATTACTTCCATTCCCTTGGTCTTGGCTTCAAATTGAGCTAAAAACTCGAGGCCATTGAGTCCTGGCATCACAATATCAAGCATAAGGATATCGGCAGCCACATGGTCTAATAATTGAAGAAGTTCCTCACCGTTGGATGCCTCGCCAACAATCTCTACATGAGGCGCAAACCGGATCAGATTATGCCGCAGAAGACGTCGAGCAACTGGTTCATCATCGGCTATAACCGCTGTAAGTCTCCCTTTAACTTCAACAGCATTACTGTCAATCATCACAGAATATCACTTTCTTTAGCAGGCATCTCAATGAATACTGTCGTTCCATGCCCTGGCAAACTTTCCACCGAAAAGACATATTCATCACCGAAAGTATGCTGCAGTTTGGTTCTCACATACCTAAGCCCCAATCCCTGCCTCTTCCTCTGTGGAAAAGAAAGGTTAGGAAAGTCTATAATCATGTCTTCGTTAAACCCGACACCGGTGTCTGAAACCGAGATGGTTAGCCAACCATTGTCAACCACCGCAGCCACCTTGACCAACCCTTCATATTTGAGACTTGATAGTCCATGAACAATAGCATTCTCAACCAGGGGTTGTAGGATCATGGAAGGCACAACAGGATTTGCATTGGGGGGCTCCACAGCAATCTCTGTTCTCAATCCTGAACCAAACCGCGCATGCTGTATTCTTAGGTAGTTCTCTAGACACTTGATTTCTTGACTGAGAGTTGTAGTCGAACAGGTATTGCTAAGGCTGAACCGCAGAAATTCTGAAAGAGCGTACACCATGTCCTCGCCACTTTCATCGCTTTTTGAAACTGCTTCAGCAATGGTATTTAGGGCATTAAACAAGAAGTGAGGGTTAATCCTCGCTTCAAGGGCTCTAAACTCGGCTTCCTGGAGGTCATGCTCAAGACTGTTTATCGCCTGGAGTTTTTTCACCATCTCTGCATGATATTCACTTTCGTGGTGCCGTTGAGTCTCGCGTATCTGTGAAGAGACAATAGCATTAGCGATAGACTGAAGAGATTCCGCAGCTGCCACGATTTGCGCTTTTAGAACAACTTCCATCTCTTCGTAGTACTCTAACAGGATATCCTCATCGAGCCCGAAATCTGCGCCAATCCGTCTAACAGCATCAAGATGTGATTCATCAGATTGTTCAATCTTCACAAACCCACAGACCATATAGCCTAATAGTTCGCCGTTCACGTTCAGCGGCATCACAACACATGCCACGCCCGGACAACAGTTGAGCATTGTGTAACCTCGAGCGTCTACATGCTCTCTGAGGCAGGGATCAAAAGCAGGGCATCTACCTATTGCCTTAGAAGACTGTTGAACATAGCGGCAGAATGACGGGAGCCTAGTTGGCTCCGTCACCAGACTTCCATTCACGTCCACCGTAACTACGCCTAGCCCTACAGCAGCCGCAAACTTATCCTGTATAGACTGCATAACGGGCGTTCTAAGGAATTCTATGGGATCAATCTGTTCCTCAACTGAAGCAACTTCGTCTCCCTGTATGTCCAATGCAAGTTCACGAACTTCCTTCGGTGTAATAGGATGATAGACAGACAGGTGAGTCAAGGGTTCGTCGCCAGTGTTTAGAACATAGTGCGACGCACCGACCGGAAGAAACTCGACAACTCCGGGGTGTAGTTCTCTCTTTTCTCCATTTACAGAATGCACTCCGCTGCCACTCACGACGAATAGCATCTGCTCGTAGCCAGTATGCCAATGCTCAGGCCATTCACGACCCGGCTCAATCGTGCATCGCGCAATCATAATACCATCAGGCGTGCTCTCATCTGGAAGCCTAATCCATTCGAACCGTCCGTACGCAAAATCTTGCCGACCAAGCCGGGCGTCATCTTTGCCCGGAAGCAAAGTGTATTTCAATTCCACCAAACCCTCCTACATGGCGGTCATAGTTCACTTGAAATAACAACCTATTAGGGTAAGCTCCCGCATATGATCGAGAGCACAAATCACAACAGCAACCCTGGCTGTGTAATCGCAGCCCATACTACGTTTGATTCTAGTCTTACCGGTAATCAACGTCAACCGCGGTACAACAATTCTCTGAGTAGGAACAACCCAGAAGCTCCTGCGTACCTCGCTGCAACCAACTGCACATCATTTGTACCTGGTAGACAGATTCGCGCTATCAATCCAAGCCTTAGTGCTGTTTAATCCACTAATTTCGACTTACCCCTTTGGCCCTAGCCAACTTATCTAAGGCTCTCCTAACTCTCAACAAAGATTCGAAGACCTGGCTGTCGTCTACCATAGCACCGTGCACGATTCGTATGTACCCGCTACCCTGGAGCCCATACGTTTTCCCATCGTTGACTGCTACCTTCGCTTCTCTTACCAGAAAGTCACTGACATCCGAAGAATCACCTAACTGAGACACATTTATCCAAGAGCAAAAGCCTGACTCCGGCATCAACATGCTGACTCCCGGTATAGAGTTGAAGACCTCATAAGCAAACTTGCGCCGTTTGTCATAAGTATTACGGTATTCCTTGACGAAGCCAGGATTTGCCAAGGCAGCAATTGCCCCAGCTTGAGCGGCAGTATTCGTTGCGCCTAGAACATTCACACATGCCCCATACAACACGTCCATGATATTGTCATCAGACACAATGTACCCTACTCTTAACCCGCTAAGCCCCATACCCTTAGAGATTGAGAACACGGACAAAGTCCTTTCCCACATTCCGGGCAAAGTCGCCACATTCACGTATTCTATGCCGTCAAACACAGTGTCCTCAAAAGCCTGATCAACAACGAGCACCAGATCATTGTCAACTACAAACCTGGCCAGTTCCTCCAAGAACTGCCGCCGAAACACGGTTGTAGTTGGATTATTCGGATGCGTTAGCAATACCATCTTAGTATTTTTTGTAAGACCCCGCTCGAAGTCCTCTATATTGGGTTGGTATCCGCGTTCCTCATGCAAACCTATCCTAACAGCCTTACCACCCATCAGTTCGACATTCAGAAAATTGTTGGGGTAGCTCGGATCCAAAACCATCACTTCGTCACCAGGCAGGATAAATGGCAGCATAGCATAGAACAAGCCCGAATCGGAACCCGGTGTGATCAAGATATTGCGATCGGGATCCGCATCAATGCCGTTGAACTCGCTGAGCTTCCTCGAGACCTCGGAACGCAATTCCGCACTCCCTATAGGGACCGTGTAGTGGGAAGCCCTCCCAGAGTCCAAGCATTTGACCATGGCTCTAAGTACATGCTCCGGCATACAACCGTCCGGATAGAATGGATCTGCCCAACCCAAAGGGCTGACGCCTCTACGGATTAGTTCTATATACGCATTTCCCACGTCGGCTTTTGCAACTTCAGTGAATAATCCACCTTCCAGCTTTGCAAACGCAGGATGCATTTTGCTACGAATGTCCATTGAATCTCCCTCCTGGTATTCCGTCCCGCTTCATAGTGTGTACTGTCAATTCCATATTTGGTGCATAATCAAAGGCAAAACGTTTGCCAAAGGCCTCCGCAGCTCCGGGCTTCAAGCCTGTAGAGGGCCGAAAATCGCCGAGAATGTCCGATCCGCCGTAACCTCTTATCTTTCCAACGGACCAAAGTTCTTCAACTGTTTCTTCTTCTCTGGATTGAGGTCTATGATGTTCTTCATGGTTTCAAGAGACACTCCACCATAGCTAAACGTTTCATTTGTAAAGTCCTTCATTGAAAGGCCCGACTGCTTGTACAGTTCCTCCAGATATCGCATGCCGGTGTAATATGATACACCATCGCCGGGTCGCATCATGTGGGCCCTAGTTTGACCAATGGCACTGTATTCTGTGCAATTCAGGTTCTCAACATAGTTCTCCACTACCTCTTTGACAGTGCGCCTATTGTAATAAAGATCAACTTCTGCCTTAACCCGAGTTGAACAATACCAACCTCGCCGGGCGGCTTCCAGTCGTGCAATTGGGTCTCTATAGAAAGGAATCATCAAGAACTCAGACCTATGGGCTATACCTTCTTCATGGCTACGCGACATGAACAACTCAAGCCTAAATGTATTAGGAAGATCAAATTGAGCAGACTTCACATGACACGCATAATGCCCTGGATACGCTTCATGGGCCAGAGTCTCTTCAACTCCCCCCCGCTTGAAAGCACCTAAGTTGTCTGGGTTGATGCAGACTGCGTTCCCCATTTGCATAAACGTTGGACATACCATCCTCCAGGTATCTGGGATCAGACCTACCCCGCAGATATCGGAGTCTGGTAGATCAATGAAGTGTAGACAACTCTCTCTAAGATCCACAAGCATTCTTCTCATGTCGTCAAGCAGTTCATCCACACCTTCATAGCCAGGAGACCCATTATTCAACAGGTCATAAGCGTCTCTGTGAGGATCTATCTCAGCAGCTGCCCTGAAGAATTCCTCGCGCCTGTACTCCACATCCTGCTCGTACCACGAGAGAACATATTCCAGATCTACCTGCATGCCCTTCTCAAGTGAGAACTCAAACGGAATATCTATGGCTTGCAAAGAACTAATAGGCATTGACTCTACCATGTTCTGAATCTGTTTCGCAGCAGCCACAGACAAGTCGGCATATCTTCTTGCATCTCTAACTAGACTCTCATTCTGCGAACTAGATTCTACAAACCTGACGGCCCTTTGTATATTGGGGAAAATGGGAGGCAACATATCAGCCACCTGACTCCTCGCCAAGTCAGTCGCATCTCGAAGGAGTTCTCCGACGGCCTGCATTACCGCGGGCAGGGACGCGAGCATTTCGTTCACAGTTCGACATTCATCATCCAGAGAATTCTTGTTCAAACCCGGGATAAGATCATCGAAACTGGATGATATCCGAGTAACGTATTCATAAGGCATCTTTGTATTGCATTCGACACTGAATTCCAGAGATTCCAATACTGAAAGAAAGTGCCTGCGCCAGAATTCATCTGGCAGCTTGTTAACCTGGTCTTTATACTGTCTTATAGAACCCTTAATCCGTTCGAGATTATCCCTTGTGGGTATAAATACCTTGTCCTTATGCCATTTTCCCCCTACATACTCGGAAACGAGTTTTGCTAACTCCAAGTCCAGTTTGCGCATAATCTCTATCTCATTATCCGACCATCGACTATTCACGGATCTACACCCCCATAAATGTTAGAAAACTCATGCTACCAATCACAGAAAGTGCCGCCTCCAATATCAATACCTGTGGGAAGAACTCCGACGCAGCGCACCTCATGACCGGCCAAGTTGCTCCACACTATATGACCTCCTTTGACAACCATCACTAGGTTCCGCATATCAGATATGGATTTGTCGGGCTCTCCACCCACTACTATCAGATCTCCCTGTTTGCCTTCGGCCAATGAGCCTGTAATGTGATCAACTTGACACAATTCGGCAGAGGACAATGTGGCTGCACGGATCGCCTGAAGGCAAGTCATACCTGCTTCGACCAGTAACTCCAACTCGCGCACAGTAGCATTCGTGCCGTCTAGGGGGTCAGATGGCAGGAGGTCAGTACCTACGGCAATCTTCACTCCAGCTGCGATCGCGCCCCGTATACTATCCAAGTGAAAATGAGACGCTTCTCTCGCTTTGTCGACATGGTACGAGGGACTGCCATGACGCTCCAGGTAGTCAAAGGCATGCGTCACTGCAAGCGTAGGAACGAGATAAGTACCTGCATCGGCCATTATACGGGCTGTCTCTTCACTTAGCACATAGCCATGCTCTATACAGTCAACTCCCAAACGCACCGCATCACGGATAGCCTTGTCTCCACCGACATGAGCTGCGACCCGCTTACCCGACATATGAGCAACTTCGACCACTGCTTGAATCTCATCATCTGTCATCTGTTTGTCCCGAAATCCTTCTCCCGGAGTACCCAGCCCACCTGACAAACATATTTTGATGAAATCCGCACCTTGTCTAAGCTGAATCCTGGCCGCCTCTCTAAACTGCGCTACTCCGCTACACTCGATACTGCCCACGCTGTTATACCCATGACCTCCGTGAGCCAAAAGCAGTTCGCCTGCTACTATAAGGCGGGGCCCCCATAACATCATCTTGTCAATTGCATTTCGCACAGAAATATCCGCTCCGTGAGGTCCACCTGGGCAGCGCAGAGACGTAACGCCACATACCAGGGCCTCAACAGCTCTTCTGTAGCAGATGAGGGCCCAGTAGGTCGGCGGATACGGGTCAACGCGGTAAGGCGTGAATGGCAACGTTAGTCCAAGGTGACTGTGGACATTGAACAGACCCGGCATCACAGTATAGCCTTCCAGGTCAAACACATCGTCTCCACTGGAAAGCAGAAACTCGCCGACAGACTCAGTACTATCAACCCGTACAATGTTGCCGCTGGACCGGTCAATCGTTATGACCATATCTTCCATCGCTGGACTCCCGGTCCCATCAACTAAACGACAGTTCTTCAGAACCATTTCTCCGCTTAGTGCTGACATAAAACACCACCTCTGATAAACGAGATATTAGTCGCTATCCGAGCCAATCTCAGCCCGAAAAAACAACCTTATCGCCCAGCCAAGATTTCTCTCCTAATTAGGGATACAGGAATCGAACCATAACTGCAAAGTTTGTCATGGAAACTCTTAGGGGTGTAGTCCGAACCTGCCCGCGCAGCAAATTCACTACGAAGGCTTACAATCTGCTCTCTGCCTAATAGATAGCTGGACTGGTAGGTCGGGCTCATTGTATATCTCCTGGCCTCGCCGAAGGCCATGTGGCGTTCCATTCGAACCTTGTCTTGCAGTAACTGTGTTGCTTCTTCCAGAGTCAACCCAGTTACGTGAAGACCAACGTCAATGACCACTCTTACAGCTCGCCACAGGGCATTCTTGAGATAAATCAATGTCGTAGCCGGTGCTGAAAGATACCCTTGTTCGGCCATTAACAGTTCAGTATAGAGCCCCCACCCCTCTATGAAGACACTGAAACTGCATTGCTTTCGCAGATCTGAAACGCCAAGTTTCGCTAAACACGATTGAAGGTGATGACCGGGTATGACTTCGTGTAACGCTATACTTCTCTGAAAAGCATAGCAATTATCCTCCAAATGCTGCTTTTGCTGTTCAATAGTGGCATTTGGATCAATTGGTGTGATGTACAATATGCTCTTCAGCTCGTCGGAAAAAGGCGGGCTTGTTTCCATATAGCCCATTGGAGCAGTCATTCTCGAAAACTCAGGCGCAGGCAGAACCGCCCACTTTTGTCCCTTCGGAATTGATACAAGGTCTCTTTCGGTTACAAACTCCTCCGCTCTCCGAACTTCACTACGATATGAATCCAGAAGCATCTCTGGAGAAGGGTGGTCCTTCTTGAAATCTGAAATGATCTCGGTCCACTGCCGACTATCATCTATTGTCTTCGCAGCTTCACGCAACATCAATTCGTATTCGCTTATCTTGCTTCTTCCAAACTCCTCCAATTGCCTAACGTCCATATCGACCATATGTACTCTTTGAAGAATCTGTTCAAAATAGTCCCTACCACAAGCAAAACTACCTTGAGCCAGCGGCTTTGTTTGTTCAAGGAAACAAGCAAAAGCACAGAGGGCATCTATGGCCTTGTTGCACAGGCCATCAACAGATGTGCTTCCAATTCCTGAATCGCACAGTATGTGCCTTACAGAACTGTCAATCATGTTCTTACTGCCCTCGACTGAACCAAGTGCAATATCCAACCATTCAATAGGCATTCTATTAACATCCAGGTTTTTTACTCCTGTTTCCAGGAATTGAGGAACACCCTCAATCCGCTTGATTACTGCCTCAACTAGTTCGTCCGATAAAGAATCATCTCTGCTTAGCAATACATGCAAGCCGTTATTGATAGCAGAGACGTAGAAACAAGGATTTGTTTGCCACTCCGAAATAGAGGTCTCCGCTAAGATTCTCTCCTGCAACCCTGCAAGCGTGGCTTCCACGTCTAACCTTTCAGCCCAGCTCAAATTGCCACCATGCGAGAGTAACCTCTCACAATCAGCCGCGTATTTCGAAAGGTCAGACACAAACTGCTCTTTAATATCAGGGTCTACGCTTGGCAGTTCCTTGTCATATTTCGTGATACCAATCATGCTAGCCGCAACTGGATCATCATGCCAAATAACATCGAGAAGTTCCTCGCTCCATCGCTCTAAGGTTGACACACACATCACTCGCTTCATCCATATTTCATCTACGTCTGGCAACTCTAATTTGAGTACCATTATTTGGTACGACTCATCGCCGGTGCACCCTTACACTATTTAAGAAACAACAATATTCTCTCTGGCGACAGTTCGCCTACTATCTGACCAAACCTAGCCAATTCCCCAGTAGAAACTGAAACTGCTGAAGAGTAACAGTCACACGACCCATCACTGTATTGCCGAAAGCAGCCCCAAAGGCCACCATCAAAACCATACGACCTGTAATGCCGAGAATTCTCACTGGCCCTTTTCGTTCAACAGTGAAGAAGAAGTAGACAAGCACGGAGATCACACCAAGAACAACGAGCCAGTTATTTATAGTAGCTGCAAGGTCATTCGAAACCCACAGCGGGATCATCGTTGCTCTAGCTTGCATAAAGAAAAACGGTTTTAGATCCTTTGTCAAAACATATGCCGCGCCAATCCCCATCAGAAAGCCCATAGAATACCTTGCTATCCACGCATGTCTCTTTGAATACCTAAAGTACATCATTGCGGCAAGTATCAAGGGGATTATCAGGGAATATTCTCTTTCAACACCGATCCTAGTTGACAGCGTTGGCATCATGAAGTTGAACCAGCTAACTACGACAGTGTGTGCAGCCATCATCCCGACGAACACGCATTCAAGCAGTCGGTACACAGGGTTATCCTTAAACAACACACTATAGACGCCGATAATCAAGGCTGCAGCTACCCACGTCCAAACATCGGTAGACACTTACATTCCCCCCTTACGTTCGTTGAATCGTCTCTGAGCAAAATAGCCAACGTTACCTAAGACTATAAACAGCAATATGGTGAGGTTCATAAAAGACTGAGCGTCCATACCAGTCATAGCTTTGCCTGGGTTACTGGATATCTTTTCGTATTCCGCACCACCTCGAAGAGAACCTAGAATACCTGATATCTGATGGGAGTTAACCATGGGCATTGCTTCTGGAATACTGACTGCTGGAAGTACGGCTATAATGGGGACCTTGTAAGGATCGGTAACCACCTTTATATATTCTCTAAACCCGGGACTTCCGATGGCAAATGACACGATGATAGAAACATCCTTGATGGTCTTAAGTTCTTTGCCTAACGGGTACTGAGAAACAGGATTCCCATAGTGGTCGATGCCTAGGACCGCTGTCGAAATATCCTCTGTCAATTGTTGAAGGAAGACTTGACCTCCTGGTCTATAGCCTAGATTAAGGAAGTCAACGCCATAGACCTTATCCTCAAATTGATCGCTTACTGCCCTTATCAGCGAGTCCATTTGACTGCCACCAGGAGCCCACATGGAAGCTGCAACAACCCTCAGGTCTTTTTTCATACAATGCTTAAACAGTGCTATTGCGGAAGCTTCTATCTCGGCACGATTTGCTGGTTCGTAATCAACTCCAAACCACACTATTGAACCTGCCGGAAGACTATCAATGAGTTCAAAAGTTTGGCGTGTACTACCGCTTACCTCAAGAGCAAGCCCTACTGGGTTTAGGATAGACACGACAAAGACAAGTACTTGAAACCCAAATATCCATCGTCTATCTAGACTTTCTAAACGTTGGTACAAGTTCACTTTATCTACCCTCCCTTGTTGGTTCAATTAATCCGAGCCCAGGAAGTTACGCTCAAGGCCCAAAAGAATACGTAGAGCCAAAACAACCCCGCCTATTGCAGAGCCCATTTCCACAGCTCTCATACCAGCTGTATTGGGAACACTCATTATCCACTCTGCGATTCTAGGAAGTGCGGGCGATATGAATTCTCCGAGAGTGACCTTCCCAATCATGACCAGAGATGCAGAAATCAGAAGCAACGCTGCCTCGATATTCTTCGCCCGAAAAGCGCGGTAGGCTGCCGAGCCAATCCAAAACGTTAAGGTTGAGAAAATTGTCATCAATATAACGGAAAGAACGTTGTCATAAAGAAGGTTGAAGAGAGGGTTACTCAGGCCGCCGAAAAGCCCAAGGAGCATGTATCCATAGAGCGAGAAAAGAACAACCGAACTATAGAACCAGTCGTCCCTTTTTTGAGCTATTCTAAGTCCGTGAACCTGCGTTAGACTTATGACACCAACAAAACATATGAAACCGGACACAACTGTATACCAATCGTCAAGAACGTGCTGCATATTTGCAAATCCAGAAGGTGCAAACACCGTACTAATAATATACAGCAGGCCTGCTGCAATGGTAACAATTAGAGGACCTTCGTTCTTCATACCTCTTCCTCCTCACTTAAGAACTAACTCTAAGAGCCAATTGCTTCCAAATGATACGAGTAAGGAACCGACGAGGACCAATACCATGCCAACCATCTTGCCCCAGTCTTGAACAATCAACCCTGCGGTCGTGATAGGATCGGGGTTCAGATAGGCAGAAGCAGCGTATATCTCTTCTCCAATAAGGGTGTAATCACAAGAAGCTACGAAAAACGGTATCTGTGGAATACTGGCCGAGCCTGCAATCTGCATTGCACCCGAAGAACTTCCTATTTCCGCAATGAACAGACTCTCAGCCCAAAAGGCTCCAATGAGGATGGTCGCAGCCACCTGCTCACGCATAATAATGCCGCCTATCCCAATTGCCCATGGCCAGTTCTCTTCGTTAATGAAGCGAACATCGCTTTCAGTATACCTATCTCCTTTTCCAACACCGACATAGGCCTGCTGAACTACGGCAGATACTACCGGTTGCACTACTGCCAGACCAGTTGGCACAATGATACGTGTATCGTATTGGGCACACGCCGCAGCCGTGTAATCTAGGATGGCCAACGAAGCAAAAGTTTGGGCATCCTGCAAATCACCACGACCAGGCACATAAAGAACAGGGCGACCTAGTTCTGTGGCACGTCCGACAGCCTCATCGATAGCTTCCAAACCCGGAATCTTGTGGATTACCGGGACTTTTTCACCGTGTTTGCCTCTCCTTACTAAGATGGCAAGGGCAACACACATCGCCAACTCAAAGATCAGGGTCGTTGCGTATCCGTCCTTTAGCATTCGATCTCTACACCTCCATAATTCATCGTTTGAACCGCACATCCAAAACTACTAGAGCCACAGGCCCTTAGAAACCCGCAAGCGGCATAGAACAACGCCCTCCTTCTACATTCATCTAAGATTGACCGAAACCCAGACCAAGAACCAACAACACTGCGGGAAAATAGATACTATCACTAACACTACTATAGCAAGGTGCCAACACTGCTCTATGCCAGACTTGTTCTGATATGTCGTAGAATTGCGATTACAAAGCACCAGGGACCGCAAAGCAACAGGGACGGCACTTTTTGCTTCATGCTAGAAGCTAGTATAAAGCGCTGCCCAGAACTCATCTGGGCAGCGCTTTATGCGTGCGATTTGGCTACTGACTCAACTACCAAAGGTCACCTCAAATGAACCACGTTGACACCTTCCCAATTGGCCTCAATAATCTCTGCTACCAGTCTACGGTGGCACCGGTCAGGCTCGGTCTCACTGCACAAAAGACAAGCATCTTCAAAGAGCCTAGAGTCAAGGCAATAGGGAACATTTCGTTCCGTCATGAGACGGCTAAAATCGCGCACGTATTGTTCCCAATCTTTAGTATTACGATATGACTTCATTATTTCATCTGTAGGAGCTAGCTTTGGCAAGTAAACATATTCGCAATCAGTCAGCTCTCTCAAGAAAAACTCCAAATCATTCTTCTTCGCAAAGCCAGAAAGCTGCCCGTAGGGGCGAAGGCGGATGTCAATAACCCGTACAATTTGGTTATCTCTTATCAACGTAAAAAACTCCTCCGCTGACTTTCCGGAAAATCCAATAGTGTAAAGATTCATCTAGACCCACCCTCCTACCGGAAACAAAGGAAGCTGCTCATATTTTTCATCCTCGGGCAACTCTTCACGGCTCGCATGATGAACGTCTTCATCCTTGCTCTGACTTCCTTGTTTGCTGCCGCCACTTCCAAGAACATTCTCTTGCTCACTATCAACCAATTGTGCCTCTTTATCACTGGGACAAAAAGCCGCTTGCTCCAGACTTGCATCTCCCCTAATGTGAATTACCCTAATACCTCTTTCTGCCAAGGACTTACTCAGAAGATGGTGCCGATGGCATCTGTTTGGATCTTCTTCGCTGCACATCAAAACTACTCGCTTGCCTTTTGAAACCGCAATGACAGCATCCAATCCCTCCCGAAACCAGTCCTTTCCCGCCATAACATTGTAATTAGGTGTTCTTTTCCCATTTATATCTTGAACATAGCAGTCAGCATCTTTGGGGTATCCTCCTAGTTTTTCTCCCATGAAGACGTATCCTATTCCCTGGTTGATAACAGCCTTCTCTAAATCCGGCCTGTTAAAATGCGGTACATATGAACTATAGGGCCTAGTTCTAATATCTATCAGCATTTCAATATGGTGCGTCTTCAAAATGGATACTAAATGCTCCATAGTGTGATTGCTATGCCCTATTGTATAAATAACTTGGTCTCGGACAAAAGCCGACTGTCTCTCACTATCTCCCTTTTCCGATACCGCCATCTTCTTCACCAACCTTACCTTGATAGGCGATATTTGTAAGCCTGCCCTATATTATCCATCACTCACTGAAATGCGCAAAACATTTCCCCCCGAGATAGTCGGGAAAAGTGTATACCCCGGTAATCTGAAGATAGCATCTATCAGGATACCTCTGCCAGCCGCGGGCCAGACCAATTCTAAAAAACACATGGTCAGCACTTCTCATTAGTCTATTGGTTTCCTCCGCTACCTGTTTGTGAGATTTAATCTCTTTCTCTTTGTTAATATAGTACTGAAACGCCAGATCTGTAACCTTTAATCTGTAAGTAGACTTGCCGTCTCCAAAGCTAATACGATAGTCAGGTTTCCCGTTCCAAGGTTCGCAGCTGACAGTAAACCAACTAGGTCGTATTGTACCTAAAGAACGAACACCTGTCCCGCTTTTCACATAGTGCCCAGGCCCATAGCGAATCTCAGTGCCGAAAATTTCCCGAACACATGCATCTTCTAACGACTCTAGTAAAGCCAGTCTTTTACGTTCCGAAAGCAACCTAATTCCATTAGGCATAACATGCCTATCAATTATGTAATCCTCTGTGTGAGGCGGTGTCACATCTGGTCGCTCCAAAAAATCCAGCTCAACTTCCGCAAAAGGCCTGATCACCACCTCCGAACCTTTGCACAGCCAGTCCTCATCCACAGAGCCAGAAACAAACATGGGTCTAACGCATTCTAAGGAATCGGGATAGCCTGTATAACCAGCTATGCACACTTTATTCCCTTGCATCCTGGTCAGATCACTTATCAGAACTTTCTTTCGCACTACTTCAGACCTCCCTTGTTTTCTCAAAACCCCTAGACAACCGCCGTATGCTCTTGTTTTGATCCCAGCTCATATCTTCGCCGCAATACGACTAGAACCCTCTCAAGCGCCAGGAACCGTCCCTGCTGCTTCCAAAGTGAAGCACAGGGGACGGCACTTTCTGCTTCACCGCCTATCCCCTACACTGCTCACCCTCTAATCAACACTTGGCGAAAATAGGGGCGACAGACCTGGGCCAAATCCTCCAGCCACGCCTTATCCGGACCCAAAGTCCCCTGCAACCGGGGATCAAGGGTAATACTAGTCCTGCACGGCTGGATATAAAGGACCCTTTCCCCTTGCATCCATCTGGCCATCTCCAACATGTCTTTCTCAGACAGAAGATCCTGATGCACTGTGGTCCTAAGCTCAAAAGGAACTCTGAACCTTTCCAGGATTTCAACAGTCTCAGCCACGGCTCTTCCATCTACATCTACGCCGCAGATCTCCTGGTACTTTCCCGGCGGGCCCTTTACATCCACAGCCGCATAATCCAAAAGACCGTTTTCTATCAAAGGGTATATGTTCTCAGGCACAGTCCCGTTGGTATCAACCTTCACCTTAAATCCTGACATCTTTACCCTCAAAGCCATGGTATAAAGGTCCGGCCGCAACGTAGGCTCGCCACCTGAAAAGCACACCCCATCCAAAAGCCCTTTTCCGCTTTCCAAAAACCCCTCCACCACTTTCCACTCAACGCTTTCAAAAGGCCCTTCCCCTTTTGCCATCTGAGGGTTATGGCAATACCTGCACCTTAAGTTGCATCCGTTGAAAAACAAAGTAGAACAAATGGCCCCGGGAAAATCTATGAGGCTAACCTTGACCCAACCGTCTACTACCATATTCTCGCCTTGGCCAATGTAACCTGACACGACTAAGAACCTGCCTTGGGAGGAGCAAACTCTAGCCTATCCTCAAACTCTTGGCGCTTGCCCGGGTTCCAATTGTCCACAGGCCTGTAAAACCCTACGACCCTGCTCCATACTTCAGTCTTTTGAGAACATATAGGGCACGTCCAGTGCTCTCCCCCTATGTATCCGCAGTCAGGGCAAATGCTAAAGGTAGGGGTAACGGTAAAGTAGGGGATCTTGAACTGCTCGAAAGTGCGTCTTATCAAAAGCTCCAGTGCCCGGGTATCAGTGACTTTTTCACCTAAAAATCCGTGAAACACAGTCCCGCCTGTATAGCGGTTTTGAAGTTCTTCCTGATGAGCCAAGGCCGTTATTATATCCGAAGTATAAGACACGGGAAGTTGGGTGGAATTGGTGTAATATGGCGCAGACGAGCCTGAGGTCTTTATGTCTGGAAAAGCCTCTTTGTCCAGACTAGCCAGCCTGTAAGAAGCGCCTTCGGCCGGTGTGGCCTCTAGATTGAAAAGATACCCTGTCTCTTCCTGATACTCCATAAGCTGCTCGCGCATGAAATCCAAAACCTCAAGGGCAAATTCTCTACCTTCTTGTGTCTCAATTCCGCATCCTAAGAAATTCAAGACCGACTCGTGCATGCCCAAGATCCCTATGGTATTGAAGTGGTTGTACCAATATTCGCCCACCCCATCTTTGACGTCGGCCAAGTAAACCCGGGAATAGGGATATAGGCCGCTTTCGGTCATTCTTTCCAAAAGGCGCCTTTTAACCAATAAACTCTGCTTAGCCAGATCCATAAGGTATTTTAGTCTACCCATGAAACTGCTCTTGGTTCGACACAAATACCCTATCCTAGGCAAATTTACCGTCACCACACCTATAGACCCTGTGAGAGGATTGGCTCCAAAAAGCCCCCCTCCCCGCCTTATAAGCTCCCGGTTATCCAAACGAAGTCTGCAGCACATGCTCCTTACGTCATCAGGAGAAAGTCCTGAACTGATAAAATTGGCAAAGTAAGGGGCTCCATATTTCCCCGTAAGGCTCATGATCTTTTCCGAAACCTCTGAGCCCCAAGGGAAATCCGGACTGATGTTGTAAGTAGGTATGGGGAAACTAAATATCCTCCCTTTAGCATCGCCTTCCAACATGACTTGGGCAAAAGCCTTGTTTAGCATATCCATTTCCCGTTGAAAATCCCCATAACACTTATCCTGAAATTTTCCACCTATGATAACCGGCTCGTTCTTCAAAATATCAGGAACATTTACGTCCATGGTGATATTTACAAAAGGTGTCTGAAACCCTACTCTGGTAGGAACGTTAAGGTTAAACACAAATTCTTGCATACATTGGACTACTTCCCCGTAGGAAAGCCCATCGTAGCCGATAAAAGGAGCCAGGTAGGTATCGAAGTTGGAAAACGCCTGAGCTCCTGCGGCTTCCCCTTGAAGGGTATAGCAATAGTTCACCACTTGCATAAGAGCAACCCTAAAATGCTTGGCAGGCTGGCTCTCTACTTTCTGAGAAACCCCTCCAAATCCTTTGGTAAGCAGATCAGGAAGGTTCCAACCGCAACAGTAAGGTCCCAATATGTTCAGGTCGTGGATGTGGAATTCCCCGTGATTATGGGCTTCCCTTATCTCCTCCGGATAGATGCGCTCTAGCCAATATTTGGAGGTAACCAAAGACACAATGTGGTTGTTAAGGCCCTGGAGGGAGTAGTTCATGTTGCTGTTTTCCTTAACCCGCCAATCCTGCATATCCATGTATTCCTCAAATATCTTCTCTGCGTCGAAAAATACTTTCTTTACCGAACGAAGAGAATGCCTCTGCTCCCTGTACAAGATGTACCTTTTGGCGACCTCGTACATATCCCTTTCCATTAGGGTTTTTTCCACAATATCCTGGATATCTTCTACAGAAGGCGCCCTGTCTGCATATTTCCTCTTGAGTTCATCTTCAACCTGAAACCCCAGTTCTTGGGCAAGGTCCAGATCATCTATACCTGACGCTTTGCAAGCCCTGTATATAGCCGACACAATGCGAGATCTATCGTAATCTACCACCCGTCCATCCCTTTTGATCACATTGGTTAACAATAATATGCCCTCCTTTTTGACGTGAAATAGAAATTCAGTAACTAGACGACCGTAAAAAGAGAGGGCATAGAAAAGAGTATGTGTTTTGAAATCCAGCGCAAACCCCAGGGCCGTGTGATAAGTGCCTTGGTCCAAAGAAAAGGGTGGCCCAAGTGCCATGCAAATGAAGGTGCAAGAGGTACAAATAAAGATGTAATGTACCGCGGCAGGTTGCATAGAAGATCCAAGGAAGATGCACTGAATTGAAAAAGGGTAATACGGTCATACACATACTGTTGGCTCCTCCCCTCGAAGGTCCAATCTAGCAAATTGTGCTTCTGGCAGGTCTTCGGACTCGTAGCCTCTTCGCCCTGTGGCGCCTTCCTACCGGCCATCGCTTCCCAGGCCTAAGCCCAGTGCTTAAATGACAGCTTTCGTTGCTACTCACCGCTGCGGGGCAGTCCCGGACTCACACCGGGTTCCCTCTTAGATGCCTGTACACGCATCTCACCAGCCGCGTTACGAGTATATCCCTGAAATCACGTGCCTGTCAATTTGAAGCAAAAAGTGCCGTCCCTGTTGCTTCCCGCAGTTTTGTCGATAACAATATTGACCGGTTCTTTTGACCGGCGCCAACATACAAAGCTCATCTCGATAGGAAGTGATAGCGTTGAAATTGAACTTGAGACTTAAAGGGAAACTGATACTCTCATACGTAGCTGTCGTAGCGCTCAGCTGTGTGCTATTGGGAGGTATCCTATTCTCTCAAATATCGGCCCGCACACAAGAGGATTTGGAGACGCGTCTACTCAGCATCGTACAGACTGTCGCCGAATACATAGATGGCGACCAACACGCCCTCCTTACGTCGTACGATCTTGAATCTTCACCTTTTTACATAGAGGCCCAGCACAAATTGCAGCAGGTGATGGAAGCAAACCCTGACCTTGTCTACCTCTACACGTTGGCAAAGACATCCGATGGCAACGTGTATTTTGCGCTTGACGCTAGTGTGGGCGAAGACCACTCTGACTTAGGAAGCATGTATGAGTCAAACCCTGACATGGAAGTAGCCTTTTCTGGAAAAGCCACAACTGTATCCGACTTTGTCACCGACGACTGGGGGACTTTTCTATCCGGATATGCGCCAATAAGGAATTCAGAGGGCGAAGTCGTAGGCGTTGTAGCCGCAGACATTTCCGCTGAACACGTCCGAGCCGCACAGCGCAAACTGCTAATGTCCACCCTACTGATTGGCGTCATCGCCGCAGCTATTGCCTCCGGAGTAGGCATATGGATCTCCTCTTGGATTTCAGCTCCTCTCATAGGAACGGTAGCCGTGCTCAAAGACATCGCTGAAGGAGAAGGCGACCTCACCAAACGAATTGAAGTAAACTCCAATGACGAGTTAGGCGATCTAGGACACTGGTTCAATGTGTTTGTCGATAAGATCCACAGCATAGTCGCGCAGATCGCATCTGCTGCAACGGACGTTTCCTCTACCAGCGAAGAACTAGCGGCGGGAGGCGCTCAAGTAAGCGCAGCGGCGGAACAGATATCTACCGCAATATCGGAGGTCGCAAGAGGCGCCCAAGAGCAGACCACTAACGCTGGTAACGCTACGGAATTCCTGGAGAAGATCACAGGCGTCATCGAACAGATCGCCCGCGACGCACAGGCGCAAGAGGCTAATACAGAATCAGCAAACGTTATCGTAAATAGCATGGTTTCAGCCCTCGATTCAATCGCCTTGGGACTTGAGAACACTGTAAGAGTAAGCGAGGAGAACCAGGCCTCGGCGTCTAACGGAATCGACACAGTACAGGCAGCCATACAGAGCGTGGCTCGCTTGCGAGAGACAACTTCAAACGTAGTCACCGGCATTTCGCAGCTCGACTCACACTCCCAGCAGATAGGACAGATTCTGGAGATCATAAGTGACATCGCTGATCAAACCAACCTCTTGGCACTTAACGCAGCGATAGAGGCTGCGCGAGCCGGAGAATATGGGCGCGGCTTTGCAGTTGTAGCCGACGAGGTAAGAAAACTCGCTGAAAGGTCCGCTGCTGAAACTAAGGCCATAGAAGGTCTCATTGACCAGACGCTGCGGGATACAAGACATCTGTCAAATACAATTGCCGAAAGCGCAACCGAGGTAGAGCGCGTAAACGAACACGTAGGAGAAGCAGGTTCCGCGCTAAGCCAGGTCGCGTACACCGCAGAGGAATCCAAGGCGCACGTAGTAGACATGGCATCCCAGATAGAAGGACTAAAAGACGCAGCAGCTCAAGTATGCTCCGCAATTGAAGGTGTGCTACTAATGGCTCAGCGAAACCTGGAAGCGACTCTAAATGCAGCCGAACAGACCTACCAGGCACAATCCGTCATGCAGAACACTGCAGCCATTTCCGAAGAAACCGCAGCGGCTTCAGAAGAAGTCTCAGCCAGCAGCGAAGAAGTAGCAGCATCAGTCCAAGGAACAGCCGAATCCGCTCAAATGCTAGCCAGACTGGCGCAGGAGTTGGCCACTTTGGTAGCACAGTTCAAAGTGTAATAAAGCAAGGGGGACGGCAGTTTCTGCTTCACCAGAAACCGAAGCAGAAACTGCCGTCCCCCTTCTTCCTTCTATGGTTCTATTAGTCTGGCGCGAACTATGAGCCGCTTTTTTACTCCTACCGATACGTATTCGCAAGTAATAACAGTTACAATACTCTCATCTTTATTTTGCTTAAGAACCCACACGTCCGTCGGCTCGACCACAAACTTGTCAAACACCTCATACTCATAAGAGCTGTCGCCCACAACAAACCGTACCAGATCGCCGTTGGTCAATTCATCAAGATGTTCAAAAGGTTTTGCCGCTCGACCACTGCGATGACCTGCAACGCAACAATTTCCTGCTTCCCCAGGCAGGGCGCTCCCTGTAACATGGCCAATTCCTGCGGCCAGTTGCGTGGATTCCGTGCCCTCTAAGACAGTTGCAGTCATCTCAATCTTCGGGATTTCCATATCCCCTAGCGATACTGGTCCCGTCTGCGCAGGAGAAGCCTCTTGAGTGTCGCCAGAAGTTGATTCCTCCGACGATCCTGGCGTATCAACAGATGATTCGGACGAAAGGTCCTCCGAGGACGATTGTTCGCTTGCATCTGTGACGACCGATTCGGGCTCAAGATCTGCTAGATCAGCCATGACCTGTGCCTCCAGGTCTTTTGCCATGGTATATCCAACGTAAGCGTAGTAAGCTTGGCTACACGCGGTGTAGCAGACGAGCCCTACCCCAAGCACAATCATCAAGTTGCCTAGTTTTCTTGCGTTCAAATGAGCCCCCTCACGATTCTTCAAAGTAGCGCGCATACGTTATCGACATGGCGAGTTAATCCAACTGATTGGCCCTCGGCCGTCGCTTAGCGTTCAGGTTTCGACAAAACAGGCCCCTGCCCTTTGTTGGACAGGGGCCAAAATCACCACTCTCTACTCCTTATCCCGTTTCCTGATAACAGCACCTATGCCTGCCACTATCGCTCCGAGTCCATAGAGAACCTCAGGCGAGACACCGCCGGTAGTTGGCAAAACGGTAAGCGGGATCTCAGCTTCCGCAACTATCTGTTCCCCAGTGTCTTTAGTTGTCTCTTTCTCAGCAACAAGTTCTTCCTCTGGGATTCCTGAACCAGGTGTAGGCTCGCTAAGAGGTACTTCCTCTTCTTCAAGTTCTTCATATTCCGGAGTCTCAGGCTGCTCTGGTTCCTCAGGTTCCTCTGGTTCCTCTGGTTCCTCTGGTTCCTCTGGCTGTTCTGGTTGCTCAGGCTGTTCTGGTTGCTCTGGCTGCTCAGGTTCGCCTGGCTCCTCTGGCTGCTCAGGTTCCTCTGGCTGCTCAGGTTCCTCGGGCTGCTCTGGTTCCTCTGGCTGTTCTGGTTCCTCTGGCTGTTCTGGTTGCTCTGGCTGTTCTGGTTGCTCTGGCTGTTCTGGTTGCTCAGGCTGCTCTGGTTGCTCAGGCTGCTCTGGTTGCTCTGGCTGTTCTGGTTGCTCAGGCTGCTCAGGTTCGTCTGGCTCTACTGGCTCCTCGGCTCCTTCCACGGTGTAATAAAACGTAATATGATGTATATCATGCACATGTTTGCCTTTTACCGGAGCATGTAAGCCAGAATCCTCATTTTGGTCATCCCCGTACTTGTACAGATTCCCACAATCCGCACCTCTGATATAGACATACACAACTCTGTACACAACCTCCGAGTCTTCATCTGTACTCCAGCTAACCGCCATCTTGTCACCATAGGGATCGCCTGTCGGCAAATCGTAGAAGTGATAGATCTCTCCCTGTATAGCTCCATCTAGCAGGCTGTATGGTACGTACTCTGCTGGTGGACCGTGCTTCACCGTGTCGTATCCCTCAATGTTCGGATCCTCGGGATCAACTAGGACCTCAGCCGTAACCCCACCGTCCGAAGGTCTGCCAGGACTGTACTCTACGTCACCCAACCCCACGCTAGCAACTCCCAAAACCATGGCCGCTGCCAACAATACTGCCAATTTCACCTTCGTACCGTTCTTCATCTCTTACCCCCCTACATGGAGGGCCGGTTGCACCACTGACTCCACGCGTCTTAAGGTGCCCAGAATGTAGACGCGTATCATCGTCTCCCCAGGATTAGTTTGACACAGAGACGAGGCTTAAAACTCCTACCCTAACCCACATTGTCCATCTCTTCCTAGAAGCCTGAGATATCCAGGCACCGGGTTACTTGTCTGTTGCATGCTTATTTCTAAGAAGCCCGGGGCGCTTGGTCGCGAACAACTTGCCTAATTCCATTGTTCAGCATTTCTCTCTAGGTAGATGTAAACGGGTCGCCAGTCATGTGAGCTATTGAATACTAAACACTATACTTTCACAGTCAGAATATAACAGAACAGGTACGCAGTCAATGCATTCTGATACACTGTATTATCACATTATGCATATGATTTCCTCTGTGACCGAAACTGACACCACGTCTGGTTCTTCCCAATATGTCGAGACAAATCGATACCCACATTGCAGAACGTCCACCTCTTCCGACTATCTAGAATGCGAGACCTACCTCACTTTCGTCCCAATCACGCCACCCTCATGCAGTTTGAGGCTATCGACCAATTCAGCTGCAGCGAGCCCTGTCAGAATGGCTCACGAGCCGTGAAGTAGCGGGGGACGGCACTTTCTGCTTCACCAGAAACCAAACTGAAGCAAAGGGACGGTTCTTTCCGTTTCAAATAAGCGGTAAGAACCGTCCCCAAAATTCCTAAATCTCTCAGATTGCTCTACATACAGATAAAAATACAAAACCGCATGTCTGCGCCATCTCAATATGTAACACTTGTGCTCAGGAAATCCATAACCCGCCCATTATAATCGCTTGCCGCCTCTTCATACAGCCCGTGTCCCAAATCGGGGTATATGAACAAAATGCTGTTGCCAATTTGGTCTGCAATTTCATAAGAAGCCGCTGGCCCTACTATCTTGTCCTCGCTACCTCCTACTACCAGGGTTGGACACGTTATTTTCGGCAGTTCGCAATGAGCGTTGTGTTGTAGGCAAGAATGAGCTTGCACAATAAATCTGGTGAAATCTTTCGGCTTCCCTACTCTACCCAAGATGGGATAGACGAGCCTTAATTTTCTGAGGTATTTTTCAGAATATAGTTTCTCGGCAGTATCTATGATTAGCGATTTGTAATCGCCTCGTTCTGCCATATCAATCCAGAACTTTATCACTGTTTGAATTGTCTTATTTGGTCTTGAAGCTGTTACAGCCAATACTAATCTCTCCACCAGGTGCGGATAGTCGATTGCAAGGTGCTGTGCAATCATCCCGCCTTGAGATATTCCCATTACGTAAGCAGCATCAATCCCCAATATTTCCATGGCCTTGGCCTGATCCTTGGCCATGTCCCGGGTAGAATACCCCATTTCCATGTGGTTCTTTCTGCTAAAGGCATAAACCCGGTACTTTTCGGAAAAACTTCTGTACGCTATGAAAAAAGGCAGAGCCCCTCCCTTTACTGTCTTTAACCCATCTCCCAAGCCCGGAAGCATGATTAGGACTTGGCTTCCTTTGCCGAAAGAAATATACTCGATGTCTGAATCTTCCACTTTCACCGTACCGCTTTTCATGTTCGACTTCACAGATAGTCCTCCTCCTTGGACCATTACGAACTTTGCAGAACAGGTTTTGCCTAAGTCAGCAAAGTAAGACGAGCCCCTGACCAAAAATTAGGGGATGCCTGGCCTTCTCAACACAGCCATCGGGCAATATGGGCACAAAAAGCCGTTGGTCAAATGTGCCGCTACACCCTTATTCAGACTGAACAGATGCACTGCTTCCGTTCTTGCGAATAACCAGCTTTACCACCAGAGGAAGAACCGCAGCTATGACTACTGCACCCAGGAGGGCCAAACGCTTTCCGTAGAAAAGTCCGGCCTTGACCAAAGAAAAGGTAACAACATATCCGGCAGGTTCAAACACCATGTACTTGCCATCCCATCTGCTTTTGGCTTGAGCCCATTTACCATCTTCCAGAACATATATTGCCAGGTTACCTGCTTTTTCCGGCGGCATGAATCGAACGGTATGTGTAGAGTTGCCATCTTCAGGAATACTTACAATCCACATCTCCAAGACCTCTTCATCGTCTGGGAAAAGACCGTCTTCCCAGGCAGTCTCAGCAACTTGATTAACCAATAACCCATCTTCGTCAGTAAAATCGCCTTCGACCAAGACTGCCGAAAGGGGCCCCTCCCTTTTCATGCAACTCTCCAAAACAGTTATATATGGGAAGTACTCTGCATGGACCTCAATATCGCAAGTAACGTTGGTAACATCCAAACCCTTCCATCTTCCATAATGCCCTGGTTTTGGAGGGATTTTCGGTATATCCGTTTGTGCAATACAGCCTCCGTAGGAAAACTCCAGCATATCTACGATCTTACCATCGGCCCAAAAACGCGCCTTAAACTTCATAAACACCGACGGCAGGCCCCCTATGGCAATTAATTCCTCGTACGTAATAGGCTCGGCCCTATTTGCATAGCTGATTCCATCAATACCAGCCAGAACAGAACTGACAAAGTAATTGTTTCGTATGACGCTGCCTTCATCGACATACCCGGCTATGGCGCCTACACAAGCCCTGCTCCTTTCAACAACTACCATGGAGCAGCAGTTGGTAACCTCTTTTGCCAGACCGGCAATGCCCCCTACGTAGTTATCTCCTCGGAGAGCGCATTTGGCATAACTCGAGCAGATAGGTCCATTTCCTTTGCCTGCAATACCGCCTACATAATCTCCGCTTACACTTTCTACCAAACCAGTTGCAATGCATCCTTTTATATACCCCAGATCCATATTGCCAACCAAACCGCCTACGTTGCTCTTTTTGCCCACCACTTCGCCTTGATTCTCACAATTAATCATGCTGGCACGTGTCTTGAACACGGTCATAAGAGACGGTTTGTCTTTTACGCTTAGTTCTTCCTCGGCGTCTGAAAGAAGTTCCAAAGCCATGGCTCCGGTAACGCCGCCTACATTAACATCTCCTTCAACTCTCCCAAAGTTCTTGCTGCTACTCACCTTGCCTTCTGTGATCCCATCTGCATCATTACGGGACACATCCTCATAGACCTTGTCCGGATCTATCTCCGCTTCACTTGCTTCTTCTGCAATCTCTAGGGCCAGGTCCAAAACCACAAACAACTGATCGCTGACTCTCTGGAAATCGTCAATGAGCATATCTCCTTCTCGCTTCATGGTGTTAATCAACTGGAACAAGGAGTTTGACGTATCATCTATCGATCTGAAGAGATTCTCCTTGGTCTCCCGATATACATCATCTGTAGTCTGAAATTCCAGTTTCGGCTGCTTAGCCAGGTAATCCAGAAGACCTGAGATCTGTCGAAGTGCTGCAGAAATAGGTCCCATGGCATCTTCCAGAATCTCTAGGGCGAATCGCAAGTAATCGAGGGCTCGACCCACATCGCCACCCATAGCGCCTAGAATCATGATAATCTCGTTCATCTGCTCTTGCGCTCTTTTGAGACTGTCCACTGCCTCTTCCACAATTTTCCCGGCTTCATCCAGTTTATCCCAGGCAGAATCGAGCAGCTCCGATACTCCATCTGTTTCTCCGTTGTATAGCAGTTCCAGCGCCTCTACTAAATATGACAGAGCTACCCCCGCGCTGTCTCCTGCCTCAATCAGTTTGTCAATGGAATAATCCATCTCACCAACCAGCTTCCCGTATCGATCCCCAACCTCAGGCAACTTCTCCAAAGCCCTCGCAAAATAGTATAGGGATTGCTCAATAGGATAAAGAGCTTTATCTATAACATCAACCACATCAGCAAGCTCATCTACAACAGGGATCAATTTGTCCATCGCTTCAATAGCCACCAGACTGATCCTGTTTATTTCCTCCACATCTTTGTTTATGAGACTCTCTGTCTGGTTGATTAGGGATTCAGCGTAAACCCTAGTGCTATCAAGATCATCTTGTAGGCAAGATATATCTTGATTTATCACGCCCGAACTTGACTTTACGCCTCCTAGCAGTTCATCAACGGTGGATTCTAAGTAGTTTATCTCCTTATGAAGTTCTTTCAACTTGGACGGAGGAATGGTTGCTGTAACGTAAGGCTCCATTTGACCTACAATTCCGCCTACTTCCTTTTGCCCACATATTTTCCCATAGTTCAGACATTCGCTCACATAACCGCTTTGCCTTCCTGCTATGCCACCTACGTTATACCCAACATGAGGATATCCAACTTCCCCTGAATTCTCAGAACCCTTCACCACGCCTACGTTTAGCCCTGCAATGCCTCCAATATCAATCACGTCTACAAAAGATCTCAAAGGCGAAATGTCATCAACGGTCAACTCGTCAGATTCTAACCTACGTTCTTCAACTGTAGTATTTACGCTGGATTCATTCTTGCATCGCAAAATAGTCCCGGCGTTCGAGCCTGCTATCCCGCCCGCCTTGCTTTTCCCGTACACAACGCCACTTGAGCAACAGTTAATTATCTTGCCTAAAGTGCCATTACGACCTACAAGACCTCCGACATTGTCCTTGCCCTCTACGCGACCTGAAAAACTGCAATTTTCCAGCAAGCCACTGTTATTGCCTACAACGCCTCCGACGTTGGATTTGTCACCCTCCGGGACGACGCTTCCCTCGACTATCAAGTTCTTAACAACTCCGCCTTCCTGCACATACCTGAAAAGACCTTGATTGGAACCTTCTACTTTTATCGACAGTCCGGTAATGCTGTAGCCTTGACCATCAAAAATCCCTCCAAATATGGGGATTGGAGTGAATTCCTTGTGTTTCAAATCAATATCATCCATCAAAACGACCGTTCTGCCCTTGGACCACTTATCGAACGAACAATCCTTCGACAATTTGCACAGATCGTCAGAATCAAAGACATATACAACCTGAGGCGACGCAATTCCAACCACTGCAGGCAAAACCTGCACTAGCATCAATGAAATCGCCATTGTCAGACACAATACAGATTCATACCCCTTCAAATCCATGCACCTACACTTCTTCATCGCTGTTTTCGTCCTTGTTCTCGCTTCTTATCGCCTTTGCGGGACGTATTTCACCAGTAATGGTCCCATCCACATACCCATGAACCTCGCCTTTCACATAGCCATCAAGACTTCCGCTGAATCTGACCTTCTCCTTAGCCGGGCGCGGAAGGGTAGGAGGGTTCAATTTGAAAGAGGTACGTTCGATAACTGCATCTCCAAGATACAGGAGCTGCGGAAGAACGAAAATAACCAGAACTATGGATATTATTGTGCCTCGGCCCAAGCAAGTGCCCAACACAGAAGTTGCCCCATCGGTTGAAATCCTGCCAATGAGAATACCTGCTACAGCCAAGATAGACCCGGATGTTATGACCGTGGGAAAGCCCTGGTTTAGCGCCTGGACTACAGCTTCATGCACTGGCAATTCTTCTTTTAACGCCTGGTAACGACTGGTAATCACTATGGCATAGTCGATATTGGCGCCCATCTGAATGGAGGATACCAGCAAAAATCCAAGGAAATAGATGCCCTCACCCTTTATGTAAGGCAGAGAAAAGTTAATCCAGATGCTGGCCTGGATCACAGATATGAGTAGAATGGGAAGCCCTGCAGACTGAAATGTAAAAGTCAATATGATAATCACAAACAGTACGGATAGTATGCTGATTACGAGATTATCCTTGTCAAAAGTCAAAGATAAATCCAAAGCATTGCCCGATTCGCCTACAAGGTAGACTTGACTGTCATCATAATACCTACCGGCTTCTTTATATATGACCGAAAGAAAATCGTAAGTTTCTTCGCTTTCTACAGGAAGATTTAGGCACAACATCATTCGAGCAAAGTTTTCTCCTTCCAATTGGGCTCGGGCTATAGATATCAATTGGTTGTAGTTTTCCAATTCCTCCATTAATTCGTGTTCAATAGGGATGTATCCTTGACTGACCTGTTCGTACAGAAACTGATACATGTCTATGAGAGGAACGCTGTAGTAACCGATGCCGCTTATAATCTTACCGAAGTCCTCGTTATTGAGTGCGTAGGCAGAATATAGAACTTGAGCCAAGTCGAAATCCAAATCTACAAGTTCTGCAAACTCCCTGGGAGTTAGCGAGTCTGTTAGCATGTAGCCGCCAATTGCTTCGGTATTGGACAGCCCTACAGCCGATTCAATTTCTTCAAATCTACCTAGAGCAGTTAGCAAATTCTTTTCGGCTCCGTAATCACCAGACGGCACAATTAGCGCAAGCATATTCTTAGTGCCAAACACTTCAGCAATGCGATCTTTTGCCATCTGAGTTTCGCTCACCCTGTAAGCGCGAATGTCTTCCAGGCTAAAAACAAAAGGACACTTGCTGGAAAACACAAAGGATACGATCAATATCAGGGCAAAAATTGGCGGAACTATATACCTGGTCTTGATGGAAAACCTTCCAATAGCCGATACAGACGGTATGAATCGCCTATGTTTGGCTTTTTGGATCAAGTCGCTGCACGCCACGAGGAGACCGGGTAGCAGGGTAAACACAGTGAACATGCTTAGGAAAATGGCTTTGATCAAAACTGCAGCCAGGTCTTTGCCAATCCCAAACTGCATAAAGGCAAGGGCTCCCAGACCTGCTATGGTAGTTAAACTGCTGGAAGAAATCTCGGGGATAGCTTTGGTTAAGGCGTGGACGGCGGCTTCTCTGGCAGGAAACTCTTCACATTCTTCGTTAAATCTGTGACACAAAATAATCGCATAATCTATGGCCAAAGCTAGCTGCAGAATCGCTCCTACTGAATGGGATATGAACGAGATCTTCCCAAGCATGAAATTTGTACCCATGTTGAGAAGAGCAGCCACTCCAAAGGTAACCAGAAGCAAAGGAACTTCAGCATAGGATTGGGACGTAAGTATAAGGACGAATACTATGATGATGGCTGCAAGCACGCCAATCAATATCATGTCTTTGGCTAATTGAGCCGCAGGATCAACACCTACTGTAGTTGAGATTGAAACATCGTAGGGCCCGACTATATCTAGTATTTCATCCATGGCTCTCAAACTGATGTCGTCAGTATCTTCGCCATTGAAAAGGACTACAAAAAGAGCAGAAGAATCCTTGTAGTACTCCTGCGTATTCTCAAACATCACCGACGACACACCGTGAACACCCGCTATTTCCTCAGATATTTCTTTGGCATGTTCATAAGAAATGTTCGATATCATGATATCTGCCATGCCAGGAGTGGTGAATTCCTCTTCCATGACAATGATACCCTGGCGTGTCTTACTATCTTCGGGCAGATAATAGACTATATCGTTTTCTACTTGGACCCAGCGTACAGAAAACATGCTGAAGACTATTGCAATAATGTAGAGTAGAAACAATAGATTTCGCCGATCCACGATTATCTCAGCTATTCGCTTCAAGAATCCCACTCTGTCTTTTGTTTTTTGTCCTGATTTAGCTTACCTTTGCCATTTATTCATGGCCAATAGCAAAAATGGCCTATCTTCTTAGAACCAGAAGCGTACAAAAACCGATTGCGGGACCATTCTTCATAGGGTCATGTTATTTTTTGTATACTTCTTAAAGAACAACTTTTTTTCCTTCTTTTTTGTGAAGCAAAAGGGACGGGGCTTTTTGCTTCGATGAGACGCTAAAACCGCTCTCCTAGCCGTTTGACTTCTGAAATCGTGGGTCGGGCAGAGAAATCGAAAAAGCCTAACGTACATTCCAGCTCGCATTGAAATGCGTACTCCAAGAACCCTGAAAGCGATAGACCATTACGCTGAGTAAGAGGTTAGTTGCACAAGTTGATCAAAACCTCAACAATCACCCCTGAACCATAAGACATTTCGTCTCTCCAAATCACGCATACTTACAAACTCTCACCGCAACTATGCTCCATCTTCGTTCTGCCAAAGCACCCAGACATGCTTTGTATACAAATAAATGTGTCGGCAAATCCTATAAACCCAACTGTTTTTGGGCAATCCCTATTCGCTGGATAGAGAAACCAGGCTGTTGGACTGGAACAAATCTCCTCAACACATACTTCCAACCTACTGTAAAGAACAGGAACAATACACCTCACCCAATGCTATACTCATCTATGCTTACACAAACAAAATGGAGGCCGTAAAATAACAAATAAAATATTATCTGGAGGGGTCTTCAAAGGCCTAGAGTCTGATCTTCTCCAAATACTTGAACCTGCAGGAGGCCAATGGGGCGTAGTCATCGAATCTCTCGACCATAATAGCTTTATAATGCTAAATGCTGACTCGCCTTTCACTGCAGCTTCTGTCATCAAAATCCCCATCATGATGGCAGCTTTTAACCATGCAAGAACCGGACTTCTACGGCTAGATGATGTAACTACCATGAGGAGCCAGGACAAAGTAGGCGGTTCAGGGGTACTCAGGGAACTCCACGCTGGACTGCAATTAACCCTGCTCGATGCCATAAACCTGATGATCGTAGTGAGCGACAACACTGCTACAAACCTTGTCATAGATTCTGTGACCATCGAAAAAATAAACGAATACATGACCCAAAAAGGATGCCGAGGATCTAGGCTAGAAGCCCACCTAATGAAGCCCAAACCTGGCGGCCCGTACAACACCATAACAGCCGCAGACATAAGTTTGCTCCTAAAAGGTCTGGCCCAGCGAACAATTGAAAATCCAGGTGACTGTGATGCAATGATAGATATCCTGTCACGCCAACAGTACAACCAAAAACTGCCCCGGTGTTTACCTAAGGAAGCCATGTGCGCTCATAAAACTGGAGAAGTTACAGGTGTAACCCATGACGCTGGGATAATAACAGGACCTAAAGGCAAATTCGTAATAGTTTGTCTATCTCAAAACCTAGATGATGTGGAAAAGGGCGACCATGTGATCGGGGAAATTGCCAGATGGGCGTATGACCTTTTGAACTAGAATCTGGTATTGAAACCAGTCCCATGGTGATACCTCCAGACTAAAAGATTATATAAGTGCGAAAAACATAACACGTCGATCGTGAAGCGACCGACGTGTCTTTTATGCCTTTTCCCTCATTTTACCTATTACCTTCAAACTGTATCTGCTCTAAACCCTTCATCCGTAGGCAGTCCCTGATCGTTTTTCGCAGATCCATCAGCAAAACAGTATAGGCATTCCATGTTGCATCTATCGGTTACCTCCCAATATACCGCGGTAGGCGAATCCGGGAATTCCTTAACTCTCTCTACGGATTGAGATAAAGACTCAGGATATAGTAAGCCCCTAAACACCAGACGAAATAGATAGGACTGCACTTCTTTGGCGGCTTGCGAACAATCCACACCACCTTTTTCTTGAAACATCTCATACATATTAAGTTCTTCATCGGTTAACGAGTCCCATGAATGCATCTCGGGATTGTACAAAATGTTGCTCCCTACATCCCCCACATGGAAAACTTCTCTTGGAACTCGCAACTTTGGCATGGTCACGCCTCCTACTCCAGATTAGACTTCTCGAAATCTCTTTGCGAACACCATAACGGCCGTGCCAGTAAAAACTACAGCCAAACAACACGTTAACAGCATGATCTCACTTGGTACTTTTCCAAACCAGAAATAGGCTGCCTGAGCTCTGTAGCCTACATAAACTAGATGAACTGGCTAATTGCTGTTTTCTCCACCACCGCCGCCCCAACCGACCCATGTTCCACATAGACAATGGCATCGAAGCTTAGCCTGTAGTTTCACTTCAATCAAGAGAGGCCTTGCATACTTGGGTTTGGTCACATATCTCTCCTCCCCCCATTTCTGGCACTTATCATTATCCGAATACCAGATTAATAGCGAACTGGGCGCTAATTTACTACCGGAGGAGCTGTACCGCTCCCTCCCCCTACGAAGAGCCCACACTGGCATTCACATTCCATCTTGACAGTAAGCTCTACGGCTTCAAGTTTCGGGGGTCTGTATTTTTTGTGCACTTTGTCACCTCCAAAAGGCTGAATCTCCTACGTCCATCTTTCTTTCCGCATAGTCAAGCAGCGCATTTCTGGTCCGGGCAATCATAGCGAAAACTAACCCTGACCGGTTTATCTGGGTCACCCCTGCAAAAGACCTGCCAAGTATCCAAGGACCACCAGTGCAGGCACTTCTTCATTCATTAAACCGAACGGCCCGATCCTGGCAAGGATATGCGCTACATTGTGCGGCAGAAGCCCCAGTTCGTTACCAGGATACCCATAACTGCCGCCGATAATGAAGTGAAGTTTGCGATTACCTGCATAAGTTTGTATTATCCTAAAGATTTCATCTTCGCTTACAGGTGCTTGCTGGCAGATACCAATTCTGTATTCGTCATCGCCAAGAAGTGCGTAAAGCTCTGATTGGGCGGAACAAAAACGTGTTTCGAAGCCCAACTTTCCGCAGATCTCTTGAATTCGCAGTCTCTCAATTCCGCTCGGATCTATTCTCGGATCTATTATGGTAACACTTGTATTGGGAGGCGCAACATAAGATACAAATCTTGGCAGCTGAACTTCTTCGATTAGCTCAGGCCTGCCATCTACGAGCTTGTAGTTAACAATCCCTAAGATATCTGTCAGTTGGCATCTTTCATCTATTAGGCGATTACCGTCGCCCATAGTTACTACTTCCCCCCCTTGAACCCACCTCACCCTGTGGATACACAGGCCACGCGTCGTACTAATTAGCACGATCTCGCCTATCGCGGGAGCACGCTCAAGCTTCTCGACGATTACCTGTTCGTTGGGCTTAATCGTAGGAAACATGCTATGGCCTTCTGCGGTTAAGACAAAACTCCCCTTCTCATCTATAGCTCTTTTTAGTATATGTACAAGATGTTGCGGCGCTTGAACGGAACTATCCTGAAACTTCTTAGCTTTACGACGGTCGTATCTGTAAGTTATCTTCTGCATAAGATGCACACCTCCAAGTTCGGTTTTTGATAATGCAAAGAAGGATCTCAAAGAGACGAAGTTACTTGACTGTCACAAACCCTTCAGTTTTTAGTTCGTCTAAGAATTCAAGGAGATCAGTTTTTGCAGTATCTGGGTCGATGTCCCAAGTCGCTACTATCAAATTGACTGCGTCGTCAATTGAACATTCTTTGCTGCAGAGGGACCATATAGTTGATCCAACGAGGTTTGATTTTCTCAGCGAACCATTGTCAGGGTTAAAGAGATACAACTCGTCGCCGATTATCTCAGTGATCACAGACGAATTCTGACGCGGAAGATAATGACTATCTGACATTAACATCGCTCCTTCCAGAAGTTTCCCTGGGTCAATAGGAAATCAAATTCTCTTTTGTACACATTGCACATATCGGATATATGTGCAGTAATATCCCCTGTCGCATGAAAAGCTAAGGCTCGGCACCCTCCTCCACAAAAGTAACGATAAGTACACATACTGCAATTTGGGATCTCGTCCACGTCAATGGCTCGGCACTTGGAAAGCGCGGTTGAAGTCGTGTAGATCTTGCTCAGAGGCTCTCGAAGAACATTTCCTGCCAGAAGCTCTTTGTGCTTAAGCAACCTGCATGGGAAAACATTGCCTAAGGCATCTACCAAAAGTTCGTTAGTGCCAAACCCGCATTGACATTTAGGCTTAAATGGTTCGGGAAGCCTGGCCTGAAAAAAAGAGTAGCTTTCTTTCTTGAGGTTGAGCCAAGCGCCATTTCTGATCATTTCTTCTAAAGCCCACAAAATCTCATTTTCATCACAACCTAAAGCATCGTCTTTTCCTCTGCCAATCGCCATATGAATGCTTAATCTATGTTCTGATAGCCCCAAATCGCTTAACAATCGTATAAGTTGTGGAATATCGGATAGATTCAAATTGGTCACAGTGGTATTGACAGCGGGTTTCACATCTTGATCCAACAGCATGTATAGCCCATTGAGTGCCTTCGCATGGGTTTTTGCTCCTCTCAAACTGTCGTTGATTCCAGGAGATGCTGAGTCAAGACTAATTGCTACGCTGTCAAAAACACCGGCGATCCTGCCGGCAATATCTCTATCGATCAGTGTAGCGTTAGTCAAAAGACCTGTTTTGATGCCTAGGTCCTTGCAGAACTGCGCCAGGTCAAAAAGATCTTCACGCAACAAAGGCTCGCCTCCGGTGAAATAGATCCACTGCGTATTGCTTGTGGCGATGCTCTCTAAAACTCTAAACCCTTCATAGGTAGATAGTCCCTGATCGTTTTTCGCAGATCCATCAGCAAAACAGTATAGGCATTCCATGTTGCATCTATCGGTTACCTCCCAATATACCGCGGTAGGCGAATCCGGGAATTCCTTAACTCTCTCTACGGATTGAGATAAAGACTCAGGATATAGTAAGCCCCTAAACACCAGACGAAATAGATAGGACTGCACTTCTTTGGCGGCTTGCGAACAATCCACACCACCTTTTTCTTGAAACATCTCATACATATTAAGTTCTTCATCGGTTAACGAGTCCCATGAATGCATCTCGGGATTGTACAAAATGTTGCTCCCTACATCCCCCACATGGAAAACTTCTCTTGGAACTCGCAACTTTGGCATGGTCACGCCTCCTACTCCAGATTAGACTTCTCGAAATCTCTTTGCGAACACCATAACGGCCGTGCCAGTAAAAACTACAGCCAAACAACACGTTAACAGCATGATCTCACTTGGTACTTTTCCAAGAAGGAAGAAACTGCGGACTGCATCGCAACAGTAAGTTACGGGGTTCGCTTTGGCGATAACTTGGAGCCCGGCAGGTATCTGTTCTACAGGGTAGAATATCGGGCTGCCGAACATTATAACGCTGGACAAGATGTTACAAGTCAAAATGAACGTTCTGAAATCATTCACTAACCCCATTACGGTCATGTAGAATCCCGACATCGTTAGGCATACTACAATGTCTATAAGGAGTATTCCTAAAAATGTGTATAACGAGATGGGCACTCCAAAGACAAGTATCCCACACGCAAACATCAAGATCGACTGAAATACCCCTAAAACCGTACTAGCAGTAATCTTGCCGATCATATATGCTTTGTGCTGCACTGGGGTTGATAGGATTTCGAGAAGCATATTAGAAAGCTTTTCGTTGAAAACCGATTGAGACGTCATGAGCGCTGAATTGAGACTGGTCATGGCCAAGATTCCAGGCAATACAAATTCAATGTAAGTTGCCTGGACTCCATTGTAAGAAAGCAACGGCATCATTTGGCCTAGAGAAGCAGAAAAAAAGAACATGTAGATTAGGGGAGATATTAGAGATAGTATAACTGTCCCCATATCACCAAAGAACAACCTCATTTCGCGGTAAATTATAGCGCCTATACCTCCTATACCTTTCCCGGCTATGTCTATACCAGACAAAGACATCTAGCCCAACTCCCTTCCTGTGGCTTTTAAGAACACATCTTCTAAAGATGGAGATTTGGTGATGACAGACTCTACGCTAGCGCCATTGTTAATACAACACTCAAGGATCCTCGGAAGACATTGGGACGGTTGGTTAACTCGAAGACGCAGGCGAGAATTTTCACTTTCGACATCGTATACCCATTCTTCAGTTAGAAGCAGATGCACTAGTTCCTCCCCAGGCGGGTCGCAAAGAGCGATCTCAATGCGATGTCCCAGAACTGAGTCGATCAGGCTTTGAGGACTATCCAATGCCACCAGCTCACCTTGATTGATTATTAGTACTCTATCGCACTGCTTTTCAACTTCATCAACATTGTGACTTGCAAAAATCACATATGCTGACGGACCTATTTCCTTCCGGATGACTTCCCATGCCTGCTTTCGGCTATGGACGTCCAAGCCTGTCGTAGGCTCATCGAGAAACAAAAAACTGGGACGGTGAAGCAGTGCTCTGGCAATTTGCGCCTTCCGCCTCTGCCCTCCGGAAAGACTGTTTACTGGCTCTTTCTTCTTAGAGGTAAGGTCGAATTCATCTAGCAGATAATTGACGCGAGTCTCTCTTTCGCGTTTGGAAATTCCGTGGAATGCCCCGTAAATGCAAAGGTTATCCCAAAGTGAAAGCGACATGTCGAAGGAACCGAACTGATGGACCACTCCTATGGATTTTCTAAACGTAAAAGGACTCTTTTGCGGGCTAACGCCATCGAGAGATATGGCGCCTTGTGTAGGCGTTAACACGCCAAGTAGAAGTTTTAGAAGGGTAGTCTTGCCAGCGCCGTTCGGCCCTAGGATTCCCAAGACTTCTCCTGGCTTTACCGAAAAGCTCACACCCTTCAAAGCTTCAGTACCGTTTGGATAGGTTTTCGCCAGATCCTTGATTTCAAGCATTTTGCAACCCCCAATCGATATATGTGTGCGAGTCGGAATAAATCGGACAATTGACTTACTATAGCTTATTATTACTTCTCATTACTTATTATATTAGTCTATTTTGGAATGTCAATCTGAAATCCAAAAGTAAGAAATAATATGGGCGTTGCGGAAAAGCTACTCTGAAGATACGGGATCTAGCTAGGAGAATGAGAACTTCTCCATTTGGCTTCGTGGTCTTTATAAACCCCAAATGGTTATGATGCGATACCTCTACGCAAACAGACAATAGATTCAGTACGCCGACGAATCGAAAGAGACCTGCCGAAACGCTAGATTTGGTCTAACATAGCAGAGACACCAAGCGTTAAAACTCCCATAGCGGATAACCCTATAGACAAGAGCGTCTATAGGTGTGAGATAATGACTAAGAAGGCACGTGCAATGGAGTGATCGCAAAATGAGGTTCTTTACCGTTTCGGAAGCTGCCCAGATACTCAGAGTTACCCCCAAGTCTGTAAGGGACTACATTCTGTCAGGGCAACTCAAAGCATCGAAAATAGGAACATGGAAGATCAGCGAAGAAGACCTTATGGAATTCATCGCGTCACGAGCCAACGTGGCTACAAATGAACTAGATTCAGATTCTCTCCCTGTTGAACCTGGCACTGTAAAAGCTCAGCTGATCATAGATTACTATACGGATAATCCCACGCCTTTGGTTTCCGAAACGACCGAATTCATAAATAAAAACCAGTTCAAAGATGCTTCGTGGGAGTACGCCTACGATGTAAACCTCAAAAGAGCCAGGTTCAAGGCATCAGGCGATTTGAAATTCTTAAAAGCGGTCATAGATATAACGAGCAAATACACGCACGATTAAGCCAATCTAAGGAAGAAATAGTATCCATCCCCGATTATCTCAGTTTGCCGTAAGCGAAGACGACTGTAAGGTGGCTCAGTTAGAAACCACAACCTACCGGGACAAGAACGAATACCGTGAACATGTGCAAGTCTACGATACCAGGACTGAAACTGAGATTACTCTGGAGGCTGGAAGTGCATCCTTTAGTTCACTAGCGTGGCTAGGTCTACGCGAAGGACTGGGTCAGATATTCTTAATAGCTTAAGGGAAACCTGTCCAAGTCACTTACGCAAAAACCAGCGTGACTTGAGGCACAGACATGCTCGTAGAAAGAGGTTTATGCCAAGAGTTTGCCGATCACCTATAAGCGCCCCTTACTCGGTTCCCACATACAGGCCCAAGAACTTCCGTGACCTTTAAGTGCTTAGAGTAGCTCAGTCCATCTCCAAATGCGAAGACCTCGGAAACGTTGAGGCCTATGGATTTGGATCTCTTGCGTCTACTATTCGCGAAAGGACGTGCCACTCATCGGGCTTCTCTTCAACCCAAAGTGGCTGGTACATCGGGAACAAGCCTGTTCTTCCACGGCAAACAGCGATCCTCCAAGCAGTACAACCAAAAATTGCCCAGGTCTTTACCTAGGGAAGCGGTCTGCGCTCACAAAACTGGGGAAGTTACAGGTGTAATCCATGACGCTGGAATAATAACAGGACCTAAAGGCAAATTCGTAATAGTTTGCCTATCTCAAAACCTAGACGATGTGGAAAAAGGCGACCATGTGATCGGGGAAATTGCCAGATGGGCGTATGACCTTTTGAACTAGAATATGGTATTGAGACCAGTCCCATGGTGATACCTCCAGATCAAAAGATTATATAAGTGCGAAAAACATAACACGTCGATCGTGAAGCGACCGACGTGTCTTTTATGCCTTTTCTCTCATTTTACCTATTACCTTCAAACCGCATCTGCTCTAAACCCTATTCCCTTTCGGGTTCTTCTTCGCCGTGGCATTCTTCTTTTTGCTCCTGACTGCACTCGCCCTTATCAGGTCTGCGTTCTGGATGTTCACACTCACTTTCTTTGCGGCATTCCTCCTCGCCCTCTTCCAGACACTCTTCTTCAGGCTCTTCCTCGTGCTCTCCGTAGCACTCTACATCGTTGTACCTGTGCTTTCTGCGCTTTTCCTCGTACTCCTTTTCGTGCTTCTTGGGATATTCTTTCTCAGGTTCTTCCTCATGCTTCTCCCTGCACTCTGCTTCTTCGTACCTAGGCTTCCTGTGCTCATATTCGTGTCTCTTTTCATGTTCCCGGCAACGCTCTTCTTCAGGCTCTTCCTCGCGCTCCTCCCAGCACTCTACATCTTCGTACCTGGGCTTCCTGTGCTTGTGTTCGTGCTTCTTCTCATACTCGTGCCAGCACTCTTCTTCATACTCCCTGCCATATTCGCCTCTCTTGGACTTAGCGTGACCTCCCTCATAATAGGGATAGCACATTTCGTACTCACCAGGGATCTCCCAAGCCCATTCATGGCAGCACTGCATTTCTGCAGGGTGGAATCCCCTATAGCAGCAACCAGGATGCATTGGTCTTCCACAAGGAGCCATCCTAACCCAGTGGTGGCAACACCGCCCCTCTACAGGCCTGGCATGGCCATACCCACCATGGGCATGCATCCCTTTCTTCACATAACCATAGTGCCCTCTGTCTTTGTAATGTGGCTTATGCATTGGATGCTGATGTTTACTTCCGTATCTTCTCGTCACTTTTTCTTCACCTCCTTCTTATTACCTGACCTTTTACCCGATTTTCGACTGCAGTTATCTGTACAGTGATAGCTGCAATCATCCACATTTGCCAATTTGATGAGTTCATCAGCGGCATACCTTAAAACATCTCGATTAACGCGGTAATGAATGTGGTGACCTTTCCTTCGGGCTTTCACAATCCCAGCCTCTCTCAATACTTTTAGATGCTGAGATACAGCGGACTCAGAAATATCAAGCTCTTTGGCCAAGGCCCGTACGCAGCAGTTATCAGATAAAAGCAGCTGCACCATGCTATATCGCGTTTCATTACCAAGGGCTTTCAGTATTTCGACTACATCCATTTCCCATCATCACCGCTCAATTAATTAAGTAATTCCTTAATCAATTATTACTTGCTTCGTAGTGCCATGTCAATGTTTTTCGAACTTTCAAAATCATTATTTCGCTAAAGGTTTGATATAATCACTGAGGAAAGTGTTTAGCAATTAGTCGTTGGGTCATTTAATGCCTCTCGATAACCTGGAGGGAACACTAAACTGATGTATCTCCGTTCAGCACAATTAATTCTAACCAGGGATGAAGACGACCTTGAAGAATATCCCTTTAGCCTGCCTGTAATCCAATCATTGCACCATAAAGAACTAGAATTCGACTCGCCAGTAACCATATTTGTAGGCGAAAACGGCACCGGTAAATCTACGCTTCTAGAAGGATTGGCAGTAGCGTGCGAATCGATTGCAGTAGGAGGCTATGACGTCCATAGCGACCCTACCTTGTACGGAGCTCGCAGGCTTGCAGAGAAAATGAAACTAGTTTGGAACTTAAGGACGCGTAGAGGATTTTTCATGCGGACTGAAGATTTTTTCAACTTCTCAAGGAGACTCGCCGAGTTAAAAGATGATATGGAAGATAACATAGAAAGTGTAGATGCACAGTACGAAGGACGCTCTGACTATGCTAAAGCCCTCGCCAAGGGGAGTTACCGCAAATCGATAAACGCAATTGAGCAGACGTACCGCGGGGATTTGGAAGAAAGGTCCCACGGCGAGAGCCTCCTCACGCTGTTTCAGGCTCGGTTCGTCCCCGGCGGACTGTACCTCTTAGACGAGCCTGAGTCGGCCCTGTCTCCCATTAGCCAACTGGCGCTTCTTTCTATGGTGAAAGAAATGGTAACTAAGAACTGTCAGTTTGTAATCGCCACCCATTCCCCGATTATAATGGCTGTTCCAGGCGCATCCATATTGAGTTTCGATAGTATACCTATATGCAAAAAAGATTATGACGACCTAGACCACGTAAGACTTTTCAGAGATTTCATGCAAGATCCCGACCGGTTTCTAAGACATCTCTAGCCGGAAGTGAGATGCTCGTGGAAATAGGCGCAGCTGTAAGTGGCTCACTGTGTGAGCCACATCCATACCCGACAACCTCCCTTAAAGCCAGAAGTGGCTCATCTGGTAGGCCACATCACACTCAATAACATCCCTTACAACCAAAAGTGGCTCATCTGGTATGCCACTTCTTCATTAAAGAGCATCCTCACTTACAAAAGTGGTTCATCCAATGAGCCATTTCCCGATCAAGAAACCTCTTTCGCGGCCGAAGTGGCTCATCTGGTATGCCACTTCCTCATTCAAGAGCATCCTCACTTACAAAAGTGGTTCATCCAGTGAGCCATTTTCGCATCCGGAAACCTCTTTTCCGGCGGAAGTGGCTCACACAGTGAGCCACTTATTCAATATTCTTTCTCCTTGCCCAAAATAATCATTTTCACCAAGCGAGCACAATTCCATTTGCTTCGGCCCTCCTTTTCTATATACAATGAAGCAACGTATCTGCCGAAGACGCAGCTGCACCCAGGTACACTAACAGTTTCTATGGAATACATATCGAGCGCTTCACCGAGATGTGAGTTTGAAAAGTTCATTCGAGGAGGAAGGACCATGCTCCAGGGAGAAAAAGTCCGCCTAAGGCGTCTTGAACCAAAAGACATAGACGACATAATGCAGTGGGTAAACGATCCGGAAGTCACCAAATGGCTCTCATCATTTGTATGGCCCGCATCCAGAGAATACGAAGAAGAATGGCTCGCTAGAGCATCTAGAGCCAACGACCCTTCCAACCAAGTTCTCGCTGTAGAAACAAAAGATGGAACCTACATCGGTCAAGTAGGATTACACGGCATCGACTACATATCGGGCGTAGCAGAATTGGGAATAGTAATAGGTCGAAAAGACTACTGGGGTAAAGGATACGGCACCGACGCTTTAAGAACCTTGATACAATTTGCCTTTTCCCAATTGAGGCTGAGAAAGGTGTTCTTAAAATACTTGGGCAACAACGAGCGAGCAAAAAGATGTTACTTGGGATTAGGCTTCAAAGAAGTCGGAAGACTGAAATCTCATCAGCTCCAAGGCGGCGAGTTTTTCGACATGGTATATATGGAACTATTCCCTGAAGATTTTAAAAATTGAGAAAATAAGAGTTCAAGCCGAACTCACGATGCCAACACAAGGTCTAAAAAACATGGTTCAAATGGTCAACTACTGATTATACTGGAGGCTAGAACGTGAAACCATATCTTACCATCGAAGAAATAATCTCCATGCCCCGATTATCCCAACCAGCCGTGAGCGAAGATGGACATGGACTGGCTTGGGTCGAAACGACCACCGACTGGGACAAGAATGAATATCGTGAAACCGCGCAGATTTTTGATGCGAGAACAAAGACCAAACTAAGCCTTGAAGGCGAAAAAGGTACTTCAAATTCCCCAGCCTGGTCCATTACAAACAGGCTAGCATGGCTAAGCCCACACGAAGAAGTATCTCAGGTATTTGTCTTAGTTGAAGGAAAGCCTATACAAATCACTAGCTTGAAAACTGGCGTCATCTCATTCCAATGGGCGCCAGATGGTAACGGGATCTATTTCTTAACTCCTGATCCTTTATGTCAGGATGTTCTGGAAAAACGCAAGGAAACATACGGCGACTTTAGTTACGCAGAAAAAGACAGGACTTGGAATTCCGTCTACTTCAAAGCAGTAGGACCAGATAAAGACCTGTTGGAACAAGAATCCATGCCAAAAGACCTGAGACAAGAAGAACAAGAAACTGAGAAAAAACTCCTTGGCGACGAAAGCCATCACATCCTAGGGTTTTCCGTATCGCCAGATAGGAAAACCCTTGCAGTTGTTGCATCTCCTGGTTCAGACCCAGAAGCTTTGGAAAATGCAGGGCTTTACCTTTTCGACACGGTCACCAAAGAGCTGAAAGAATTGCCTGTGCCCAAGCCCATAGACACATCAGGCACAGTTCTTTTTTCACCCACAGGCGACCAGATATGTTACGGCAGACCAGTTGCAGAAGGAAAGTGGTTCAACGTTACAACTTTGGAGTTTTTGGATCTCGAGAGGGGAGATACATCCAGGCCCCTTCTTCACCTAGATGAGAGCCCCTTCCCTGTTCGCTGGACTGAAAAAGGTCTGGTTTTCACTCTGCAGAGAAAAACTGACAGCTACTTATACATGCTGGATAACGAAGGAAATGTAGTTCCCCTTCTGGATGATCCAGGCACCGTTACATTTTCAGCCGCAGTGAACCAAAAGGGAGATGCCCTGGCCACCCTCACGGCGACCCGGGATAGGCCTTTTGAAATATATCTAAACGGGGCAGCAGTCACTAACCAGAGCCGATACTACGAATCCAAGACGCTGAGCCGCAAAGAAATTGTGACTTGGCAGAGTGAAGATGGCACCCAAATAGAAGGGATCCTAATCACCGCGCCTGATATGGACGAGAGCAAACCCCATCCCCTCCTTGTGGTTGTTCACGGGGGACCTTCGTGGGCAGCTTTTGCCACCCCTACCAGCAACCTTTACTATCCGTACGAGCAGTTCGTAGAAAGAGGATTCATCCTCTTAGACGTAAACTACCGAGGTAGCTCAGGTTACGGTGACAGCTTCCGAAAACTGAACTTTAGAAACCTGGGGATCGGCGACTACGAAGACGTGATTTCAGGCGTAGACATGCTCGTAAGGAAAGGCCTGGCGGATAAAGAACGCGTTGGCATCATGGGATGGAGCCAAGGCGGCTACATTTCGGCAATGTGCGCCACGTATAGCAACAGATTTAGGGCAGTATCGGTAGGAGCAGGCATAAGCAACTGGTACACATACTACGTAAATACCGATATTACCCCTTTCACCAGGCACTATTTGGGCGACACCCCTTGGAACGACCCTGAGATCTACTCCAAGACTTCACCCATCACTTATGTACATAGAGCCAATACGCCCACCTTAATCCAACACGGCGACCAAGACCCGCGGGTTCCTTATCCAAACGCCAAAGAGCTTTACAGGGGACTTAAAGACAAAGGCGTGCCTGTAGAACTGGTTACTTTCAAAGGTATGGGGCACAACCCAAAGAAACCTGGTTTCCATAGGGCCATAATGAAACAGAATCTCGCTTGGTTCTGCCACTACCTATTGGATGAATAAAGAACATAGGGAGCACCACACGGGAACTAAAGCCTCCGAGCTGGTGCTCCCTGGGATCTACTGTTCTCCAAAGATGCTTCCCCAAGTTTTGTTCTTATGCCCTCGGGTTCCTAAGGACATTTATGGTCTCCTCTTTTTGCCGTGGCCCAACTGAAAAGAAAGCAAGGGAGCATATAAAGCGGAAATGCTTGAAGATAATGCTTTTGCGAAACTTTTCTACAGAAGGTAGAAAGAGGCTTAGGATCGGTGACAAGCGTGCAGTAAAGACTGAGATTTTGTTTCAGTCCTTCACACAATGCATTTGCAAGAGTTGACCGCTTGTCTTATAAGGTGCCAAAACCGCTGCAATTGCAGCCAACTTTGTATAGCGCCGTCTGTTTCTGCCGACGGCGCTATACTTGGAAACGCGCTCCATAGCCTTTCGGACCCTTCAAGGCCTGCACTGTTTCTGTAGAAGTACGCTCCAGACCAGAAAAGCAGCCCCTAGCGACGCTAAGACTCAGTAAGAGAGTCGATTTGACTGCCTTTGCAAAATCAATCGCTTATATTCGCTAAGCTCAAACTCCTTTTCGCGACCAGAGCACACACAGCGCATCAGTCGTAGTCTATGCGGACGTTTTTCAACGGGATCCAGACCCCTTCTACTTCACTGGCAAAGGTATAGTAATTGCCCATATCCGGGTCTTCAAAAAGTCTGACCGACGCACCGCCCACATCGTAGCCTTCAGGTACAGTAATGCCGTTTTGGGCACATATAGCCGCGTTGTCTTCTCCCGTGAGCTCTACTATGGAGGCACCGCCAAATAGAGCCGCTCCTGTGACCCAGAGCCCTTGCTGCCCTGAAACAGTAACATTGGAATCGTTGATTTCAAATGAGCCAACAACGCCACTCGCCCCTTCGCAATTCATAACGAAGATGCTGCTTTCGATTTCTATGTCAATGGAACCTAACATCAACCCACCACCGTCAGACGCAATGTAAACGCTTGAATATACGAAGCGACACACGGACTGCTCAGAGTCGCCAACATCTGCGCTCAGCGCATATATCAAGCCCGGATCCGCGACTCCGTCGCCTCCCCCTGCACTAATTGACAAACCCAACCCGTCAAATGTCAGACTGCTGGAGGCATAAATCGCCTTGCCGCTCGAAGTAGCAATGTTCAAGAAATCCGAGGTTTTGTCCATGCCAACAAATCTAACAGGGCGCTCAATATACATGACATTTTGAGCTTCTTCTGATGATAACGCAACTTCGAAACTGCAATCTCCCTCAATGTCGACAATCAAGACGCTGTCGCTTTCCCCAATATTCACTCCGTCGAAATATTCCTGAGCAAACACGATATTCAGATTGTTGAAGGCGACATGACTTACGCTATTTTTGATATCCACGTAGACATCGCTGCCTAGTCCGCTGAAAGTGAGGCCATCTCCTTCAATCTTAAGCACCGGAACATAGGTTCCGTCAACCGTCTCGACCATTTCATAGGTGTAACCAAAGATACTGCCCACACTGATATCCTCAGTCACTTCGCCATCTGTTACCATAATCCCAGTCTGTGGAAGAGGCGTACCTTTTGGTATGGAACGGTAACTTGCTGTATACGTAGAGTTACCTGTAACCACATCTCCCTCTGTCAAGGCTGGTGTCCACCCTGCGAATTCATACGTGAAATACTCATCCTGAGCTTTGACAGGGTGATCGGGCTGGACTATTACTTCGCCGTAATGATACGTCTGGTTAACGATATTGTGTTCCCCATCAAAGAAACCGCTTCCAGCATCAAAGGTGATCGTATACTCGTTATATACCTGCCTGTATTTCGCAACAATGGAGATATCCCTTGTAAACGTCTGGGGAAGGTCTTCTGACCAGCCGTCAAACTCGTAATGGTAATCAGCGTAACCCGCAGGCGGTGTAGGATCATAGACACCTTCTGAGATATTCGTTTCTTCATCGTATCTGCCGATGAAAGTCTTTAGATCCGTCCCGTCGGAAAACTTCCCGTTTCCCGAGCTCACTGTCACCGTGTACATCCTATCAGACTGCGTGTAGAGCGCAGTGTACCTCATATCCTTCTGTATCAAGATCTCATCCTCTTGGCTGTATACGTCTCCGTTCTGATCCATCCACCCCGCTAGCACGTACGAGTACCGCTCATCTGGAGCCTTAACGGGTTCAAACACGCCTAGGCTCAAAGTAGTACCGTACGTAACCTGGAGGGAAATGGTTGTGCTTCCATCGGGAAACGCAGCTCCTTCTCCAGCGTTAAAAGTTGCAGTAAACTCCTGACCAGGCGCCACAACCCATACCGCGTTCCAAGTCTGTATTTGCTCTTTATCCTGGGAATAGTCAACATCCCAGCGATGAAATCTATACAGCACGCCATTTTCGAATACTGGCTCCATCGTTAGGGCATTGTTCGCATTTTGAAAATCCTCTACATATTTTACGTAAGCAGGGTAAGGGATCATTCCAGAGTCGGCGACGGTATTTCCATCAACAAACGTCCCCATGTCCGTTTTGAAGACAACTCGACGCTGTGTAAATTCGACGATGAGGTTGTAATAGGTACCCTCTGTAGCCGGTGGGAGTTCGCCGTAAGCATAATCCGCCTGTGCGATATACCTGTGACTCCATCCGTCAATCTTGCAACCAGGGTAGGTCTTTTGGACAGGCGGCAAAGGTCTGTTGCCGTAAGTAAACCAAAATGTATCGCTGGTATAGTACACATCAAAATTCTGGCCATAGGCCGTGTATTGCATCCGTGGGTAGTCAAAAGTAATGCCCACGAACTTCGTCTGATACTGGGCTACATTATTGTACAAAACAGGCATGACCTTCTGATTCTCGCTGAGCTTCTGATAGCACTCGTCGAGCGTGCCGGTAAACGTGTATATGGGACCGGTCTTTTGGTAACCCGTGCACGTAAAATCCCACCACTCCCATAGTTCATGCATTTGATCTACGGTTAGCGCCGTGCGGCTGTTAGTGGGGCACTCGTAGTCGATATACTTAAAGTTTCTTCTCATCCAGTTTTGGAAAATGAGCCCGGGATCAGGGGACTGAGAACCCTGGGGAAGTGGCAGCACATCCCCACTTTCTACTGCATATATCTCGTAGTGCCAACTTCCGCCTTGGAGGTACATATAGGATACGAGAACCTGAAGCTTGGTGATATTGATTGTGTAAGTCGTATCTTTCCAAATGGCGGCATCATAGTCATTCTCATATCCGGTTACTACCGCATCCCTTAGCCACGAAGACAGGTCTACGGAGCCGGGAACATTTCCAGCCAGCACCGACTTGGTCGCGACGGTAGTCCTTTGCCCATCCAGGTTTACCACGTACGTGGCTGTTACCGCGTCTAAGTTGACTGTCTTTGGGTCAATCCTTGGGTCTATCCACACTATGTTTATCTCATTGTACGTGTAACCTTTTTCGCGGCTGCTGAAGCACAAGTTGTCGCCGCCGTAATAGACCTGCACTTTGCCATCGAGCCGTTGGGCACCTTTTGGCACGCGTACGCCATTGTAGGTTCTACCAAAATACTGGGGCTGGACATGGATGTGATTCTCATCCATCCAATCGATCATCCATGGGTTGGATATGGTAAAATGAAAATTCTTCAACTTGCAGTAGTCGCCTTTGACCAGCTCACCGGTAGTAAGGTCAAGCATCTCGCAGTCCAAAAGTCCGCTGCTATTTACGTAGTAGTCATTTTGGTTGATCACTACCGTTCGACCTGCATTTTTGAACCTGTACAGCACATACCGGTTGCCCAGGCTATAGATGGGAAACTTCAGATCTAGGAGCGAAAGCTCAGCCTTTGCGTGTAGCAACTCAGACTCGGCGAAGATCTCAAGCTCTAGATAGATCCCGACTTCCATGTAAACTCCGCCATTACTGTTTATATCTGTACCACCGCCGACCTTTACAAGATGCAGCTGCAAAAAGCCGTATACGTCCATATACGCGCCTACTTCTCCCATAAAGCCAACTTTGCCCAAAGACTCAAGGCCGTAGAAATTGACGCTCAAGGTGAGTCTCATGCCGGATTTGAGCCCTAAGTACCCTGCACAATACAAGTCGAGGCTCTGCCTACCGTCACCTTCAAGCCCGTATCTGTACGTTTCGAGGCCCTGGCTTGTGCTTCCCCTTAGCCCTACTCGGCTGGCAGACATGAAAGTGCTTTGGGCAGACAGCCCTACTGCAAGATTGAGCCTGACGACAAAGTCCCCGCTTACCTTCAACTGAAGGACCGGGATAGGCATTTTTACGTCTTGTGTTTGCTCAAAGAGATTGACTTCCACAAGATCTATATAGTCTCCCTTAGCTCCGAGGACGTTTCTAATTACTTCGGGGACGTCGGAGTTGTCCTTTGTAAAGCCATCGATGAGATTTTGGATTTCATCGGTTATGTTTAGAAACTCCTCATCTACATCCACTGTTTTCACAAGAACGTTGAATTCCATATCCGTCTGCGAGTAGGCATCGATCCAGGCGTCAAAATAGAGTCCCTTGCTCAAACTTAGACCCGTCTTGGTTCCAGTCGAAAGGCTAATGAACTCCTTGAAGGTAAAATCGGCGTTTATCTGGACTTTCTTAATCGTCGTATTGTAGTCAAAATTTATGGTAAGCACAACCCAATTGCTGTCGACTGCTCCAGGGAAATTCGTGTTTCTAGCTGTACCAACTGACGCGCTTATAGTAAGCCCTGAAGCCA
>Ga0255342_1000499_pt1 | contig 65822 bp, 56 predicted proteins | sample wastewater_treat_3_FD_192416 | JGI IMG/M metagenome (GOLD analysis project Ga0255342, IMG submission 192416) | Wastewater microbial communities from Lulu Island WWTP, Vancouver, Canada - plant14 | ecosystem: Engineered > WWTP > Wastewater > Unclassified | place: Canada: Vancouver, British...
GATGCTACCGGTGGCGACGGCAATATCGAGTATCAATGGCAAATAAACGGCACGGTAGTGGACACTGCCACCACAGCATCTTACAATCCGCTATTTACCGAAAACGGTGATTTCACTATTTCACGCTGGGCAAAAGACGGCTTTGATGTGTTTGCCAAAAGCGGCGAATACAAAGTAGTTATTCTCTCGGCATTTAATCCGGGTACCATTACAGCACAAACAGAACCTGACACAGTCAGTTACGAGCAGTTACCAAAAAGTTTCGATATTGCTTCCGTAACGCCGACATCAGGTGGCGACGGTAACATAGAATATCAATGGAAAATTAACGATATTTTGGTTGCCGGTGCTACTTCCGATTCGTACACTCTCCTCATAGCCAAATTAGAAGCCAACAGTGGCAAAAAATTTACGGTAAGCCGTTGGGCAAAAGACGGTCATTTGAGCGAATACAAAAAATCTGGCGAATACACCATACAAGTATTGAGAGAGTTTAGTGCCGGTGAAATAACTGCTAACGATGACACCGTATGCGCCCAATCTCTCCCCAGAAGAGTTGAAATAAAATCCGTTCAAGATGCTTCGGGCGGAGACGGCAACATACAGTACCGCTGGACACTCGGTGCACCCAACGGTGACCCCGGACAAGGAGAAGTACTTCCTGTTACTTCAGCGATACTCGACACCACACTCACACAAGCCGGCACTTACATTTTTTACCGTTGGGCAAAAGACGGTGTATCGCAACGAGAATGGAAAGCTTCTAACAATAGTTATGCAATAACCATTTACGAACCTTTCTCGGCAGGTGCTTTGCCTCTGATTTACGATACTTTATGCTACACCAACACTGAAAGTCATCTTGATATCGTGCTCGGTAGCCTTAATGATGCTAGTGGTGGCAACGGCAAAATCGATTATATGTGGACTGTACGATGCGACTGGAAAAAAGCAGTGATTATACAAGTAACCGACACCACGCAACAAACAATATTGGTAGACACCACAGCCTACGACGTAATAAACAACGCCGCAGCGACAGAAATCTATCGATTTGCCAAAGGCAACGTGAAAGATGCACGCTTCCCAATGACGTTCACATTCTATCGCTACTCCAAAGACACGCGTTGCAACCCGGCTTGGGAACAATCTGTAGATTCCATTAAATATATTGTTTCCGACCATCAAGCTCAAGCAACCACGGTGTACATTTGTGAATGCGATTTCCCATACACCTACACCTACACCTATTTGGACAAACACACGGAAGATGTCGTTTTTCAAACAAACGGTGAAAAACATATTATGCCAGACTTCACAATCTACGGATGTAACAAACCCGTAACGCTGACCGGAGTAAAATGCTTAATACCCGAAGCAACTGTAAGCGACATTCCATCCGTTTGCGAAACAACCACACAGTTGTCGTTTAAATACACTATTACTAAAGGTGTACCAAGTCGCTACAAATTGGAGTTCGACTCAGTTGCCAAAGCGCAAGGATTTGAGGACGTACCTCTTACTGTACTACCCAAAAACGGTATCATTACAATCAACAAACCCGCCGGTGTAAAAGCCGGAGTTTACGGCGTAAATGTCTTCTTTACAGACACCCGTCCGAAAGAACATTGCACTAGTCAAGCCTACAAACTCGGGTTCACGCTGATGTTGGATAGCTATGTTCGCACAAAATGGTCGGATGTTATCTTTGTCGATAACAACGAAGCTAACACCGGTGTAAAATTTACCAGTTTCCAATGGTACCGCAACGGCAACCTGATTGAAGGCGCCACCGAACAATATTATTACCAAGAAGGTGGATTAGATGGTACTTACCACGTTGTACTGCAAACAGCAGACGGCAAAGAATTTATTTCGTGTGAAAAGAAAATTGTTCCCCAAACGAACGTGCCCGACGGCAAAATTATTACCTATCCCGTTCCGGCAGAAACAAACACGCCAATCATTGTTGAACTTCCCTTCGCAATTGAAAATTTGGAGAAAGGACAAATAGACATCTATAATTCTGTGGGAATTTTAGTAAAGCGCTACACCAATTTGAGCAATATCATGCAAATTCAACCTATTGCACAAAAAGGTGTTTACATTCTTAAGCTTACCACTTCGGACGGCAAAGCGCACACTACAAAATTCATGGTAAAATAAATCTTTCTTAATATAAAACGTAATATACAATGAAAAAACTCATTTCTTTTATAGTAATAGGCTGCCAAACGCTAACGTTTGCCTTTGCACAAACCGCTGCCGAAACAACAGAAGTTGCTCAGCAAACAGAAACGAAAGTTAAAAAAGAGTTTCATGCCCTTGAAAAAGGCTCATTCCTGCAAATAAGCGGAGGAGCGGGACACGGCGCACTCAACTACACCATGGACAACGGAGTTCAAAAATGGATGGTGCCGGCAGCAACATTAAATTTGAACTATTCCTATTTCTTTTTGCCCTATTTGGGTGTAGGCATTGGTACCGGCATAAGTACCTACGGTTCAACTGCCATTCTGAACAAAGAGTTTGTTTGGAACGGTGTGAGCGATAGTGAAAATGACACTTACAACCACCATACACAAGTAACGGACTGGACTGAAAAACAACTCAGTCACATGGTGGAAGTACCTTTAGCATTGCAATTTCACCACAACTTTGGCAGCAAAGTCGGACTGTTTGCGGCTTTGGGAGCAAAAATTGGAATACCGGTTTATTCCACCTACGAAGTTACTAGTGGTACACTGACGCACAGCGGTTACTATCCACAGTGGGATTTGTGGTTGCGCGACCTTCCCGATCGCTTTTTCACGGAAGACAATACCGGCAAAAACGGCAAATTCAATCTTAAACCGTCATACAGTGCATTCGCTGAATTCGGCTTATTGTTCCAATTAGGCAAGCGCACCGATTTGCTGCTCGGACTTTACGGCAGCTACGGTTTTAACGATATTAGCCCTGTGGTGCAAAACGACCGCTCCGAATTGGGATTTAGGAACAACACCTATGCCTTTATGAACGATTACAACGGTCTTATCGGCACCAGAGAAGTGAACAAAATCAACACTTTGAACTACGGTGTGAAAATCGGTGTACAGGTCTATTTGGGCGGTTCCAAAAAGAAACCGGTCGAACCGGAAAAAGTATTCGTACACGACACCATCCGTATTGTGGACACTTTGATAATTCGCGACACAGTTACCAATGTAGAAATAAAATACATCGAAAAACAGGCACAGCAACGTTTGGATAAAATGCTGCAAACCGCCGTTATTTGGTTCGATTTCGACAAGTATGACCCCAAAGTAGAACCTGCCGATTTGTTGGACAACATAGCCGATGTATTGAAATCTTCTCCGACAATGAAAATTTCCGTCAATGGTCATACGTGCAGCATAGGTAGCGACAAATACAATGAAAAACTGTCGAAAAAGCGCGCCGATGTGATAGCCAAACTACTGAAAGAAAAAGGCGTAGCTAACAATCAAATCACAGTTAGAGCATTCGCTTCCTATCAGCCGTTCCGCTACAACGCCAAAGAACACCAACGCTCAAAGGATAGGCGTGTAGAAATTATTCCGTTGAACGAAAAAGGAGAAATGTGCGATTCGTTGGGCAATATTATTCCCGAACCGATACGCTACACCAAATTCATGGGTAAAGAAAAAGTGAGCGAAGGCGACCGTCTGGCACAATATGCACGCAAATGGTACGGCGAACAAGCTTTTTGGGTTTACATCTACGAAGCCAATATCGACAAGATACCCCATCCGAACAAATTGGAAAAAGGTATTACCATTAAAATCCCGAAATTAGATGCTGCGTTGATTGACCCCAACAATCCTGCAAGTATCGATGCTGCCAATAAAATCAAAGCGAAATACATGCAATAATCACAAAAAGGGAGAAACCTTGGTTTCTCCTTTTTTTATACGTCTTAATTAGCGCAAGTTTACAAATTTACGGATTGACAGATTTACACACTAAACATTAAACAGTTAAACAATTCACCGATTAAACATTCAACACTACACACTAAACAATCATCTCTTTTAGGGGGATTAAGAGGCAGGATAAAGCGTAAAAATTAGTTGTTAAATTTATTTGTTGTTTTCATTTTATTTTCGTTACTTTGTAGCGTAAATGTAACTGCCTGATGAAAGCAAAATCAACTTATAGACTTGACGGAAACATTTCGACACAACTTGCCGAATTATTTCGTACGAGTACAGCTCTTATTTTACCCCCCCATATTTAACATTTATTTACACCTTTATAAGATTTTGACTTTATTTTACCCTGTGCCAAATAGGTGTGGGGCTGTTTTTTATTGAATATAGAATTTGTAAAATAGTAATATTAATTTAAACAAACTGATTATGAAGACAAAAAAATTACTCACGTTGATTGCCTTTACACTATTGGCAATAATCACAACAGGCAAAGCCTATGCACAAGACACGCCACCCGCAGGCTCACCTGTAATAGAGCTGACCGCAACTACAGCAGGCGCTCTCGTCCGTATGAGGATGAAAGCTGCGGCAGCTAACACGCCTGTTTGGATAGAAACAGCCCCCGACACCTACCAAACAGCAACAGCAGGTACAAGCTATCCGACAGACTATACAAACTACACACCCGAAGGAACCAGCCTAAAAGTATATGGAAATATCACAGGCTTTGGTTGTAGCGGAATAGATAATACAGGATGGAGAAATCCTGTATCAGCCATTGATGCAAGCGGAAATACAGGCTTGCAACAATTGTCTTGCTATTTAAACCAGCTTACAAGTTTAAATGTATCGGGCTTAAATCAATTGGAATGGTTGACGTGCTATGCTAACCAGCTTACAAGCTTAGATGTATCGGGATTAACTAACTTGAAAAATTTGTATTGCGATGGTAACCGGCTTACAAGCTTAGATGCATCGGGATTGACAAACTTGCAAGAATTGGGGTGCTATGGTAACCGGCTTACAAGTTTAAAGGTGCAGGGATTAAATCAATTGCAAAGATTGACTTGCAGTTTTAACCAGCTTACAAGCTTAGATGTATCGGGCTCAAATCAATTGCAATACTTGGAGTGCAGGGATAACCAGCTTACAAGTTTAAATGTATCGGGCTCAAATCAATTGCAATACTTGGAGTGCAGGAATAACCAGCTTACAAGTTTAAATGTATCAGGCTTAACTCAATTGCTACAATTGACGTGCTCTTCTAACCGGCTTACAAGTTTAAATGTGCAGGGCTTAACTAGCTTGAAAGCTTTGTATTGCAATGGTAACCAGCTTCAAAGTTTAATAAATATATTGGGGTTAAATCAATTGAGAGAATTGTATTGCTACAATAATCCTTGCACAAGCACCACGTTAGGTTTAGACCAAATTTATTGTCAATTACCGCAAAGGCAAGCGAGCGACGATGCAAGAATATACGTAAGCGGGCAGGCTCAAGCTAACGTAGAGGCTTTTGTCCTTGCTACAAACGGAAACAATGCAAGCGACAAGAATTGGAAACTATATGGTTATCCAGCTACAGGCACCGGGTATCAAATAACTAATGCTACAGGTAGTTATACTTGTCCAGAATTAGAAAATTATCCTCTTTGGGTAGCCGGTGAGCAGGCAACCTCTTTTAACGCCTCTGCTATCACAGGCGAAGGTATCACAGGCTCGGTAAGCTACATCCACGGTACTAATACCCTTACGCTAAACGGTGCCACGATAACGAAAGGAAAAACAGATGGTGATGGTGAAGTAGCAATATTGTCAGAAATACCACTCACTATCAATTTGATAGACGAGAATGAAATTTTGAACTCAACTTACCCCAAGAATTATGCCGGTATTCTTATCAATCAATCGGATATACCGCTTAACATTACAGGAGACGGGTCGTTGAATATGGATGTGAAGTCATCGAGCTCTGGTTACTGTTTGGGAATTTTTGCATCGTCTAATCCTGTAAACTTATCTTGTAATTCGCTAAAAATCACAAGTTCTCATGTAGGAATAGCTAGTAAAGAACTGCATATAACCAATGGAACGCTTGAAGTTTTAGGAAAAAAAATGACCGCCATTAATGCAGAAACTGTATCTATATACTCAAATGCCTTGCTCAATGAAGGAGATGAAGCACCCGGCATAGAAGTTCCAAATCTTACCCTAACAAAGAAATACGTTTATATCCGTCCTAATGGTACAGGGCTTACTTCTCTCACTTCACAAGGCATCCAAGTGTGCGGCGGGAAGGGAGTGATAGAGATACAAGCCCCAAAACCACCTAAAGGGGGAGCTGTAAAGTTCACAGCACATATATATAATGTATCGGGAATGTTGGTGCGCACACTTCCACTTCAAGGAACAGAAGGGCAGGTTGCCGTTCCCGCAGGAATTTATATTGTAAAAATAGGTACTGCTATCGAAAAAGTTGTAGTGCGGTAAAAAGTTTGTAAAATACTGTTTTTTAGTGAAAGAGCCGTCTTTTTTTAAGACGGCTCTTTTACTTATTTATTTACCCCTAAATGAAATTTACAGATTTACAGATTTACAAATTGACGGATTTACAAATTTATTTACCCCCAACCCCCTGAAGGGGGCTAAACATTCAACATTACACATTAAACAGTTAAACATTACACACTAAACATTCAACATTTAGGGGGATTAAGGGGGCTAAAAACTTGCGCCGGATAATTGTTTTTTTTGTCTATTTTAATCATTTCGTATTTTTTTATACCTTTGTGGTGGATGCGTTAGTGCAAAAATTATGGATTTTCGAACCGTTATTCCTATATCTCCTTTGAAAATTATGGATTACGAGCAGCATTTTTTGTTGCTTGGTTCTTGCTTTGCCGAAACTATAGGTCGCAAGTTGCTCGAATACCGTTTTACGGGCGATGTCAATCCGTTTGGAGTTCTTTACAATCCATTTTCCATTGCCGATGCGTTGGAACGATTGATTGAAAACAGACCGTTTGTTGCTTCTGAATTGTTCAATTATGACGGCTGGTGGTACAGTTGGGCGCATCATGGCAGTTTTTCGGCAAAAACTCAGGAACAGGCGTTAGCGAACATCAATACCATTTATTCGGTGGCGACAGAGCGGTTTGAGCAGACCGATGTTCTTATTCTTACGTTCGGTTCGGCGTGGGTGTACGAACATGACGGCAGTGTTGTTGCCAATTGCCACAAAGTGCCCGAGCGGGAGTTTACGCGTCGCCGATTGTCGGTAGATGAAATTGTGGAACGTTATACTGTTTTGTTGAGCCGACTGCTTAAAAATCGTCCTCATCTTCGCATTGTTTTTTCGGTAAGTCCTATACGTTATTTGCGCAATGGAGCAACAGAAAATCAGACAAGTAAAGCCATTTTATTGTTGGCGGCGGAAGCGTTGTGTCGGCAATTTGAAGTGGCAATCTATTTTCCTTCTTACGAAATTGTTTTGGACGAATTGCGCGATTACCGTTTTTTTGCCGACGATATGATACATCCGTCTTCTATGGCTGTAGAATATGTATGGGAACGTTTTTGCGCCGCATTTTTTACAGAAAAGACATTGGAACTGTTGCCGCAAGTGGCAAAAATAAACAAAGCGTTGCAGCACCGTCCGTTGAAAGCTGATTCCGAAGCTTACCGCCGATTTATAGAGCAGATAGAATGCGATTTGGCTGAATTGAAACAAAAATATCCTTATTTAAATATCTAATAATATGACAGTTAAAGAACGTATCCAAGCATTGCGGAGTTTGATGTTGAAACACAATATAGCCGCAGTAATTGTACCCGGGACAGACCCTCACGGAAGCGAATATGTGGCTAAACATTGGAAAGAACGAAATTTTATAAGCGGATTTACCGGTTCGGCAGGAACGGCAGTAATTACTACCGAAAAAGCCGGTTTGTGGACGGATTCGCGCTATTTTTTACAAGCGGATATGCAGTTGCAAGGTTCCGATATTGAATTGTTTAAAGAAGGGTTGCCCGAAACGCCATCCATTACGGCGTGGCTTGGGAAAGTATTGCAACCTAATGATACAGTGGCTATTAACGGAGCAATGATTTCGGTAAAAGATTACCGCATTATGGCTGACGAATTGGCTTTTTACCAAATAAAAACGGATGCAACATTCGATTTTATATCCGAAATATGGTCGGAACGTCCCGCCTTGCCTTCCGAGAAGGCGTTTGAATTGGAAATAAAGTACACCGGAGTTTCCGCTGCTGACAAAATAAAACAATTGCGCGCTAATTTAGAAGCGAAAAAATTGGATACCATTTTGCTGACTGCATTGGACGAAATAGCGTGGTTATTCAATATTCGCGGCAACGATATCGACTACAATCCTGTGGTTATAGCGTATGCGGTGGTAGATAGGCAGAAAGCTGTTTTATTTGTTGACAGAGGCAAAATAACGGACGAATTAAAAATTTCATTAAATAGTAATGGTGTAGAAATTCAATCGTATAATGCGGTTTTCGACTATCTTAAACAATTGTCGGGCGCAAAAATAGCGTTGGATTTTAGTAAAGTGAATAGATTGCTTTATTCCATTGTGAAACAAAATAATGAGGTCAAAGATTTAGTTTCGCCGATTATTTTGCAAAAAGGCATCAAAAACGAAGTGGAACTAGCCGGAATTAGGTCGGCAATGGTGCGCGACGGCGTAGCTTTGACGCATTTTTTCTATTGGTTGGAACAACATGTTGCCGATGGCAATTTGACGGAAATGTCGGTAGCTGAAAAATTGCGCAAATTCAGAAGTCAGCAAAAACTTTTCTTTGGCGAAAGTTTCGGAACAATAGCCGGATATGCCGAGCATGGTGCAATAGTGCATTACGAAGCTGATGAAAAAAGCAACGCTACATTGAAACCTGAGAATTTTCTTTTGTTGGATTCCGGCGCACACTATTTCGATGGCACTACTGATATTACTCGTACGGTAGCGTTGGGAAAACTGACCGAACAGCAAAAAAGAGATTTTACATTGGTACTGAAAGGACACATTGCTTTGGGAATGGCACAATTTCCTGTCGGAACGCGCGGGTCGCAATTGGATATATTAGCGCGTAAAGCTTTGTGGGACAATGGTTTGAATTATGGTCACGGAACCGGTCATGGTGTCGGGCATTTTTTGTGCGTGCATGAAGGACCTCATAATATACGTATGAACGAAAATCCGACAACATTGCAAATTGGCATGGTGGCAAGCAACGAGCCCGGGCTTTATCGCAGCGGACAGTACGGCATTCGCTCCGAAAATTTGGTAACGGTAGTAGAAGCGGAAACCACTGAGTTTGGCAAATTTTTGCGTTTTGAAACTTTGACGCTTTTCCCGTTCGATGTGTCGGCAATTCAAATCGACTTACTGACGGATGCGGAAAAAACATGGCTGAACAATTACCATCAAAAGGTTTACGAAAAGTTGTCGCCCTTCCTTCCTGACAATGAAAAAGAGTGGTTGCGTGCTAAAACCCGTGAAATAGAATAGTAACTAATTGACAAATAGTCGGTTTAAAATTACAAAAGGCTTTTTATTGTTAGAAAAGTTTTGGGTGAAAAAGATATTCCTAAATGGCAGTTTTTTTATAACTTTGCAAACTGAAAAAATGAACGTATAAACATGAAAGAAATTAAGCGAACGGTCATTGTCGATGCTTTGAAACGCGAAGATATAGGATCGGAAATCAATGTAAGAGGTTGGGTGCGTACCCGCCGCGGTAACAAAAATATCAATTTCATTGCTCTAAACGATGGCTCAACCATCAATAATATGCAGATAGTTGTTGATTTGTCGAAATTCAGTGACGAATTAATGCGCACTATCACTACGGGAGCCAGTCTTAGTGTAAATGGCATTTTGACTGAATCGGTGGGCAGCGGTCAGCGTGTGGAGTTGCAGGCTACCGAAATTAAAGTGTACGGCACAGCCGACCCTGAAAAATATCCGTTGCAGAAAAAAGGGCATACCATGGAATATTTGCGCGAAATAGCCCATTTGCGCCTGCGTACCAATACATTCGGTGCGGTTTCTCGCATTCGTCACAACATGGCAATTGCTATCCATACTTTTTTTCACGAACGCGGCTATTTTTATTTCCATTCGCCGATTATCACAGCTTCCGACTGCGAAGGTGCCGGACATATGTTCCAAGTTACCACGCAAAATTTGAACGATTTGAAAAAGACGCCCGACGGAAAAGTTGATTATTCTGAGGATTTTTTTGGCAAGCAGGCAAATTTAACTGTTTCCGGTCAGCTTGAAGGTGAACTTGCTGCAATGGCACTCGGCAAAATTTACACATTCGGACCAACTTTTCGTGCTGAAAATTCCAATACGCCGCGCCATTTGGCTGAATTTTGGATGATAGAGCCAGAAGTAGCGTTTATCGGTTTGGAAGAATTGATGGCATTGGAAGAGGAGTTTATTAAATATTGTGTAAAATGGGCACTTGATAATTGCAGTGACGATTTGGCATTCCTTAACAAAATGATTGATAACAATTTAATTGCTTGTTTGGAAGCCGTTGTCAATACCGAATTTGTGCATTTGACCTATACCGAAGGCGTAAAAATTCTGGAAACCGCCATCAGTAATGGTAAAAAATTCAGCTATCCGATATTTTGGGGATGCGATTTAGCCAGCGAACACGAGCGTTATCTGGTGGAAGAGCATTTCAAAAAACCGATTATAATGACTGATTATCCGAAAGAAATCAAGGCTTTTTATATGAAAATAAATGCCGATGGCAAAACGGTGCAAGGTACCGACGTGCTGTTCCCGCAAATCGGCGAAATAATTGGTGGTAGCGTTCGTGAGGAAGATTACGACAAGTTGATAGGTGAAATAGAGGCGCGAAACATTCCGATGAAAGATATGTGGTGGTACCTCGATACGCGCCGTTTCGGTACGGCGCCGCACGCCGGTTTCGGCTTGGGCTTCGAACGTTTAATGTTGTTTGTAACGGGCATGCAAAACATACGCGATGTTATTCCTTTCCCGCGTACGCCAAAAAATGCCGATTTCTGATTTTGCAATGTCAAAAGAAAAAAAATGAAAATTGCTGGTAACGACTGAGGTTGTTATCGGCTTTTTTAATAAAAAACAGTGCTTTATCCACAGAACATAGAACAAAAAATCGGTTTCGAAACCGTTCGGCAGTTTCTTACAGCCAATTGCTTGAGCGATTTGGCAAAAGAAGAGATTGCGGCTATCTCTTTTTCGTCCGATTTTGAGGTTATTGTGCATCAATTATCTCTGCAAGACGAAATGGTGCGACTTTTAGAGGAAAAGGAGGAGGTGTTGCCTATCGGTTCGGTAGCTGATTTGCGTCAGGCGTTTGCTCGTACGCGTGTCGAAGGCACTTTTTTGGAAGTTTCCGAAGTAGTTGCTGTGCGCCACAATATCAATATGGTGCAACAAGTAGGGGCTTTTTTACGCCATCGCGATGCGGAGCGTTTTCCTTTATTGCACCGTTTTGCTGATGATGTGATGACATTTCCCGAAGTATTGCACGAAATTAATAAAATTGTGGACAAATTCGGTGAAGTAAAAGATTCCGCTTCGCCCGAATTGCACCGCATACGGCGCGAAATGATGAAAGCGCAAGGCAGCGTTTCGCGTATTCTTCAAGGCATTTTGCGACAGGCGCAAACTGACGGTATTGTCGAGCAAGATGCTGCCCCCACTATGCGCGACGGTCGTTTGGTGATACCTATTATTGCGATGAACAAACGTAAAATTAGTGGTATTGTTCATGACGAATCGGCTACGGGAAAAACAATTTATGTAGAGCCGACAGCGGTGGTAGAGGTAAATAATCGTTTGCGTGAATTGGAAAACGAAGAGAAACGCGAAATTGTGCGTATTCTCACTGTTTTTACTAATTTTTTGCGGTCATACTATGCCGATTTGTCGGCTTCTACGCTTTTTCTTGCCAAAATAGATGCGTTGCGTGCAAAGGCGCGTTTTGCTTTGCAAATAAATGCCATAAAACCTGATTTTAAAAATGAACAAGTGATAGCATGGCAGGGAGCGCGTCATCCGTTGTTGCAATTTACGTTGCAAAGTCAGGGAAAAACCATTGTGCCGCTGACGGTTAAATTGACTGAAAAACAGCGGATTTTGCTAATTTCAGGTCCCAATGCGGGCGGAAAATCGGTTTGTCTGAAAACGGTCGGTTTGTTACAGTATATGTTACAATGTGGTTTGCTGATACCTGTTGAAGAAAGTAGCGAAGCGGGCATTTTTGACAGTATTTTTATTGACATCGGTGACGAGCAAAGTATTGAAAACGACCTTTCTACCTATAGTTCGCACTTGCTGAACATGAAACAGTTTTTGCGCTATGGAAATTCCAAATCGCTGCTGTTGATTGATGAATTTGGCACGGGAACAGAGCCGCAAATTGGCGGTGCCATAGCTGAGGCAGTACTTGAAAAATTGAACAAAAACGGTGTTTTTGCGGTTATCACTACGCATTACACCAATTTGAAACATTTTGCATCGAACACCGAGGGCATCGTTAATGGTGCAATGCTTTACGACCGCCACCGTTTGCAGCCGCTTTTCAGTTTACAAATAGGTCGTCCGGGTAGCTCTTTTGCTGTAGAAATGTCTCGAAAAATAGGTTTGCCGGAAGATGTGATTGCAGCGGCAACTGAAAAGATAGGTGCGGAGCATATCGACTACGATAAAAATCTTCAGGATGCTGTGCGCGACAAACGTTATTGGGAACAAAAACGGCAGCAAATACGCGAAAAAAATAAAAAGTTAGAGGCTTTAGTGGCTGATTATGAGCTTAAAACTGCTGAAATAAAACAAAAGGAAAAAGAGATTATTTGCCAAGCAAAACAAGAGGCGTTCGACTTATTGGTGGCTGCTAATGCCAAGATTGAAAACGCCATCCGTTCCATTAAAGAAGTGAAAGCGGAAAAAGAATCGACCAAAGCCGTACGTCAAGATTTGGAGGCATTTAAACGGACAGTATCACCAAAAGAACAATTGCCGCAAAAAACGATCGTACGACAGAAACAAACACTTTCGGTAGGTGATAGTGTGAGAATAAAAAATCAAACAGCAATCGGCGAAATAGTTGATATACAGGATAAAAACATTATTGTAGCGTTCGGACAAATAAAATCGAAAGTTAATCGCAGCCAAATTGAAAAAGTAAATCGGTCGGAAGTTCGCCGAAATTACCGCACTACTGAACTCGGCAAAATTGCCGACGAAAATTTGTCGCAACGCAAACTCAAATTTCATCCCGAAATAGACATGCGCGGTATGCGTGCCGATGAGGCTTTGCAGGCTGTTATCTATTTTATGGACGATGCCCGAATGCTCGGTGTGCACCACGTCCGCATTCTTCACGGAACGGGCGGAGGTGTGTTGCGTCAATTGGTGCGCGATTATCTGAAAACTTTGTCGTTTGTTGCTTCTTTCCGCGATGAGCACGTGCAGTTGGGAGGGTCTGGAATTACTGTCGTCGAATTGGAATAAATAAATGGCGAAATCTTTTCGTTTCGATAATTTTTAGTAACTTTGCCTAACTCTTTATTAATGAAAAATTCTATGCGTAAACATTGGTATCTATTTTCGCTTGTTTTTTGTGTCATGGCACTTATAGTGTTTCCAGCAACGGTTGAAGCTGCCAAAAAGCCGAAACCTAAAATGGTAAAAATAGAAACGACCATGGGTGATATAAAAGTGATGCTCTATAACGAAACGCCCTTGCATCGCGATAATTTTTTGAAATTGGTAGCCCAAAAATTTTACAATAACACGTTGTTTCATCGTGTCATCAAAAACTTTATGATTCAGGCGGGCGACCCTGATTCCAAAACAGCACCGATAGGCGAACGTTTGGGTGCGGGCGATGTCGGATATACGATTCCCGCCGAAATTGTTTTCCCGAAATTTTGCCACAAGCGTGGTGCGTTAGCGACTGCGCGTCAAGCCGATGAAATCAATCCCGAACGGGCTTCGTCGGGGTGTCAGTTTTACATTGTCGAAGGCAAAACGCTTAACGACCAAGAACTTGATGAAGCAGAAGAACGCTTAAATCGTATGTTGCAACCGACCGAATTGATAAGTTACAGCGATGAACAGCGACTCACTTATAAAATGTTTGGCGGAGCACCTCATCTCGACGGTCAATATACCGTTTTTGGCGAAGTAGTGAAAGGTTTCGATGTGTTGGAAAAAATTGCTTCGGTAAAAACCGATTTGAATGCTCGCCCGTTTGAAGACGTGCGAATTTTGAGTATGAAAGTTGTGCGGAGATAACGCTTTTTTTATTTTTATCGTCTTATCTTTTTTGTTACGCGTATGAAAAAATTGATTGATTATCATAATGTGGACATCCAACAGCAAGAGTTGGTGGTGTTGCGCGATGTTGATTTTGAACTTAAGCAAGGCGAGTTTGTTTATTTGCTGGGCAAAGTGGGCAGTGGAAAAAGTTCATTGTTGAAATCGTTTTATGCCGAAGTTCCCATCAAAAAAGGCGAAGCAAAGATTTTTGATTACGATTTACGCACAATAAAACGCAAAGATATTCCATTTTTACGCCGTAAAATAGGCATTATTTTTCAGGATTTTCAACTGTTAGGCGACCGTACGGTACAAGAAAATTTGGAATTTGTGCTGAAAGCTACCGGCTGGAAGGATAAGAGAAAAATTGCCGAACAAATTGATTTGGTATTGTCCAATGTGGGCATGGCAAAAAAAGGCTACAAACGTCCGCATCAATTGTCGGGCGGTGAGCAGCAGCGTGTTGTTATTGCGCGGGCATTGCTCAATTCACCGGAGTTAATAATAGCTGACGAACCGACCGGCAACCTTGACCCGCAAACAGGGAGGGGGATAGTGGAATTGCTTTATGCCATTTGTAAAGGTGGCACAAGCGTTATTATGGCTACGCACAACCATACGTTTTTTGAAATGTTTCCCGGACGTGTAGTTTCGTGTACAGACCAAGAATTGGTAGAAGGCGACAGTTGTTTCGAAGAATAAAATCTATTTCGATTTAGGGGTGTTTTTCTTCGTTCTGCTCGTAGGCATCGACAATGCGTTGTACTAATTTGTGCCGTACAATGTCTTTTTGGTTAAATTCCACGCGTGAAATTCCTTTTACATTTTTCAAAATTTCCAAAGCATCTTTCAACCCCGATTTTTGCGAAATAGGCAGGTCTATTTGCGTCAAATCGCCTGTAATTATCATTTTTGAGCCTAAGCCCATGCGGGTAAGAAACATTTTAATTTGCTGTTTGGAAGTGTTTTGTGCTTCGTCCAAAATAATTACGGCATTGCTCAATGTGCGTCCGCGCATAAAGGCGAGCGGAGCTATTTGTATGATACCGTGGGCGATGTAATCCGTCAGTTTTGCCGCAGGAATCATATCCTGCAAAGCGTCGTAGAGCGGTTGTAAGTAAGGGTCAATTTTTTCTTTCATATCGCCGGGGAGAAAACCTAATTTTTCGCCGGCTTCAACTGCCGGACGGCTGAGAATAATTTTCTTCACTTCTTTGTTTTTCAACGCTTTTACGGCTAATGCGATGGCTGTGTATGTTTTGCCCGAACCGGCGGGTCCAATGGCGAAAAGCAAATCATTTTTCTCAAATTCTTTGACCAATTTCTTCTGATTTTCGGAGCGCGCCATTATGGCTTTTCCCCCGACACCGTGAAGAATAGTGTCGTTGAGGCTGATTATGGTTGGTTGATGACCTTTTACAATATCGGTGATGTTGCTTTCCGTCAATGTGTTAGTGGCAGCGCAGAATGCTGCAAGTTGTTTCAAGCGTTTTTCTAATAGAACAATCTCTTCGGTGATGCCTACCAATTTTATAGTGTGTCCGCGAGCTACAAGTTTTACTGTCGGGAATAATTTTTTCAACAATATGATGTTGGCATTGTTGATGCCGTAAAAAATTGTTGTGTCGATGTTTTCGGGTAGATTGTAAATAATTTCGTTCATAAAAAATGGCGTCAAAAAGTGTTCGATTAAGATAACTTACAAAGATACGATTTTTTTTGTATGTGCAGTGCGACAGTACAATTGATTTTCTACACAACCGTTTTTTTCGTCTTTCTCAAAATTGCTGTGGTCATATTCACGTTTATTTATTACCTTTGCAGTTTAATAGAGTTATGGGAATCATTATCCGTCAAAGCATTAAGGGCACAATTGTCAATTATGTGGGGATTGCTATCGGCTTTTTCACCACTTTCTTTGTGCTGACACGTTTCCTTACCGCCGAGGAAATTGGTTTGACGCGTGTGCTTATCGAAGCGGCTACGTTGATTGCCGGTTTGGCGCAGTTAGGCACCAATTCTTCTATTGTACGCTTTTATCCCTATTTTAAAGATGAAGCTCACAAAGACCACGGCTTTTTCTTTTGGTCGCTGGCGGTTCCGTTGGTTGGTTTTTTGGTAGTAGGCACGCTCTATGTTTGTCTGAAAAGTGTTATTTGTGGCGTTTTTTCCGAAAAATCGAGCCTGTTCGTCAACTATTACTATTTTGTACTTCCGTTGGCGTTTTTCTTGTTGTACATGACCATTTTCGAGACCAACGCTAATGTGTTGATGCGGATTGTGGTGCCGAAATTTGTACGCGAAGTTGTGGTGCGTGTGCTGCTACTGGCTTCCTATTTGCTTTATGCTTTCAAAGTGTTGGACATTGACGGATTTGTAGCTGCATTTTGCAGTATCTACGGCGTGGCAATGCTCATCAATATTGGTTATTTGCTGTCGTTGAAACGCATTTCCATAAAACCTGATTTGAAGTTTTTCTCCAAATCGTTGCGCAAGGATTACTTACTTTATACGCTTTTTTTGGTAACGGCATCTATTGGCAGTGTTATTACGCCAAGTGTCAATACGTTTTTTATCAGTGCAAAAATGGGATTGGAGTACACGGGCGTTTTTGCCATTGCCACGTTTATTGCAGCACTTATCGAAATTCCTTATCGTTCGTTGGGAGCCATTTCTCAGCCGCAATTGTCGCAAGCAGTGAAGGATAGAGACGTTGTTCAGGCAAACCAATTGGTAAAAAATGTTTCGTTGCATCAACTGTTGGTGGGAGCGTTTATATTTTTCATCATTTGGATTAATATTGATTTGTTATTCAAAATTATACCGAACGGCGAACTTTATGCAACCGCCAAGCAAGTGGTTTTGATTTTGGGTATTACCAAATTGCTACAATCCATTTGCAATATTGGCGTATCGGCGTTGGGCTATTCGCGGTATTACTATTATTCTTTGATTTTCACCTTTGTACTGACAGTTGCCGCTATTGTTTTCAATAATTGGCTCATTCCTTTGTGGGGAATTAATGGCGCAGCAATGGCATCGTTGCTGGCTGCTGTTATTTACTATGCTTTGCTACTGGGAATGGTGCATCGGAAAATTAAAATCAACCTGTTTTCGATGAATCAGTTCAAGGTGTTGGCGATTATACTGATGTTATTGCCCATCAATTTTTTGTTGGAAACTTATGTGTCGCCATTGTGGAATTATGTGTTTACCAATGATTTTGTAATAGAAATTGCTGATGCTATTTTGCGCACGGGCATTCTTACGGTGTTGGGTGTGGTGATTGTCTATTTTTGGCACATCAGCGAAGATGTCAATAGCTTAATTCGAAAAACTTTGCGTTTAAAAAAATAACTTAATAAGTAGAAACATGAAAAAAAGTGATTTCAAGAAAAAAAATCTTCCCGAATTGGGAATGTTAGTTGTGTTTATCATAGCTGCGTGCATTTATTGTTCTCCGGTTTTGGAAGGCAAACAGCTAATGGCTGGCGACTCTGTGAGTGGTATTGCAGCCGTTCAGGAGAGTGTCAATTATACCAAAACGACCGGAAACAGTTCATGGTGGACTGGTTCAATGTTTTCGGGCATGCCAAACTATCAGATAGGCGGCGGAAAATATATGTCGGCGAATCTGTTGAAGCCGTTCTATAAATTATTCCGTTGGGGGCATCACAATTTGTTGGTGATTGTAATTTTCTATCTTATAGCATTTTATATACTTTTAAGAGCGTTCGGCGTGCAAAAGTGGATAAGCTTTGCCGGAGCGTTTGCTATCGCTTTTTCGTCATATTTCTTTGTGATACTAGCGGCGGCGCATCATGGTAAGTGTACGTCCATCACGTGGATGACATTGGTGTTGGTGGGCTTTATGCTCATCTACAAAAAGCGTTATGCGTGGGGAGCCATTTTTACAATGTTTTTCATGGCAATGGGGCTTATGGTGCATCCGCAGATGTCTTACTATATGTTTATGCTTATCGGCATGTTGTTTTTTGCCGAACTCTACATTCATTTAAAAGAAAAACGTTACAAAGATTTATTGGTAGCGACCGGCATTTTTGTGCTTGCGTTGATTGTCGGCTTTGGTACGTGTAGTGCAGGCATTTTTGCCAATAAAGAATATGCGGAGCAAACCATGCGTGGCGGTCATTCGGAGTTGGTGAAGGAGAGTGATGCCACAAATAAAACAAAAGGTCTTGATTTGGATTATGCTACGGCGTGGAGCTACGGCATTGACGAAACAATGACGTTCCTCATTCCTAATTATATGGGTGCGGCTTCGGGCTACAATGTGGGCAAAGAGTCCGTGTTGTATGCTGAGTTGGTGAACAATGGCGTGCCGTCGAACTATGCAGCCGATTTTTGCAAATCGGCGCCTACCTATTGGGGCGAGCAACCGTTTACGTCGGGACCTGTTTATGTGGGAGCCATTGTTTGCTTCTTGTTTGTGTTAAGTCTGTTTCTTGTCAAAGGACCTTATAAGTGGGCATTGCTTGCGGCTACAATTTTTTCGGTTTTGCTTTCGTGGGGACATAATTTTATGCCGCTCACTAAGTTATTTTTCGATTATTTCCCGATGTACAACAAGTTTCGTGCGGTTTCGTCCATTCTCATTGTAGCCGAAATAACGATACCGTTGTTAGGATTTTTGGCTCTGAAAGCCATTGCCGACAAAAGTGTGGATAAAAAAACAATTTTCCGAAGCATCTATATTTCGGCGGGAATTACTGCCGGCATCTGCTTGATTTTTGCCGTTTTTGGAAAACTGTTCTTGAGTTTCACCTCTTCTCACGATGCTCAATTCTCTTCACAATTGCCCGAATGGGCTTACAATGCTATTATAGCACAGCGCGCCTCTATGATGCAAGCCGATGCGTGGCGGTCGTTCATCTTTATTTTATTGGGAGCGGGATTGGTTTACCTCTATGCCGCTGAAAAATTGAAAACAGTTTGGTTTGGACTTGCGCTTGCGGTGTTGGTGCTGGCTGATATGTGGCCGGTTGATAAACGTTTTTTCAACGATTCCAATTTTGTTTCCAAACGCGAAAAAAGCAATGTCTTTGCCATGTATCCGTACGAAAAAGCTTTGCTTGAAGTTGAAAAAGACAATCCGAGTTACAGAGTGTTGAATTTAACTACCAGCACTTTCAATGATGCGCGTACGTCCTACTATCTGAAATCGGTTGGTGGTTATTCGGCGGTAAAACTGCGGCGCTATCAGGATTTGATAGACGAACATCTGTCGAAAATGAATATGAATGTTTACAATATGCTGAATACCAAATATTTCATTGTTAAGTCGCGTGACGGCAATATAACACCACAACTAAATCCTGAAGCTTTGGGCAACGCATGGTTTGTCGATTCGTTGATAGTAGTGAACACACCCAACGAAGAGAGTGACGCTTTGAATGTTATTGATACACGCAATACTGCTGTTTTGGATGCGCAATTTAAAGAATTTGCAGAAGGTTTTGTGCCGCGCCACGACTCAACGGCTCAGATTGTAATGACAAAATATACCCCCGAATATGTGGAGTATGACGCTTCTTCTGCGCTTGGCGGAACGGCTGTTTTTTCTGAAATCTACTATCCGTTTGGTTGGAATGCCTATATTGACGGTCAACCGACCGACCATTTCCGCGTCAATTACGTATTGCGAGCATTGAACATACCGGCGGGCAATCACCATATCCGTTTCGAGTTCCGCCCCGACAGCATACGTTACGGCGATATTCTTTCTATCGTTTGTATCTGTTTGATGTTTGCCACTATGCTCGGTTATGCCGGTTATGGCATTTACAAATGGCGTAAAAAAGCGGTTGCGAAATAAGTAACTTGTTTTTGGATAGGCGATTGGTAATTGATAAAGACTCTGGATATTTCAGAGAATAATTCAAATTTGTAAAAAATAACATATATTGTTTGCGATAATGCCAAAATAAATAGTATCTTTGCAGACAAATTATTTTTAAATATGAAAAATTCTGAAACGAAAACCATTGAAGATTGGGTACTTTACCGTTACAAAAGAGGAAAAGTAACATTTTCTCGTCAAGAACTTGTTGCCGATTTTTCCCATTTGTCGGAACAAACAATAAAAAACAATTTAAATCTTTTGATAAAAAAAGGAAAAATATTTCCTGTATTCAAAGGATTTTATTCTGTTATCCCGATTAGTTATTCGTTAATTGGAATTGTGCCCCCCGAATTTTACATTGATGATTTAATGAAGTATCTTAATCGTCAATATTATGTTTGTTTGTTAAATGCTGCCTCGTATTATGGGGCGGCTCATCAAAAACCGCAAACTTTTTCAGTAATCACTTCTTTACCAACGTTAAGAGATACTTCAAAACGAAACACTAAAATCAATTTTATTGCTACTCGCAAAGAAATCCCAAAAAAATGGTTAAAAACAATTCGGGGCGAGAATGGCGATTTTTTGATTTCAAAACCTGAACTCACAGCCGCAGATTTAATTACATTTCAGAAAGAGATTGGCGGGTTAAATCGTTCTTGTACAGTTATTTACGAATTAATGGAAAACGTAAAATTTGGCAAATTAGACAACTATTTTTTTAATTATGTGCCAACTTCTACCATACAACGTTTAGGATATTTGCTTGAAAATGAATTGGAACAGGCAGAACAAGCCAATATTCTGTTTTCAAAAGCAAAAACACATCATTGTAAATTTCAAAAAATCCCATTAAAAAGCAATAAATTAGCCGAAAATTGCAAAACAAACGACAAATGGAAAATCATTATTAACGAGAAAATTGAAATTGATGATTTATGATACCTGAGAAATACATACAAGAATGGGCAGAATTTATTCCTTGGAAATTAAAAGAACACATCGAACAAGACCTTATAATTTGTCGTTCTTTGTGTGAATTATATAAAGACGAGTATCTGGCAGAACATTTAGCGTTTCGTGGCGGTACTACTTTAAATAAATTGTACTTAGACCCACAACCACGTTATTCGGAAGATATTGATTTAGTGCAAATTAAAACTGAGTCCATCAAAAAACAATGGTGAGGATACAAAAAGCATTGAATTTTCTCGGGCAACCTGTAGTAAAGCAAAAAATCCATAACAACACACTGACTTTTCGTTTCAATTCAGAAATTCCACCCACAAAACCACTTCGTTTAAAGGTAGAAATTAACACGCGCGAACATTTTAATGTTTTAGGACTTATTCAACAAGATTTTAGTGTAAATAGCAGTTGGTATTCAGGAACTTGTAAAATAACAACTTATCAGTTTGAAGAATTGCTCGGTACAAAAGTCAGAGCATTGTATCAACGGAGGAAAGGACGAGATTTATTTGACTTGTGGAAAGCATTATCAACGTATACACCGGACATTGATAAAATTATTCGTTGTTACAGAGAATATATTGGTTTTGCTGTAGCGAATCCGCCTACAAGGAAAGAGTACTTACTGAATATGGAAAAGAAACTACAAGACGAAGAATTTCTCGGCGACACCGAAATGCTACTACGTCCCAGCGAAAAATACAATCCACAAGAAGCGTGGAAGTTGGTAAAAAAAGAACTGATTGAAAAGTTGTAAAAACAGAATGGCACAGTTTATACCATATATATAATCTGATAAAGAATTTTTCAAAAATGCCATTTACACTACTGTTACGCCTGAAAATTTTTATGAATTTATTAGTATGGAATAATTGAAAATCCTCAAATTCCATTGAATTTAAGGAATATAATCCGCAAATTTAATCAAATTTACGGATTATTAGGTCAATTGCACATTGCAAATTATGCTAAAAATTAATGTAAATCAAAAATCAAACTTTGGAAATACATGTAAAAATAAAGTTGTACTTTAGATTTACATAAAAATTTATACATTGATTTTATATAATTATAGAAAAAAGAACACTATTTTTTTGAAATTTTGTGTGTTTACAAAACTTTCTTTACTTTTGTACCGTCAAACCTGAAAATAAAATTGCTTATGAAATGAAAGCGTAAAATTTTACGCACACTTTAAAAAATAATTGAAAAAGCGTTAGCTTACATCTTGCTTTAGAAAACTCGACACTTTCAAAATGCAGCAAAGAAGTAAAGTTCAACGCTCACGTAGTTTTACGTGGGCTTTACTTTATAATTTGGCTGCATAGTTGTCGAGAACTTCTAAAGCGGATTAAAAGTTTAGTCCCACGTTTTTTTGTGCATATATGAATCCCAAAAACACTATTTTAAAAACTGTATAATTTAATTAATTGTAATCATGAAAATTTTAAAACTTTTTGCAGCCTTGTGCTGTTTGGCAGTGGTATTTACCGCTTGTGAGAAAAAAGATGTAAATGAGAAAAACATTTCAGTTAATCTGCAATTAAAGGAGTTGCCTTCCGAAGGCGGCGAATTTAAAGTGATGGTAACAGCCGATGCACCATGGAAAGCCACCGCCAACAAAACATGGATAACGCTTTTTCCCGATTCGTGTGACGGCGATACGCTCGTTACTGTAACTGTAGCCGCAAACACAGCTTCTATAAAAGATGCTGCTGAAGCGCTCTTTTGCATGGATGGAAAATGTGCTTCTTTAACCGTGACTCGCTTTGGAAAATCGGGCAATGCGGTGGATTTAGGTCTCTCTGTGAAATGGGCGTCTTATAACGTGGGTGCCATCACACCGGAAAGCTATGGCGATTATTTCGCTTGGGGCGAAACGGAACAAAAAAACATTTACAAATGGAACAATTACAAATATGCAACTGTAGATGCTAATGGTGATTTAAAAACACTTACTAAATACAACACCTCTTCATCATACGGTACTATAGATAATAAAACAGTTCTTGATTTTGCTGACGATGTTGCCCGTGTGCATTGGGATAGCACATGGCGCATACCAACTAAAGCCGAACTGGACGAACTACGCACTAATTGCACGTGGATTTGGACTACCAAAAATGGTATAAATGGCTATGAAGTAAAGAGCAAGACTAACTCTAACAGTATTTTTTTACCGGCAGCTGGCTGTCGCTATGCTGGTGAGTTGCGCTATGCCGATACCAGTGGTTATTATTGGTCGAGTTCGCTCTATTCAGACTACCCGAATTATGCGTTCTATCTCTACTTTTATTCAAATAGCGTGGATTTGGACTATGTTGGCGGTCGTCGTTACGGTCGGTCTGTGCGTCCTGTTATAGAATAAACTAAACAATAAAACTATCCCTAATTTCTCTGAATGGGATTTTAGAGCGGTGAAGTTGTAAAAATATGTATAAATAAATAGGATGACTGCAAAGTCATCCTATTTGTTTTTGTATAATCAATCTTTAAATCCGCAATGTAATTGGCAGTTATTTTTGCGCTAACGTGCGGAGAGAGTCAATTAATTATTTGGCATAGCTTACGGCGCGTGTCTCGCGGATAACCGTAATTTTTACTTGTCCGGGATAGGTCATTTCGTCTTGAATTTTTTTAGCAATGTCGTAAGAAAGAGTTTCTACAGTTTTGTCATCTACCTTGTCGGCTCCTACGATGACACGCAATTCGCGACCAGCTTGTATGGCATAGGTTTTGAGTACTCCCGGATAAGAAAGTGCCAAGTTTTCAAGATCATTCAAACGTTTGATGTAAGCCTCTACAATTTCGCGGCGTGCACCGGGACGTGCTCCCGAAATGGCATCACAAACCTGTACAATAGGAGCAAGCAGCGTTGTCATTTCCACTTCGTCGTGATGAGCACCTATGGCGTTACAGATGTCCGGTTTTTCCTTATATTTTTCCGCCAAATTCATACCGAGTATGGCGTGTGGCACATCCGGTTGGTCATCGGGCACTTTGCCGATGTCGTGTAGCAATCCGGCGCGTTTGGCTTTCTGTGGGTTCAATCCGAGTTCGGAAGCCATCACGGCACAAAGGTTAGCCGTTTCGCGGGCGTGTTGCAGTAAATTTTGTCCGTACGATGAACGGTATTTCATTTTACCGATAAGACGAATTAAGTCGGGATGCAGTCCGTGTATGCCAAGGTCGATAGCGGTACGTTTACCTGTTTCGGCAATTTCTTCTTCGATTTGTTTGCGCGTTTTAGCCACCACTTCTTCAATGCGTGCGGGGTGTATGCGACCGTCCTGTACCAACTGGTGCAGGGCAAGGCGCGCTATTTCGCGGCGTACGGGGTCAAAACCTGAAAGCACAATGGCTTCGGGAGTGTCGTCCACAATAATTTCTACGCCGGTAGCAGCTTCGAGTGCGCGTATGTTGCGTCCTTCGCGACCGATGATGCGACCTTTCACTTCGTCCGATTCAATATTGAATACGGTTACTGAGTTTTCGATAGCGGTTTCGGTAGCTACGCGTTGTATGGTTTGGATAATGATACGTTTGGCTTCTTTATTGGCGGTCATTTTTGCCTCTTCCATCATTTCGTTCACATACGACATTGCGTCGGTTTTTGCTTCGTCTTTAATGTTTTCTATCAACTGTGCTTTGGCTTGCTCAGCCGACAATCCTGAAATAGCTGCCAATTTTTCGGTAGCTTGAAAATGAAGTTTTTCCAACTCTTTTTTTCTACCGTCTATCATGGTCAGTTGGTTGTCTAAATTTGCCTTAAGAGCATCTACTTCGTTGCTTTTGCGTTGTAATTCGCCTTGTCGTTGGTTAAGGCTTTGCTCTTTTTGTTGCAAACGTGCTTCGTTTTGTTGGGCACGGTTTTCGCTTTGTTGAATTTTGGCATTTCGTTCAGCTACTTCTTTTTCATAATCGGCTTTTAGGTTTACAAATTTCTCTTTCACTTCAAGAAGTTTGTTCTTTTTTAGTGTTTCGGCTTCTGCCTCAGCTTTTTTAAGGGTGTTTTTTACACGTCCTTTCATAGCCATGTGGGTGATGAGCCAGCCGATGCCGCCACCTCCCAACAATGCTGCTGCAAATATTAAAGGTTCCATATTAATTTTGTTTTAAGTATTGGTATATAAAAATAAAAATTGCACTATTACACACGCTCTTATGTGCCATAGTGCGGGGATATTGGTAGTGTAAAATCGTTTTGGGATAATCAAAGAATATCGTCGATGCGTTGCGACCACTCTTTCACTTTTTCAACTAACGGAGCAGCGTCTTCCTGAAAATATCCGAGCTGATTTTCGACTGCGGTCTCGAATGCTGCCATTTTCAGCACAGTAAGCAAGTCTAATGTCGAATAATTCATGCGAAAATTGGTAATCCTTTCGTTCAGGAGTTTGGCGGCGTTGCGGTAGATGATTTCCTCGTTACGGGGAATGGTCATCCGCATGCTATGACCGTCAATGTTCACTGTGATTACAAAAGTTTCGCTCATCTATCTTCTCTTAATCTTTGAGTAAATCCAAACAAGTATCCACATCCCGCACTAAGCGTGTCAGTCGTTTATACGCCTTTTTCTTGTCCTCTTCGGTATTACCTATGGACTGCGCTATTTTCAGACTATCATAGTTAGAGCGTAAATTTACAATTTGACTATGGGCATCCAACAATTCTTCTTTTTTTTGAGCCAATTCGTCCGACAAACGTTGATTTTCTTCCTTCAGTCGGCTGTAATTTTGCAGCAGTTCGCAAAACTTATGCTCAAAATCGTTAATTAATTGTTGATGCTGGCTAATCATTTACTTGTAAAAATCATACAAAGGTAACGCTTTTTTGTTGATATTCAAAAAAAACTGATATTTTGTGTTGCAAATATTTGAGGAACAAATGTTTCTTAAAAAGATTTCACTTTTTTAGAGAAATTGTTTGTTTTATCAGGTAAAATCCTTTATTTTTGTGCGTTCATTTGCCCAATATTTATTTATTCACAATTATAATTTAATTTTATGTGGTTAATTAACTCTTCTGTAGGAAGAAAATTCATTATGGGTATCACCGGCATTTGCTTGGTGTTGTTCCTGACGTTCCATAGCTTGATGAACGTCGTGGTGATTTTTTCACCGGAGGGCTACAATGCGATTTGCGAGTTTCTTGGAGCCAATTGGTATGCTATTATTGCTACACTGGCATTGGCTCTCGGTTTCGTTATTCACATTTTGTACGCTTTCGTGTTGACCATCCAAAATTTGATTGCGCGCGGAAAAGAGCGTTATGCCGTTACAGCCAATCAGGAGGAAGTGGACTGGGCTTCGCAAAACATGTTGGTTTTGGGATTCATTATTCTTGGATTCTTATTTTTGCACTTGTATAACTTTTGGTTCAAGATGCAGTTTGTGGAACTCACCGGAATCGACACCGGCGGAATGTTTTCACCAACCGACGGAGCAGGCTATGTTAAGGAATTGTTTGCCTGTCCTATCTATTCTTTAGTGTATATCGTATGGTTGGGCGCACTTTGGTTCCATCTTACACACGGTATTTGGAGTGCACTTCATTCGCTTGGTTTGAATAACAATACGTGGATGCCCCGCGTAAAATGTATTTCCAACATCGCTTCTACAATCATTGTTTTGATGTTTGCTTCCGTTGTGGTTTACTATTACGTTATCTCTTTATTTTGAAATCTTGTTAAATAATTGATATATGGCAAAGAAAGAAAAAGTTGCGAAAGTCGCAAAAACTGTAACGGCAAAGGTGGCTAAAGCTGCTAAAACGGTTAAGGCAGCGATGACGGACAAGAAAAACGTTATTACCCCTGCCGACGCTAAAATTCCCGCAGGTCCACTAGCCGAAAAATGGACTAACTACAAAACTCATCAAAAATTAGTCAATCCCGCCAACAAACGCCGTTTGGATGTTATTGTCGTTGGTACCGGCTTAGCCGGAGCATCGGCTGCGGCTTCGTTAGCCGAACTGGGATTTAATGTGCTCAACTTCTGCATTCAAGATTCTCCGCGTCGTGCTCACTCCATTGCAGCGCAAGGCGGTATTAATGCAGCGAAAAACTACCAAAACGACGGTGACTCCGTTTATCGCCTCTTCTACGATACAATTAAAGGCGGTGACTATCGCGCTCGTGAAGCCAATGTTTACCGTTTGGCTGAAGTTTCCAATAGTATTATCGATCAATGTGTAGCGCAGGGCGTTCCTTTTGCTCGCGAATACGGTGGTTTGCTTGATAATCGTTCATTCGGTGGTTCGCAGGTTTCGCGTACATTCTACGCAAAAGGTCAAACAGGACAACAACTCTTGTTGGGTGCTTACTCGGCATTGAGCCGCCAAATAGCCAAAGGCAAAGTAAAAATGTATTCCCGTTACGAAATGTTGGATGTGGTGGTTATCGAAGGTCGTGCCCGTGGCATCATTGCTCGTAACTTGGTAACCGGAAAAATTGAACGCTTCTTTGGTCATGCAGTAGTAGTTGGTACGGGTGGCTACGGAAACGCATTTTTCCTTTCTACTAATGCTATTGCTTCCAATGGTTCAGTTGCATTGCAAGTCTATAAAAAAGGTGCTTATTTTGCCAATCCGTGCTATGCGCAAATTCACCCGACATGTATTCCCGTACACGGTACGTTCCAATCGAAACTAACACTGATGTCGGAATCGTTGCGTAACGATGGTCGCATTTGGGTACCCAAAAAATTGGAAGATGCAAAAGCATTGCAAGCAGGCAAACTCAAAGGTCGCGACATTCCGGAAGAAGACCGCGATTATTATTTGGAACGTCGCTATCCCGCTTTTGGTAACTTAGTACCTCGCGATGTAGCTTCGCGTGCTGCTAAAGAGCGTTGCGATGCCGGTTACGGTGTTAATGCCACAGGTTTAGCAGTTTTCCTTGATTTTTCTGACGCTATACAACGCTTGGGCAGAGATGTGGTAGCTGAAAGATATGGCAATCTGTTCCAAATGTATGAAAAAATCGTAGATGAAAATCCTTATGAAAATCCTATGATGATTTTCCCCGCTATCCACTACACAATGGGTGGTATTTGGGTCGATTACGAATTGCAAACCTCTATCAAAGGTCTGTTCTGCATCGGTGAAGCAAACTTTTCTGACCATGGTGCCAACCGTTTGGGTGCATCAGCTCTCATGCAAGGTTTGGCTGATGGTTATTTTGTGTTGCCTTACACCATACAAAACTATTTGGCTGACCAAATTCAAGTGCCGCGCATGAGTACTGATTTGCCGGAATTTGAAGAGGCTGAAAAAGCGGTAGAGCAAAAAATTGCAAAACTGATGGCTATTCAAGGAAGTCGTTCGGTGGACAGTATCCATCGCGAATTGGGATTAGTCATGTGGGATTTTGTCGGCATGGGACGTACCGCCGAAGGCTTGAATAAAGCGTTGAAAAAAATTCGTGATATAAAGAAACTTTTCTGGAGCGAAGTATTCATCCCCGGTACCGCCGATGATTTGAACATTGAACTTGAAAAAGCTCTCCGCTTAGCCGACTTTATCGAAATAGGCGAACTGATGGCTTTGGATGCACTCAACCGCGAAGAGTCTTGCGGTGGTCATTTCCGCGAAGAATATCAAACTCCGGAAGGAGAAACATTGCGTCAAGACGATAAATTTTCGTATGTTTCTTGTTGGAAATACAATGGAGAGGATATCGAACCGACTCTCATAAAAGAACCTCTCGATTATGAATTTACAGAACGTATGACACGTAACTATAAAGCATAAAACAATGGATAAGACAATTAATATAACATTGAGGGTTTGGCGTCAAGCCGGACCGAAAGCCAAAGGCGGTTTTCAAACGTATAAATTGGAAAATGTTTCTACCGACAGCTCTTTTCTTGAGATGTTGGACATTTTGAACGAAAAATTGATAAGCGAACGCAAAGAACCGGTAGCTTTTGACCACGATTGCCGCGAAGGTATTTGTGGAATGTGTTCGCTCTACATCAACGGGCATCCCCATGGTCCCGACACCAGTATTACGACGTGCCAATTGCATATGCGTAAATTTAAGGATGGCGAAGTAATTACGGTTGAACCGTGGCGTTCAGCTGCATTTCCTGTGATTAAAGATTTGATAGTCGATCGTCGAGCATACGACAAAATTATTCAAGCCGGCGGATTTATCTCTGTCAATACAGGTGGAGTTCCGGATGCTAATTCAATTCCTATTCCCAAAGCAAAAGCCGACGAGGCAATGGATGCGGCTTCGTGTATTGGTTGTGGTGCTTGTGCTGCCGCTTGCAAAAACGGTTCGGCAATGTTGTTTGTTGCTGCCAAAGTAAGTCAATTGGCATTGCTGCCACAAGGACGTGTGGAAGCAGCCAAGCGCGCCAAAGCTATGGTTGCAAAAATGGACGAACTCGGTTTTGGAAACTGTACAAACACGGGTGCTTGTGCTGCTGAATGTCCCAAAAACGTTTCGTTGAGCAATATAGCCCGTCTGAATCGCGAATTTATTTGCGCTAAATTTCAAGATTAATTTTTCGGAATTTATCAATAAAATAAGGAGGAATTCAAAAATTCCTCCTTATTTTTTGTTGTAATTATTTTTCAGATTTTACAGCAAATAGTGCGAACTGATAGATTCGTTGTTATAGACGCTTTGTATAGTATCAGCAAACATTTTGGCGATGGAGATAACACGAATTTTGGAACATTTACTGGTATCGAAAGGAATGGAATCGGTAAAAATGAGTTCCGTCATCTTTGATTTTTTTACGTTTTCTACAGCATTGCCCGATAGTACGGGATGTGTAACCATTGCACGTACGCTGATAGCACCGTTTTCCATCATTAAATCAGCGGCAGTGCAAAGCGTGTTTGCCGTGTCTGCCATATCATCAATCATAATGACATTTTTGCCTTTTACATCACCTATGATGCTCATATTGCTTACCATGTTGGCTTTTTCACGCGTTTTATGACAAAGTACGAGAGGTACTTCTAAATGTTTGGAATAAGTTTGAGCGCGCTTCGAACCACCTACGTCGGGCGATGCGATAATCAAATTATCTAAATTCAAGCTTTTAATGAATGGAACAAAAATGGTCGATGCGTAAAGATGGTCGACCGGCACATCGAAAAATCCTTGAATTTGGTCAGCATGCAAATCCATAGTGATAAGACGGTCTATGCCGGCTGCGCTCAGAAGGTCTGCAATTAATTTTGCGCCGATGGAAACGCGTGGTTTGTCTTTGCGGTCTTGACGTGCCCACCCGAAATAGGGAATTACTGCAATAATTTTGTAAGCAGAAGCCCGTTTGGCTGCATCAATCATCAATAGCAACTCCATCAGGTTGTCGGAATTGGGGAAGGTTGATTGTACCAAATAGACATAACGTCCGCGCACGGTCTCTTCGTAGGAAACTGCAAATTCACCATCCGAAAAACGAGTGGTATTCATTGCTCCTAATTCGCAATTGAGGTGGGAACAGATTTTTTTTGCCAGATATTGGCTGCTTGTCCCTGAAAATACTTTGTAATCTAATTTCATAGCTACTGTTTATAAGGAGGTTATAATATAGAAAAATCCCAATATCTATACTTTATCTATACTTTACAAAGATAAGCTTTTTTTATTTCAAACTATAATAAAAGACATTTTTTTTAACTGTTTTTTTTTGTTTGCATACTGCAAAAAAAACACTACCTTTGCAAAATAATTTTATAAATTGGTGAGGTTTGCCCTATCGTGAAAATGAAAGGTGTTAAATATAGCGTGTTTTTTTGTGCAATTATGTGTGGTTTTTTGTCATGCATGACCTCTAAAAAGGTGAATTACTTGCAGAGTGGTAAGCATATACCCGAATATGTTGATACGATAGCATTTACCGATTATAAGTTGCAAAAAGGCGATTATCTGTATATTCGTGTTTATACGTTGGATGAAAAAAGCCAACGCCTGTTTAATGGTGGGTCGAATAATGCTAATATCCAACAATCATCCGACAATGCTAATGCACGTCTCCATTTATATTTGATAGGTGAGGATGGTTGTATCAATTATCCTTATGTAGGTAAAATTCAGATGCTCGGTTTAGAATCGCGTGAAGCAAAGAACGTTATGGAGGATAAGTTATCCAATATGTTGCATAATTTTTCTGTTGATGTTAAATTAATGAATCGCACATTTTCCGTCATTGGTGAGGCAGGGTCAGGTCGCTACCAAATTCCGAAAGAAAAACTGAACATTTTCCAAGCCCTTGCCATGAGCGGCGATATGTCTACCTATTCTGATAGAAAAAAAATCCAACTTATTCGTCAAACTGAACAAGGTACCGTGGTAAAAACATTTGACCTTCGTAGTAAATCCATCATCAATTCGGAGTACTATTATATTCAGCCTAATGATGTTATATATGTACCGTTTGATGGTGCGCGCTATTTTGGTGTTACTCATTTTACCGGTATTTTGTCGCTGGTTATTTCTACATTATCGTTTGGGTTGATGATATATGGTATTGTTAAGCCAAAATAAAAGAGATGAAATTAAAACATTTGGTATATTGTTTTTTTGTGGGGTTTCTTCTTGTCTCCTGCTACACCAAAAAAAATGTTGGATTGTTACAGGAACGAAAAAAAATGCCCACTTACGAACAAGGTTCTTATCAATTATATAAATTGCGTGTGAACGACGAACTGATGATTCGTGTGATAACAACGGATAAAGTGTTGTCTGATTTATTCCCGTCCTCGTCCGGTAGTTCAGCTAACCAAGTGTCGTACCGTGTGTTTGAAGATGGAATGGTAGAATTTCCTTTTCTTGAACCTGTAAAATTGGAAGGTTTAACCTTAGAAGAAGCGGAGCAGTTGGTAACTGAAAAGATGAGAAGTTTTGTGTCCGACATTCAAGTACGTTTGGCGTTGTCCACAAATACGTTTTGTGTGATTGGTGCTGCCGGTCGTGGCTATTTCCCAATATATAAGGAGAGATTAACTATTTTTCAGGCATTGGCGTTATCGGGGGGCATCAGCGAAGGTGGCGACTATTCTAAGGTAAAAATAATTCGAGAAACAGATGAAGGTACTAAAATCATTTCTTTTGATATTCGTTCAAAAAGTATTATCGATTCGGAGTTTTATTACGTCTATCCTAATGACATCATTTATGTGGATGTATCTAAAAAGAAATTCTGGGCTATCAATTCGTATGCAGGATTTCTTGGTGTGATAACTTCATCCATCACATTGCTTTTAACTGTTTGGAATTTAGCAAAATAAAAAATACTATGGATTTATCGAACAATCAAAATAATGTTGTTCCCAATAATGGTTTCGACGAAGAAGATATCTCTTTCAATTGGTTAGAGTGGTTGATGCGCATTGTGCGTCATTGGTATTTATTTGTGATTGCTGTTATATTGGCTCTATTCTTTGCTTATGTAAAGAATCGTAGTTGGCAGCCGCTATACGTTACGGAGGCGAAAGTTATGATAGAGGAAGGCGCATCAAACCAATATAATTTCATGCAAGGCTTTGGTGTCAATCAGGGTTATCGCAATATGAACAACCAGTTGTTATTGTTAGGTTCGTACGATTTAATTCGCAAAACAGTAGAAAAGTTGCCTTTTTCCATCGATATCTATTCCCAAGGACGTTTCAAGACGAATAGTTTATTTGCTTATCCTCCCATCGAAATTAAAACAACTTTTTTGGCTGAAAATGCGTATGGTACTGATTACCAGTTTGTCGCTATTGATTCTAAATCATTTGAAATCCTCATCAAAGGTAATAAAATAAGTAAGGACGAAATTATTAAAGGTCGTTACAATGAACCTGTAGAATGTTCGCGTTTTTTTATTACTATCCATAAATTGCGCGAATTAGAATCTCAAACATCGTTCTTTTTCCGTTTTCGCACTATTAATTCATTGGAAAGTGAGTTCGCAGGACGTTTGGCACTTAACTATGTGGGTGATCAATCTTCTGTGATAGCTCTGTCGTTAGTGGGAAATGATGTTGAGCGCGATAAAGTTTTTTTAGACGCTTTGAGCGAAGAGTTTTTGGCTAACAATTTGGAGAAAAAAAATAGTGAAGCTATTCGTACTATTGATTTTATCAATGACCAATTAGGTTATTTACTAGATTCACTTAATTTTTCTGAAAGCCAATTACGTGATTTCCGTCGAAAAAACAACATTATTGATGTTAATGCTTATAGTGGCAGTTTAATGGCGAAGTTAGATGGGTTCAATCAAAAACGATCGGAGTTAGATTTAAAAGATGCTTATTTTAATTATTTATCCAATTATCTGACTAAAAACATTAAAGAAGAGTCTATTGTTGCACCGTCGAGTTTAGGTGTGTCTGATCCGACATTGCTGGAATTGGTGACGCAGTTTAACGATTTACAATTGGAGCGTTCGCAAATAGGAGAAAAAAACCCTAATTATAAGCGTGTAACGGAAAACATTGAAAAAATCAGACAAGCACTTTTTGAGGTACTTAAAAATGTGAAGGCTGTTAATAATTTGGAACGCAAAAACTTCGATCAACAGTGTGCTGAAATACAATCCGAAATAGACCTTTTGCCGGCTAAGGAGCATCAAATGATTAATTTTGAACGCAAATATAAAATTAATGACAATTATTATACGTTTTTGTTACAGAAACGTTCCGAGGCGCAAATTCGCAAGGCTTCCAATGTGTCGGACAATGTTATTTTGCAGCGTGCACGCGTAACTTCGCTAATTAATAGCGATAAAAAATCGAAAACATACATAACTTTTTTGGTTATTGGACTACTCATTCCGTTTGCGTTCATCATTTTGAAGGAGTTGCTTAATTTTACCATCCGTACTGAAACAGACTTACAGAAATTGACTAAGTATCCGATTATTGGGCAAATTCGTCACACCAACAATCTAACTCCAGTATTAACGGTAAAATCACCAAAATCTGCTTTTACCGAGTCGTTTCGTGTCATACGTACGCGCTTAGAGTTTATTACAAAACGTAAAACAGGTGTCTTTATCATGGTTACGTCGGCAGAACCGCACGATGGTAAAACTTATTTTTCAGCCAATTTATCCGGTGTTTACGGTTTGGCGAATCAAAAAGTGTTGCTTATTGACATGGACTTGCGTAACCCCAACGTGTCTAAACTTTTTGAATTATCAACTACGAAGGGGCTGGTCGATTATTTGATTAATAATGCTACGCTTAACGAAATCACAAAAAAGAATCTTCCTTATGGGTTCGATGTTATTCCTGTCGGTACAGTGCCACCCAATCCGGGCGACCTTATTCGTTCGGAAGAGCTAAAACAATTGCTATCTCAACTCAAAACAATGTATGATTATATCATATTTGATACAAGTCCGCTTGGTTTAGTAGCCGATGCATATACTATTGCGCAAATGGCTGATGCCAATTTAATCATTGTGCGTAGCGGAAAAACTAACAAAAATTTCTTTAAAAACTTTATATCTCAAATTAACGCAACAAACAATTTGCACAATATCTATTTAGTGCTCAATGATATTGATGTTAAGAAAAATGGTGGGTATGGCTATGGCTACGGTAATTACGGTTATGGTGGTTATGGCTATGGTTATTTGCGGAAGCGAAAGAAGGGTTCGCGTTATTACTATAATAGTGAAGATTACTATGTGAATGACATTGATGATGCAGACGATGTAAAAAAGTAAATTGATAAGACTAGTAAAACGATTTGTGAAATAGTGCAGAAAAAACGCGCAAAAAATTTGGATAATAATAAATAAACTGCTATCTTTGCAGGCTCTTTGAGGAAAATATGTAAAACATATAAGATTTAAGTAAAATGTCGAAAATTTGTCAGATTACAGGAAAAAAAGCAATGGTAGGTAATAATGTATCGCACTCGAAACGTCGTACAAAACGTACGTTTGATGTTAATTTATTTACCAAAAAATTCTATTATGTAGAACAAGATTGCTGGATTAGCTTGACTATTTCAGCAGCAGGTCTTCGTACAATTAATAAAAAAGGCTTGGATGCCGCATTGGTTGATGCTGTCGCAAAAGGTTATTGCGATTGGAAAAGTATTAAAATTATCGCTTAATATAAGGAGAAATTAAGATATGGCAAAAAAAACGAAAGAAGCACGTGGTCAGGTAATTTTGGAATGCACCGAACACAAAGATAGTGGTATGCCGGGTACTTCGCGCTACATAACCACTAAAAATCGTAAAAATACAACAGCCCGATTGGAGTTGAAAAAATACAACCCCATTTTGAAACGGGTAACTATTCACAGGGAAATAAAATAATATAAGATATGGCAAAGAAAGCAGTTGCAACATTAAGAAAAGGTGAAGGGCGTAGCTATGCAAAGGTTATTAAAATGGTAAAATCACCTAAAACCGGAGCCTATGTTTTCCAAGAAGAGATGGTTTTTAGCGAAAAAGTGAAAGATTACTTTGCTAAATAAGATATTACACATCTTTTTAAACTTATAAGAATCCTTGCATCATAGTCGGTGTAAGGATTTTTTTAATTGATAAATTGTTTGTAATTTCGTAAAATAATAAAAAGACAATTATGGGAATTTTAAGTTTTTTTCAAAAAGATAAAAAAGAGACGTTAGACCAAGGGCTTGCAAAAACAAAAGAGAGTGTTTTTGGCAAATTGGCACGTGCTGTTGTCGGTAAATCGAAAGTAGATGATGAAGTACTTGACCGTTTGGAGGAGGTGCTAATAACATCTGATGTAGGTGTAGAAACTACGTTGCGCATCATCGAACGCATAGAACAAAGAGTGGCGCGCGATAAATATGTAGGCACAGACGAATTAAATAAAGTGCTGAAAGAAGAGGTTTTATCGCTACTGACCGAAGATAATACTGAAAATCCGTCTGATTATTCTGCCGAATTACCATCGTCGCCATACGTCATTATGGTTGTGGGTGTGAATGGTGTCGGCAAAACGACTACTATCGGAAAATTAGCTTATCAATTTAAAAAATCCGGTAAAAGCGTTTATCTTGGCGCGGCTGACACATTCCGAGCAGCGGCTGTCGAACAGTTGGTTGCTTGGGGCGAGCGCGTGGGCGTGCCTGTAATAAAGCAAAAAATGGGTGCAGACCCTGCTTCGGTGGCGTTTGATACGCTGACTTCTGCCAAAACAAATAATGCAGATGTGGTTATAATAGATACCGCAGGGCGTTTGCATAATAAAGTAAACTTGATGAATGAACTAACGAAAATAAAAAACGTTATGCGCAAAGTGGTGCCGACAGCTCCGAATGAGGTGCTGTTGGTACTTGACGGCTCTACGGGGCAAAATGCGTTTGAACAGGCAAAACAGTTTACAAAAGCCACCGATGTATCGGCATTGGCTATTACTAAGTTGGACGGAACGGCAAAAGGCGGTGTGGTGCTCGGCATTTCTGATCAATTTAAAATTCCTGTTAAATACATTGGATTGGGTGAAGGCGTGGAAGATTTGCAAGTGTTTGATAGAAAAGAATTTATCAACTCTTTATTGGATTAAAGCTTGTGCTGATTGATTTGATAACATTGGGGTGTTCCAAAAATTTGGTGGACACGGAAAAATTGATGTACCGACTTAATAAAGCTGGTTACCGTGTACGGCACGATGCGCCTCGTCCCGATGGCGATATTGTAGTGATAAATACGTGTGGTTTTATTGGTGATGCTAAAGAGGAAAGTATCAATATTATACTTCAGTTTGCGGAGAGGAAACGTCGTGGCAAATTGCAAAAGTTGTTTGTAATGGGCTGTTTGTCGGAGCGTTACTTGCACGATTTACAAGAAGAAATTCCCGAAGTAGACAAATTTTACGGCAAATTCAATTATACGGAATTGGTATCCGATTTAGGACGCGATTTGTCGGTTGGTTCCGATTTTGAGAGGATAATTACAACGCCTTCGCATTATGCTTACGTAAAAATTGCCGAAGGTTGCAACCGCACATGTTCTTACTGTGCAATACCTATCATTACCGGGCATTATGTCAGCCGACCGATGGACGATATTGAACGTGAGGTACGATGGTTGACGACTCAAAATGTGAAAGAATTTCAAATTATTGCGCAAGATTTGTCTTATTATGGCATAGACCTTTATAAAAAGTTAATGTTGCCGGAACTTATTTCGCGATTGTCTGATATTGAAGGAGTTAAATGGATAAGATTACACTATGCCTATCCTGTGCAATTTCCGTACGACATACTTAAAGTGATGCGTGAACGCAATAATGTATGCAAATATCTTGACATTGCCCTACAGCATATTTCCGATACGATGCTCAAACAAATGCGACGCAATATTACTGCCGAACAAACTAAAGTTTTGTTGGCACGCATACGCAAAGAAGTACCCGGCATTCATTTGCGCACGACACTTTTGTTAGGGCATCCGGGCGAAACGGAGCAAGATGTGGAGGAGTTGAAACGCTTTGTTGCCGAAACGCGTTTTGAACGTTTGGGAGCTTTCACTTATTCCGATGAGGAAGGCACATATGCAAATTTGCATTATTCCGACCATATTTCGCAAGAGGAAAAACAACGTCGAGTAGATGCGATAATGTCCATTCAACAACGTATTTCCGAAGAGATTAATGCAAAAAAAATAGGTCAAACGTTGTCTGTAATTATTGATAGAGAAGAGGGTGATTATTATGTTGGTCGTACCGAATATGACTCTCCTGAAGTGGATGGCGAAGTGTTGATTACCAAGGAAGAAGCGTTGGCTGTTGGAGAATTTTATCCTATAAAAATTACTGATGCTACGGAGTTTGATTTGTACGGAAAATTAGATTTGTACAATAAAAAATAAATTATTAACTTGCACCCTAATAAATTTTTATATCGTGAACAACAAAGAATTTGTATCGGAATTGGCGCAAAGAATGAATTTGTCGCAAAAAGAAGTCGTGCAATATGTGTCTGCATTTGTAGATGAATTGTCTTCTAATGTGATAGAAGGCAATCAAGTGGCGTTTTTAAATTTAGGTATGCTCGAAGTACGTCACAAAAAGCAGCGCATATCGGTCTCTCCCATCACTAAAGAACGTATTGTGGTGCCTGCCAAACGTGTATTGGCTTTCAAGTCTTCAACCGGAATGAAAGAAAAACTTAAACAACTTCCTAAAGCATGAGTACAAAAAAGATTAGCACAAAAAACTTAGCTGATGCGGTAGCTAAACGATTAGGTATATCGCAAGTCGCTGCGAGTAAATTTTTGTCCGAATTTCAATCGGTTGCAGAAAACGCTATTTTAGAAGATAAAATTCTAAAAATTAGTGGGTTGGGCACATTTAAGTTGGTGTGGAACCAACCTCGGAAAAGTGTCAGCGTGCAAACCGGCGAACCGATAGAGATAGCCGGTCGGTACAAGTTGAATTTCACTCCCGAAACTGAGTTAAAAAACAAAGTTAACGATGGCGTATTTGATAAATCCGAACAAGTTGGCGATAAAGTTGCTTCGACTAATGCTCCGCTGAAAAAACTAGGTGAGCAAGCAGAAGAACTGAAAGGTATTTTACAGTCGATAAATGGAGAACCGACCGACGAGCCAACAGAACCGGAAAATGCAGCACCCGATTTAGGACAATCAGTTAAACAGCAAGAACAATCCCAAGAGAAAGCGGAAGAAGTCGTAGTAAAATTGGAAGATTTAGAGCCGAAAAAAGAACCGGTGCGTGCTTCTGATTATGTGTCAAACCAACCAAAATGTAAAAAGAAACGTTGCTGTGTCATTGTTTGGCTGGTAGTGATTGTCGTACTGCTTTGCGGATTGGGTTGTGCTTACTATTTCTGGAAAGAACCTATTCGACAGTATTGTAAATCGGCAAGCGAAACGGTGATGTCGTGGTTTGCTTGCGACAAATCTTCTATTGACGTTTCTGAATCTTCCGTTGTGCCTGAAGATACAGTTGTCGTTTCCGAAGATACTCATTTAGAGACTGTTGTGGTTGCAGAACCGACAGTTTTTGATACACCACGCACTTATACTGAATTTATAGCAACAGAAGAAGTAACAGAAGGTAGTCGATTGGCGTGGATTGCGTACAAACATTATGGCAACAAAGCTTTTTGGGTTTATATCTATGAAGCTAACAAGGAAATTTTACCAAATCCGAACAAATTACCGATAGGGTGCAAAGTAAAAATTCCAAAACTTCCTGATTATTTGATAGATATAAATAATCCTGAATGCTTGGAATACGCAAAAAAACTTCATGAGCAATATCTTCAGTAAATCATGCGTTATATATTATGAAAAAGCTCCTTTTTAGGAACTTTTTTTAGCAGACATTGCATTTTAAAGTTATAAATTTTTAACACTAAAACAATATTAAAGTTTCGTTGAAATAATTATCTTTGTAAGCTATAAAAATTTTTATTAAAACATTATGAGTCAAGTTGATATTAGAGAATTAAATGAACGAATTGAACGTCAAAGTGCGTTTGTCGATTCATTGATGATGGAAATGGGACATACCATTGTTGGTCAAAAGCATCTTATCGAATCTTTATTAATTGGTTTATTGTCCGACGGGCATATCTTGTTGGAAGGTGTACCCGGTTTGGCAAAAACGCTGGCTATCAAGACGTTGGCAAGTTTAATTGATGCCGATTTTAGTCGCATACAATTCACGCCTGATTTGTTGCCGGCTGACGTTATCGGAACAATGATTTACAGCCAAAAGAAAGAAGAATTTTCGATAAAAAAAGGTCCTATTTTTGCTAATTTTGTGTTGGCTGACGAAATTAACCGTGCTCCGGCTAAAGTGCAAAGTGCATTGCTCGAAGCTATGCAAGAACGTCAGGTTACTATCGGCGAAAAAACGTTCAACTTGCCGACGCCGTTTTTGGTAATGGCAACTCAAAACCCCATAGAGCAGGAGGGTACTTATCCGTTACCCGAAGCGCAAGTAGACCGTTTTATGCTCAAAGTGGTAGTCAATTATCCGAAAAAAGAGGAAGAAAAACTGATTGTTCGTCAAAATATAGGTGCTGCTCCCGAGCCGATAAAACCTATTTTGAAAGCGGAGGAGATATTGAAAGCCCGCGAAGTGGTGCGTGATGTATATATGGACGAAAAAATAGAACGTTACATTATTGACCTTGTTTTTGCGACGCGTTTCCCTGAAGAATACGGTTTAAAGGATTTGAAAAATTCCATTGCGTTTGGCGCTTCACCTCGAGCTTCCATCAATTTGGCTTTGGCAGCACGTGCGTATGCGTTCATCAAACGCCGCGGTTATGTGATTCCCGAAGATGTGAGAGCAGTAGCGCATGACGTACTTCGCCATCGTATCGGCTTAAGCTATGAGGCGGAAGCAAACAATTTGACATCGGAAGAAATTGTTAGCAATATCCTGAACGCCGTAGAAGTGCCTTAATTGGCTGTTGTTGAATTACTTTAATTGGTTGTAGTGTTTTGGAAACGAGCGAATTATTAAAAAAAGTTCGTCAAATTGAAATAAAGACGCGTGGTTTGTCCCGTGATATTTTTGCGGGAGCATACCATTCTGCCTTTAAAGGACGGGGAATGACTTTTTCCGAAGTGCGTGAATATCAGTATGGTGATGATATTCGCAGCATCGATTGGAATGTTACGGCTCGTTTCAACCATCCTTATGTGAAAGTGTTTGAGGAAGAGCGCGAACTGACCGTTATGTTGTTAATAGATGTTTCGGGAAGTTGCGAATTTGGCTCAGGAAAGGCGTTAAAGCAAGATGTTATTACCGAAATATCTGCCGTTTTGGCTTTTTCGGCTATCCAAAACAACGATAAAATTGGTGTCATCTTTTTTTCCGACAAAATAGAAAAATTCATTCCGCCTAAAAAAGGGCGCAAACATATCCTTTACATCATACGCGAAATGCTCGATTTTAAGCCGGAAAGCCGAAAAACCGACATTGGTGTAGTGTTGCGTTATTTTACCAACGTTATGAAGAAGCGTTGCACGGCGTTTATCATTTCCGATTGGATAACTACCGATTATGAAAATGATTTGATGATAGCCGGCAAAAAGCACGATATGGTTTGTCTCCATGTGTATGATGTGCGCGACACGGATTTGCCAGCCATTGGTTGGATAAAACTGAAAGATGCCGAAACGGGCGAATATCTATTGGTAAATACCAATGACCGTCGTATGTTAAAAGAATATCGGAATAATTGGGAAGAGGCGCGTGAACAGCAAAAACACGCATTGATGCGTAGTGGCATTGATAACGTCTATATTGAAGCGAGTGAGGATTATGTAAAAGCACTCATCGGTTTCTTTAAATCCCGAAAATAGTTATTGGCTTATGTTGAAACGAATTTCTTTATTTATATTGTGCCTGTTTGTCAATTCCATTGCTTTCGCGCACTCTTTTTTTGTGAAAGCAACTATTGATTCTACTTTATTGTTGATAGGCGAGCAAGCGAAGATAACGTTTGAAATTACGCAACCACGCGAATTGCAAGTGCAGTTGCCCATTTTTTCCGACACCATAGTGAGAGGTTTGGAAATTGTAGAACGATTTGCCAACGATACTGTTGTGATGGAAGATTACAACCAACTTCAAATAAGCCAATCGTATTTGGTAACTTCTTTCGATTCAGCACTTTACTATATTCCTTCATTTAATTTTATAGCGGATGATACTGTTCTGAGTAACCCTTTGTCAATTAAAGTGTTGTCGGTGCCGGTGGATACTACGCTGCATGCAATAGCCGACATAAAACCCGTTTACGCTCCGCCGTTTGATTGGATGTTGTTGGTGCGTATCGGTATAATTTTGGTGATAACTGCTCTTGTGGCGTTGCTCATTTATTGGTTGGTTAAAGTGTTTAAAAATAGAAAAGTTGCAGAAATACCGGAGGCGAATGAACCACAACGTCCTGCTCATGAGATTGCCATTGAGCAACTTACAGCTCTGAAAAATGAAAAGTTGTGGCAACAAAATAAGATAAAAGAATACCATACGCAGTTGGTGGATATTTTGCGTGTATATATCACAAATCGTTTCGGTGTTAGTGCTTTGGAACAAACATCAATGGATTTGCTTGGCGAATTGGTAAAACTTTGTTCCAAAGAGCCTTATGATATACTGAAACAGATTTTGATATTGGCTGATTTGGTAAAGTTTGCCAAATGGAATCCGCTTCCCAACGAAAATGATAAGAGCATGGCAGATGCTTTCGCATTTGTTGATGCAACAAAAGAATTGCCGGTAGAAGAAGAGCAAACAGAGGTTGACGGTAATAGTCAATCGACTGATTCTGAATCGGCAAAATAAAATAGTAAGATTATGACGTTTAAAAATCCTGAATATTTATGGTTATTGTTGGTGCTTATACCAATGATAGCTTGGTACATATTCAAACAATATAAATCGCAGGCAAGTTTGCAGGTCTCTACGGTGAAACCGTTGCAAAAGATAGCGAAATCGCAAAAACGTTATCTGTTTGTTGTACCGTTCATTTTGCGTTGTGCTGCAGTAGCTTTGCTGGTGATTGTTATTGCGCGTCCGCAACGCTCACACAGTATGCGCGACCAAGAAACGGAAGGCATCGACATTGTTTTGGCGTTGGATATTTCGGGTACGATGTTAGCCGAAGATTTGCGTCCCAACAGATTGGAAGCCGCGAAGAATGTAGCTATTGAATTTATTTCCGACCGTTCGGATGATAATATCGGTTTGGTAGTGTTTGCCGGTGAAAGTTTTACGCAGTGTCCTTTAACGACCGACCACGCAGTGCTGATAAATTTGCTGAAAAGTGTGGAGTTTGGTATGATTGAAGACGGAACGGCTATCGGTTTAGGTTTGGCGAGTGCAGTGAGCCGAATAAAAGATAGTGCAGCGAAATCGAAAATTATTATTTTATTGACCGACGGTTCTAATAATGTAGGTGATATTGCTCCGCTCACTGCGGCTGAAATTGCTCAAAGTTTCGGTATAAGAGTTTACACTATAGGTGTCGGCACTCACGGTTTGGCGCGCTATCCCATTCAAACGCCCATGGGCATTCGTTATCAAGATATACCTGTGGAAATTGATGAAAATGTGCTTACCAAAATAGCCGATATGACAGGCGGTTCCTATTTTCGTGCTACCGACAACCGAAAATTACAAGCAATTTACGGAGAAATCGACCAAATGGAAAAAACGAAGTTGAAAGTGAAAGAGTACACGAAAAAGAGCGAAGAATATTTTCCGTTTTTGTTAACTGCATTGTTATGCCTTTTAGCTGAAGTGGTTTTGAATAATACGGTTTTACGCCGTTTGCCCTAAATTTATTATAGTATGTTTCGATTTGCCAATCCTCAATTATTGTATTTGTTGATAGTCGTGCCGTTTTTGGTGGGATTGTTTCTCTATTCGCAACTTGTGCGCAAGCAGCGGCTGGAGGCGTTCGGAAATCTTGAATTGCTGAAACAATTGATGCCAGACGTGTCGGCAGTGCGTCCGCAAGTAAAATTTTACTTGTTGATGTTGGTATATGTACTTATAGTTTTCGGGTTGGCGCGTCCGCAGTTCGGTTCGAAATTGGAAACGTCTCAGCGTAAGGGTATTGAAGCTATTTTGGCGGTCGATGTGTCTAATTCCATGATGGCTGAAGATGTGTCTCCCAATCGTTTGGAACGTACCAAAATGATGTTATCGAAACTGATAGACGAAATGGTCGATGATAAACTTGGCATTATTGTTTTCGCCGGCGATGCTTTTGTTCAGTTACCCATAACAACCGATAATGTGTCTGCCAAAATGTTTTTGTCATCAATTACTCCTAAATTGGTACAACGTCAAGGTACGGCTATTGGTTCTGCTATTGATTTGGCGATAAAAGCATTCGGCAGAAAAGAGAGTGATGCCGGCAGAGCAATTATAGTGCTTACTGATGGAGAAAACCATGAGGACGATGCTGTTGAAATGGCAAAATTGGCAAGTGAAAAGAACATTGTCGTTCATGTTATTGGTGTAGGGTCGCCCAACGGTGCGCCAATTCCCGAAACCGGCACTATGAGTTTTAAAAAAGACAAAGAGGGTAATGTAGTTGTTTCGCGGCTCAATGAAAAAATGTGTCAAGACATTGCATCGGCGGGTAAAGGTATTTATGCGCGTGCCGACAATTCTAATGTTGCTGTAAAGGCGCTTACAAAAGAGATACGGAAAATGCAGCAAGGCAATTTAGAGGCGAAAGTTTATTCGCAATACGATGAAAGATTTTTTGTTTTTGCTTGGATTGCTCTCTTTTTCCTTATTGTTGAGTTCTTTATTTTAATTCGACAAAACCAACGGATGAATAAGATAAAATTGTTTGATAGATAGATGTTTATGAAAAGAATAATAATATTTTTGACGTTGTTGACCATGCTTTTCCCTGCATTTGCTCAAAAAGAGAGCCGAGATGTGAAGAAAGGCAACAAGTTTTACAAACAGGAAAAATATGTAGAGTCGGAAGTTGAATACCGCAGAGGTCTTGAAAAAAATCACAAATCATTTTCCGGTACCTTTAATTTGGGCAATTCGCTTTACCGCCAAAAAAAATATGCAGAAGCCTTAGATAAATATCAAACGGCAGCAACGCTTACCGATGATAAAAGCAGAAAAGCGGCATCGTACCACAATGCGGGCAATGCTTTGTTGGAGACGGGCGATTTTGCAAAAAGTATTGAAGCCTATAAAATGGCATTGCGCAATAATCCGAAAGACGATGAAACGCGCTACAATTTAGCTTATGCCCAACAAATGCTACAACAGCAAGAACAGCAACAGCAAAATAAAGACCAACAGCAAGATAAACAAGAAAAACAGGATAAACAAGACCAGCAGCAACAGCAACAAAACAAACAAAACCAAGAGCAAAAGCAGCAACAACAACAGCAGTCTCAAATGTCGAAAGAAGATGCAGAGCGTATTCTCGAAGCCTTGCAGCAAGACGAAAAGGACACTCAACGCAAGGTAAAAGAGGCACAAATTAAGAAAGGCAGTCGGTATGGTGTTGATAAAGATTGGTAATATAAACTACACACATGAAAAAAATAGATAAACTCATTTTTTTATTACTATTTGCGTTAAGCGCACAAAGCGTTTGGGCTGAGGATGTCAGTTTTACTGCATCGGCACCGGGTGCTATTCCCAGCGGTACGCCGTTTCAGTTGGTGTATACGGTGAATGCTTCGTCAAAAGATTTACGCATTCCCGAAATTCCCGATTTCGATATTGTGGCGGGACCATTCACTTCGCAAAGTCACAGTACTCAAATTGTGAACGGCAACATGACTTCCACAACGACAATTCGCTATACCTATACTTTGGTGGCGAAAAAAGAGGGAACGTTTACCATTGGTGCGGCATCTATTGTGGTAAATAAACAAAAATACCAATCCAATTCGGTAACGATAAAAGTATTGCCACCCGATGAGGAAGCTCCGGCTTCGCAAAATTCAGGAAGTCAACAAAATATTGCTACGCAGCAATTGACTGCCGATAATTTGTTTGTGTTGCCTGTCGTTTCTCGTTACAAAGTCAGAGAACAGGAATATACGTTGGTAACCTACAAAATTTATTCTCGTGTCGATTTGGTTGATATTCAGGCTCCTAAATTCCCCGATTTTAAAGGCTTTTTGGTGCAAGAAATAGATTTGCCACAGCAAAAACGCCTTTCAATGGAAAATTATAAAGGCAAAAATTACAATACGTTTATCTTGCGCCAATTTTTGTTGTATCCGCAAACCAGTGGAACGCTCAAAATAAGTCCTATGACATGCGATGCCGTAGTGAGAATACGTTCGCAGCAGCAAGTAAGGAGCTTTTTTGACAGTTTTTTCGATACTTACCAAGATGTAAAAAAATCGTTGTCGTCGGCAGCTGTGAACATAGAAGTGTTGCCTTTGCCGAAACCTGCTCCGGCTGATTTCAGCGGTGCAGTCGGCAAATTTACCTTGTCGTCGAATATTAACAAATCATCATTGTCGGCTAATGAATCGCTCACCATCCAATTGAAAATTTCGGGCAATGGTAATATGAAGATGATAAAAACGCCGACCATTAAATTTCCTGCCGATTTTGAAGTTTACGAACCTAAAGTTATAAACGATTTTACTAATACGACTTCGGGCGTAACGGGAACGAAAACAATTGAATATCTGGCAATTCCGCGCCATGCCGGAAAGTTTACAATACCGGCTGTTACATTTTCCTATTTCGATGTAGCGTCTCAATCCTATAAAACATTATCGACATCGGCGTATGAGTTGAACGTGGAAAAAGGCACTTCTACCGCAGGTGGCGTTGTAACCAATTTTACCAATCAAGAACAGGTGCGTCTGTTGGGCTCGGATATTCGTTATATAGCGGTGAACGATTTTGACATCAAACCATTTTCTACCTTCTTTGTAGGAACGTGGCGTTTTTGGTTCTGGATATGGTGTCCGTTGCTCATTACATTGCTGCTTGTTGTTTTCTTCCGTAAAAAAGCCAAAGAGAATGCCGACATAGCATTGATGCGGAATAAACATGCCAACAAAGTTGCTCGCAAGCGATTGAAAGTGGCTGCTAAAAACTTGAAACTTGGCAATAAAGAGGTCTTTTACGACGAAGTGTTGAAAGCGTTGTGGGGTTATGTGAGCGATAAATTGGCTATGCCGATAGCTGAATTGAACAAGGAAAACATTGCTGCTCGCCTTCAAAGCAAAGAGGTTACGGATGCCAAAATAAAGGAATTTATCGATTTGCTAAACGACTGTGAATTTGCGCGTTATGCACCGGCTGATGATGCCAAAGAAATGGACAATGTTTATAGCAGAACGATGGCTTTAATTACCGAAATGGAACAAATGATAAAAAAATGAGTGCTATGTGGATAAATCGAAAAATAAAACTGATTTTGGCGTTTTTGGCATTTTTTAGTGGTGTGTCGGCTGCTGAATGCACGCCGGAAACCGCAGCCAATTACTATGCCGATAAATCGTATCACGAAGCAATGGCTTGTTACGAGGAGTTGTTGCGTACGGGAGAATCGCCTGAGTTATACTACAATTATGCTAACTCTTGTTACAAATCCGGTCATTTAGGACTTGCTATTCTTAATTACGAAAAAGCATTGAAAATCAATCCGTTTTATGATGATGCAAAATTCAATTTAGCTTTAGTCAACCAACAAATAACCGATAAAATAGACCCTTTGGAAACGTTTTTCTTGGTTTCGTGGCTGGAAAATCTCGGAAAATTGTTCTCATCAAATCAATGGGCTTATTTGGGACTGTTCTGTTTTTTCATCTTTTTGGCGATGGTGCTGGTGTTTCTGTTCAGTTCGTGGCGTTGGTTGCGCAAAACAGCTTTTTGGACGGGCTTTTTCATGCTCATTCTTTTCATCACCTGCGTCAGTTATTCGTATATTGAAAGAAACAAACAGATTCAGACCCCCGAAGCTATTGTTTTAGTTGGTTCTTTGGTGGTGCGCAGTGCCCCCGACGAAAGCGGAACGGAACTATTTGTTTTGCACGAAGGCTCAAAGCTCAAAGTGAAGGACGAATTAGGCGATTGGTGCGAAATTGTTGTTGCAGACGGAAACAGTGGCTGGATTAAAAAATCGTTAATCGGCAAGATATGATTTTTCAGCAGTTGATAGAACTCGACAAAGATTTGCTGCTTGCTATCAATGGTGCCAATGCGCCGTTTCTCGATATTTTTTTTATGATGATTAGTGGCAAATTGATGTGGATTCCAACGGCATTAATCATTCTTTATGTCATTATTAAGACACAACATAATGCGTTGTGGGTAATTCTGGCGATAGTGTTGGCTATTACTATGGCAGACCAATTGTCGTCCACATTAATAAAACCTTTGGTGGCGCGGTTGAGACCGACCCATGAGCCGTCTCTGGCAGGTTTGGTGCATGTTGTGAACGGCTATGTAGGCGGAAAGCATGGTTTTGTGTCGTCGCACGCTGCCAATTCTTTTGCTTTTGCGCTGTTTACCACATTGATTTTCCGAAATCGTCTGTATGCCGTACTCATTTTTAGTTGGGCTTGTTTGTTTTCCTATTCCAGAATGTACCTTGGCGTTCATTATCCATTGGACATTGTTGGAGGCATTTTTGTGGGCTGTTTGTCGGCTATTGTGGCGTATTTGCTTTTGAAAAAATTGAAGCCGAGTGCTATTCCTACGAGTAAAAACACTTATGCCTTGCGCGACATCTATTTAATAGCGGTAGTTTTGTTGCTGTCGGTAGGAGGTGTGGCGTTAGGTAATTATTTTTGTTTTGGCTAATAATAACTCTTTTTACATTTTTTATCTGCAAAAAATTTGGAAAATAAAAAATTAATCTCTATATTTATCGAAAATTTTAAACAGATATTTATTCACCTATCAATCTATTATAACTATGACAAAGACAATGACATTTAACGAGTTGCGAAAAATCAAAGACAGTTTGCCCAGCGGTAGTACGCAACGTATTGCCGACGAATTGGGCATTGAAGCAGACACAGTACGCAATTATTTCGGAGGTCAGCATTTTAAAAATGGCGGCAGTTGTGGCGTCCATATTGAAGCCGGTCCCGATGGAGGTTTGGTTATGTTAAATGACACAACGATTCTTGATTTAGCGTTTAAGATTTTAGAGGAAAACAAGTAAAAACAAAAAATCTCCGATATCGGAGATTTTTTTACGTTATGCAGATTTAAGCGCTTTGGTTGTATAGGTAAAATTATAATTTTTAGGCAGTTATGCTGAAAAATAGCGCACAAAAAAACGGCAAAAAAGATTTTTATTTTTCTTTCTGCCGTTTTAATTTTGGTGGAGATTAGGGGAATCGAACCCCTGACCTTTTGACTGCCAGTCAAACGCTCTAGCCAACTGAGCTAAACCCCCAAGCGGTTGCAAAGATAAACAAAAAAAACAAATTGGGCAACAGTTTTGCTCTGAAAATTTCGATGTTAAAAATAGGCTGGTTATTTAATGAAATTTGCTGATATCATATTGCCTTTACCGTTGGCACAGTTCTACACTTATGCCGTTCCTTCCGAAATGGAAACTCGCATTGCAATAGGGATGCGAGTTGTTGTTCATTTTGGCAGTCGCCGATTCTATACGGGCATTGTGAAATCGTTGCACAATATTCCGCCGCAAGTGGCAACGGTAAAATCTATTGAGTTGTTGCTCGATGATGCGCCGATAGTGCTGCCCAACCAGTTTAAATTTTGGGAGTTTATCGTAACTTATTACAGAGCCTTTTGGGGCGATGTGTACAAAGCAGCGGTGCCGTCGGCATTGAAGTTGGAAAGCGAAACGGTGGTCGCATTGTCCGAAGATGCGACTTTTGAAATGTCGGATTTGTCTGATTCGGAGCGGCAAGTGTGCGATATGTTGGCGCAAAAAAAGGAATTGTCGGTTGGCAATTTGAGTAAAACATTAGATGTTTCCGTTGTGAGTGTTTTGCGTTCATTGATGGCTAAAGGCATTATTTATGAAAGCGAAGAGCTACGCAATCGATATCGTCCGCGCATAGAAGCTTATGCGGTGTTGAATGAAAATTATGTGAGCGAAGATGCTCTAAAACAACTATTTGACGATATTAAACGCGCAAAAAAACAGGTTCATTTGTTGAAAACGTATTTGGAAATGTGTTATTTTCAAGACGGAATGTATCACCCGCAACCGATAGAGCGCAAAGAATTGTTAAAAAAAGCGCAATGTACGTTGGCTATTTACAAAGGTTTGGAAAACAGGGGAGTTTTTCAAACAACAATGCACCAAGTTTCGCGGTTGGAGCAAAAAGAGGCTTCGGCTTCGGCGCATAGCTTAATCGATTTTCAACAAACGGCATATGAACAAATAAAATCGGAGTTTGAACAGCGCGATGTAGTACTTTTGCATGGCGTTACTTCGAGTGGAAAAACGGAACTTTACATACATTTAATAGAAGAGACGCTGGCGCAAGGAAAACAAGTACTCTATTTGGTGCCGGAAATTGCCTTGACGACACAATTATCCAACCGTTTACAAGTTGTTTTCGGCAACAATTTGGTGGTCTATCATTCGCGTTTTTCGGATGCCGAACGGGTTGAGGCTTGGCAGCAACAAATTACGGAAAATCCTTATAAAGTGGTACTTGGCGCAAGGTCGTCGGTGTTTTTGCCGTATCAAAATTTGGGATTGGTGATTGTGGACGAGGAACACGATACGTCTTACAAACAGTTTGACCCGGCTCCGCGCTACCATGCAAAAAATGCAGCGTTGATGTTGGCAAAGTTGCACAGCGCAAAAACTTTGCTGGGAAGTGCCACTCCTTCAATTGAAACCTATTGCAACTGTTTGACAAACAAATATGGTTTGGTGCAGATGACGCAACGCTACGAAGCTATTGAATTACCGGAAGTTGTTGTTGTGGACATACGGGAAGCCTACCGTAAAAAATGCATGGAAGGTCATTTTTCTGATACGCTTTTGGAAGCCATGCGGCAGACATTGGGCAATGGCGAACAGATAATTTTGTTTCAAAATCGGCGTGGTTATGCGCCTTATGTCGAATGCAAACAATGCGCTTGGGTGCCACGTTGCCCGAATTGCGATGTGAATTTAACCTATCATAAAGCCTTCAACAAATTGACGTGCCATTATTGCGGTTATACCGAACCGGTGCCTGTAAAATGTCCTGATTGTAAGAGCGATGCGGTATTGATGAAAGGTTTCGGAACGGAAAAAGTGGAAGACGAGGTAAAGCAACTTTTTCCTAACATACGCGTGGCGCGCATGGATTTGGACACGACTCAAAGTAAACGTTCGTTGGCTTCTTTGTTAGATGATTTTGAATTGCGCAAAGTGGATATTTTGGTAGGTACACAAATGGTAACCAAAGGATTGGATTTTGAAAATGTGGGGCTGGTAGGAATTTTGAATGCTGATAATTTGCTCAATTATCCCGATTTTCGCTCTTACGAACGTGCTTTTCAAATGTTGGTGCAGGTGAGTGGTCGTTCGGGGCGCAAATACCGCCGTGGTTTGGTTATGTTGCAGACTTCCCAGCCCAATCATCCCATCATTAAGCAGGTGGTTGCTAACGATTATCGCGCATTTTTCGATATGCAAATGGTAGAACGTCAGATGTTTAACTTTCCGCCTTATTGCCGATTAATTCAAATAGTGTTGAAACACAGGAAAGCGTCAGTCGTTAATTCAGTTTCTCGTGATTTGGCTAATATATTGCGGCGTGCGTTTGGAAAGCAGGTGTTAGGTCCCGATAATCCTCCCGTTGGGCGTGTTCAACAGTTTTACATCAAACATATTTTGCTGAAAGTGGACGTTTCTTCGTCGTTTGAAAAAGCTAAAAAGATTGTTGACCAAGCAATTGCCGATGTGCAGAGCGATGATGCGAACAAATCGCTTATTGTGTATATGGATGTCGATCCGATGTAACGATTGTTACAAAGTTATAACACGGTGTTTAATTATTGTAATAAAAAAGACGTGTAAAAATTTACACGTCTTAGTAATGGTTATGTGGCGACGAATGCAAAAAGCCCTCCCCTCTACGTCCGAAACGGCAGCCCACGCCCTTACCAACTACAAATATACGACAATATTTTTAAACAACAAAATAATAAATTTAAAATATAAATAAAAAAGAAAGGGTAAAAACCATTGGCTTTTTACCCTTTTACATCGGGGAAGTACAATGCTTCCCGATTTTTTTTTGCAAATATGTACTTTTTGTGCGGCATGTAGGACTCGAACCTACACGACTTTCGTCACTAGATCCTAAGTCTAGCGCGGCTACCAATTACGCCAATGCCGCCGAAGTCTTGAACGGATGCAAAGGTAAATAAAAAACTCCATTTGGACAACTTTCTCTAAAAATAAATGTCGTTTAAGGCTTCGCTTAACTGTTCGGGAACTAATTTTGGCATTTTGCGTGTGGACGACACTGTTTTTCACAATAAAAAGTTGTAACTTTGTCTTTTCTATTGTAAATCAACTTAAATAATTAAAAATATGGCGACTGAATTTCATTATCAACCGATTTTCTCGCTTGGCGAGGACAAAACAGAGTATTATTTGCTTACAAAAGACCATGTGTCGGTAAGCGAATTTGAAGGAAAACCTATTTTGAAAATTGAAAAAGAGGGTTTGACAAAAATGGCAAATGCTGCATTTCGCGATGTGTCGTTTTTGTTGCGCCGTTCGCACAACGAGCAAGTGGCAAAAATTCTTTCCGACCCCGAAGCCAACGACAATGATAAATATGTGGCTTTGACTTTTTTGCGCAATGCCGAAGTGTCAGCCAAAGGCAAATTGCCGCTGTGTCAAGATACGGGTACAGCCATTATTCATGGCGAAAAAGGTCAGCAAGTTTGGACAGGTTACTGCGACGAAGAGGCGTTGTCGTTAGGCGTTTTTAAAACTTATACCGAAGAAAATTTACGTTATTCGCAAAATGCGCCACTTACCATGTACGATGAGGTGAATACCAAGTGCAATTTGCCGGCGCAAATAGATATTGAAGCTACGGAAGGCATGGAATACCGTTTTTTGTGCGTAACAAAAGGCGGTGGCTCAGCCAACAAAACCTATTTGTATCAAGAGACAAAGGCGCGCATTCAAAATCCGAGCACGTTGGTTCCTTTTTTGATAGAAAAGATAAAAACACTCGGGACAGCCGCTTGTCCGCCGTACCATATTGCGTTTGTTATTGGCGGCACGTCTGCGGAAAATAATTTGTTGACTGTGAAATTGGCATCAGCGCACTATTATGATGAACTGCCGACTACCGGCAATGAATATGGTCGTGCTTTTCGCGATTTGGAACTCGAAAAGTTAGTGCTTGAAGAAACGAATAAAATAGGACTTGGAGCGCAATTCGGCGGTAAATATATGGCGCACGATGTACGAATTGTCCGTTTGCCACGCCACGGCGCAAGTTGTCCAATCGGTTTGGGGGTTAGCTGTTCGGCTGACCGCAACATTAAATGTAAAATCAATAAAGACGGCATTTGGATTGAAAAAATGGACGATTGTCCAAGCAATTTGATACCGGAAGCTTTACGCGAAGCGGGCGAAGGCGATGCGGTGCAAATTAATCTCAATCAACCTATGGCAAACATATTGGCAGAATTGACAAAATATCCTGTATCGACTCGTTTGTCGCTTACGGGAACTATTATTGTTGGTCGCGATATTGCTCATGCCAAAATTAAAGAACGTCTTGATAGAGGCGAAGAGATGCCGCAATACCTTAAAAATCATCCGATTTATTACGCAGGTCCTGCTAAAACGCCTCCCGGAATGCCTTGCGGTTCGATGGGACCAACTACTGCCGGTCGTATGGATCCGTATGTTGATGAGTTCCAAAGCCATGGAGGCTCTATGATTATGTTGGCAAAGGGCAATCGCAGTCAGGAAGTTACCGATGCTTGTAAAAAATACGGTGGTTTTTATCTTGGTTCAATTGGCGGTCCGGCGGCTATTTTAGCTCAAAATAACATTAAATCCATTGAATGTGTGGAATATCCTGAGTTGGGTATGGAAGCCATTTGGAAAATAGATGTAGTGGATTTCCCCGCGTTTATTTTGGTGGACGACAAAGGCAACGATTTCTTCAAACAGTTGAAGCCAAGGTGTTCGGGATGTAAATAACAAATCGATAAATTATGCCCGTTTCATTGGGAATAGGCGTTTTTTGTTGATTTTTATGAAAACCTTTGCTGTTGTAAAAAAAAAGTAGTACTTTTGTAGGCTCAAAATAAAAAAATAAAATAGTTATGTATTTAACAGCAGAAAAAAAGCAAGAAATCTTTGGTCAGTACGGGAAGTCTAACACTGATACTGGCTCTCCGGAGTCCCAGATAGCATTGTTTTCCTACCGTATTAACCATTTGACTGAACATTTGAAGTCAAACAAAAAAGATTATAGCACTTCGCGTTCCTTGAAAATTTTGGTTGGTAAACGTCGTCGTTTACTCGATTATTTAAAAGATGTCGATATCGAACGTTACCGTGCTATTATCAAAGAATTGGGTATCAGAAGATAATCGGTACCAAACGAATCGAAAGGCATTTCAAAATTGTTTGGAGTGCCTTTCTTTTTAAAATTATGCAGTACTTATACAACATAGTCATTCGTCTCTACGGTGCTGTTATCGGAGTGGTTGCTTTGTTTTCGTCAAAGGCTCAAAAACGCCATATCGGTGGCAGGGCAGCGTTGCGCTATTTGAAGAAAAAGATAGACCCGAATGTTTCTTATGTTTGGTTTCATGCTGCTTCGTTAGGCGAGTTTGAGCAAGGTCGCCCTTTGATGGAGGCTTTGAAACGCAAACGTCCGGATGCTAAAATTCTTTTGACGTTTTTTTCGCCTTCGGGCTTTGAAATTCGTAAAAACTACGAAGGTGCCGATGCCGTTTGCTATTTGCCTTTGGATACTCCTGAAAATGTTTCCAACTTTTTCGAGATTGTCAATGTGCAGTGCGCCATTTTCATTAAATACGAATTTTGGGCAAACTATTTGAAAAAATTGCGCGAGCTAAAAATACCGACCTATTTGGTGTCGGGTGTTTTTAGAGAAAAACAGATGTTTTTTCGTCCGAGCGGAAAATTTTTCCGTACCATGTTGATGTCATTTACACGTATGTTTGTGCAGGATGTTTCTTCCAAAAATCTATTGGCACCGATAGGATTAACAAACGTTGATGTAGCCGGTGATACCCGTTTCGACCGCGTGATAGAAATTGCGGGACGGGCGCAGCGTTTGCCCATAGTGGAAGCTTTTGCCGAAGGCGCACAAGTGTTGGTAGTGGGCAGTTCGTGGGAACCCGACGAAGATTTGCTGTTGCGCTACATCAATAATAATAGAGAGAAAAAAATGATTATAGCACCACACGAAATCAGTGCTAATCGCATAGAGAGTATTTGTGGTAAGCTGCGGCGCACTTTTGCTTTGTACACCGAAACGAATGTGCAAGAAGTGAAAAAGGCAGATTGTTTAATTATTAATACGGTGGGAATTTTGTCGGCGGTTTACCAATATGGACAACTTGCTTATATTGGTGGCGGTTTTGGTGCCGGCATTCACAATACGTTGGAAGCTGCTACGTGGCAAATACCTGTTGTGTTTGGACCAAATTATCATAAATTTAAAGAGGCTCAAGGCTTGATTGATGCAGGTGCCGGATTTTCAATCGCTTCGTATCGCCATTTGGAAGATACGATAAATGCGCTGTTTTTTGATAAAGAAGCCGGCAAAAAGGCTGCCGATTATGTTCGTGCCAATGCCGGTGCGACCGAATTTATTGTTAATGAAATTTTTTAAAATCGACGTTCATGAAACCATCGACACCCAAAGGAACACGTGATTTTTCGCCAATGGAAATGGTGAAACGCAATTATATTTTCGATACCATTCGTTCCGTTTTTTATCTATATGGTTTTAAACAGATAGAAACGCCCGCAATAGAAAATCTTACCACTTTGATGGGAAAATATGGTGAAGAAGGCGATAAATTGCTGTTTAAAATATTGAATTCGGGCGATTTTGCCGGTAATGTTTCCGATGACGAATGGATGCAGAAAGACAGTGTGAAACTGACCAATAAAATTTCAGAAAAAGGTTTGCGATATGATTTAACGGTGCCGTTTGCCCGTTTTGTAGTGCAATACCGAAACCAAATCACATTTCCGTTCAAACGTTTCCAAATTCAACCCGTTTGGCGTGCCGATCGCCCACAAAAAGGGCGTTACCGCGAGTTTTATCAATGCGATGCCGATGTCGTTGGAAGCGATTCGCTCTTGAATGAAGTGGAATTGATTAAAATTATTGATACCGTTTTTCGCAAACTACGTGTCAATGTGCTTATAAAGCTGAATAATCGTAAACTATTGACGGGAATAGCCGAATTGATTGGCGAAGCGGATAAAATTATTGATATAACAGTAGCCATCGACAAGATGGATAAAATTGGTATGGAGGCTGTTAATGCGGAATTGTTGGAAAAAGGTATTTCGGCGGCAGCGATAGAAAAACTTCGACCGATTTTGGAGTTAAGTGGCGATAATGATGCTAAAATAACTCAACTGAAAACCATTTTGGCGACTTCGGAAATAGGTTTGTTAGGCGTTCAGGAATTGGAAACAGTTCTAAACTTCCTAAAAAAATCGGAATTAACTGCCGAAGTGGAACTTGATTTGACATTAGCTCGAGGACTTAACTACTACACGGGTACGATAATAGAGGTAAAGGCTTTGGATGTGGAAATAGGCAGCATTACCGGCGGTGGACGTTACGATAATTTGACCGGCGTTTTTGGTATGCCGAACGTTTCGGGTGTCGGCATCTCGTTTGGAGCAGACCGCATTTATGACGTATTGAACCAACTTGACCTTTATCCGAAAGAGACCGTCAATGCAACGAAATTGTTGTTTGTGTCGTTCGATACGGCTGCTCTGGAATTTTGCTTGCCGCTGCTCAGACGATTGCGTGCAGAAGGTATTGCCGCCGAGATTTATCCCGAACCAACAAAAATGAAAAAACAGCTTTCTTATGCCGATGCTAATGCTATACCCTATGTGGCTATTGTCGGCGATACGGAAATGGCAGTCGGCAAAGTTATGTTGAAAAATATGCAAACCGGTGAACAAAATTTGTCGGACATAGAACAGGTAGTGCAATTGTTAAAATAAGATTTTTCCAAATGTATCTTCAGCGTCTTTCCATATTGAATTATAAAAATATTGTCGAAACCGATGTTACTTTTTCGCCAAAAATAAATTGTTTCATTGGACGCAATGGAATGGGAAAGACCAATTTGCTGGATGCCGTTTATTACTTGTCGTTTTGTAAAAGCTATTTAAATCCGATTGATAACCAGCTAATTAATTACGATGCCGATTTTTTTATGTTGCAAGGTTGGTATGAACGCAACGACAAGGAAGAAATGGTTTGTTGTGGTGTGAAACGTCGCCAAAAAAAACAGTTTAAGCGTAACAAGCAGGATTATGAGCGGTTGTCCGACCATATCGGACTTTTGCCGTTGGTAATAATTTCCCCCGCCGATTTGCAACTGATATTAGGCGGTAGTGAAGAACGTCGTCGCTTTTTAGACATTATTATATCTCAATATGACAAAGAATATCTTACGCAATTGATGGCTTACAATGTTGCGCTGCGCAACAGAAATGCACTTTTGAAATCGGAAGAGATGGTGGCTGACGATGTGATGGAGGTGTATGAAATTCAAATGGCGCAGGCGGCGGATTATATTTTTGCTTGTCGTATAGCCTTTATCGAAAAATTTTTGCCGACTTTCCAACGTTATTACAGCCAAATATCTGCCAATAACGAATCGGTGGAGTTGAAATACGAATCGCATTTGCAAGAAGGCGGTTTGATGGCGCAATTGCGTGCGAGCCGACAAAAAGACCAAATCATCGGATTTACTACGCGCGGTGTCCACAAGGACGATTTGGGAATGTTTTTGGAATCGTATCCGATAAAAAAAGCGGGTTCGCAAGGACAGAACAAAACTTATTTTGTAGCGATGAAGTTGGCACAATTTGACTTGTTGAAAGAGACAAGCGGATTGACCCCCATATTGTTGATTGATGATGTTTTCGATAAATTGGATGCTGAACGAGTGAAGCGAATTGTGGAAATTGTCTCAACCGAACAGTTCGGACAGATATTTTTTACCGATACCAACAGAGAACATTTGGACGAAGTGTTGAATGAGGTCAGTAGCGAAATGAAATTATTTTCGGTGGAAAAAGGAAACGTGATATGTTGAAAAAAATCATTTCATTACTTTTTTGTAGCGTGCTTTTAATAGGAATGTGCGCTCAAGAGGCGGCTGACCGTGGCTACATTGTCAAAGTGGGTGAACAAGCACCTGATTTTCGTTTGCAGACTGCTGACGGAACGACTGCAATGTTGTCCGATTTGCGCGGTAAAGTAGTGATGTTGCAATTTACGGCGAGTTGGTGTAAAGTGTGCCACAAAGAGATGCCCCACATAGAACGTGAAATTTGGCAGAAACACAAAAATAACAGCCGTTTTGCTTTGTTCGGCATTGATTATAAGGAGTCGGAGGCAGCTATTGCCGATTTTGTGAAAACTACCGGCGTAACCTATCCGATAGTTATGGACAAAAACGGCTCTATTTTTGAATTGTATGCGCGACCGGATGCGGGAATTACGCGCAATGTTGTTATCGACAGCACAGGCAAAATTGTTTTTCTGACGCGTCTGTTTTCGCAATCGGAATTTGATGAAATGTGCAGAATGATAGACCAATTATTAACTGATTTTTCGAACTAAATCCATATTTATGAATCTATCCAATCGTTTGCAAGCTATGACAGAATCTGCTACGCTTGCTATGTCACAAAAAAGTAATGAATTGAAGGCACAAGGAATTGATGTCATCAATTTAAGTGTAGGTGAACCGGATTTTTTTACGCCGGAACACATCAAAAAAGCAGCCCAAAAGGCGATAGACGAAAATTTTTCGTTTTATTCACCCGTGCCGGGGTATTTGTCGCTTCGAAAGGCGATTTGTGCTAAACTGAAAAATGAAAATCAACTGGATTATAAACCTGAGCAAATTGTTTGTTCTAACGGTGCAAAACAATCTGTTTGTAATGTGCTGATGTGTACCATTAACGCAGGCGACGAAGTGATAATTCCTGCGCCGTATTGGGTCAGCTACATTGAAATGGTAAAATTAGCCGAAGGTACGAGCGTTATCGTATCGGCGGGTATTGAGCAAGATTTCAAAATAACAGCACAACAATTGGAAGAAGCCATTACTCCTAAAACGCGTGCTTTAATTCTCTGTTCGCCGTCCAATCCTACGGGCAGCGTTTACACAAAGGAAGAGTTGCGCAGTTTGGCTGCTGTCCTTGCCAAGTATCCTGAAATTTTAATTATTTCCGATGAAATTTACGAGTCAATCAATTACATTGGTAAACACGAATCTATTGCTCAATTTAAGGAAGTTGCTGATAGAGTAGTGGTGATAAACGGCGTTTCGAAAGGTTATGCCATGACAGGTTGGCGTCTCGGTTGGATAGCAGCTCCGCTGTGGGTGGCTGAAGCGTGCAACAAATTGCAAGGACAATATACATCCGGTCCTTCGTCGATAGCGCAAAAAGCTGCTGAAGCGGCTTATTTGGGCGAACAAACTTGTGTAGAAGAGATGCGTCAAGCTTTTGAACGCCGCAAAAATTTAGTGGTGGCTATGGCAAAACAAATAGAAGGCTTGAAGATGAACAATCCGATGGGAGCATTCTATGTGTTTCCCGACTGCAAAGCGTTTTTCGGTAAAAAAACACCCGAAGGAAAGACAATAAACGACTCCTCCGATTTGACAATGTACCTTTTGGAAACTGCCCACGTGGCTTGCGTAGGTGGCGATTCGTTTGGAGCTCCTGATTGCATACGTATGTCGTATGCCACAAGCGATGAAAAGTTGAAAGTGGCGTTTGAACGTATTGCAGAAGCTTTGGCAGCTTTGAAGTAAAAAATATCGGGCAATAAACTAAAAAAACAGGAGTAAAATTACTCCTGTTTTTTTGTGGGCAGTGATGGATTCGAACCACCGAAGTCGAAAGACAGCTGAGTTACAGTCAGCCCCAGTTGGCCACTTTGGTAACTGCCCTTAAAGGCGACGCAAAGGTAGTGTTTCTTTTTTAATTACACAAATTGACGGTTAAAAATTAGCCATTTTAATAGCAGTAACCGCACCTTCAGCACCTTTGTTGCCTAATTTTCCGCCGGCTCTATCTTGAGCTTGTTCCAGAGTGTCAGTAGTCAGCACGCTGAATATGATAGGACAGTTATTGCCCATTTGAGCATTGAGTACCGACAATCCTTCCGTAACGCCTTGACAGATATAAGTAAAGTGTGGCGTATCGCCTTGTATCACGCAGCCTATAGCGATGATAGCATGCAAATTTTCGTTCATCATTTTTTTTGCGGCAAAAGTCAGCTCAAAAGCACCTGGAACGTGCTTTACGATGATGTTTTCCTGTTTTACGCCATTATCAATTAAAACGTCGATAGCACCTTGCAGCAAAGCAAATGTAATCTCGGAGTTCCAATCAGAGACAACTATGCCGTAACGTTGTTGTGCCACGATATTTTTGTCGGGCATTTCTTGCGGATTATAATCCGATAAATTGTGGTATTTTGTTGCCATATTTTTAGATGAATAAAAAAGGCTGTTCGCAATAAATTCGAACAGCCTTATAGGTTTTTTCGAATTTGTTTTATTTTGCTTTCAAAGCATTAACTCTGGTGATATATTTGTCAATGTCTTTAGCTTCTTCGCTGTCGAAGTAAACGTCTTTGATTTTGTTGTACACCTTTTCGGCTTTGTCGTATTGTTCCATTTCTTCGTAAGCAAGTCCTGCTTTTTTTAGGAAAATGGGACCTGTCAAATCGTTTTGCTGTGCAGCCGCTTTCTCAAAAAAGTTGGCAGCCGCTTTGTAATCTTCCATTTCCACGTAACAGTCGCCTATAAGACCGATTACTGCAGGTGTGATATTGACGGATTTTGCATTGAATTTATTCAGGTATTTTACAGCTTTTTCGTATTCGCCCAAATTGTAGCAGCAAATACCGGCATAAACGGAAGCCAATTCGGCTGCATCGGTAATGCTGTAATCGTCAATAATGGCTTCTAAACCGTCGTTGATACCGTCACCGTACAAGGCTAAATTGAAAGAATCTCTTTCAAAATAATCTACGCAGACAACCATTTTATCTTGTGCTTCCTTTTCGGCAGGAATTCTATAAAAATTATTGAAAGCGATGATAGCCAATACGATAGCAATCAATACTCCCAATCCAATCATCATTTCCTTACGGTTTTTTTCAATGAACATTTCCGTTTTTGTCAATGCAGCTTCAATGTTTTCAACTTCATTGACTTTTGTGTTTACTTGCTTTTTCGCCATAAAATTATTCTTTAAATTTTGAATGTGCAAAGTTACTATTTTTTTTAGAATAAACCACTTCTTTTTGGGAATTATCTTTTTATTGCTGTGTTTTTTGCGTTTGACGGAAAATATCGCTTGTTTTAAATTACAAAAATGATACAAATAAGGCTCTAAATGTTTGTTTTTAAACAAAAAACAGAGTTTTTATTTTTGATTTTAAACTAAAATGGCAAAAAACTTTTGTTTAACAACATAAAAGAGTGCTTTTTACTGAATATCAAGAAAAAAATAGTATCTTTGCAGGAAATTTTAAATTTAGGTCGCAAAAATGAATGTAACAGAATTAGATAATGTTGTTGTCCGTTTTTCGGGCGATTCGGGCGATGGAATGCAATTGACCGGTACTCTTTTTTCAAATTTATCGGCAATTTTAGGCAATGAAATTTCCACTTTTCCGGATTTTCCGGCTGAAATTAGAGCTCCGCAAGGTACATTGGGCGGCGTTTCGGGATTTCAGGTACACTTAGGTTCAAGCAAAGTATATACTCCGGGTGATATAGCCGATGTTTTGGTGGCGATGAATCCCGCTGCCCTGAAAGTGAATGCAAAGGGCGTGAAAAAAACGGGTATTGTTGTGATTGATACGGATTCGTTCGGCGAGAAAGATTTGGAAAAAGCCGGTTACAAAACCGACAATCCGTTTGAAGAACTTGGTTTTTCGGAAGTAACGCAAATTATTCCCGTGCCTTTGACTACTTTAACAAAAGCCAGTTTGGCTGATTTTGGTATGGATAACAAGGCTGTGGTGCGTAGCAAAAATATGTTTGCGTTGGGTGTTGTTTGCTGGCTCTTCAATCGTCCAATAGACAAAGCCATTCATTTTTTGGAAAACAAATTCATCAAGAAGCCCGATTTGTTGAAAGCGAACGTAAAAGTTCTGACAGACGGCTATAATTACGGCAACAATTTGCATCTCAATATTACTACATTTAGGATAGAAAAATCATCTAATTTGCCGAAAGGCACTTATACAAGCATTGACGGTAACAAAGCTACGGCTTGGGGCTTGATAGCAGCAGCCGAAAAAGCAGGTTTAAAACTGTTTTTGGGCAGCTATCCTATTACGCCGGCTTCTGATATTATGCAGGAATTGGCTTCGCGTAAGGATGTTGGCGTCATTACAGTTCAGGCTGAAGATGAGATTGCTGGCATATGTACTGCCATTGGCGCATCGTTTGCAGGTTGTTTGGCGGCTACAAGCACATCGGGACCCGGATTATCGCTCAAATCGGAAGCTATAGGCTTAGCTACTATGGCTGAATTGCCTTTGGTGGTGATAGATGTACAGCGTGGCGGACCATCGACAGGTATGCCTACCAAAACGGAACAGACCGATTTATCGCAAGCGTTGTATGGTCGCAGCGGCGAAAGTCCAATAGTGGTCGTTGCCGCAAGTTCGCCGGCTGATTGTTTCTATTATGCTTATATGGCGAGCAAATTGGCGTTGGAACATATTACGCCGGTTATTTTTATGTCAGACACATTTTTGGCTAACGGCTCTTCGCTGTGGAAGTTGCCGAAATTAGCAGAATTGCCTGATATTAAACCGTTTAAAGCACCCGATTCGTTGAAAAATAATTACAATGTAGCCAAACGCGATGCTGCTACGCAAATTCGCTATTGGGCAGTTCCCGGTATGGAAGGTTTTGAACACCGTAACATGGGTTTGGAACGTGATGCAGAAAAGGGCAACATTTCAACTGACCCTCAAAATCACCAAAAAATGGTGGCAGCGCGTGCAGCAAAAATTGATAATGTTGTAGCATGCATTCCCGATGTTGTGGTGGAAGGTGCGCAAGATGCCGATTTGCTGGTAGTAGGTTGGGGCAGTACCAAAGGGCATTTGATGGGTGCTATTCAAAGAATGAATTCGAAAGGGCACAAAGTGGCTCTTGCTCATTTCAACTATATTAATCCGTTGCCGAAAAATACGGCGGAAACGTTGCGCAAATACAAAAAAGTGGTGGTTTGCGAATTGAATACGGGACATTTCGCTGCTTTCCTGCGCTCGAAAATAGAAGGCATCCACTTGGAGCAATACAACAAAGTTGCCGGACAGCCTTTTAATGTAACGGAATTGGAAACAGTTTTTACAGCTTTGTTAGAGAAATAATATTTTGATTGTTTAGATTTTACAGGATAACACTATGATAGCTCAAGATTTTAAAAGTGATCAGTATGTAAAGTTTTGCCCGGGTTGTGGCGACCACGCCATTGTAAACTCATTGCAAAAGGCGATGGCTGAAATTGGCGTGCCAACTCATCAAACGGTAGTTATATCAGGTATCGGCTGTTCATCGCGTATACCGCACTATTTGAGTACGTATGGTTTTAATACCATTCATGGACGTGGAGCAGCTATTGCTACCGGTGTAAAAACGGCAAATCCCGAATTGATGGTGTGGCAAATAACGGGCGACGGCGACTGCTTGGCGATAGGCGGAAACCATTTTATTCATAGCTTGCGGCGCAACATTGATTTGAACATTATTTTGTTTAACAACCAAATTTACGGTTTAACGAAAGGTCAATATTCACCTACGAGCAAACTTGGATTTGTGAGTAAATCATCGCCTTATGGAACGGTGGAACGTCCGTTTCGCCCTGCTGAATTGACTTTTGGAGCACGCGGCACCTTTTTTTCGCGCACGCTCGATGTGGATTTGAAAACCTCTCAGGCTTGTATGATTGCAGCTGTCAAACACAAAGGCGCTGCGGTGGTGGAATGTTTGGTTAACTGTGTTATTTTTAATAACGGTGCACATGGTTGGATTGCCGACAGAGAGAGCCGTGCCGACCGTACCATTGTGCTTGAACACGGCAAACCTATGATTTTCGGTGCCAACAACGATAAAGGTTTGGTGTTGGACGGCTGGAACTTGAAAGTGGTAAAAATTGGCGAAAACGGAATTACCGAAAAGGATATTTTGGTACACGATGCCAAATGCGAAGACAATACGCTACAACAGAAATTGGCTATGATGGAAGGTCCCGATATGCCGATAGCTTTGGGCGTTATTCGTGATTTTGATATGGAAACTTACGATGCAGCCGTCAATCGGCAAATTTCCGAAGTGCGTGCCAAATCGAAAATAAAAACGTTCGATGATTTGGTAAACAATTGCGAAAAGTGGGAAATCTAAATCGTTAGTGCGATGACAATTAAAAAAGCAGGATAAAATCCTGCTTTTTTTGTGCTGTAACCAACTTTATTATTTTATTAAGCTGGCTTTCAGTCCTTTAATTACAGAATTGGTAAACCCGTTTGCTTCCATTTCATTCAATCCTTTTATGGTGATGCCGCCCGGAGTAGTAACTTTGTCTATTTCGGCTTCGGGATGTGTGTTGTTCTTTTCCAATAGTTCGATAGCACCGCGTAAGGTTTGCAGTACTACTTGTTTTGCCACATCGGGATAGATGCCCATTTCCACGCCGCCTTCGGTGGCTGCGCGTATGTAGCGAAATGCGTAAGCGATGCCACAACTCGACAATGACATCAGCGAATTGAGTTGCGTTTCGGGGACGAAGTACGATTTTCCCAATTCGTTGAAAATGTTCATTACCAATTGTTGCTGTTCTTCCGTTGTGTTTGCCGTAGCGATGATATTAACGCTCTGTAGCACATCGATAGCGGTGTTGGGTACGATGCGGAACAAAGATTTTTTGGCAAACAACTCTTGAAGTTGCGCTATGGAAACGCCCGCTGCAATAGAGATTAAAATTTGCTCTTCGGTCAGGTCGTCGGCTATTTCTTTAGCGACATCGCCCACCAACCAAGGTTTCACCGCCAGCAGCACAATATCGGTGCCACGTATTGCATCTTTGTTTGCTTGAAATGTTTTTATATTCGGATTGAAGGCTTTTATCTGTTCCAAACTTTTCGCTGAAGGGTCGCTTACGTGTATGTCGTCAGCTTTGAAAATGCTGCCTTTGCTGATGCCACGGGCGATGGCGCTACCCATATTGCCTGCTCCGATAATTGCAATTTTCATATCATTTAATTTTTTGTGTTTAATTTCTTTATTACTTTGTCGGCCAATTGTACAAAAGCGTTGCCGACAATGCTGTTTTTGTTCATGGCAATGGGTGCGCCCGCATCGCCGCTTTCGCAGATAGATTCCACGATAGGTATTTGAGCCAAAAGTTCTACATTCATCTCTTCCGCCAACTGTTTACAGCCCTCTTTTCCAAAAATATAATATCTGTTTTCGGGTAATTCGGCAGGAGTGAACCACGCCATATTTTCCACCAAACCGAGAATCGGCACATCAATTTTATCGGTTGAAAACATCTGTATGCCTTTGCGAGCGTCTGCCAAAGCTACTTGTTGCGGTGTGCTTACCACAATAGCGCCGTCAAATTCAAGTTGTTGCACTAATGTTAAATGAATGTCGCTGGTGCCAGGCGGAAGATCGACTACAAAATAATCCAATTCGCCCCAATCAACGTCCGTAACCAATTGTTTAATGGCGTTGCTTGCCATGCCGCCGCGCCAAATAAGTGCTTTGTCGGGGTCGATGAAAAAACCGATGGACAAAATTTTTATGCCGTATTTTTCGATGGGCATCATCAAATGTCGCCCCTCTTTTTTGATGGCAAAAGGACGTGCCTCCTCAATATCGAACATTTTGGGAATGGAAGGACCGAAAATATCGGCATCCAACAGTCCTACTTTGTAGCCCAATTGCGTCAGCGCAACAGCC
>Ga0255342_1000503_pt1 | contig 65594 bp, 62 predicted proteins | sample wastewater_treat_3_FD_192416 | JGI IMG/M metagenome (GOLD analysis project Ga0255342, IMG submission 192416) | Wastewater microbial communities from Lulu Island WWTP, Vancouver, Canada - plant14 | ecosystem: Engineered > WWTP > Wastewater > Unclassified | place: Canada: Vancouver, British...
TTGGAGGGCACAAACAACAAAATCAAAACGCTCCAAAAACAGGCCTACGGGTTCAGAGACAAGGAGTTCTTCAAACTTAAAATCTATGCCCTGCACGAGTCCAGGTACGCTTTGGTGGGATGAGCCATAATATTGTCTTTCATGCGATACCTCCTGTCTGTGATTTTATTTCATCCTCACCGGTCTGGGCATCGAGGATGATTTTTTCCAGTGTGCGCGTGCCTCTTTTCCGTGCCTCGTCCACCAGGTGCGCGTATCGCTGCGTCATTGTCGGGCTCCGGTGCCGAAGCAGCTTCTGAATGGTGTACAGGTCCACTTCTCCACTTGCTGCGAGCATTGATGCATATTGGTGTCTCAAGTCGTGCAGTCGAAATGCTGCCGGGAGTCCTGCATCCTTCTTGATCTTTGCCCACGGTCTCTTGATGTCCGTCCTTTTCCCGTCCTTTCTGTTCGGAAATACGAGATCGGTCTTTTCAGGCCTGAATCTCTCCTGGTCCTTAAGCACAAGGTAAGCGAGTTCGTTCAAGGGGATTTTCTCGGGCTCCCCGCTCTTGGGATCATCGAGATAGATCCATTTCGATTTGAGGTCCACACGCTGCCATGTGAGGCTGAATGCTTCGCCTCGCCTCATTCCAGTGAACAGAAGCAGCTTGACTATGTTTGCCGTAGGACGGTCTTCGTGGCGGTCAAGGGTGTTTAGAAGACTCCGCAGTTTCTCTTCATCAAGAAGGTTTGTGACTTCGCTGATTGACCTTTTCGGCTTCGCCTTACTGCATGGGTTCTCTGCCTTGCAGCTCATAACATTGATCGCATGGTTGAAAATACGGGACATTAATTCGTGCGTGTTCTTGATCGACTTGGGAGAGTATGCGGCCTTTCTTTTCGTGGTTGCGTTTTTCATGTCGCTTATCAGCCTGTGCACGTCCATGGGAGAGATTTGATCGAGGGGTTTCTTTCCGATGCGGTCTTTCAAGGTTGTTTCGTATCGGCTTTTGTCCTGTTTCCATGATTTGCCGGTCTTGTGAAGCGTGGAATAGCTCTCCCATGCCTCTGCAAACGTGGGGATCTTCTCTCTCCGGTCATAGTATTCATCGCTCACCAGTTCAACCTTGAGCTTCGCTTCGATCTCCCGCGCACGGTCAATGCTGTTCGGCACGGTCCTGGTGACACGCTTGCCGTTGACCATAACAGAGACCCGGTAAACTTTGTCTCTTGCTGCTGTCGGCGTGCCGCATTTCGGACATTCTCTTAGCTTGAGACCATAAGTGCTCTTACAGCTTTTGCAAAAAAGATAAACGGCCATAGCTACCTCCCCGTCGTACACACGGTGTACAAATAGTGTACAATCGCCTAGCTATTCGGTGTACAATGTAGCAACCCTTGGTAAACATAATGAATAAATAAATCAATCAAGTGGTAATGTCAAGCAACCCAAAGAAATACATAGAAAAAGACATGGAAACGGGCTCATAACCCAAAGGTCGGAGGTTCAAATCCTCCCCCCGCTACCAAGTTATTCTTCCGGCAAATCGAAGACCTGACAAGACCCAGCTCTTAGCCTCTGATAAAAGCGGGATAGTTTTCAAGCCTGAGAGCAAGACTCAGCTTCTTTTTGAATATTCTTAGAAGATCAGCACCAGCATTCATTGCCGCTTTCATGAAATGCTTTGACATATTATCAATCATAATAGTATGAATCATAATAATATCTGTGATAATATAAGCCCTGTGAATGGAGGATATTTCGATGGATTTTGAGTTGCTGACCCTCGGTTTTCTCAACTCGAGCCCCAAAACAGGTTATCGCATGCAGCAGATAGCAGGGAACATGATGCTGAATTTCAGCATCAGCATGAACCAGATCTATCCCACCTTGAGAAAATTCGAAGAGCAGGGGTTTGTGAAGAAAGAAACCGTTGTTCAGGAAGGAAGGCCCAACAAGAACGTCTATGCCATTACCGAAACCGGGCGTGAGTATTTCCTGAAAAGAATTACCGCTCCTCATGAGCCCTTTGACTACGTTCTCGACTTTCTCGTCCGCGTTCTCTTTTTCAGATTTCTTTCACGAGAGCAGGTGTTCAAGGAGTTCGAAGAGGAGATCAATTCTCTGCAGGAACAGATAGATAATCTGGAAACCATGGAAGACACGGTCAATGCAAGAGCCGATCGGTATGGTGAATTCTGTTACCGCACGGCCCTGCAGATGCTGAGGACACTGAGGGGCTGTTATATCGCCGAGCAGGATCGCATGAAAACAGAATCCTCAGAAGGGCAGAAAAAATAAGGAGGATGTATGGGCATCAAAACGAGCAGGGAATATCTTGAAAGCCTGAAGCAGCTCAAGCCCGAAGTGTATGTCGGAGGCGAAAAAATCGATGATGTCCTCGAAAGTAAGTATTTCAGAATCTCGCTCGAGGAGATGTGCAAATTCTACGACTGGGCGAGCGACCCGCAAAAAGAAAAAGACTTTGCCTTCTGGTCCCCTGCCATCAATGAGAAAGTCAGCTTCTGGACACACCTGCGGGAAACCCCGGATGACGTCAGGAAGCTCATCGAAACATTGAAGACAAACAATGCACGCCATTTTTGTTCGATGTGCATGATCACGGGGCTCAACGTTCTGTGGGCTGTAACGTATGATATCGATCAGGCCAGAGGCACAGACTATCACCAGCGGCTCAAAAAATTTTTCCAGGAACTGCAGACAAACGACTTCCGTTACTGCATGGGCGTCATGGACCCAAAGGGTGACCGCTCACTGCCGCCCGGCAGGCAGGCGGACCCTGATCTGTATCTGCGAGTAGTGGAAAGAAACAGCAGGGGCATCGTCGTAAACGGCGCCAAAATGCACACCTCGGATGCCCCGATCACCCATTTCATCTTTACCTGCCCCTCAGGCGTGCTGCAGGAAGCAGACAGAGACTATGCCCTCTCATTCGCCGTTCCGGTGGACACGAAAGGCATCAAATTCATCACGAGACCGGCGCCCGGGCCTATGGAGCCCAGAGAAATGGAGAGCCCTGTCAGCTCGCATATCGGGTTCGTCGAATGCCTGACGGTCTTCGATCATGTCTTTGTTCCCTGGGAGCGGGTCTTCATGTGCGGCGAATGGGAATTCACGGAAAATCTCATTCGCTATTTCTCGCCCTACGTGAGGGTCTGCAAGGGTACCTGCATCTCCGCGAGAACCGATATCCTGGCAGGAGCAGCCGCCCTCATGGCCGACTATAATGGAACGGCAAAGGCCGGCCACATCAAGAGCAAGATTACCGACATGATGATAGCTTCGGAAATCGGGTGGGGCTGCGCGCTTGCTTCGGTGGCAAAATCCGTGATGCATCCGAGCGGCATCCCGATTCCCGACATATCGATCTCAAACGCAGGGCTCTATCATTCACGCCTGAGATTCATAGAATTTCTCGGAACCCTTCAGGAGATCGCCGGTGGTATCGTTACCACCATGCCGGGGGAGTCTGAATACAACAATGAAAAAATCAGAAGTTATATAGAGAAATATCTGAAGGGACGAAACGATATCTCCACAGAAGACCGCATGAAGCTGCTGTATTTCATCCAGGACCTGACGGCATCGCGATTCAGCGGATACCTCATGGGCAGCGCCATCTGTGCAGGCGGAACGCCCGAAACAAACCGCATAGAGGTGTCACGCAACTATAACCTTCTTGAGAAAGTGAATAATGTAAAGGCCTTGTGCAGCATCACACGATGACTATCCTCATGGTGAGGAAAGGGTGTTTTCGTATATTTGAAAGAAATGAAGGGATATGTCGATGACAAGGGCTGTCTGACCCTCGTGGGCCCTTGCAAAGAAATGGATATCAATGGCGGGTACAACGTTTATCCGCTCGAGATCGTGAACATTCCGGCCCAGCATCCGGCCGTGTCGATAGCCGCCGTCATAGGAGTACCTGATGACATTGAGGGTGAAGTCGGCTGGGCGTTTCTCATGAAAAAAACCGGCAGCGGCACCACTGAAGAAGAGCTGAAAAATTTCTGCAAGGCCAGAATGATGATTGCAAGGCGCCTTCACGGTGTGTCATTGAAAAAGCCCTTCCCATGGCAGGCCTGGGAAAGATCAATGAGATAGAGCTCAAGAATCTGGTTGCCGAGCAACATCGCTGAAAAAACGCCCGGCAGGGGCGGCAGGAAAAAACGGCCGCCCGGGCGAAGGTCTTTCTTCTCGAGCGCGGCAAATTTCCCGCATGAAAAAACAACATGTGTGAAGCATGCCAGGTGAGAGGTCCAGTCCTTGTTGCATCGAGGATCCGCCCGTGGTCGAACCCCGAAAGGAATAACTCTTTGCGAATATCCTGATAATGCCGCCGGCAGGGCGGCGGATCGTCCTGCCGGCGGCATCGTAAGCCTGAAAAATGAGCTCGCTGCTAGGAATGAATCACGGCGGAGACTGCCTTGACGCGGTCGACCGCCTCCTGGACCATCCGGTCCAGCAGCTCCTGAACCGTGGGTATGTCATGGATCAATCCCACGGACTGTCCGACCATCATGGGTGCCAGATCCACGTCGCCGGTTTCCCATGCCTTGGCGATCCGGTCTCCGGTGATGAGCGGAAGAATGCCTTCGAGGCCTCCTCCGTTCGCCTCCACCTGGAGGACCGCCTCGACATTCTTGTTTCTCAGGGCCCTGGCTTGGAGATGAATCGATTTGCAGATGAGCGCGGTCTCGTGTTCCTGTCGTTTGATAAGCTCGTTTTTGATGTTTTCGTGGATGTTGCACTCTTTGGTCGCCATGAAGCGGCTCGCCATCATGATGCCCTGTGCGCCGAGCATCAGCGCTGCGGCAAGCGACTTTCCGTTGACCATGCCGCCCACCGTAACCACAGGCAGGTTGACTTCCTCGATGATCCTCGGGGTCAGCACCATGGAGGTGACATCGTCGTCCAGGGGATGGCCGCCTTCCTCGATTCCAGCGGCATAGATGCCGTCGTAGCCCGCTTTCGCAGCGTGCACCGCGTGGCGGACCGCACCCACCTTGTGGAACAGCTTCACCCCCGCTTTTTTCAGCATCTCGATATATTCCATGCCGCAGGCCTTGTCTACCGGGGCTCCGGAGACTTCCACGCCGGCCACTTTCTCTTCGGCGCATACCCTCAAGTACATTTTATAATGCTCGGCCGTGATGCGCACCGAGGGCAGGATCGTCACTCCCACCATGAAAGGCTTGTCCGTCAGCTTCCGCGTCTTATGGATCGCGGCCCGGAAGTCCTCTTCGGTGTCGTAATTCGCCGCAGTGACGTTGCCCATGCCACCCGCGTTTGATATGGCCGCGCAGAATTCCGGTTTGCAGAGCCACATCATGGCGCCGCAGATAATGGGATACTTGATGCCGAACATCTCGGTGATGGCAGTTTTTATCATGTTATTCTCCTTTGCAAGGTAGTTTGATGGAACCACCTTCCCCGGGCAACATCCTTGTAATTTCTAGGCCATCGGCATTGCCAAGTCAATTTAAAAAATAATGTATTATGATAATACAATATCAAATTAAAACAAAATGACATCTACATACCGATTGAACAGGCTTCCCGAAACCTATAAAACCGCTCCACAAAAGGATATGGAGGCATAGCCAAGGATGATCCTCGGGATCCAAAGATTCTCAACAATTGTGTTGACACGGAGGGAATAAATGTTTATATAGGAATCCATCAATTGATGGAATCATACAATGTAACATAATGATGGAATCATGATTTGTAATGTTGCGTGAGAGATGCATGATGGGCATTTCCCTCCCCGGGGCGATGTCGGGCCGTTTTAGGCTTCATCTGATCAGAGCAAGAGTTGCACGACAAATAAAAGGAGGATCTGGCATGGCAGGAATCACTTCCTTCGGGGGGTACATCCCTCGTTACCGGCTCAGCAGGATGGTCATCGTCCAGAACATGGCCTGGTACTTTCCCGTGATCATGGCAGTCGCAGGCGGTGAAAAGGCGGTGGCCAACTGGGATGAAGACTCGGTCAGCATGGCCGTCGCCGCCGCATACGACTGTATGGCCGGACACGACAGGAAAGAGCTCGACGCCCTCTATTTCGCATCGACCACGATGCCCTTCGCAGACAGGCTCAATGCAGGCATTGTCGCGGCCGCGCTCAACATGCGTGAAAACGGAGTATCGAACGCAGACTTCGCATCCTGTATGAAGGCAGGCACAACCGCGATGATCTCCGCCCTCGATTCGGTGCAGGCCGGTTCGAGGAAAAACGTGCTGGTGACGGCATCCGACCAGCGGCGCACGAAAATGGCTACGATGTTCGAGATGTTCTACGGCGACGGCGCAGCCGCGGTGCTCATCGGAAACAAGGACGTTGTCGCCGATTATCTGGGCAGCTACTCCATCAACTGCGACTTCGTGGATCACTACCGGGGGCAGGCCAAAGAGTTCGACTACGGCTACGAAGAGCGCTGGGTGCGGGATATCGGCTACGGGAAGGTCATCCCGGAGGCGATATCCGGGTTCCTTGCACAGAGCGGCATGAAGATCGGGGACTTCGCCAAGGTGATCTATCCCTGCTATTTCGGGGGCACACACAAGGCCATCGCGGCAAAGCTCGGAATCGAAAAGGGAAGGGCGCAAAACAATCTCCACGCCGTCTGCGGCGATACGGGAACGGCGCATCCTCTGGTGATGCTGGTCGCCGCGCTCGAAGAGGCAAACCCCGGCGACAGGCTCCTGGTAGCGGGGTTCGGTCAGGGCTGCGATGTGCTGGCTTTCGAGGTGACAGAGAAAATCAGGGACATGAAGCCGCGCACCGGCATCAAGGGATCTCTTGCCAATCGGGTGGAGCTGACGAATTACCAGAAGTTCACCAAGTTCAGAAACCTCATCACCGCAGATCTGGGCATCCGTGGAGAGGCCAACCCGAACACGTCGCTCACCGTGCTCTGGCGGAAGCGGAAAATGCTGCTCGGACTGGTGGGCGTGAGGTGCAAAAAGTGCGGCACCCCGCAGTTCCCCGTCTACCCGACCTGTGTAAATCCCAAGTGCTGGAGCGTGAACGATTTCGAAGACTATGAGTTCTCCGACAAAGAGGCGAAGATCCTCATGTTCACCGGCGATATGCTCTCCCCGTCAGTCGATCCTCCGGCGGTATACGGGCTGATCGCATTCGAGGGTGGCGGCAGGACGATGTTCGACTTCACGGACTGCGATCTGAATCAGATCAAGGTGGGCATGAAGACCAAAATGTCATTCAGAAGGAGGCAGACCGACAACATGCGGGGGTTCACCGGATACTTCTGGAAGGCTGTCCCCCAGGTGGAAGGAGGCGATAAATAATGGCTACGGGAATCAGAGACAAGGTCGCGATTATCGGAATGGGGTGCTCGCAGTTCGGCGAGCGCTGGAACGACGGTCCGGAAGAGCTCATGGTCGAGGCCTTCACTGAATGCCTCCAGGACGCCGGCATCGAGAAGACCGACATCCAGGCCGCGTGGTTCGGATCGTGCTTTGACGAAGTGGGGGTCGGGAAGAGCGCTCTGCCGGTCTCCATGTCCCTGAGGCTCCCCAACATATCGGTCACCCGGGTGGAGAACTACTGCGCCAGCGGCACCGAGGCGTTTCGGGGAGCGGTCTATGCTGTGGCTTCCGGGGCATATGACATCGCTCTGGCCATCGGCGTGGAGAAACTCAAGGACATCGGCTATGGCGGCCTGCCCGAGTTCAGCACCGCCATGGGCACGCTGAACCAGCTCTGGATGGCGAACTTCACCGCACCTGGCGGCTTCGCCATGCTGGCGACCTCCTATGCGGCAAAGTACGGGCTCGACATGAGCGAGGTCAAGCGGGCAATGGCCCATGTGTCGGTCAAGAGCCATGCGAACGGGGCGCTCAATCCAAAGGCACACCTGAGGAAGCCGGTGACCGAAGAGCAGGTGCTCAACGCTCCTCAAATCGCCTATCCCTTGGGTCTCTTCGACTGCTGCGGCGTGAGCGACGGCTCTGCATGCGCCATCGTCACCACCCCGGAGATCGCAAAGAGCCTCGGCAAGAAGGATCTCGTCACGGTAAAGGCCCTGCAGCTCTCCCTGAGCAACGGCACCGAGTTCGCCTATGACTGGGACGGGGATCACTTCGTAACCACATCCAAGGCGAGCGCGGAGGCGTACAAGGAGGCAGGCATCAAGAATCCGCGTGAGGAGATCAGCATGATGGAGGTGCACGACTGTTTCTCCATCACCGAGCTGGTGACCATGGAGGATCTGCACATCTCCGAGCGGGGCAAGGCTCCCAAGGACATCATGGACGGGTTCTACGACCTGAACGGCGGCGGGGTTCCCTGCCAGGTAGACGGCGGGCTGAAGTGCTTCGGTCATCCCATCGGGGCCTCGGGCCTGAGAATGCTCTATGAAATGTACCTGCAGCTCCACGGCAGGGCCGGCCAGAGGCAGATCAAGGATCCGAAGTTCGGGCTCACCCACAATCTCGGCGGGTTCCCCTTCATGAATGTGTGCAGCATCGCCATCATCGGGAAACAGGACGCATAGGAACGGACCATTTCATAAAGGAGGTGAGATGTGGCTGACTTATCCAAGGTAGGCACCGAGTATCCCCCCATTGTCTGGGAGGTGGAGCGGGGCAAGATCAGGGAATTCGCGAAGGCTATCGGCGATTTCAACCCGATTTATCTCGACCGCGAGGCTGCGGTGAAGGCGGGGTACAAAGACACGCCGGCACCGCCGACATTCCTGACCGTCCCCATGATGTGGTGCGGGAAGATGCCGGACTTCATCAACGACCTCAAGATCAACTTCATGATGGTGCTTCACGGTGAGGAAGAATACGAATACTACCGGGAGATCTATCCGGGCGACGTGATCACGGGCACTCCGAAGGTGACCAAAATGGAGGAGAAGACGAGCAAGTCAGGATCCAAGATGGACATGATCACACTGGAAGTGCTCTACACCAACCAGAAGGGCGAAAAGGTCGCAAAGGCCAGATCGCTGCTCGTCGAAAGGAAATAGGGGGCAGTCATGATACAGGAAAAATATTTTGAAGACGTGAACGTGGGCGATGCGGTCATCGAGCTGAAGAAGGGGCCGCTGCAGAAGCTGCAGCTCGTCATGTACGCCGGCGCCTCGGGCGATTTCAATCCCCTCCACACCGACGACGACTTTGCAAAGGCGGTGGGCATGAAAGACGGCGTGATCGCTCACGGAATGTTCGTGATGGGCTGTGTGGGTCAGGCCGTTACGTCCTGGGTGCCGAAAAACAGGCTCAAACGGCTCGGTGTTCGTTTCGCCGGCATGTCAAAGCCGGGGAACACGATCACCATATCAGGCGTGGTGACGGACAAGCGCGTGGTCGACGGTGAGAATATCGTCACCTGCTCTGTTGTGGCCAAGGACGAGCAGGGTGACGTGAAGGTGAGCGGAAGCTTTGACGCGGCCTTGCCGAGCAAGGCATGACACATGAGAATTGATCGGGGGATTGTATGTCGAAAATAGATTTTACCGGAAGGGTAGCGATTGTGACGGGAGCGGGAGCAGGTTTGGGCAGGTGTTATGCGCTGGAGTTAGCGAAGCGTGGAGCGAAGGTAGTGATCAACGATCTGGGCGGGACCAGGGACGGTGTAGGCTCAGACAGTTCTGCTGCGAACAAGGTGGTGGAGGAGATCAAGGCTTTGGGCGGTCAGGCTGTGCCGAACTACGACAACGTAGCGACGGTGGCGGGTGGAGCGAACATTGTCAAGACAGCGGTGGATGCCTTTGGGAAGGTGGACATACTGATCAACAACGCGGGGATATTGAGGGACAAGTCTTTTACGAAGATGGAGGAAGAGAACTGGGACAGCGTGATGAACGTGCATCTGAAAGGAGCCTACTGTGTGAGCAGGCCTGCCTTTGAGGTGATGCGTGCGAACAATTACGGCAGGATCATCATGACGACATCTGGAGCGGGTTTGTTCGGCAATTTCGGTCAGAGCAACTATGCTTCTGCGAAGATGGGTCTGATCGGTTTGACGAATGTGCTGAAGCTGGAGGGAGCCAAGTATAATGTCAAGACCAACGTGATTGTGCCGGTGGCTGCATCCCGGCTTACTGAAGATGTGCTGCCGCCGGAGTTTTTCGAGAAGATGAAGCCCGACTACATTGCGCCTGCGGTTTTGTACATGTGCTCTGAGGAGTGCCAGGACTCGGGCATGATCATCAACGCCACCCTGGGCTACTTCAGCCGTACGGCCGTGATGACAGGGCCGGGAGCGGTCCTGTCCGACGGGAAGAAGATCCCCACCCCTGAAGAGGTCATGGAGAGCTGGAGCAAGATAACGAGCCTTGAAAATCCGAAATATTTCGGTATGCTTCCAGAAATGTTCGGCGTGCTCGCTCCTGTGCTTCAGTAGGCGGGGGCCGGAAGCCGGCCGGGCTGCCCCGGCCGGCGCCGAAAATACCAAGCAGAACGGAGAAACGTGTGGAAACAGCTCTCGAAAAGGCGAAGAAAGATCCGGAATCGATGAAGGCGAGAATCCTCGCGGTCGCCAGAAAGATATACGGCGAGTATGGCTTCCACGGCACCACCATGAGGATGATCGCCAAGGAGGTGGGCATCGATATATCTACGCTCCACTACCATTGGGGGGAAAAGAAGGACCTGTACGAGGCGGTGATCATCGACATCAACAACGACCTGGGAAGGAAGTTTGTCGAGGTTGAGAAGATCATCCATGGCCGCCCTCTGGAGGAGCGTATCGCGATCGGTATCGATGCCATGGTCGATTATCTCTTTCTTCATCCCGAGATCTCCAACCTGGTGCTGCACCGCTATTTCGGGAAGATCCGCCATGAGGAGCTGGTGGATTTCAAGGTGCCGGAGTTCACCATAGACATCGTCCGATCCATGGGACTGAAGCAGGACAAAAAGAACATCAGCTTCTCCATGGCATCGGTGCTGACCATCATGAATTCCATACACAGCTTTATCTCGGGAGAGGCTTTTTTCCGCACCATCATAAGGCAGGACAGGGACGAGTACATCGCGATTGTGAAGAAAACGCTGAAGGACATTTTCATTCCCGCATTCATCTTCGACAAGAGCAAGTTCGAGTAGGCTCTCATCCGGAATCCGGCCGGTCGCATGTTCTCGACCGGGGGGATGGACCTGTCTTCCTCCTCCTCCTCCGCAGAAGCTATGGAGGACAGGTCCTCCTCGTTTTACAGCCCGGCGGGCACGGTTAACTTTCTCGGAAGGACACGGTCCTGCTTTCCTGTGAATCTGCTGGACATGAGGCGGCGTGAAGGCTTGCGGCTCATCATGGAGCTTGGCACGGGAGGGAGTAAACAGCCCGGCTGTCACAATTCATATTACTGATCAAGGAGAAGCTGTTATGGAGATTATACCCTATACTGACGAGCACAGGATGTTCAGGGATTCTGTTCGAAAGTACCTGGAAAAGGAAGTCATACCATATGTCGAAGAATGGGAAGAGGCGGGCATCACACCCCGGAGCGCCTGGAAAAAGCTGGGGGACCAGGGCTTCCTCGGTACGAGCGTACCCGAGGAGTACGGCGGGCCGGGCGGGGACTTCCTGTATTCGGTGATCATGACCGAGGAAATGAGCCGGACCAACCACATGGGGCTGTGCACGGCCCTTCACAGCGATATCGTGATCCCATACATCCTGTCCTACGGCTCGGAGGAGCTCAAGAAAAAGTACCTCCCGGGCTGCGTGTCGGGAGACATCATCACCGCAGTCGCCATGACCGAGCCCAACACGGGAAGCGACCTCGCCGCAATCCGTACAACGGCCGTGGAGGACGGCGACGACGTCATCATAAACGGGCAGAAGACGTTCATCAGCAACGGCATCAACTGCGGGATCTGTGTGGTGGCCGTTCGTGACCCCAAGGTCCAGGACCCGTACGGCGCAATCGATCTCTTCGTGGTCGAAGAGGGGACCCCGGGCTTCGAGAAGGGAAAGCAGATCAAGAAAGTCGGATGGCGCAGCCAGGATACGGCGGAGCTATATTTCACCGACTGCCGCGTACCCAAGGCCAACCGCCTGGGAGAGAAGGGAACCGGGTTTCTGCATCTCATGGAGAAGCTCCAGCAGGAGCGGCTCATGTGCGCGATCGGGGCACAGGCCCTGGCCGAGTACATGCTCGAGATCACGATCGCATATTGCAAAGAGCGGACCGCCTTCGGCCGACCCATCTCCAAGTTCCAGCACAGCCAATTCGAGCTGGTGGAAATGGCCACCGACATCAAGCTCGGGCGCACCTTCCTGGACAAGCTGATCGTAGATCACATGGAGGGAAAGAATGTGGTCGTGGACGTGTCCATGGCGAAGTTCTGGATCACGGAGATGGCGAGCAGGGTTGCGGATCGCTGCGTCCAGCTGCACGGCGGATACGGCTACTGCGATGAGTACCCGATCTCGCGTGCCTGGAGGGATATTCGGGTGACCCGGATCTTTGCAGGGACCAACGAGATCATGCGCCAGATCGCAGCCCGGTTCATGGGCCTGTAGGAGAAGCGTGCGGGAGGCCGCCCATGAGCCGGCCGCCCGCCGTGAAAGAGAAAGGGAGCCGACATCATGGCAGGACCTCTTGAAGGACTGAAGATTCTGGATTTCACCACGCTTCTTCCCGGACCCTTCGCGACCATGAATCTTGCCGACATGGGAGCGGAGGTGCTCCGGATAACTTCGGGCTCCAGGCCCGACATGGCCGCGTTCGCCCCGCCGTTTTTCCCGGGCACGGATCTGTCGTTCGCCACGGCCTACCTGGGGCGGGGAAAGCGCTGCCTCGCACTCAACCTGAAAGATGCACGGGCGGTTCGCATCGTTCATCAGCTGCTTGGGCGCTATGACATCCTGATCGAGCAGTTCCGCCCGGGGGTGATGGCCAGATTCGGCCTCGATTACGAGAGCCTGAAGAAAATCAATCCAGCGCTAATCTACTGCTCTCTCACCGGCTACGGCCAGGACAGCCCGATCAGCGGGCGGGCCGGTCACGACATCAACTACCTCGCCCGTTCGGGCCTCATGTCCTATTCCGGCAGAAAAGACGCCGGGCCGTCGCCTCTGGGCATGCAGATCGCGGATGTGGCCTCGGGATCGAACAACGCCGTGATCGGGATTCTCGCTGCGGTGATCAGCCGTACGAACACCGGCAGAGGCCAGCATATCGACATCTCCATGACCGACGGCACGATCGCGTTCAACGCCCTGGTGGCGGGCGCTTATCTCGTCGACGGCCAGGAGCCAGGACGCGAGGGATTTCTCTTAAACGGCGGATCGCTCTATGACTTCTACGAGACCAAAGATGGTGGATATGTGAGCTTCGGCGGCCTCGAACCCCAGTTCTTCGCCGCCTTCTGCAACGCTCTCGGTCGTCCGGACCTGATAGGAGGAGGCGTGACCCCGCCGAATTTGGAGGAGGTCAAAGACGAGATCCGGGCAGTCATGAAGTCAAAGACAAGAGACGAGTGGATGGAGATTTTCGATAGAACCGACGCGTGCGTCGACCCTGTCCTGTCTCTCTCCGAGGCACTGGACGATCCGCATACGAAAAAGAGGGGCCTTGTGGTTGAGCTCGAACTCGCATCAGGACAGAAGGTGAGGCAACTCGCCAACCCCATCAGGTTCTCGGAAACAAAACAGGAATATACGAAGGCCGGCGTGCAGGCCGGCACCCATACCCGGGAAGTGCTCAAGGAGCTGGGTTATTCGGAGCAGGAGATCGATGTTTTCGCCAGAGAAGGGCTTTTCAGCTGAGCAGCCGCATGTACATGCAAAGCGGTGCACGATGTATTGATAGAAGGAAGGTGATCCAATGACGTCAGGAAAAGGCGGAACAACGGATTGCGCGCAACCCTGTCTGAAGATCGAGAGAAGCGGGCACGTGGCATGGCTGGTACTGAACCGGCCGCAGCAGCGCAACACCATGACCATGGAGTTTTTCGAAGAGATTACCCGGTGTTTCGAGGAATTCGACGCCGACCCCGAGGTGCGGGTCGTAGTCGTCAGGGCGGAAGGAAAGAGCTTTACCGCCGGTCTCGATCTTGTCGCGGCCCAGGTGCTGCTCGGTGACGGGTCTGCCGTGTATCGGGACTGGCTGTACCGGAAGATCAAGGAGCTCCAGGCAAGCATGACGGCGATCGAGAAGTGCAGGAAGCCGGTCATAGCCGCGATCCACGGGCACTGCATCGGCGGGGGCGTGGACCTCACCAGTGCCTGCGATATCAGGATCGCATCACAGGACGCGATCTTTTCCATCAGAGAGACTCGGATAGCCATCATCGCGGATATCGGCACACTGCAGCGTCTCCCGTATATCATCGGACAGGGCTGGTACCGCGAGCTGGCCATGACGGGAAGGGACTTCACCGCTGAAGAGGCGCTGAGGATGGGGTACATCACCAGGCTCTGCCCTGACCGTCAGGCCCTGCTGGAAGAAGCCGGAAAGCTCGCGGAGGAGATCGCCGGGCTGTCCCCGCTCGCCGTGCAGGGGGTGAAGGAGGTCGCGAACTACACCCGCGATCACGGGCTCCACCAGGGTCTGGAATACGTGGCGCAGAAGAATGCTTCGGTCGTTCCCAACGAAGACATGATGGAGGCGGTCGCAGCCTTTCTCGAAAAGCGTACCCCGATGTTTAAGGGCAGGTAAAGGGACTGGACATGAAGGGTGAAAGGAGGTGGAGCCGGAGTACAGAGTAAGCGAAGGAACGTTTTCATGAGAGCAGTGCCTTTGCAATGAAATCAGCAGCCGGGATTATACGTAACTCAATAAAAGGAGGAGGAATCTATGTCCTTGGAACGTTTGTGGCATAAATCGTATGCACCGGGCGTGCCCACGGAGTTCGAGCCGGAAAAGATCACCATGGCGGAAAGGCTCAGCCAGGTCGCCGCAAAATATCCGGATCGCGTGGCCTTTGTCTATATGGGGAAAAAAATCACCTATCGGGAGTATGAAGGGCTCGTCAACCGCTTTGCGCGGGCGCTTGCCGATCTCGGGGTGAAGGAAGGCGACAAGGTGGCGATGCTCCTTCCCAACATTCCTCAGATGGTCATCGCCAATCACGCCGTCTATCGCCTCGGGGCCGTGACTGCGATGAACAATCCGCTCTATACCGAGCGCGAACTGGCACACCAGCTCGACGATTCGGACGCCACAATGCTGGTAACGCTCGACCTGCTCCTGCCCCGGGCGCTCAAGCTCAAGGCGGAGACGAAGATTCGCACGATCATCACCTGCCATATCAGCGATTATCTCCCCTTCCCGAAGAAGCAGCTCTTTCCCTATGTGAAAAAAGCCATGTTCCGGAAGGTGGAGCCGCAGCCGGGTGTGTATCAGTTCATGGATCTCATCGGAAAATATCCGGATATGCCTGTCGAGAACAAAGCACGGTGGGACGAACTTGCAGCCTTGATCTACACCGGAGGAACGACGGGGGTGAGCAAGGGGGCGATGCTGACCCATGCCAACATCTCCTCGGTCGTCCAGCAGTTTTCGGCATGGTTTCCGGATCTCAAGGATACATACGAGAACCTCCTGGGCATCTATCCGATCTTTCATTCCGCGGGTTACTCGGTGGGCCAGAACCTCCCCATCTGGAACGGCTGGTGCTGTACGCTCGTGCCGAAGCCGGAGCCCGGCGCCATTGTGGAAATGCTCTCCAAGTTCAAGCCCACGTTTCTTCCCGGCGTGCCCACCATCTATACCGGGCTTCTGAGAAACGAAAAATTCCGGAAGATGAACCTCTCGTTTGTGAAAGGCTACTTCGGCGGCGCCGCTCCGCTTCCCGAAGACACCCTGAGCCAGCTGAGACAGCTCCACGGAGCGATCATCTACGATGTGTACGGGGCGACCGAGAACACGGCCTTCGCGACCGTGACACCCTGGGGCGGCAAGGTGAAGTTCGGAACCGTAGGAGTGCCGCTTCCCGGTACGGACATCAAGATCGTGGACCTGGATACAGGCACTCGCGAGCTTCCCCCGAAAGAGGCCGGGGAAATCTGCATCAAGGGCCCCCAAGTCATGTCCGGCTACTACAAGAAGCCGGAGGAGACCGCCCAGGCCCTGAAGGACGGATGGTTTTACACCGGAGACATCGGGTTTTTCGACGAGGACGGCTATCTGACCATATCCGACCGCAAGAAAGACATGATATGCGCCAGCGGTTTCAATATCTATCCCAAGGAGGTCGACGAGATACTCTTCGGTCATCCGAAGATTCTGGAAGCGTGCTGCATCGGTGTTCCGGACGAGTACCGCGGGGAGACGGTGAAGGCCTACGTCGTCGTTCAGCCGGGCGAGACGCTCACTGAGCAGGAAGTGATCGCATACTGCAAGGGGAAGATGACCGGCTACAAGGTGCCGACACAGGTGGAGTTCATCGATCAGCTCCCCAAGAGCGCCATCGGCAAGATCATGCGGCGGGAGGTCAGGGATATGGACAAAAAGAAAAGGGAAGGGAGATCATGAGCGCAGGCACACGGGAGTTCAGAACGCTGCTCTTCGAGGAACGGGAGCCTTCGATCGGGCTGGTCACCATGAACCGTCCGGACCAGCTCAACGCCATCAATGTGGAAATGCTCGAGGATTTCGAACGGCTGTTCGGAGAATTGTCCAGAGACGATTCCATCAGAGTCCTCGTCATAACCGGCGCCGGCAGGGGATTTTCATCCGGTGCCGACCTGAACGACGCCGTGGTTCACAAGGACACGGATGCATTCGCGGACCCTGAACGGTTCCTGAAGATCGTGCAGGAGCGGTACGCATCGCTGGTTCTGGGTTTGCGAAGGATACCACAGCCGGTCATATCCGCCGTGAACGGGCCCGCTGCGGGAGGAGGGTTCGCCATGACCCTTGCGAGCGACATCCGGGTTGCGAGCCCAGAGGCATATTTCGTGGCCTCATTCATCAATATCGGGCTTTCCGGCGGCGAGCTCGGATGCTCCTATTTCCTGCCACGGCTGGTTGGACTCTCTCATGCCTCCGACATGCTGTACACCGGCAGGAAAGTTCGAGCGGATGAGGCGGAGAAGATGGGGCTGGTCAGCAGGGTGGTCCCCAGGGAAGAGCTGGTGGAAGCGGCCCTTTCCTATGCCCGGATGATGACGGGTAAGAGCGTGGGCGGGCTGAAGCTCACAAAGCGGGTGCTTGAAGAGAATCTCCATGCCTCTTCGCTCCAGAGTGCGGTAAATCTCGAGAACCGCAACCAGACCGTCATGGTTTTCTCGGGCGAGTTTTTCAAGCTGATTCAGTCGTTTTACAAGGGATAATACCGGGCCGCCGGCGGGCGATACATCGTTGTCCTCTCCAAATGCGGGAGCCGGGGGCAGGCGTGCGGCCGGACGAACGCAGATCGGGGATAGGCGATAAAGGAGAGAAGAGGTGGGGAAATATCTTATCGATGAACGGGACCTCAGATTCACCCTGTTCGAATTCCTGGAACTGGAAAAAATGAATGCATACACGCGCTACGAGCACTTCGATCGCGGGATGTACGAGGATACGATCCGTCTGGCGCAGAGAATCGCCAAAGATCAGCTCTTTCCCGTGAACACCGCAGGGCACAGACAGGGCTGCACGTACGACCCGGATACCCGGTCTGTGAAATTGCCTCCCGGGTACAAAGAGGCGGCCCGGACCCTTCTCGATGCAGGATTCTTAAGCATCTCCGACGATCCGGCCATCGGCGGTTCCGGCATGCCGCTGGACGTTCAGACGTGCTGCTGGGAGATGTTCTGCGGTGCCGGGGGGGCGCTCATGCTCTTTCTCATGCTCGGACACGGCGCCGCACTCATGATCCGGCGTTTCGGTTCTCCTGAACAGAAGGCCCTCTATGTGCCGAAGCTGCTTTCCGGTGAGTGGGGCGGCACCATGTGTCTCACAGAGCCCGAGGCCGGATCCGATGTGGGAGCGCTGAAAACAAAAGCCGTGCCTCAGGCTGACGGCACCTACCGGATCACGGGGCGGAAGTGCTTCATTACCAATGGAGACCAGGACATTACCGAACAGATCGTCTATCCGGTCCTGGCGCGCATCGAGGGGGACCCGCCGGGCACGAAAGGGATTTCTCTGTTTATCGTTCCCAAATACCTTGTGCGCGAGGACGGCTCTCTCGGCGAACGCAACGACGTGTACTGCACCGGCATCGAGAAAAAGATGGGCGCTCACGGCTCCGCCACCTGCTCCATGTCATTCGGCGAAGACGACCGGTGCATCGGCTATCTCCTGGGAGAGCGGGGGAGAGGAATGAACATCATGTTCCACATGCTCAACGAGACGCGGCTCGAGGTCGGCATCATGGCCCTGGGCGGCTCTTCCGCCGCCTATAACCAGGCTGTGGAATATGCGCGGACCAGACTGCAGGGGTCTCACGTAACCCGGATGTTCGAGCCTGATGCGCCCAAGGTGCCTATTATCGAGCACCCGGATGTGCAGAGAATGCTCCTGTGGATGAAATCCTGGGTGGAGGGCGGGAGGATGCTCTCTTACTACGTCTCCCGCCAGATCGATCTCCAGGGGCTGCTGGAAGGGGAGGAAGCCAGAGAAGCCAAGGCGCTGACAGACTTTCTCATCCCCCTTGTCAAGGCGGGAAACTCGGATATGGTATGGCGGATTACAGCCGAAGCGATACAGGTACACGGCGGGTACGGCTATTGCTCTGAATATCCGGTGGAGCAGCTTGCCGTGGACTGCAAGGCGCTGTCGATCGTCGAGGGAACGAACGGCATCCAGTCTCTGGACCTGGTCATCAGAAAGATCCTGATGGATCCGGGACAGTACAAATATAACGTCTTGAAGGAAAGAATCCGCCGGACCATCGAAAGTGCGGCCGGGATTGTCGGGGAGAATCATCGGAATTCGCTTCTCGAGGCTATCGATTGTCTTGACGAAGCCGTGGGTCTCATGAAGTCGCTGATGGATTCCGGTCAACTCACGGTCCTGCTGATGAACATCGATCCGCTTCGCAGGGCTGTTTCCGATGTTCTGATCGCATGGATGCACCTGTGGTGCCTGAAACTGGCCAAGCCGAAGCTCGCAGCCCTCACCGGCGGCACAGGGGGCAAAGACCCGGCCGCCGGACTCGGGAGTGATGCCGAGGCGGCATTTTATCACGGCAAGGTGTGTTCCTCCGAGTTCTGGCTCGCCACAGAGTTTCCCAAATACTTCGGAAAAATCGATGCCATCCTGCGGGGAGGAAAGCTGGATATCGGGGATGCTCATGCCGTTTTTCCGGCGTTTTCATAGTCCTGAATGAGTGCCCGGAGAAGAGGGGTCACTGTGAGGGCATGCACACGAAGGCGGCGCACCGTGCCTCCTGCACTGCCGTGCTGAATCCCGACAGAGGCATCTTCGGATCCGGGCACGGTCTTTTTCAGCCAGGCGCTATCGAAACGACAAGTCGTAAAGATCGCCCTGCCGGTCGCGTCGGGTTTTGCAGCAAATCTCCGGCCGTCCGTGCGGTTCCTGCAGGAGCGCAGTATGAGGTGCCGATGGTGGGAAGGGTGATGTGCTCTATTTCAGGAGCGGGTTGCCGGGTGAAAAAGTTGTGTCCCCTGTGCATAATGCATATCGTAATTTCGTTGCGCCCGTACACAAGACGGTCATACCATGTGCACTACAAAATAGCACCTTGTTAAAGCCCCCTTTTTTTCAACCCTATGCTGCACAGGAGACAGATAAAACATATTCCTTAAGTGCCAAAAAAGCAACATCAATTTCGTTTCGGGATCGTTCACCGGATGTCTTTGTGATACTCCTGGATCGACTTGACCATATCCTTACCCCTGCGGTAGGCCTCGATCCCTCGGGCCGCCGCTATCGCGGCCGCGAGCGTGGTGATATAGGGCAGCCTGAACCTGATGGCCGCCTTGCGGATATAGGAGTCGTCGTGCTTGCTCAGCTTGCCGCTGGGGGTGTTGATGATCAGGTCATATTCCTTGTTTTTGATGCCGTCGATGATATTGGGCCTTCCCTCATGGAGCTTGAGAACCATCCGTGAAGGGATCCCGTTTTCCTGGAGAAATTTGTGCGTTCCGCGAGTGGCCCAGAGAGAAAACCCGAGAGAGTCGAAGAGCTGGGCGACCTCCAGAACCGCCGGCCGCTCGCGCCGGGAGACCGTGAGGAGTACAGTGCCCTCCTTGGGCAGGATCTGGTTGCCCGCTTCCGACGCCTTGTAGAAGGCAAGGCCGAACGATTTGCCCATGCCCAGCACCTCGCCGGTGGATCGCATTTCGGGGCCGAGGAGCGGATCCACCTCAGGAAACATGTTGAACGGAAACACGGCCTCCTTCACACCGAAGTGCGGTATGACCCGCGCGCTGAGATCGAAATCTCCGAGCCGGCTTCCAAGGGCGATCTTCGTGGCGATCCGGGCCATCTGAACGCTGCAGACCTTGGACACCAGAGGCACGGTCCGCGATGCCCGGGGGTTTGCCTCGAGCACATACACCATATCGTCCATGATGGCGTACTGGATGTTCATCAGCCCGACCACGGAGAGTTCCATCGCGATTTTCTTGGTATACTCATAGATCGTATCCAGGTGCTTCTGCGGGATGCTGATGGGAGGAATCACGCAGGCGGAATCGCCGGAATGGATGCCGGCGCGCTCAATGTGCTCCATGACCGCGGGCACATATGCGCTGCTGCCGTCCGCAATGGCGTCTGCCTCGGCCTCGATGGCGTTGTCCAGGAATTTGTCGATCAGGATGGGACGCTCGGGCGTGACACCGACAGCTGCCTGGACATATACCCGGAGCATCTCCTCATCATGGACAACCTCCATGCCGCGGCCGCCCAGTACGTACGAAGGCCTGACCATGAGGGGATAGCCGATCTTTCCGGCCGCCGCGAGAGCCTGCTCCAGGGTGCTCGCCATCGCGGACTCGGCCATGGGGATGCCGAGCTTCTTCATCATGGTGTCGAATCGTTCCCTGTCTTCCGCCAGATCGATGGCCGCGGGTGATGTGCCCAGGATCTTCACTCCGGCCTTCTCGAGATCGCCGGCGATGTTCAGCGGCGTCTGCCCGCCGAACTGCACGATGACCCCCAGGGGCTTCTCCTTCTCGTATATGCTCAGGACCTCCTCGACGGTCAGGGGCTCGAAGTAGAGCTTGTCCGATGTATCATAATCAGTGGAGACCGTCTCGGGGTTGCAGTTCACCATGATGGACTCAAATCCCATTTCCCGGATGGCAAAGGCAGCGTGAACGCAGCAGTAGTCGAACTCGATGCCCTGGCCGATCCGGTTGGGGCCGCCTCCCAGGACCATGATCTTGGGGTTCCCGCTGACCTTCACCGTGTCCTTGCCGTTGAAGGTGGAATAGTAGTACTCCGCGTTCTCGACGCCGCTCACCGGCACACTGTCCCAGGCATGGGCGACGCCCAGGGATAAGCGCCTGGCCCTGATACTGTCCTCGGTCGTTGCCGTGAGCATCGCCAGGTATCGATCCGAAAACCCGTCTTTCTTGGCCTGGATAAGGATCTCATCGGGCAGATTTCCGCCTTTGTAAGCGAGTATCTTCTCTTCCAGGTCCACGAGCTCCTTCATCTGCTCGATGAACCAGGGTTTGATGCTGGACTTGTCTGCAAGCTCCCTGACGGTCGCGCCCTTTCTCAGGGCCTCGTACATGATGAACTGCCGCTCGCTCGTCGGCTCGGCCAGGAGATCCATCAGCGATTTCAGGTCGAGGTCGTGATAGTTTTTGGCGAAGCCGAGGCCGTATCTGCCGATCTCCAGTGAGCGGATTGCCTTCTGCAGGGCTTCCTTATATGTCTTGCCGATGCTCATGACCTCGCCCACCGCTCGCATCTGTGTGCCCAGGCGGTCCTGTACGCCTCGGAATTTCTCAAAGGCCCACCGGGCGAATTTCACCACCACGTAGTCTCCGGAGGGTTCGTATTTGTCGAGGGTGCCGCCCTTCCAGTAGGGGATCTCGTCCAGAGTCAGCCCGGCTGCGAGTTTGGAGGATATCAGGGCTATGGGGAAGCCGGTTGCCTTCGACGCCAGGGCCGATGAGCGCGATGTCCTGGGATTGATCTCGATGACCACCACCCTGTCCGTCTTCGGGTCGTGCGCGAACTGGACGTTGGTCCCTCCGATGACCTCGATGGCCTCGACGATTTTGTAGGCATACTCCTGGAGCCTTTTCTGCAGGTCGCCGGAGATGGTGAGCATAGGGGCCGTGCAGTACGAGTCGCCGGTATGGATCCCCATGGGGTCGACATTCTCGATGAAGCATACCGTGATCATGTTGTTCTTGGCGTCCCTGACCACCTCGAGCTCGAGCTCCTCCCATCCGAGCACGGATTCCTCCACGAGAATCTGGTTGATGATGCTCGCGGCAAGACCCCTGCCGGCAACTGTCCTGAGCTCTTCGACATTGTAGACGAGGCCTCCGCCGGTTCCTCCCAGGGTATAGGCCGGTCTGATCACCACCGGGTAGCCCAGCTGCGCCGCGATCGCCTCCGCTTCTTCTATGGTATACGCCGGTTCGCTCCGGGGGATCTCTATGCCGAGCCGGTTCATGGTTTCCTTGAAGGCGATCCGGTCCTCTCCGCGATCGATCGCATCCGCGTTGACGCCGATGATCTTCACCCCGAACTTTTCCAGGACGCCCTTTCGGTGAAGCTCGGAGGTGAGGTTCAGGCCGGTCTGCCCGCCGAGGTTGGGGAGCACCGCGTCAGGACGTTCCTTCTCGATGATGGCGGTCAGAGTGTCTGCATTGAGGGGTTCGATGTAGGTGATGTCGGCGATCTCGGGATCGGTCATGATCGTGGCGGGATTCGAGTTGACCAGCACGATTTCGTATCCCAGCCCTCTCAGCGCCTTGCACGCCTGGGTTCCGGAATAGTCAAACTCGCATGCCTGACCGATGACGATAGGACCCGACCCGATGATCATAACCTTGCGGATGTCGTTTCTCTTCGGCATAGATGCTCCCCTCTTGAAAAAATGCGAGAGCACTATAGAAAAGCCTCCCTGGGGAGTCAAGATAAAAGGCAGCGGCAGGGATTATCCATACCGCCGGTATCAGAAGGGAAATGGGGAAGAAATGCTCCCGGCCACGATCCGGCGCAGGCCGTGAACAGGGCGCGCATCGAACCTCCGTCCCCACTCACAGGGGGCGGGGCGGTATGATGGGCGCCCGTTCGACCGGCTCCGGAAGCTACAGCCCCTTGCCAGCGATATAGTCCGCCAGGTCGGCCGTCCGGCAGGAATAGCCCCACTCGTTGTCGTACCAGGTGACCAGTTTGGCCATGGTCCCTTTCATGACCTGGGTGAATTCGATATCGACGATCGAGGAGTAGGGGTTGCCCTTGAAGTCGGACGAAACCAGCGGCTTTTCCTCACAGGACATGATCCCTTTCAGCGAAGTCCTGGCGGCCCTGACAAGACTCTTTCTCAGCTCTTCCGTGGTCGTTTCTTTCGAGAGCTGCATCGTGAGGTCAACGACCGAGACCGTAGGTGTGGGCACCCTCAGCGCATACCCGTCCACCTTTCCCTTGAGTTCGGGAATGACCAGCGCCACAGCCTTGGCCGCTCCCGTGGTGGTGGGGATGATGTTCATGGCGGCGGCGCGGGCGCGCCTGAGGTCTTTATGAGGCATATCGAGGATTCTCTGGTCGTTGGTGTAGGCGTGGACCGTCACCATCATGGCCTTCTCGATCCCGAAGCTCTTATGGATGACCATCGCGGGTGGCGCCAGACAGTTGGTGGTGCACGAGGCGTTCGAGATGATGTGGTGTTTGTCCGGCTTATAGCTCCTGTGGTTCACGCCGAGCACCAGGGTGATGTCCTCCTGCTTGGCGGGAGCCGTGATGATCACCTTCTTGGCGCCGCCGTATATATGGGCGGATGCCTCGGGACCTGTCCGGAACAGGCCTGTGGACTCGATCACGATATCGACGCCCTCATCGTCCCATGGGATGGATGAAGGATCCCTGAATGCATAGTTCCTTATCTTCTGACCGTTGATTATCAACGTATCTTTCTTGGCCGAGACTTCTCCGGGGAACCGGCCGTAATTGGTATCGTACTGGAAGAGGTGGGCATTGGTCTCGACATCGAAGAGGTCATTGACAGCCACGACCTGCAGGCTGTCGGGATGCCTCTCCATGATGGCCTTCAATACCTGCCTTCCTATGCGACCGAAACCGTTGATTCCGCATCGGACCATATGTGGTGCCTCCTTTAATTGTCATCCAGACGGTACTTGTGGGCGATAAGCAGCTCGTAGTTGGTCTTCAGCGCCTGATGGAGCCTGGCATTCTCCAGCGCGAGTGCGCTCAGGTTCGCGACCGATTCCAGAAACTTGGTTTCCTGCTCGTTGAATTCGCGGACCTTGTCGGTGTAGACCCTGAGCACCCCGATCACGTTTTTCTCCACCTTCAAGGGGACTACAATAACCGATTTGATCCCTTCGGCCTTGGCGCCTGCTCCGTACTGGAAGCCCGGGTCTGTCTGGGCGTTTTTGATCCAGATGAGCTGGCCGGTCATGGCTTTCTGATCGAGCCCGCTCTCCTTGATGAGCACCGGCCCCTTGCGCAGATAACCTTTGGAAAGCCCGTAGGAGGCGCCCATGATGAGGGCCTTCTTCCGGGAATCGAGGAGGCGGATGGAGCTCGCCTTGGCATCCACGGCAAGGGCGACCGACTTCACGATCTCTTCGAGGACCTTCGTCACGTCGAGCGACGCGCTGATCACCTTCGCCACTTCGTACAACGCAAGAAAATAATCTTTTTCCTTCACCTTAACGCTCCTCCTTTCCGCCGGTTCGGTTCTTCTGTTCTCACTGACCCCTCCCATATCTCCCTGTCCCAAAAAATTTTCACGACCATGGCCGTATATGTTTCTCATGTGCAGATTAACCCACACTGTCCGGGAGTCAAGAGCCCTTTTTATGAAACGGCGTTTTTTTCTGTGAGGAGGATCTTCCCGCAGCGTCCGGCGGCCAATGGACAGCCCGTGGGAGATGCTGAGCCAGGGTCTCCTTCATTGCACATCGTTTCTGAATAATCGATATCGGGCATGTGCTCGTGTGCGGATGAGGGGTGGCTTGTTCATAAAGAGAGAGTCCGGGGCGGGCCGCTAGACGAGCGTGACCAGGACCTCGCGCCGTGCCCTGGGACCGTCGAACTCGCAGAAGAAGACGTTTTGCCAGGTGCTCAGCATGAGCCGGGATCCGTCGACGGGGATCACCTCGGAGGGGCCGATGATGCCCGCTTTGATGTGCGCGTCACCGTTGCCGTCCACACGGTCGTGGAGCCAGATTCCTTTGGGTACGATCCGATTGAGGCAGGCGATCACGTCTGAGGGAATGTTGGGGTCCCAATTCTCCTGGATCATGATGGCGGCGGTGGCGCCCATTGCATAGAGCGCGCAGAGCCGGCGTCCGGCTCCGTGCTCCGATACGATGGCACGGACGCGGTCGGTGATGTCCACGAGCTCCTGCCGCTCATGGGTCGGGAATGTGATGGTGAAACGCATAGGCATCCCTTTTCATGCGATATACCATTGCCGCGACGCCCGGTACAAGGATGTTCTTTTTTCAGGATTGACGAAGCTTTCCGCGGGAAATCGAAACCTTGATAATGTACCTGTTCCATGTAATACTCTTCTATCAAATCCAAAAGGAAGGAACAGTCCAGAGCATGAGAAGCGACTCGACAAAGAAATCTTTCGAAAAGGCCCCTCACCGGTCTCTCCTGAAGGCCAACGGGCTCACCGACGAAGAAATCGCCAGGCCGTTTGTCGGCATCGTGAACTCGGCCAATGAAATCATACCCGGACATATCCATCTCCATCAGATCGCCCAGGCGGCAAAGGACGGGGTGCGTATTGCAGGCGGCACGCCCATGGAATTTCCCGTTATCGGCATCTGCGACGGCATCGCCATGAATCATGCGGGAATGAGATACTCGCTGCCCTCACGAGAGATCATCGCCGACTCGATCGAGCTCGTGGCAATGGCGCATGCATTCGATGCGCTCGTGTTCATCCCCAACTGCGACAAGATCGTTCCCGGCATGCTCATGGCCGCCCTGCGCCTGAATATACCAGCAATTTTCGTATCAGGGGGCCCCATGCTCGCCGGGCGTCACCGGGGCAGGGCCGTCGATCTCATCAGTGTGTCCGAAGGAGTGGGAAGGCTCAAGACAGGCGCGATCACTCAGGACGAGCTCGAAGAGCTCGAAGGCTGCGCATGCCCCACAGCCGGATGCTGCGCCGGCATGTTCACTGCCAATTCCATGAACTGCCTCACCGAGGCGCTGGGTCTGGGCCTGCCGGGGAACGGCACCATTCCCGCCCCCTTCTCCGAGCGGATCAGACTCGCCAAGCACGCCGGCATGAAGGTGATGGAGCTTCTGAAAAAGGAGATCAGGCCCAGAGACATCGCGGGCCCGAGCGCCTTCAGCAACGCGATCGCCGTTGACATGGCCCTGGGCTGCTCCACCAATACCGTGCTCCACGTGCCTGCAGTGGCCCATGAAGCGGGCATCGAGCTGAATCTGGACGATTTCGACCTCATGGGCAGGAAGGTGCCCCACATCTGCAATCTCTCTCCGACCGGGCCTCATCATATCGAGGATCTCTACCGGGCGGGAGGGATCCAGGCGGTGATGAAGAGGCTCGAGCCCCTGGGCGTTCTGGACACCGGTGTCATGACGGCTACCGCCGCCGCCCTCGAGGTCAACCTCGCCCGGGCGGAGATCATGGATGAAGAGGTGATCCGCGCCTTGGACAACCCCTATCACCGGGAGGGCGGGATCGCGATCCTGCGGGGATCTCTGGCACCCGACGGAGCGGTGGTGAAGCAATCGGGCGTACTGCCTGAGATGATGAAGAGGGAAGGGACCGCGCGGGTGTTCGATTCGGAGGAAGATGCGTCCTCCGCGATCCTTTCCGGAAAGATACGCGCCGGCGACATCGTGATCATCAGATATGAGGGGCCGAAGGGAGGACCGGGCATGCGAGAGATGCTCACTCCCACCTCGGTCATTGCGGGCATGGGTCTTGACAAGGACGTCGCGCTGGTCACGGACGGACGGTTCTCCGGCGGAACCAGGGGCGCGGCCATCGGACACTGCTCGCCGGAGGCGGCCGAGGGAGGTCCGATCGGCCTGGTGAAGGACGGCGACAGGATCATGATCGACATCCCGGCCAGAAGGATCGATCTGCTCGTGGACGAAAATGAGCTCTCAACCCGCAGGCAGACATGGCGCCCGCCGGAGAAAAAACTTACCGGAGTGCTGAAGCGCTATGCGCGGGAGAGCCTCTCAGCGGACAAAGGGGCACGGTACAGAGACTGATGAAGCAGGCACGGTACTGGATATCTCTCGAAGGCGGCACCATTCAGTGCGTGCTGTGCCCGCACCGCTGCACCATCAGAGACGGTACGACCGGTGTGTGCGGGGTCAGAAAGAATGAGGGCGGCGCGCTCGTGAGCTCGGTATGGGGCTTGAGCGTGGCCGCAAGCGTCGATCCGATCGAGAAGAAGCCCCTCTACCATCTGATGCCCGGCTCCTTGTCCTTTTCAATCGCCACGGTCGGCTGCAACATGCGATGCGCCTTCTGTCAGAACAGCGACATCTCCCAGTATCCGGCACACGCAGGATGCGTCGCCGGAGAGACGCTGCCTCCGGAACAGGTCGTGGAGGCGGCCCTCGATCGGGGATGCTCAAGCGTTTCCTATACCTATACCGAGCCCACGGTTTTCATGGAGTATATGGTGGATACGGCGCGCATTGCGAGGCAGGCCGGCCTGCTCAACGTCGCGGTCACCAATGGATATACCTCTCCCGATGTCATCCGGGACGATCTGGCCGGGCTCATCGACGGCGCCAACATCGATCTCAAATCCTTCTCGGACGGTTTCTACCGGAGGCTCTGCTCCGCCCGGCTCGCTCCGGTCCTCGACGCGATACAGGCGTACTACGAGTCCGGTATCTGGATCGAGATCACCACACTAATCATTCCCGGGGAGAACGACTCTCCGGACGAGCTCCGGGAGACGGCGCGGTTCATCCGCTCCTTGAGTCCCGACATCCCCTGGCATATCAGCCGGTACTATCCCCGGTACCGCCATCACGGCGCCGGGCCTACGTCGGTCGAGAGCCTGGAAGAGGCCAGAGAAATCGGCCTTGGCGAGGGGCTCTTGTATGTGTATACCGGGAATGTAGCGGGTCATGCAGGCGAACACACCTTCTGCCCCTCCTGTGGGCAGCAGGTCATCACCAGGAGGGGGTTCTTCGTAGAGAAGAAGGCCATGCAGGACGGTTCGTGCAGCCGCTGCGGCCAAAACATACCAGGGAGGTTCCCATGAAACATCAGAACTACGTGCTCAAAGTCGTGGATGCCAAGAAAACCGATATCAGAAAGGCCCTGAAGGATGCGGGGATCGATGTCCGCGCCATTACCGAGGTATACTCCGAGGAGGTGCCCGGCCAGGGAAAAGAGGGTGAAGATGCCGAGAAAAAGAGCAACGGGTGACAGGCCCGGCCTGGCCCATAAGAACAAGTCCGGGTGGGAGATCCTCAAAGGCTCTCTCTCCGATATCGAATCATATAACAGGGAGTATCTCCGGTTCCTGTCGCAGGTGAAGACCGAGCGAGAGGCCGTGGAATACATCAGGGATCGCGCCGGTAAAGCCGCCGGGCTCCACCTCGTGGAAAACCGGGGCAAGGCCGTGGCGGTGTGCAGGAAGGGGGCAGCCCCCCTGAAAGAGGGGGTCAGGATCGTAGTAGCGCACATCGACAGCCCCCGGCTCGATCTCAAGGCGAATCCCCTTTACGAGGACACCGACCTCGCCATGCTCAAGACGCATTACTACGGCGGGATCAAGAAGTATCAGTGGCTCGCCCGCCCGCTCGCGCTCCACGGGGTTCTCGCCAAGGAGGATGGAAGCCTGGTGAAGGTCGTTATGGGGGAAGACCCGGATGATCCGTGTCTGACCATCGAAGACCTCCTGCCTCACCTGGCCGCGAACGCCCAGTATTCGAAGAAGCTCTCCGAGGCGTTCCAGGCAGAGAAGCTCAACATCATCCTCGGCTCGCGTCCGGATCTCCGGGCCAAGGACAACAGGGTCAAAGAGTACATTCTCTCCCTGCTTCACGAGAAGTACGGCATCGTCGAGCAGGACTTCATCTCCGCGGATCTCGAGGTCGTGCCCGCGGGTCCTGCCCGGGAAGTGGGCATCGACCGGTCGCTCGTCGGCGGCTACGGCCAGGACGACCGCGTCTGCTCGTGGGCCGCGTTCGCCGCGGTCCGCGACGCGAAGACACCCCGGTACACGTCCATAGCCCTGCTCATGGACAAGGAGGAGATCGGCAGCGAGGGGAACACGGGCGCCAAGAGCGTGTTCATCGAAGAGGTGCTCTGGGAGCTTGCCGGGCGGTTCAAGGAGGAGGTCATCCCCTCACGGGCGCTTTTCCGGTCCCGGGCAATCTCCGGAGATGCCAACGGAGCGCTCGACCCCGACTATCCCGAGGTCCACGAGAAAATGAACGCAGCACGGCTCGGATACGGCGTGTGCGTCACCAAGTTCACCGGCGCGCGGGGCAAGGTGGGCTCCAATGAAGCCCATGCGGAGTATATGGCGTATATCCGGTCCCTGCTCAACCGCGCGGGAATCCCCTGGCAGACGGGCGAGCTGGGCAAGGTCGACGAGGGGGGAGGGGGAACCGTGGCGAAGTTTCTGGCCGAATACGGGATGGACATCGTGGACATGGGCCCTGCGCTTTTGTCGATGCACTCGCCCTTTGAGCTTTCATCCAAAGTAGATACGTATTCAACCTATCTCGCGTACCGTGCATTCATGGAGGACAAATGAGGGAAAAGGTGCTCGCGCATATGGGCTCGCTCATGGGGGGCATGGTCCACAACCTCAATACCCCGCTGATGTGGATCATGGGGAGGGCCCAGCTCATCCAGTCGAGAAACGAGAAGCTCGACTCCCTGACCGGCGCAGACGGGGAAGAGCTCTCCGCCTTGAAGGCGAAGAACAGCAAAGACATTGCATCCATCCAGGACGGCGCGGACAAGATCGACCATATGCTGAAGTCGCTGGGGTACAAGATTCAGATGATCAACGAGGGCTACACCTCCATCGAGCTGAGGGAGTTTCTGGAAATGGAGACAGACTTCCTCATGGCGGATATGCGCTTCAAGCACGAGACCGAAAGGGACGTGAGGCTCGACTGCGGGTCGTGCTACGTGAAGTGCGACTACAATGCGCTGTCCTATGCTCTCACCGGCATCATCAATACGGTCATCGGCTTCACCCAGAAGGGACGGAAGCTCCAAATCTCTCTGGAAAACGGCGCCATCCGCCTGACATGCCCGGATCTGAAGCTGACCCCCGAGGTGAAGCGGGAAGTAGAAAATGTGTGCCAGGGTCTGAAGGAACTGGCGGACATCGCCATGGACGGCTCTGACGGTTTCGAGATATCCCTGTGGATAAAGGACCAGTGATGGCGGTGAAGGAGATGCTGATCTGTCCCTCCTGCGGGCATGTCATCGAACGGTACAAAAACCCGGTGCCCACGGTCGACATCATCATCGAGTATGCTGCGGGAATTGTCCTGGTGGAGAGAAAGAACCCGCCATACGGGTGGGCGCTGCCCGGAGGGTTCGTGGACTACGGGGAGACCGTCGAGCAGGCCGCGAGGCGGGAGGCCGGAGAGGAGACAGGGCTCGCCATAGACGACCTCCGGATGTTCCACGTGTATTCCGACCCTGAACGAGACCCCCGGCACCACACCATCACCACGGTCTTCGTGGCCCGGGGCTCGGGCTCCCTGCGTGCGGGAGACGATGCGGGCGGAGCCGGGGTGTTCTCGCAAGATGCTCTTCCCGAGCCCATCGCATTCGACCACGGCCGGATCATCTCGGACTACTTCTCCTGGAAGCGGGGCGAAAGGCGGGGGATGCCGTGCCGGTAAGAAAGACTGACGAGGTCTATCTCATCGACGGAAGTTCGTACATCTACCGGGCTTTCTATGCCATGAGGAACCTGTCGACCTCACGAGGCATGCCGACCAACGCCGCCTACATCTGCTCCCGGATGCTGATCAATCTCCTGAAGGAGAAAAGGCCCAAGCGCATCTGCTTCATTCTCGACGCCAGAGGGCCCACCTTCCGCCACGAGCTCTACAGCGATTACAAGGCGACCAGGCAGAAGATGCCCGAAGACCTCGGGGTCCAGGTCCCTTACATCATCCGGATCATCGAGGCCCTGGGCATCCCCATTATCCAGAAACAGGGGCTGGAGGCGGACGACATCATCGCGGCCCTTGCGAGACGGTGCGCCAGGGAGCAGTGCAGGGTGTACATTGTCTCGGGTGACAAGGACCTGATGCAGCTCGTGAATGATTCCACACTCGTATGGGACACCTTTACGAACAGGATCTATGACCGGGATGCGGTCAAAGAGAAATTCGATGTCTATCCCGAGTACATCCCGGACCTGCTCGCGCTCATGGGTGACGCATCGGACAATATCCCGGGGGTACCCGGAATCGGGGCCAAGGGAGCCGCCTCGCTCATCAACGAGATGGGGCACATCCGGGACATCCTCGCCAACGTGGATTCCATACGATCCCCCAAGCAGAAAAAGGCCTTGGAAGAGCATCCTGACAAGGCGCTGGAGAGCCTCGATCTGGTCAGGCTCGATCGGGAGGTTGAGCTCGATTTCGGATTCGAAGACCTGACGATCAGAGAACCTGATACCGCACTTCTCAAGGAGCTGTTCATCGAGCTCGAGTTCAAGGCGCTCCTTGCGGAGCTGGATCTCGGGCCCGAAAGACAGAGGTCGGAGGTGTTCGAAGGCAGGATCGAGTATGCCTGCAGGTCCGATCTCGCCGGAGAGATCGGCATGTATGTCATGGCGGGCGTGGGCTCGGCGGTCGCGAAAGGAGACACATCCACTGTGTGCCTGGACGCGGACGCCTGTCTCGACCCGCTGGGGAACCCCGGTGCGTTCGTCTGCATGCACGATGCCAAGCAGGCGTTCGTGGCCGCGCTGATGAAGGGTATGGACATCCGCGCATCGGTGTTCGACACGATGCTCGCCGCCTACTGCATCGATTCGGTCAACTCGCAGACCACGCTCGAGGACCTGGCCAAGGTCTATCTCGACAGGGATATTCCGCGCCTCTCCGACCTCCTGGGGTCAGGCAGGAACGCCCGCGTTGCCGGAGAGATCGACAGGGAGGTTCTCGGTAACTACCTCGCCTGTCACGCGGGCGTGTTGGTGCCCCTGAAGGAGCGGCTTTCGGAGCGTATGGCCGAGGTCGGAGTGGTCAGGATGTTCAGTGAGATCGAGATCCCGCTCACTACGGTGCTCTCCAGCCTGGAGGCCTGCGGGGTGCTTGTAGACACGGCGGGTCTGGGGAAGATATCCGATGAGATCACCGGGCTGCTGAAGGACATGGAAAGACGGATCTTCGCCGTGGCCGGAGAGGAGTTCAACATCAACTCTCCCAAACAGCTGGGCGTCATTCTGTTCGAGAAGCTCGGGCTGCCCTCGGCGAGAAAGACCAAGACCGGATATTCCACGGACAGCAAGGTGCTGGAAGCCCTTGCGCCGAGGCACGATCTGCCCGCGCTCATCCTGGAGTATCGGATGTTCTCCAAGCTCAAGAACACCTATGTGGATGCGCTTCCTTCCATGATCGATCCCTCTACCGGAAGAATCCACACCCGGTTCAACCAGGCGGTGACCGCCACGGGCCGCATATCCTCCTCGGAGCCGAACCTCCAGAATATCCCCGTGCGTTCGGAAATGGGCCGCAGGATCCGGCAGGCGTTCATTGCGCCCGAAGGCTACAGGATCCTGAGCGCCGATTATTCCCAGATCGAGCTGCGCATCCTCGCCCATATCACCGGGGACGAGGCGCTCAGGCAGGCCTTCCTTGACGGCATCGACATCCACACCAAGACCGCTTCCGAGATATTCGGCGTGCCGTTGCTGGAGGTGGCCGAGAGTCACCGGAGGACGGCCAAGACCATCAATTTCGGGATCATGTACGGCATGGGGCCGCACAAGCTCTCGCAGGAGCTGGGCATCCGGCGGGATACGGCAAAGGCTTATATAGACAGCTATCTCGCCAAGTATCCCGGCGTGAGGGAGTATACCGAATCCATTGCGGCCAGGGCCGAACGGGACGGGTTCGTCACCACTCTTTTGGGGAGGCGCAGATCCATTCCGGAAATCCGGTCGTCCAACTTCAACGAGCGAGAGGCGGGCAGGAGAATAGCGATCAACACCCCCATCCAAGGGACAGCCGCCGATATCATCAAGATCGCAATGGTCAGGATCTTCGAGCGCCTCAGGGGCTTGAAGAGCAGGATGGTTCTGCAGGTGCACGACGAGCTCGTGTTCGAGGCCGCCGAGGATGAGATCGAGACTCTCTCGGCAATGGTCCGCCAGGAGATGGAGCACGCCTACGAGCTGGATGTGCCGGTACGGGTGGATATCGGCACGGGAAAAAACTGGGCCCAGGCCCACTGAAGAAGCAGCTGAAGAAAGCGGGGCGGGCGTGTCCGCCCCGCACGGATGTTTCTGTCTGACTACCGCATGCCCAGAACGTTTCGGGAGATGACCACCCGCATGATCTCGTTGGTGCCCTCGTAGATCTGGGTGATCTTGGCGTCTCTCATGAGCCGCTCCACGGGATATTCGCTGCTGTAGCCGTACCCGCCCAGGATCTGGACCGCCTCGATGGTGGCGTCCATGGCCGTGTCGGATGCGAACATCTTCGCCTGCGCCGCTTCGCGTTCGAAGGGGAGGTGGTTGGTCTCGAGCCATGCGGCCTTCAGGATCAATAGCTCGGACGCATCGATACGGGTGGCCATGTCGGCGAGTTTGAACTGAGTGGCTTGGAAGCTGGAAATGGGTTTGCCGAACTGGACCCTTTCCTTGGAGTAGTTCACCGACTCCTCCAGCGCCGCCTTGGCGATGCCCAGAGCCTGGGATGCGATCCCGATGCGGCCCGAGTCGAGCGTGGTGAGCATCTGTTTGAACCCGGAGCCCGGATCGCCCAGAATGGAGTCTTTCGGGATCCGGGCGTCCTGGAACACGAGCTCGGACGTGCCGGAACCTCTGATGCCGAGCTTCTCCTCCACCTTGCCCACGGAGAAGCCCTCTGTGTTCTCGAGATCGAGCACGAACTGGGTGATTCCTTTGTAGCCTTTGGTTTTATCCGTGACAGCGGCAATGACCGCGTATTTGGCGATGTTGCCGTTGGTGATGAACTTCTTCTCACCGTTGATGATCCAGGAGTCGCCGTCAAGCACGGCTGTGGTCTTCATGCCCGCAGGGTCTGAGCCGGCATTGGCCTCGGTGAGCCCGTAACATCCGTTGGCCTCACCGCTCGCCACGGGGGTGTTGAACCGTATCTTCTGCTCTTCGGTGCCGAATGTGTTCACCGGGAAGCCGTACAGCGAGTTATTGACCGACATGATGACACCGGTGCTTGCGCAGCCCCGGGAGATCTCGGTGAGGATCAGGGCATACGCCACATAATCCATGCCCGCCCCGCCGTACTCCGCAGGGATGGCGACCCCCATGAAGCCGTTTTCCGCCATCTTCCGCAATACCTCGTCGTTGTGGCGGTGATTCTTGTCGATCTCGGCGGCAATGGGTTTGAGCTCCTGATCGGCGAACTTGCGCGCCATCTCCTTGACCATCTTGTGCTCGTCGCTTAATGCAAAGTCCATATGTCCTCCTATCGATAGTGAAGCTTCTTCCCGCACGCATTCATACCCGGGAGCAACAGTCAGCACGAGGAAAAGAAGCTGTATCTGAATGAGTATTCATTTTCTATAATCACTAACCGCTGTCTCTGTCAACATGATCATCCATCTCCCTCCGGCCGGTTTTTCGGGAATAATTGCCTTTGCCATGAGGAGGCATTCTGGTATATAGTCCACTTCAATCTTTTCCGAGGAGGCGAGAGTTTCGTATGAGGAACGTATTCAACTTTAATCCAGGGCCAGCCGTGCTTCCCGAGCCGGTTCTCGAAAGCACGAGCAAGGCTGTCCTGAACTTTGCGAACACCGGCATGTCCATCATGGAGGTGAGTCACCGGTCAAAGGAGTTCGATGCACTGCTGGTGGAGACCGAGTCCCTGGTGGCCGAGGTCATGGGAATTCCCGAGAACTACAAGGTTCTCTTCCTCCAGGGAGGGGCGAGTCTCCAGTTTTCCATGGTCCCCATGAACCTCCTCGTCGACGGCAAGACCGCCGACTACATCGATACCGGGAGCTGGTCGTCCAAGGCGATCAAAGAGGCGCAGAAGGTGGGCAAGGTCAACATCGCGGCATCCACCAAGGGGGACAAGTATACAAGAATACCGGCTCCCTCAGAGCTCAAGCTCACTCCCGACGCGGTATACTGTCACATCACCTCCAACAACACCATTTACGGCTCCCAGTGGCAGACGTTCCCTGACACGGGCAGCGTCCCCCTGGTCGCGGATATGTCGTCGGACATCCTCTCCCGGACGTTCGACGTGAGCAAGTTCGGGATCATCTACGCCGGAGCCCAGAAGAACATGGGGCCGGCAGGGGTCACGGTGGTGATCATCCGGAAGGACCTTGCGGAAAACGCGCCCCCGAACCTCCCCACCATGCTCCAGTATTCCACCCATATCGAGAACAGCTCGACGTTCAATACGTGTCCCGTGATGGCGATATTCGTGGTGCACGAAGTCATGAAGTGGCTCAAGGAAATGGGCGGGGTGCCGGAGATGGAAAAGGTCAACAACAAAAAGGCCGCCCTCATATACGATATCCTGGACAACAGCTCATTCTACCGCGGCACCGTGCAGAAGGATTCGCGGTCCAAGATGAACATCCCCTTCCGGCTGCCCACCGAGGATCTGGAGGCCGAGTTCCTTTCCCAGGCGAACAAGAACAACCTCAAAGGCCTCAAAGGTCACCGCTCTGTAGGCGGCATGCGGGCATCGATCTATAACGCCATGCCCATCGAAGGAGTGCAGAAGCTCGTCGATTTCATGGCGGATTTCGAGAAATCCCACAAATAGCACCCGTGCCGGGCAGGGATGACGCCCCTGCCCGGCTTTTCGACCGGAATCACCTGTACGGGGGCCGCACATTCCTTGGACCGGTCCCGGTGCAGACCCGTCATCCGGATGCTGTCCCGTGAGCATTGCTCGTGGACGCTCATCCCGGGCTACCCTTCGAGACGGATTTTGAACAGGTTTGCGTTTGACTTTGAATATAACCGACGTTATATAACAGAACCGTGCTATGAGGTTTCCATGCCTGTAAAAAGCAAGTTCACAGCAGAAGACATCATTGACGCGGCCTTTCTCATCGTCCGGTCCAAAGGGGCCGAGAAGTGCTCGGCCCGGGCCATAGCACACGAGCTGAATTCATCCACGATGCCTATTTACTCGTGCCTCAGCTCCATGAAGGAGCTTAAGGAGGCTGTTCTCAAAAAAGCCCTGGATCTCCTGATCAGCTACGAAACCAAGGTGAGGACCGGTGACGTGCTTCTGGATATGGGCATCGGCTATATCATGTTCGCCAAGACCGAGAAGCACCTGTTCAGGATGCTGTTCCTCTCCGGCAGCAGAGGAGGGTCCGGCGACATGCGCAAGCGCTTCAACGATTATGTGGTGAATGCCCTGCTGCAGAAGCTCAGCGGTTTTGAGCCGCTCAACGATTTTTCCCAGGAGCAGAAGCGCAATCTTCTCAACAGGATGTGGGTTTTCACCCACGGCCTCGCCGTGCTCCTGAACAACTCCATCATCAAGGACCTGAGCGAGCGGCAGATTGCGGAGATGATCATGGATACGGGGATCTTCGTAATCCTGGGAGAGCGGATGAGGAGGGAGATCTATGTGAGCCCAGAGGTAAAGACTTTTCTCGAACGGTCGGGCTATCCACACCTGGGCCAGCGACAGGCTGTGGATTTCGATTTATTCTGATAGTGTGAAGCGGATATTTGTCTTATATTAAGACATGTTGGACGGTTGTGTGAGCAATCCTGGGATATGGCCGTTTCCGGCCAGGTCCTCTCAGGCACAAGCCGGTTTCACCGCCGCTCCGGGCGATGTTTTTGATTGAAGTTGCTTTCTTGAGTACAGGAGATCGGCTTAGATTACGAGGAGGTATTATGGCATCGATACACAAGCGTATCTCGGCCCTTGCAGGGGCTCTCTTTCTGGCATGGCTTCTGACCGGGTGTGCCTCTCCGGAGTTCATGGTCAAGTCCATGGACCCGCTCATGGACAAGATGAATACATCGGTGAACAGGAACCCGGATGTGGACATGATCCGAGACTCGCTCCCCGCCACGCTCGTCCAACTGGACGGATTCATCGAAATAGCGCCGAGCGCCAAGCTTTACCTGAGGGCGGCTGAAGCGAATTTCGGCTACTCATTCGCATTTGTAGAGGATGTCGACAAAAACAGGGCGAGCTTTCTCTACCTCAAGGCCAGGGACTATGCGCTGGCTCCGCTCATGCTCAACGACGAATTCCGCGGCAGCCTTCACAAGACTGTAGACAAGTTCAGGCCGTCTCTGGACGGTTTCGGCAGGAGTGATGCGCCTGCGCTGTATTGGGCTGCAAGCGCATGGATGGCCTGGACCGCGCTGAACCTCGATAAAACGGAAGTCCTCATGGACATCCCAAAGATCGAGGCCATGCTGCTCAAGGTGGTCGAGCTCGACGAGACCTATTATTTCGGAAGCGCCCATGCGGCCCTCGGGGCCTATTACGCCTCACGCTCCAAGGTCATCGGAGGAGACCCGGACAAGGCGAAATACCACTTCGACCGGGCATTCGAGATTTCCGGCTCCCGGCTTTTTTTCTTTCACCTGCTGTACGCCAAGTACTATGCCTACCAGATGCAGGACAGGGCACTGTTCGAAGACACGCTCAAAAAGGTTGTAAGCGCGCCTGTAAACTATTTTCCGGAGAAGAACTTCGCCAATGAGGTGGCCAAGAGGAAAGCGCAGGCGCTCCTGGATGATGTCGATTCGTATTTTTGATGCACATGCAACCACTGACTCTCGAAGAGGAGGGAACACGGCATGAGGAATTATGGACGCATGTTTCTGGCCGCTCTCATCGCACTGGCGCTCTTCTGCCCCGGAGCAACCGCGGCCGAGCAGGCCAAGATCACGATAAAGATGGCCACCCTCGCCCCCAAGGGCTCCAACCTGGTGAACATCTATGAAAAGCTTGCAGAGGAGATCAGAATAAAGACCGACGGCGAGGTCGGATTCAAGATCTACTGGGGCGGCGTGCAGGGCGACGAGAAAGACGTGATCAGGAAAATCAAGCTGGGCCAGCTCCACGGCGGCGCCTTCTCCGGATCCGGGCTCGGCGAGATCGTTCCGGAGGTGCGGGTGACCGAGATCCCGTTCGTATTTAGGAACCACCGGGAGGTCGCCTATGTGCGCGAGAGGTTGAGGCCCACCATGGAGAAGCTCTTCGAGGAGAAAGGCTTTATCGTTATCGGCTGGGGAGACATCGGCTTCCTCTATGTCTTCTCCAAGGTGCCGCTCTCCTCGCTGGAGGTGGCGCGGCAGCAGAAATGGTGGACCCTGGAAGGGGAGCCGATCGGCCGCGAAATGTACAAGGCCATGGGGATCTCACCCATATCCCTGTCGGTATCCGATGTCGCGACATCGCTTTCTACGAATCTCATCGACTGCGCGAGTGCGACCCCCTATATGGCGGTGGCCTTCCAGTGGTACACGAGGTTCAAGTATATCAATGAATATCCTTCGTCGAATATCCTGGGAGCAATGGTCATATCGAAAAAGATATGGGACAAGATTTCCCCTCAGAGCCGCAATATCATACTGGATCTTGCCAGACAGTCTCACGGCAGGATAGAGGAAGCCGCTCGCAAAGAGGACGAGAAGTGCATGAAAATACTCCTGGATGCGGGCATTCAGGTATACCGCACCGACGAGAACATCAAGGACGAGGAAGTGCAGTTCATCTTCGATGCCGCGGAAAAGACCCGGAACAATCTCGTAGGCGAGCTCTACTCTCAGGAACTCCTCGACCGGACAATGGCCCTTCTCGATGAATACCGGAAGGAGCACCCGGAGGACACGAAGGTCATCCGGATAGAATAGCTGGAGATGTCCGTGCGCTGCAAGGTCTGCGGTCTCAGACTCTATGACCACCTGAAGACGTGCCCCGGGTGCGGCACCCCCTATCCCCCTGTGCATCCGATCACGGCGGTCCTCTGGAAAATCGAGGAATGGCTTCTGGTGGGTTTCCTCGGGATCATGGTGTCGCTCGTCCTCATTCAGATCGTCCTGAGGAATTTTTTTGCCACCGGCATCATGGGAGGCTCCGAGATCGTAAGGCACCTGGTGCTCTGGGTGGCCTTCCTCGGAGCAGGAGTCGCCGCACGTGAAGGAAAGCACATCCGGATAGACGTCGCCGGGAGGCTTCTGAGTCCGCGGTTCAAGTGCGGCACCGATGTCCTGACCGGTATCTTCTCCGTGGTCGTGTGCGCCATTCTGGTCTATGCGTCGTTGAACTTTCTGCTGGTGGATTTTGAGTCCGGGATGCAGATCCCTTTTTTCAATATGCCGGTATGGGTGCTCGAGCTCATCATACCCTTGGGATATCTGGTGATCACCCTGAGGTTCGCGCTGAGGACATTCCGTTCGCTGATCTGGTTCATACAGGGTGACAGGACATGACCGGGGCTCTGACGGCGCTGATCGTTCTCATGGCCTTTCTCGGCGCGCCCGTGTTCGTGGTGCTCTCCTCACTGGCCATTCTGGGCTTTTATCTCTCGGACATCCAGGTCGCGGCGCTGATCGTGGATATCTACTCGCAGTTCTCCAACAATCCCGTGCTCTACACCATACCCATCTTCACGTTCGCCGGCTATATCCTCGCCGAGAGCAAAGCATCCATCCGGATCGTCGATTTCTCCCAGGCTCTCTTCGGATGGATGCCGGGAGGGCTCGCAGTCGTGTCTCTCGTGGCGTGCGCCTTTTTCACCGCCTTCACCGGCGCCTCTGGGGTGACGATCATCGCGCTCGGCGGCCTGCTCTATCCGGCTCTGATCAAGGAGCTCTACCAGGAGAAGTTCTCACTGGGGCTCCTGACCTCTTCAGGCAGCCTCGGACTCCTCTTTTTTCCGAGCCTGCCTATCATCATCTACGGGGTGGTGGCCGAGGCGAGCATTCCCCAGCTTTTTGCCGCGGGCATCATCCCGGGGATCATTCTCGTTCTGCTCCTCTCGGTGTATTCGATGTTCAAGGGTGGAGCATCCGGCGTACGGACCAGGAGGTTCTCCCTGCGCGAAGCGGCAAGGACCGCGGGAAAGGCAAAGTGGGAGCTGTTCATCCCGATCATGCTCCTGGTGGGGATATTCGGAGGGTTCGTCACCCTGGGCGAGGTGGCGTCGATCACCGTAGCCTATACCCTGCTGGTGGAAACATTCATCCACAGAGACATTCCCCTCAGACGGATCCCGGGCATCATGAACGAGAGCATGGTACTGGTCGGAGGGATCTTCATCATCTTCGGTTCGGCCCTGGCGCTGACCACCTACATGATTGATGCGGAGATCCCGTATGCGATGCTGGAGTTCATCCAGAGGCACATCTCCTCGAAGATCGTATTTCTCATCGCGCTGAATGTCTTCCTGCTCGTCGTAGGGTGCATCATGGATATCTACTCCGCGCTTGTGGTGGTCGTCCCCCTGATCACCCCCATCGCAATGAGCTATGACATCAACCCCGTACACCTGGGCATCATCTTTCTGACGAATCTGGAGATCGGATACTCGACCCCGCCCGTGGGGATGAATCTCTTCATCTCGTGCTTCAGGTTCAACAAGCCGGTGATCACCCTGTACAAGGCCTCCCTGCCGTTTCTCGTCATCCTTCTCATCGGCCTTGTCGTGATCACCTACGTGCCCCAGCTCAGCCTGATGCTTGTCGAGTATTTCGATATCAGGTGATCCGGAGGCGGGATCTCTCCCCACGCCCCTTTCACGGGCGGACCGCTCTCTCGTTCGATGCTGTAGAGTGCAGGCGGGTGCTGGGATCAGAGAATATCCACGAGCTCGATATCAAAGACAAGGGTCTTCCCTGCAAGGGGGTGGTTCGCGTCGAGTCGCACGGACTCATTCTGGATCTCGCTCACCACGACAGGGAGTTCCTCGCCGCTGTTGTCTACGATGATCAGCCTCATGCCGACCTCGGGCTCGATATCTTCAGGGAAGTATTCTTTGGGCATATCCACTACGAGATTTTCGTTATATGATCCATATGCGTGCTCGGGCTCGATGGAAATCGTCTTCGACTCGCCGATATTCATACCTTCTGCGGCTTTTTCGAAACCGGGTATCACCTCATGCGAACCGAGCGTGAACTCGAGAGGCTCTCCTCCCACGGACGAGTCAAAGATCACTCCATCTTCAAAACGGCCCGTATAATGTACCTTTATAGTGTCTCCTTGTTTTACCGGCATACCCATAATCAGCCTCCTGCTGTAGGGACATTCATATAAGAATAACAGATAGGGCTCAAAAAGACAAAAAGAATATCTGAAGGCGAAGAATGCGGCAGAAAATCCTGCTTCGCCGGTGCCGGGCTCTTCGGCTCTGCAGGTAAGTCTTGGAGAATTCTCTCACCATGGGTATAATGCGCCCGGTGTTCATCGAAGGGAGAAGGGAGGGGCACAGAGATGTCCATGATCGAGTATGCATTGGACGGCAGTGTTGCCGTCGTCACCCTGAACAGCGGAGAAAACCGCTTCAACATCCGATTCGTCGAGAGATTTCTCACCGTGCTCGACGAGATAGAGCACGGCACCGATGCCGATGCCCTGGTGGTGAGGTCCGCCCATGAGAAAATCTTCTGTAACGGCATCGATCTCGACTGGCTCAGGCCGATCGCAGAAGCGGGCGAGCGGGAAACGATCAGAGAGTTCTGCCGCATCCTCAACCGCCTGCTCGGCAGGATCCTGATGTATCCCATGCCCACCATCGCAGCGATCACCGGGCATGCCTTCGCGGGGGGTGCAATCATGTGCTGCTGCTTCGATTTCAGGTTCATGCGTTCGGACAGAGGGTTTTTCTGTTTCCCCGAGGTGGATCTCGGTATACCGTTCTGGCCCGGGATGGTCGCCATGGTGAAAAAGGCGATTCCTGCCCAGATCCTTGATGACTTGTACTACCTGGGCACCCGGCTGACCGGCAGAGAGTGCGAAGAGCACCGGATCGTCAGGAGGGCCCTGCCCATGGACGAGCTCATGCCCGAGGTTCTCGCCTTTGCCAAGAGCCTCCGGAAAAACCGGGCCTATTACAGTGCTCAGAAGGAGAGGATGAACAGAGGCATTATCCGGATCATGGAAGAAGAGGACCCTGCAGTCATCGAGACAGGAAAGATCTCGGTCGGTCCCTGATCAGCCGGTCATGAGGCATCGGCGGAAAGCGGGCGTGCTGCTGTCCGCGCAGCCTGCCGCTCTCTTCTGCACTTTGTGAAATAATGAAAACGTGGTATGAAAATACCATGGTTAGAGTATGAATGTGAGGAGGGGGTCATGACAGAGAAAAATTATGTCATTGCGGTCGATTCGGGCACACAGAGCATCCGGGCGGTGCTCTTCGATGCCCAGGGGAACGAGCTGGCGATAGAGCAGGCCCAGTACGATCCCTATTTCTCGTTGCAGCCCGGCTGGGCCGAGCAGCGGACGGAAGATTACTGGTCCAAGTTCTGCCTGGTCACTAAAGGCCTCATGGCAAAGATATCCATCGATCCCGAAGCCATAGCGGGCCTGGGAATCACCACTCAGCGCAATACCGTGATTCCCATGGACAAGGACGGCAACGCCCTGAGGCCCGCCATCGTCTGGCTCGACCAGCGCACGGTCGCTCAGCTTCCCCCTCTGGGTCTGGCGGGCAAGATGCTCTTCGGGGCCGCCGGTATTCTCGACGCCATCCGATATGCCCAGAAGCACTCCAAGTTTCTGTGGATCCAGCAGAACGAACCCGAGATCTATGAGAAGACCCACAAGTTCGTCCAGGCGTCGGGATTTTTCGTCCGGAACCTCACAGGCGAGTTTCATGACTCCACCGGGATGGTCACCGGAATCTGGCCTTTCGACTACAAGAAGCAGAAGTGGTATCCCATCAGCATCGCCTACAGCCCGCTCGGAATCACCCAGGACCAGTGCGTGAAGCTCTTCTCCCCCGATGAGGTCCTGGGGCGTGTGACCGCACAGGCCTCCCTGGAAACCGGGCTGCCCGAAGGTCTGCCGGTAGTCGTGGGCGCCGGAGACAAGCAGAGCGAACTCCTCGGCGCGGGCGCCCTCGAGCCCCACGTCGCCGAGATCAGCTTCGGGACCGCAACCGCCATGCACGTCATGACCAGGAAGTATATCGTGGAGAAGGACATGAAGTTCTTCACCTGGCCGGCCGCGATCCCGAACACCTGGGACATCGAGATGTTCATATTCAGGGGATTCTGGATGGTCACCTGGTTCAAGCAGGAGTTCGGCCACCGGGAGGCCATCGAGGCAAAGGAGCGCGGGGTTGCGCCGGAGGTCGTGTTCGACGAGGTTGTGAGGAATATTCCCGCAGGGTCCATGGGCCTCATGCTCCAGCCCTACTGGTCTCCCATGGTGTATAACAAATATGCGAAGGGCTCCATCATCGGATTCAGTGACGTGCACACCCGCGCCCACATCTACCGCGCCATTCTGGAGGGGATCGGGTTCGAGCTGAGGAGGCTCTCGGAGATCGTCCAGCGCAAGACCGGTATCCCCTTCCGGGAGATCCGGGTCGGCGGAGGAGGCTCGAAGAGCGACGTCGCGGTCCAGGTGGCCGCCGACATGTTCAATCTGCCGGTGTCTCGCATGGCGACCTCCGAGATCTCCGCACTGGGCGCCGCCATCGACGCAGCTGTGGCCACCGGCATGCATTCGAACTTCGAAGACGCGGTCAAAGCCATGGTCAGAAAAGGCAGGACGTTCGAGCCCCACGAGCCGAATTGCAGGATCTACAGCGATCTGTACAACGACGTGTATCTGAAGACCTACACCGCCATCGAGCCCCTGAACCGAAGGATCGCCCAGATCATCGGGTACCCGGCGGACGATTAGAAGTACCGGCGGGCCATCGTCGCCTGCCGCGTTCAGCCGCACTCGGCGCCAGCGTGAGCGTCTGACGGGTATCCCGTCTCTCCCGCCGGGAGAGGAGAGAACGGGAACGATCCTCCCTGACAGCACCGAGAGGCTGATATGCCTCATGAGCGTCTTTACGCCTTGTTTTCCCGGCACAGCTGTTTTTAATCTCTTTTAGGGTTCAAATCCCCGCAGCTTGCTGCGAGAGGGGGTGAGTGGTAGGGTAGATGGGTGAGCATATACTTACACAAGAGTCACAATGTTTCGGTAATACTCTACCATATAGTGTGTCCTGCCAAGTATCGGAGGGTGGTATTTTCTGATGAAGTGGACAATGAATTGAAGGAGATATGTTTGGAGATAGGCAAGAGATACGAGATACATTTTGTTGAGATAGGTACAGACAGAGATCACGTACATTTCTTAGTGCAGTCAATTCCGACATATAGTCCAACAAAGATTGTAAGGACAATCAAGAGCATAACGGCAAGGGAAATATTTCAGAGGGTGCCGGCTGTGAAAAAGAAGCTGTGGGGTGGTGAATTCTGGGCAGATGGATATTACATCAACACGGTCAGCAGGCACGGGAATGAGGATGTTGTCCGCCAGTATGTAGAGGGGCAGGGCAAAAAGGAAGAATACAAAAAGCTTCATAGTGAGCAACTACGTTTGTTCTAGGCACCAGATACCCCGTAGCTTGCTGCGGGGTAGTTCATTTTTCGAAAACTGTATCACATAATACTATCTCATATAGGGGATTCATTTTTCCCCTGTGTTTTTCCGATGAGAGCGGAAACACGAGGCAATATGCGGAGAAAACCCCATTTATTACTTGACAGAATGCGAATTTTCCAGCACAAGAGAAAAAACTGTGAGTGCTTTGCTGATCTTATAATGAGAAGGCCTACTGGGGCATTTTTTACACTATTGGTGCTGTTTATCCTCTGTGTACCGGGGATACTCTGCGCTTCTTCCCTGAAGATTTCCTGGAACCCGAACACCGAGAGCGATCTGGGCGGATACCGGATCTACTACGGAAATGCCAGCAGGAATTACAGCCACGCCCTCAATGTCGGAAACACCACCTCGGTCACCATTGACGGGTTCTTCGAAGGCTACACGTATTACCTCGCCGTCACCGCCTATGATTATTCGGGAAATGAAAGTTCTTTCTCCCAGGAGGTGAGTGTCGCCGTTCCCGGAACAGAGGGTGCTTCAGTGCTCTCGACCATATTGGGCTGGCTTCACGGCATCATCGGCGATCCTTTCGGTTCCGGGATCTCACAGTACAGCCTTTCGAACTTTTCGTCCGTCCGGACAGGGGACATCGTCGAAACAGTCAGGGTCGTGCGGCTCGGCATATCGGGGGGCGCCGGTCCGGCTGTTCCTGTCGGCGCCGGCACGACCGGCCCGGATAATTACCCGATCCGGGACGTCGTCGCCGAGGTCGGCTATCCGCTCGATCTCTTCTCTCTCTACCCCCAGGGCACGTACTTCTTCCTTCCTCTCACCACTGGTTCGGCATTCATCGACAACGACAGATTCTACTCCTGGGAGCCGGGGGTTCATCTCTACATGGTGACAGACATCACCGGAGAGCTCATCCACATCCTCAGGGTATCGGTTCTCGATATCATCACCCTGTTCAGCGAGTGCACAAGCGGAGAAGGAATGCTGCTCCAAGACCCGGATACCGGCATCTCCCTGCAGCTGCCCGACCAGGCGCTCGAGGGAGACTTTCCCATATGCCTCGGGTGGACGTCTTCGAGCCTCAACGGCTCGAGCGCGGTATTCGTGGATACATCCCGCGTCAGGGAGTTCGCCATAGCGCCCTTCGGGCTCGTTCTTTCAGAGCCGGCCGAGGTGAGTGCGCCCTACGGCGGCCCCGGCGAGCCTGTCGTCGAGCGCTTCGACGAGAGCGAGATGCGATGGGTCCCCATCGAAGGAGCCAGGGTCGAAGGAGGATTGGTCGTTTTCTCGACCCAGTCACTGGGGCGCTTCAAGGTCTATCCCGAGCCGGGAGCACAGGGAGACTCTTCATCGGGCGGCGGGTGCTTCATCTCCAGCTGCGCCCTATAGCGTCGACGCGTTTTTCATTCCGGCCCTTCCACACATACCGTACCGAGCCGGGCATATCGTGTGCAGAGAGAAGCAAAATCGCATTCAATCCCGGACGCATGCAATGCTTGCAAACCATGAAGAGCTCTGATATTGAAACATTCACTGCCGGAGTGGTGGAACTGGTAGACGCGTCGGACTCAAAATCCGATGAGCGCAAGCTCGTGGGGGTTCAAGTCCCTTCTCCGGCACCATGTTTTATCCCGCGGCTGTCGATGATCGAAAAGATCTCCGCCCGATCCTTCGTAACCGTGAGATGAGCCGACTGTCATTTGCCGCGAGCCCGGCGGCCGGGCTACAGAGGATAGATCCACGGTAGAATCCAGATCCCGAAATTTCCCGCTGCATGGACGACATACGGCGCCCAGACATTCCGCCGCCATTCATAGAGCCCGGCGAAGATCAGGCCTCCCGCGAGCTGAACCGGCGAGATGAAGCCGTGCATCCCGGCAAAGAGCAGGGATGAAACGATAACGGCCGCGATCACGGGCATTCTCTCTCTGAGCCACGAGTAGAGCAGGCCCCGGAAAAAGAGCTCTTCAGCGAAAGGTGCGACTATGCACCCCGTCAGGAAGAACAGGAAGGGGTCGTGCACCTTCTGTTTCGCAATAACGAGCTTCAAGGCCCCGCCCTCAAGGAACATCCTGGAGGCGGCGTCGCCCAGGATGACCGTCGCCCCGAGCAGACAGGCGACCCCGGTTCCGATGAGGATTTCTCGTGGTATGGACCGGGCGCGGACGCCGCTTGAGGAGAATGCAAGCCGGAGAATGACGAGAATCTCGACAAGCCTCACCCCCAAGGTGAAAAGCAGGGGGCTCAAAGGGATGACGAAGGCGGTATAGGAGAGCCTGAACACAATCTCCATCACGAGAACGATCAGAATAACGCCGATGCGCCTGTCCATAACCTTCTTCTCCGGTTATACGATTGAGGATGCCGAATCACAAGCCAAATCTCCTTGAATGACCGGCGATTCGAAGAAAGCGGGCATGATGAAATTGACGATGCGAAGGGAATCTGATTTAACCAGTTCATTATGAAAAGAATCATCATCGGCACTGCTGGACACGTGGATCACGGGAAGACATCCCTCATCAAGGCGATGACCGGCGTGGACTGCGACCGGCTGAAGGAGGAAAAGCAGCGCGGTCTCACCATCGAGCTGGGCTTTACGTCTCTGGATCTGCCATCGGGTGAGAAGGTGGGTGTGGTGGATGTGCCCGGTCATGTACGTTTCATCCGGCACATGCTCTCCGGGGCCTCGGGAATCGACCTGGTCATGCTGGTTGTGGCCGCAGACGAGGGAGTGATGCCTCAGACAATCGAGCACATCCAGATCTGCAGCCTGCTGGGCATTCAGCGCGGCGTGGTCGTGCTCACCAAGACCGACATGGTGGACGACGACCTCCTGGAGCTGGCGTTTTCCGATATCCGGGATTTTATATCGCACACTTTCCTGAAAGACGCCCCTGTCGTTGCCGTCAGCTCGATGAACGGCAACGGAATAGAGGAGCTCAAGCGCGTCCTGGACGAGCAGATCCGTTCGCTTGAAGAGCGGCGGATCACCGGTATTCCGATTCTGCCCGTGGACCGGGTGTTCACGATCAAGGGCTTCGGTACCGTGGTCACCGGGACCATGAAGCAGGGGGTGTTCGAGGAGGACCAGGAGGTCGAGATCCAGCCGGCGGGCCGCAAGGCGCGGGTCAGGCACATCCAGGTTCATGGACAGGAGACGGGCAGGGCAATGGCGGGCATGCGGACCGCGATCAACCTTCAGGGCTTCTCCCGGGAGGACATCGACCGAGGCCAGTGGGTCGTTCCTGCAGGGGTGTTCAAGCCGACGCGGCTCATCGATGCGCGTCTCGATCTTCTCGACAAGCCCAGGAAGGGCGAGGTCAAGATACACATCGGCACCGCCGAGCTGACCGGCGAGATGAGCCTTCACAGCGTCGACGAGCTGATCGTGGCAAGGATACGCCTGAAAGAGCCCGTTATCGCGGCCTTGGGCGACCGATTCATCATACGGAGCATATCCCCCTCACTCACCCTTGCCGGAGGCACTGTGCTCAACCCCTCCCCCCAGAGGAGATTCTCCGAGGAGATCGCAAGAGACCTGCTGAGCGCCGAGAAAATCTGCCAGGTCACGGGCATCGTCAAAGATGCGGGTGTCCGGGGCATATCCAAGAAACACCTGGCCGCGGTCTTTGCCGAGGGTGTGTCGTCCGTGGAAAGGGCCATCGGAGACCTCCTGTCGTCCGGGCAGATTATCCGCTTCGACCCGAACAACGATCTCTATGTCTTCGACGCGTATGCGAGGTCCTTGAAAGCGCTCATGCTTGAGAAAGTGGGGGAGTATCATGCAGCACACGCTTCCTCGCCCGGGATTTCACGGGAGCACCTCCGCTCGTCGCTCAAGGGGAGCGTTGACCCCAAGCTTTTCCACAAGCTCCTGACCGATCTGATGAAAAAGGGAGAGATAGAGGAGATCGGCCCGGACATCCGAAAAAAAGGCTTCACTCCCACCTTGGGCGACGCCATGGAGGCCGTAGGCGAAAAAGTCTACCAGATGCTTTCCGCAAGCGGCTTCGAGCCGCCCCGCGTCCAGGAGCTTGCGGAGAAGCTCTCGATCGGGCCGAAGCAGATGGAAGAGGTGACGGCTTTTCTTACCAGACAGGGGAGGCTCATCAAGATCAAAGATGACGTGTACGCGACCGACGTGATGGTTTCCCGGCTGAAAGACAAGGTGCGGGAGTTCATTGCGGAGAATGCGTCACTGGCGCCGGCGGATATGAAACAGATCATCGGAGTGAGCCGCAAGTACGCAATCCCCTTCCTGGAATACCTGGACCGCATTCACTTTACGGTGCGGGTGGAAAATGTCCGGAAGCTGGGCCTGGGGAAGTGAACCATTCTCCTCTTGTTAGGGCTTGTCATGTACTTATGGAGTGGGTTTCAACGCGCGAATGAGCTTCACCCGGTCTCTGAGCTTGAGGCTTAAGTAAAGAGGGCTCAAGATGAGCGCTCGAATGATCTCTCTTTTCGTCATATGCGCTGTCCTTGCCACATGATATGGCTGCAGCGGCATGCTTAAAGTGTGCCATCATAATGAAGTCCAGTTATATCGGAGGCTTCCCGATGCACCAGAAAATCCTTTCCGGAAAAGCCCGGCTAAGTGTTGCGATATCTGACAGGCAGTGGAAAAAATGCAACACGAGAACGATAAGCGCCCCTTTCCCTTGCGGAAAAGCAAAGGTCCCGGACGTCCGCTGTTACCCGCCGGCCCGGCCTTTTTCTCCGCAGGAGCGGGAGAGGAGCTCATCCAGGTCGTCGTCCAGGGGCGCATCGGGATAGTGCTCACGCACATACTGGAAGCGGTTGCACGCGGCCTCGTACTTTTTCTTCTTCAGATAGAACTTCCCGATGTAGACGTAATGCTTGGCCAGAGTGCTTTTTGCCTCTGCCAGTCTTGTCCTGGCCTCCTCGGCATACGGTGAATTCGGATAAGACGAGAGAAACGACTCGAAGGTCTGTATCGCACGTACGGTCTCCGTCTGATCCCGGTCGGGCGTGCCTGTCTGCTTGAAATGAGACATGGCGATCCGGTGGAGGCTGTATGCCGACTCGACATCGGTGGGATAGAGCAGACGGAATTCCTCGTAGCTCTGGAGGGCCGAAGCATAATCTTCCTGCTCATAGTAGAGGTCGGCCGTGGCCAGGAGCGATTTTCTGGCGAGATCGTCGCCCGGGTAGTAGGTGCGGACCTCCATGAATTTCTCGGCCGCCTTTTCCGTCTTTCCCTGTTCCGCAAGCTCCGTGGCCTCCTGAAACAGCTCGCCGGCCGGGCGGATTCCCGGTTCCTGATGGGCGCACCCATACACGAAGATCACAACGGCAAGCAAGAGACGCGAGCGCAAGACACTCTTCATAGAAGTAGTTCCTTATGACAAAACCGCAGCGACATCAAGGGGTGATCTCATAGACGGTGGAGTCTCTGACGGTGAGGATATAGATCATTTTTTTCACCGATCCGTCAGGGAAAAAGGATGTCGATCCGGTCAGCCCCGGATAATCCTGGAGCGATCCGATAAGGCCCTGCAGGGATTCCCGCGAGACGGAGGCGTCGCTCATCAGGTTCTGCAGGATGATGGCCGTATCGTATGCGCTTGCCTCCCATACAGAAGGATTGTATCCGAAGGTATAGTAGAACTGATCGATAAATTCCTGGACATACTCGAGCCGGGAATTGGCGAAAAACCCGCTGACAAATACCGCGTTCTCTACATATCTGCCCCCCACCCGGATAAAATCGGGAGTGTCCCAGAGGGTTGGGCCGAACAGCCGGACGCCTTTGATGTTGAGGTATGGAAGATATGCGGCGATCATGGCGGAGTTGATCGCCGTATCGGGTATGAGGAGCGCTTCGAAATCCGGTGGCGCGTTTTCGGGTAGGTGCTCGATGAGTTTCTGCACCGCCCCTTTGAAGTCCACAAGATCGGATGAATATCCGATCGTTCGGACAACGCTCACCCCGTATTCGCCGGATCTTTCGGTGAAGCTTCTGGTAAAGGAATTCCCGAAATGATCGGTGGGATGGAGGATTGCGAAGCGCGATATACGCATATCTTTCGCTGTCCTGAGCAGCGCTTCGGTCTGTACGTCGATGGAAATGAAATTGCTGAAGCAGTAAGAGATCTGGTTCGGGGCCGCATCGGCGCGCGTGAAAAGAAAAGCGGGGATGCCCTTTTCGCGCGCCACTCTGCAGGCGATGCTCCCGGCGGTCTCGCCGACCGGACCTATGAGGGCTATGATATCCTCCCTGATGTCGAGCTCCTCGATAATCTCCGGGATGGATTGCTCATTGTCTCCGTAGTCTCGGATCAGGTATTCCACCTGCGGCGATGGGTCTGAGCTGAACACCCGCGAGGCGAACTGTATTCCCTTGAGCGCCTTGCTCCCGACCGATTCCCATTTGCCGCTCAAGGGCACGAGCACGCCGACGGTTTTCCGTTCCCGGGAAGAGCCGCCTTCGGTCCACTGGGAAAGGCCTTTACCGGGGCCGAGCCGGGATATGATCCTGCGGGCCTCGTCACGCTTGCCCTGCATGATGTACAGGTCCACCTGCCGGGCGAGGAGCACATTCAGGAGACGAGCGTCATGGGCGCTTTCCTCGAGCCTCACGAGGTCTTCGAGCTGATCCGTCTTCTCGACGGCGGTTTTCCACAGCGGCAGGAGCGCCTCCTGAGACGGCTTGTCGACATACGGGAAAATCATTGCGGTCAGCCTCAGGGCTTCCGGGTATTTCTTTGCACCGCAGAGCTCTCGTACGAGCTTGACGCCCGGCTTCATGAGCTCGGCGTCGCGGTTCTCCCTCGACAGCGCAAAAAAAAGATCGAAGGCCTCGGAATATCTGCCGAGCTCGATTTCAGTTTCAAGGAGACTGCATGCCACCTTGGGCCGAAGAGGGGAGCCGGCGTACGACTCCAGGAACGCTCGGTACAGACCGGCCGCCCTCGCCGGATTGCCGGCGGAAAGGAGCGAGCCCGCACGATACAGGGCCTGGGGAGCGAGCTCGTGATCGGGAAAGAGCTTCCACACTGAGATGTAAGTCTGAGAAGCGTCACGGGTATTTCCGGATTTCTCCTGGAGCACGGCCATGTTGTAAAGGGCTGTGGGGTCCTGCTGATGATCGACTGTTTTGCCCATCTGCGCGGCACATGCGGAAACGAGCAGCCACATGCCGAGAAGGAATATGACCTTGAGCGACGGGAATTTCATCATGATACGATCCATACTAGCCGTCCCTCTCACATAAGTCAACAACCGGTAGAAATCATTGAACGAATAAACCCTTTTTATGAGATTTTTTGTCTTGACAAACCATTCCGCCCTGCTGAACTATACAGGCAAAATTTTGAGAGAGTAAAGGAGATATTTGGTGGCAGACTTAGGGAAACGATATAAGTGCTACAAATGCGGCACCAAATTCTATGACTTGAATAAACCGGCACCGGTGTGTCCTTCCTGCGGTGAAGACCAGAATAACGAAGAAACCAAGAGACTGCTCAAGCGGAAAAAGAGGCGCGCCCTCACCAAGGTCAAATCCGATATCAGGACCGTGCCCGAAGACATGGAAGGTACGGCTGAGGCTGACGAGGAGGTCGAGGAGTACGTGCTGGATGTCGAAGACATCGTCCTGGAGGAAAACTCCGAATACAAGGAGACGGATGAATAACCCCTCCGGCCCGTGCCTGCCTTGAGGCGCGGGATATACCTTTAGAGAAATCGAACCACAGAGAAAATCGAACGACCTCGGCGGACTATGTTCTGCCGAGGTGTCCCCTTACGCCGTTCGGGATGAATCCGCCCGCCGTAGAGACGATTTTATTCGAGTACGGAAGGAGTTCGGAGTTCGCGAGGATGGCCGAATTCCTGGGAAGCGCCAGCTGCAGCACCGTGCACACGAACACAGCGATGACAACTCCCTTGGCGAGGCCGAGAAAGGCTCCCAGGATCCTGTCGAGGACGGAGATCGGTGAAGCTCTCAGCATCTTCTGGATAAAGAACAGGAGTATCTTTATCGAGAAGAAGATGAGGAAGAAGACGAGGAGATACCCTAAAACCCCCTTGGGGTTCGGGGCATGGACTGCTGCAAGCAGCTTCGAAAGCACGGGCTCGGCCTTTTTTGCCGAATACAGCCCCGTCAGGAGAGCGGCCAGGGACGAAACGCTTCTGAGCAGGCCCTGGTATGCCCCCAGCGCAAGAAATACCGCACACAGGAGTATGGACAAATAATCGAGGGCGTTCACGGTTGGGAACGGGAGATCTCGATCCAGACGACATCCTTTAAGGCTATCTGATAGGTTCCGAAGGATGTGTTGCCGTATACTTTCGATATCTCGTTGATCTTGAGCGAGCACAGCTCCTGGGAATTCTTCATGGCAACGCAGGCGGTTTTGTCCTTGATAGTGATCCGGGATATGTTTTCAAATGGGATTCGCGCCTTGCCCTTGCCCAGGGACGCCTGGAAAAGGGTTTTGCCGTCAATGGTGACCGAGGTGATCTCGACCGTGTTGTTCGTCGTGTCCATGACTTTTGCATGAAACGAGGAAACGGCGCCGTTCTGGGGAGCGACGGTCCCAAGGCCGGACATGCCCATGAGCACGAGGGAGAAAACAATGATCATGATCACAGAGGCGATGCTGTGCTTTCTCATCATTTAAGGTCCTCCTTTATCACGCCTTCACGGCGCAGCGCGTGAATCAGCCGTACAAGCGGAGCTTTTCTGCTCAGCGGGTAGGTTATCACCACCTGTGCGGAAATCGGCTCCAGGGTGGAGACGATACCGAGGCCGTCGTAACCTTCGAGGATGAATCTCAAGTATGATATGTCACTGCGATTCACCCGGAGCTGAAGCTGTCCGATCTCCCACACAATGCCAAGAAAATATCACACATGATTCCCGGGTGCAAGCAGGCGATGCATTCGGATACAGGCATGGGAGCCCGGGAAACACGGTTTGAGAATGCAACGGCATCGGATAGAGAGTACAATGTATCAGCACGCGGACCCAACCGAGGATAGGGCAGAGGGGTCGGGCTGATAGCGGATACCTATTTGTTTTATCTTTGAAGTGGGCGACAATGTTCGACATACTGCTGCCGGGCGTTCTGTCTTCTCAAGGAGATTGCCGGTCTTTCAAGGAAGAATCCGGTCATAGCGTACCCCTGTCTGCCAGGGAATAAAAATTGTTGACACCAGATGTTCGGAAGTGCTAGTTGAAAGACAATTAATGAGTGAACCGCCATTCATTAAAAGGCCAAGAAGGGGAGGGTCTTAAGAGGTCCAGAAGCTATACGCAACTCTTGATAGATCTTGCCGTTGTAGCCCGGCTGGGTTTCGTCATGGCGGGATCGCGTGGTTTGGGCTTCCGGTTGGGATATGAACTGTGTGAATGACTCAATACGCTCGGGGTTGTGCTTGCAGTTTTTATCCTTCTGGGTTTTTTTGGTGGCGGCTGGACAGCATACAGAGAGATACAGAAAAGGAATAAGATCGACACCAGGAAGAGAAATAAGAAGAGGGATTAGGCGGCGCTGCTTCTCACCTTCGTCATATAAGGAGGTTCGCTTTGATAGAACTGAACTGGACCTTTTTTGTACAGATCTTCAATTTCCTGCTGCTCATGTTCATCCTGAACAAGATTCTCTACAAACCCATCTTGAAGGTGCTTGACGAGCGGGATGCGAGGATCGTCGGCGGGCAGGAAAAGGCCAAGAAGCTCCTGGAAGAGAGCCAGAGTATCCTGAAGAGCTATAACGACAAGCTCTACAGTGCCAAGATCGATGCAATGACCGTGAAAAACACTTCCCGCAAGCAGGCGGTCGACCAGGCCAACATGATCATCGAGGAAGCCCGGCGCAATGCCGAGACCATCGTGCTCAATGTCCAGAAGGAGATGGCGGAGGAGATCGAACGGGCAAAAAGAGAGCTGGAGCCCGAGCTCGGCGTCATGGCCGGCACCATTGCCCAGCAGATCCTTGGGAGGAAGGTTGCGTGATGGAGAGATTGCATAAGATTATACCCCTCCTCGCGGTACTGGTGATGACGCTCACCACCGCCTGCCTGGCCGCCGAAGGCGGTGAGGGCGGAGGGAGGCAGATCTGGGACATGGTATGGCGGATCGTCAATTTCCTCATCCTCATAGCTATTCTCTGGAAGCTTCTCGCAGACAAGATCAAGTCCTACTTCAGCGACCGCCGCTTTGAGATAGCCGAGATGATCGATACGGCCGACAAGGCGCGCAGCGATGCCGAGAAGCAGTTCGCCGACTATCAGGAGAAGCTCAAGAACATCGACAGGGATATCCAGGAAATCCGCGATTCGATCATGGGCGAGCTCGAGGGAGAAAAACAGCGGATCATCGAAGAGGGCAAGATCGTGGCCGAGCGGATCATCGAGCAGGCAAAGTGGTCTGCCGAGCAGGAGATCCTCAAGGCAAAGAATTCCTTGAGAAATCAGGTCGTCGATATGGCGGGGGATATTGCATCCGGTCTTGTCGCCAGCTCCATGACTCCGGAAGACCAGAAGAGGCTGATCGAGGAATATTTGGAAAAAGTGGGGAAAGAACATTGAAAAGCGACGTTGTGGCAAGAAGATATGCGAGGGCCCTGTTTGAACTGGGACAGGAAGAGGGCAAGGAGAAGCAGTTTCTTGACGAATTGCAGACTGTTGCTCAACTCGTGAATGACTGCGAAGACCTCAGGTCACTGCTCGAAAGCCCGCTGTACGATATCACACTGAAACGGCGCGTCCTCAAGGAAGTGGCGTCCAAAATATCTCTATCAGCATACATGATGAACTTTTTGAACATCCTGCTCGATAAAGACAGGTTTCCTGTCATGGGAGAGATTCTGGATGCGTACAAGGAGATTCTCGATAAGCTGACTGGAAGGGTCAGGGCCCGCGTCACCTGCGCGACATCCTTGAACGAGGATCAGCTGAAGCAGGTTGCGCAGACGCTCTCCAAGGTGGTGAAGAAGGAGGTTGACGTCGACGTAATCGTAGAGCCTTCCCTTATCGGCGGCATGATCGCCGAGGTGGAGGGGATGATCTACGACGGAAGCGTTAAGACACAGTTATCGAAATTAACACAGAGTTTAAAAGGGGAGATCTAGGATGCAGATAAGGGCTGAAGAGATAAGTAAGATCATTAAGGACCAGATCAAGGGGTACGAGAAAGAGGTTGACGTCGCCGAAACCGGAACCATCCTGAGCGTCGGTGACGGTATCGCCCGTATTTACGGCCTCAGGAACGTTATGGCCAGTGAGCTCATCGAGTTCCCCCGCGGCGTCATGGGCATGGCCCTGAATCTGGAAGAGGATAACGTGGGCTGCGTTCTCTTCGGCGAGAGCGTCGGCATCAAAGAGGGCGATCAGGTCAGGAGAACCAAGAGGATCGTGGAGATCCCCGTGGGTGAAGGCGTTCTCGGACGCGTCGTCAACGCCATCGGCGAGCCCATCGACGGCAAGGGCCCTATCGAGTCGACCGAAACCCGGGTCGTGGACATCAAGGCCCCGGGCATCGTCAAGAGGCAGCCCGTGAAAGAGCCGCTCCAGACGGGCCTCAAGTCGATCGACGCCATGACTCCCATCGGACGCGGGCAGCGCGAGCTCATCATCGGCGACCGCCAGACCGGAAAAACCGCCCTGGCCATCGACACCATCATCAACCAGAAAGGCACCGGGGTCATCTGCATCTATGTCGCCATCGGGCAGAAGAAATCCACGGTTGCCCAGGTGGTAGCGACCCTCGAGCAGTTCGGCGCCATGGAATACACCGTGGTCGTGGCGGCAACCGCTTCCGACCCGGCGCCGCTTCAGTACATCGCACCCTACTGCGGTGCGGCCATCGGCGAGTTCTACATGAACAAGGGCGGCCACGCACTGTGCATCTATGACGACCTTACCAAGCAGGCCCAGGCATACCGGCAGCTCTCTCTCCTTCTCAGGAGACCTCCGGGACGCGAGGCGTTCCCCGGCGACGTGTTCTACCTGCACTCCCGGCTGCTCGAGCGCGCCGCGAAGTACAGCGACGCCATGGGAGGCGGGTCGCTCACCGCACTGCCCATCGTCGAGACCCAGGCGGGCGACGTTTCCGCATATATTCCCACGAACGTGATCTCGATCACGGACGGCCAGATCTTCCTGGACACAGACCTGTTCTACTCGGGGTTCCGTCCCGCCATCAACGTGGGCATCTCGGTTTCCCGCGTGGGCGGCAACGCTCAGATCAAGGCCATGAAGAAGGTCGCCGGTACGCTGCGCCTCGACCTCGCTCAGTACCGCGAGCTCGCGGCGTTCTCGCAGTTCGGCTCCGACCTCGACAAGGCGACCCAGGCGCAGCTCAACCGCGGTGAGCGACTCATGGAGATGCTCAAGCAGCCCCAGTACACCCCGCTGCCAGTCGAGAAGCAGGTTGCCATGATTTATGTCGGAACCAACGGCTACCTGGACGAATATCCGGTGTCCGCCATCAAGAGCTTTGAAGAGCAGTTTTACGCATTCCTGGACAACAAGTACGCAGATGTCCTGAACTCCATCAAAAACTCAGGCCAGATGGATGCCGACACAGAGAAGAAGCTCAAGGACGCGATAGCTGAATTCAAGAAGATCTTCGTCGTAGAAGAATAAGGTGCAGGCATGGCTAGTCTAAAGGACTTAAAAAACAGGATCGGCTCGGTCAAGAAGACAGAGCAGATAACCTCGGCCATGCGCATGGTCGCGGCCGCGAAGCTCCGGAGAGCACAGAGCGATATCATTGCGGCCCGCCCCTATGCCATCAAAACCAATGAGGTGCTGATATCTCTGGTGACGAGGACCAATCCGGACATGCATCCTCTTCTGCGGGTCCGGGAACCGAAGAAGTGCGTTCTTGTGGTCGTGGCATCCGACAGAGGGCTGTGCGGCTCGTTCAACCAGAACGTCTTCAGAAAGGCTGACGCCTTTATCAAGGAAAACAAGGGCAAGTACGAGGAGCTTTCCCTGGTTCTCGTGGGAAAGCGATCGAGAGATTTCTTCAAGCGCAAGCAGGTCAAGGTCAGGAAGTCGATCGTGATCGGCAATCCCTCTTACGAGCTTGCATCGGAGATCGGGGACGATCTCATCGACGGGTACATCAACGGCGAATTCGACGAGCTCTACATTATTTTCAACGAATTCAAGTCCGCAATGACCCAGATTCTCCACGAGGACAGGGTGCTGCCCGTCGAGCGGATCGAGTCCGACGACGAGATGGTGAAAGTAGAATATCTGTGCGAGCCCACAGAGGATGTGCTTCTGGATGCGCTTCTGCCGATGAGCCTCAAGATTTTCTTCTATCGGGCCCTGCTCGAGTCCGCGGCATCGGAACACGGGGCGCGCATGACCGCCATGGAGAGCGCGTCGGGCAATGCCGGGGACATGATCGAAAAGTTGAGCATCAAGTACAACAGGGCCAGGCAGGCTGCCATTACGACCGAGCTCATGGAGGTCGTTAGCGGTGCAGAGGCCTTGAAGGGTTAACAGATTATCTTTAGAAGGAGTGAGCCTATGGAGATGGGGAGAATATCACAGGTTATTGGCGCGGTCGTTGACGTCACCTTCGATAAGGGTGACATGCCTGACATATATAACGCCCTGTTTGTATCAAACCCCTTCCTCTCAGACGAGGAAGACAACCTCGTGCTCGAGGTGGCGCAGCATCTCGGCGACAGGACCGTACGGTGCATCGCCATGGATTCCACCGACGGCCTCGTCAGGGGCATGCCGGTGAAGAATTCGGGCGCCCCCATTACCGTGCCGGTGGGCGACGCGGTTCTCGGCCGGATCCTCAACGTCGTTGGCAAGCCCGTGGACGAGGCAGGGCCGGTATCGACGGATAAACGCTATCCGATTCACCGCGAGCCCCCGAAGTTCACCGAGCAGAGCACATCCATCGAGTCATTCGAGACCGGCATCAAGGTCATCGACCTGCTCACCCCCTACATGAGGGGAGGCAAGATCGGCCTGTTCGGCGGAGCCGGCGTGGGCAAGACCGTGTTCATCATGGAGCTGATCCACAATGTGGCCATGAAGCACGGCGGCTACTCGGTGTTTTGCGGCGTGGGCGAGCGCACGAGAGAAGGCAACGACCTCTGGCTCGAGATGAAGGAATCCGGCGTTATCAGCAAGGCCGCCCTCATTTACGGCCAGATGAACGAGCCTCCGGGAGCCCGTGCGCGGGTGGGCCTCTCTGGTCTGGCGACCGCGGAGTACTTCCGTGACGAGCAGAACCAGGACGTGCTGCTCTTCATCGACAACATCTTCCGGTTCACCCAGGCAGGCATGGAGGTTTCCGCTCTGCTGGGCCGCATGCCCTCGGCCGTGGGATATCAGCCGACCCTGGGCACCGATATGGGCGAGCTGCAGGAGCGCATCACCACCACCACCAAGGGGTCCATCACCTCGGTTCAGGCCATCTACGTGCCTGCGGACGACCTTACCGACCCCGCTCCGGCCACCACATTCAGCCATCTGGACGCCACCACGGTTCTTTCGCGGCAGATCGTGGAGCTGGGCATCTACCCGGCGGTCGACCCGCTCGACTCCACCTCACGCATCCTCAACCCCAAGATCGTGGGCGAAGAACACTATCAGGTTGCGAGAAGCGTCCAGCAGATACTGCAGAAGTACAAGGAGCTCCAGGACATCATCGCGATCCTCGGGATGGACGAGCTCTCCGAAGACGATAAGCTCACGGTCTCCAGGGCGCGGAAAATCCAGAGGTTCCTCTCCCAGTCATTCAGCGTCGCCGAGCAGTTCACCGGTATGCCGGGCAAATATGTCGAGCTCAAGGACACCATCGAGGGCTTCAAGAAGATCGTTGAAGGCGAGATGGACGATCTGCCCGAGCAGGCATTCTACATGGTGGGGGCCATCGAAGAGGCGATCGAGAAGGCGAAGAAGCTTGCTGAAGACTAAGGGAGTCGCTAATCATGTCAGATGAACTGTACATGCAGCTCGATGTCGTAACCCCGGAAAAGTCGGTGCTCAGCCGCAAGGTGACCGAGGTCATAGCCCCGGGGAGCGCCGGCGAATTCGGAGTGCTGATCGGGCACACACCGTTTCTCACGACGCTTAAATCTGGCCAGGTCATTGCAAAGACCGAAGACAAGGATATCTATCTGGCAGTCGGCGGCGGATTCGCCGAGGTGATCTCGGATCGGGTGATCATCCTCGCCGAATCGGCAGTGCTCGCCGAAGACATCGACGAGCAGAAGGCCAAGGCGGATCTCGACCAGGCTCAGGACAAGCTCAAGGGCATGAACAAGGAAAACCCCGAGTACTCCAGATGGGAGAGCAAGGCCAGAGAGGCCGAGCTCAAGCTCAAGGTCCTGGAGAACTGGCGGGGCAAATCGTAATCAGGCAGGTTGACTTTTTGACAAAGGTGAAGGGGGACCGAGGCGGTCCCCCTTTTATTGCTCAAGCATTATTGACTCCCGGGGCAAATCGCTCTATAAACACACAATCGTCTCCATGCGCCCATAGCTCAGTTGGATAGAGCGTTGGACTACGAATCCAAAGGTCGCAGGTTCGAATCCTGCTGGGCGCACTAATAAAATCGAAGAGTTAACTGCTCTTCGATTTTTCGTTTTAAGAATTGGGTGCGGATAGGGTGCGGATGGGTGCATTATCGTCCAACCTGTCAACTGCCTCTCGGTTTCCTCCAGGAACCAGATGACCATAGATGTCCACTGTGACCTGAATGCTGTGATGTCCAAGTTGATCCCTGATGTAGACTAGTGACTCACCGGCCTGAATCATAAGACTTGCGTATGTGTGTCGAAGATCATGGATCCTAACCCTCCTCAACTCGGACATCTCCAGCACCTTATTGAATATACGGTTCCTCCAGTTGTTGACATCCAGGGGCGTACCATTCTCCGAGATAAATACCCACTCAGGTACGGCCCCCCAACCGTTCTTCAGGGTTTCTCTCTTTCTGATCTTCTTGAGTTCCTTGAGCGTCGCAGCCAGTTGCTTCGACATATCAACTTTCCTTGGTTTGCCACTCTTGGGCGTGTCAATTACCCTATTGGAAAAACTTCGTTGTACAGTTATGAGCCTGTTTCGGAAATCTATATCACCCCACTGCAGGGCAATTGCTTCCCCGATTCTCATCCCCGTTCTCGCAATGGCCAAAGCAAGAGGATAGTGAGCCGGGTAGTGCTTTTTGAAAGTATTCAGAAATGCAGCGAGTTCTTTCCTGGTGAGAGGGTTGATGCTCTCGTTCGGGCGTTTTGAAGTAAAAATTTTACCGAGACGATGGGCCGGATTGGCAAGAATAACTTCGTCTTCAAGTGCGAGGTTCAGGATACTGGAGATGACGCTCTTCATCTGGTTGACAGTACTCGCAGCTTTACCTTGCTGATAATGGTTCTGCAGGAACTGCTTGATAGTCCGCCTTGAGATATCCTTTACTCGCATGGAACCAAATACCGCCATAATGTGTGAATTGAGCACTGAGATATAACCCGATCTCGTTGAAGGTTTACACGTAGCTTGGATGGTCGTATTCTTCCATATTTTGGCATAGTCGGAAAACGTCTTATCTTTTTCTTCTCTCAGGCTCAAGTCGCCTAGAACGAGCTTGGCTTCAATCTTTTTTGCCACATCGTTCGCGAAACGAAAGTCCTCCCCTATGCGTTTTGACTTGCGTATGCCGTTGTGGTTGATAAAGATCCACCAAATTCCAGAACCTTTTGGCTTCTCTCTTACCGTTACTCCCATTCCCATGAATTAAAGCCCTCTCATAAAGCTGTCAACTAGTTCGTCAACTTGGTGCAAATCGATAGTGTGCTTTTTTAGGAAAGAATCAATATCTTTGAGGTACACCAAGTTTGGTCCAACGGGAGGTTTTGCAAAGGGAAGGCCGGCTTTGAGCCAGGCCCTGAACGTCCTTTCACTGACTCCTGCGTATTTTGCCCCCTGTGTTATTTTTGCCCAACCGATATTTGTCATACAGCCACCGACAACATAAACCATATTGATGAATAAATCAAAAAGGTATACAATGTAATCAATACATTATCTTCCCTGAAATATTATGTCATTCACTAGAGGCCAGAGATGTACAATCCTAAGTCCCGGTTCAGTAATGGGCTTGCCTTTTGTCTGAAGTTCGCAACAATCGATCCATTCTTTAATAACTTTTGTAATTTTATTATCGAATATCAGCCATGGGTCGCGAGTAAAGGTTAGCCATAAAAGTAAAATACTTAGTGGCGGGGGGTCTCCATAAAAATTGGCAAGAGCAAGAAAAGCCCCTTTTTTACATTCTACGTTTAGATATGATAATGAGCCGAACAAAACATTGAGAATTTCTATGGGATTTCTTTCATGATCGATATTTAGCATCTTTTTGAGGAGAGGAGTGACATATCCGGACGAATCAAAGGTGTAGCGTATGTATTTAGAAATATCGAAACCTAACTCTGAGAGTTCTTCCAAAGATACATTCTGGAAATCCTTTTGTGTTCTCCAAACCTTCAGTGTGTTGACGGGGACGTTGAGGGTGTTGGAAATGTCCTTTAATCTCATGACGTGAGGATATAATGCCATAAATATAGCTGCTCTCATTTTTTGTGATGAAAATCCTATCGGATCGCCCTTAGTCGTTCCCGCTCTGAGGGGTTCAACATAGCCCTTAAGGCGGATGTCTGACCAGTGAGTAACCAACTGAGCAACGTCGGCTTTTAATTGCTTTGTAATGGGGCGTTTTCCCTTCAACATAATATACCGTATAATACAAATCACACATTATAGTGTACCATGTCAACATTTTTTATCGAAATTTGAATATTATCCTTCTAAGCGGTTTTTAGAGAGACAGATATATTGGTGTGTTCTTGTAGCCCCTCTTCCCTTCTTTCAACCTCTTGCTTTGCAGCTTTGAGATCCTTGATCTACAATTGATTGCTTACGATGAGTTCGATTACAGCTTTATTATGTCTTCTTAGGGGTTTACTTGATCGATATCGATTAAGTGTGAGCGAGAAAGTTCTGACGTCAGAACTTTTTTGTAGATAGGCTCAGGGAGATAGTTTAAGGCCATTATTTCTGCAATCGCAGATTGCATTTTCTTTACGATCCGGGCGATGTTCTCCTGCGTCATCCCATACATATCCTTGAGCTGCATGTAACCGTTCGCCCTTTCGCATAGGCTCAGGTCCTCTCTCTGGAGATTCTCGATGATGCCCATCTGGAGGACCTACGCATCGATCACTTTTATGAGGAATACTGGAAGTATAACCTGAACCTCGATCATGACGTTTCTCTGAGTTTGGTGGTAAAGGCTGAAGTTGTGCACGAGGGCTTGCTGCAGAGCGGGGAACTGGTAGTCCAGAAAATGTACACCCCGCAAGACGCATCGAGGTTTTTCTCATAATTTACGATGCCAGGACCGATATCGGTTGTACTGTCATTTATGATGAGAAGAAAGACTGGAAGACGAACAATATCCTGCGCATGATAGAAGCCAGATGTGTTCTGGTAAATGAGAAGGGAGACAAGGCGTCGGCTGTGAGTGGTAGTCAGGAAACAGCGGTACAGGTGGAAAAGATCAGAAACAACTTCTGGGAAGCGGTGAGAAAGACGATCAACAAGTTCCGCGAGCATCCCTGCTACTTTTTCACCGAGTCGGACATTGTCTCATACTTTTATTCCTGCTTCTACTCCAGCAGCTTTGAATGCCTGAACCATGAGAATAAACGGATCTATCTCGCTCACAGAGAGTATCCCACGAACTTCAGGTACGACAAGGATAAGCTCATCGATAATTCCTTTGAACCCTATGCTCTGAACGGAAAAGATGGCAGCCGGGGTAACTATGATTTCGCCGTACTGAGCCCGGACTTTGTCAAGAACGCCCGAACAGTCGAAGAGGTGGTGAACAAGAACATTCAGCTTCTACTTGAGCGTACGGAAAACAGCGTCGGGCGGAAACATGTGAAAGAGCTCCTGTTTACCGTCGAATTCAAATACATCATCAACAACAGCAAAAATTTTGTGGATGAGATAATCAAAGACAACAGGAAGCTCGAAATATCAGAAAAAGACCAGTCTGAACTGGGACTCAACCTCGTGTTCTGCAATGTCAAGCCGCACTATGAACAACGTATTCGTCACGATGCAGTGCAAAAAAGCAGGGTAATTAACATATTTATCAATTCATACTACCAGGAAGGTAATCACAAGATTACACCCAGACCCGTTGCAAACCAGAAGCTGAGGGACTACATCCAGGCACATCCTTCGCTGTTTGCAAAGGCGTTCTGGAAGTCTATGTTAAATGAAACTGACGATACACCGCGGCACCCGTGAGATTGGGGGCAACTGCATAGAGATCCAGAGCAGGGGAAGAAGAATCTTCTTCGACCTGGGCATAACGCTTGTGGACCCTGGCGGCGGGCGTTTCGGTCTCGGGGGCGGCAACGGCACATCCGGAAGAGAGCTGCTCGATACGGGCACACTCCCCCGCATCAGTGGCGTCTATCAGTGGGACGCGCTCGACGAATCAGTGGAAGGCATCGTCCTATCCCACGCTCACCTCGACCATTACGGTTTTGCGTGTCATCTGCATGAAGGCATCAGGCGCTATATGGGCGAAGGAACCAGACGGCTCATTGAAATCACCGGCCTGCTTTCCGGGGCAGGCCTTTTGACAACGTGCTGTCCATGTCTGACGGAGAAGAGTTGTCAGTATAATCTTTCCCGGGTGCGCACGGGTGATGCGACAGGTGAAGCTCAGGTCGGCAATTTTATTATCCCATGAACCCAGGTTAAAAGGCTACCTCAAGAACTCGGTCAAACTGGTGTGTCCAAAGAAATGTCTATGCACAAAGCCGCATGATCAGAGAGTGCGTTTCTGCCCCTGCCAGCATAAACAAAATCATTTTCCTCCGTGATGTACCTGGTGTGGAGAATTGTGAAGTGATCTGTGATGAAGGCATGGTCTATCCGAACCCCGCTGCCCCTTAATGACCAGTAACTGCAACCTGTCGAGGGTATGGCATCGCGCCAGCCATCATTGATAAGCCTGCCGATGCAGTCGCCGCATCTCGATTTTGGATAACCTGGGTCTGTATTGAAATCACCGATAAGTATGAATGGGGTGTTCTTCACAGATGACGCCGTTGCGAGGAGCCAGTCCCAGGATGCACGACGTATTCTGGGGAGCCTGCTGTAATCAGGAATCCTGACCCCCAGGATATCAAAGCCCTCTTCAGGAAGCCTTACGTGCAGTACATTTGAAGGCAATGCCTCATGAATGGCAGGGGCAGAGATCTCACCGGGCACCAGAGGACTTTTCGAGGCGATGAATATATGATTCTGTCGAGGGGTGTTGGCCGATTCAAACATATAAGTCATTCCTGTTGAGGACAACTTTTCCTTGAAATCATCACGGGATGCACCTGGCACATATTCCGTCAGCACGATGACATGCGGATTCAACAACGCTATAGCCTGAATCATCGGGTCCGGGATCCTTTTTTCACGAATCCGATGATTGATGTTCCAGGTCAATATCTTCATGAATGGTTTCCTTTTGATGAAGGGCTTGTATTCACACCGTACATGATCCGGGAATAGTCTGCTGGGTGTCCTGTCATGGCTGAACCAAACGACAGCTTACCCGTCTGTTTTCGCGGCTCCAGAAGAGCTATAGTTGACAGTTGAGAGCTGGTTGAGACTGTCGATTTCCTGCGGCTCTAAGGATCGAAAAGGGGAATACGCGTTCCAGAGCTGGTGGAAGGGGT